>VFQS010000018.1_pt1 | contig 325203 bp, 335 predicted proteins | sample 3512361 | NCBI WGS metagenome assembly VFQS01 (sample SAMN10412375, study PRJNA504923) | tailings metagenome | isolation source: Relicate 1 Philex TSF3 active mining | place: Philippines
GCCAGTCAGACCCCTTGACGGTGTCGAACATGTGCCAGGTCCAGTGGTCGGGCGAATTGTTCATGAGGCTCGCGGCGATCCCGCCCTGCGCGGCCACGGTGTGGCTGCGGGTGGGGAACACCTTGGTGATGCACGCGGTCTTCAGGCCGGCTTCGGCGCTGCCCATCGTGGCGCGCAGGCCAGAGCCGCCCGCGCCGACGACGACGGTGTCATAAGTGTGGTCGATGATCTTGTAGGCAGGCGCGGACATCAGGCAGCTCCCAGCGCGAGGCGAACGATGCTGAACAGGCCGAAAGCGGCCCCGGCAAAGACGGAAAGGTTGAGCAGCGCCATGCAGGCGAACTTGTTGGCGTGTTCGTGGACATAGTCCTCGATCAGCACCTGGATGCCCAGGCGCGCGTGCCAGAACGCCGACACGACCAGCAGGGCCATCGCCGTTGCCGGGATGCCGCCCGAAATCCATTCGCGCACGGTCTTGAAGTCATAGTCCGGCAGCGTGATCAGCGAGATGATCAGCCACAGCCCCAGCACCAGGTTGCCGATGGCGCTGAAGCGCTGCACCAGCCAGTGATGCGCCCCCGAATGCGCCGAGCCCAGCCCGCGCACCCGTCCGATCGAAGTTCCGTTACCCATGTCTCAGCACTCTCAACGCAGGATCGTCGCCCAGGTGGCGACAGTCAGCACGATGGCCACGATCGGCGTCACCACCGACCAGAAATTGTTGCTCTGCAGTTCGAACCCCGCGCCGATATCCAGCACGAAGTGGCGCAGGCCAGAGCACATGTGGCTGAAGAACGCCCAGGTCAGCCCGATCAGCACGACCCGGCCATACCAGGCGGTGGCGTGCGTGGTGAACACGGCATAGGCCGCTTCCCCGCCAACCAGCGCACCCAGCCACCACAGCAACACGCCCAGGCCCGCAAAGGCCAGGCCATTGCCGGTAACGCGGTGCAGGATCGAGATGGCCATCGCCGGGCCCCAGCGCCAGATTTGCAGGTGCGGCGAAAGCGGGCGGTTTTTCACTCCGGCCATGCGGCTGTTCCCTTTCGTGACTTTTGCGGGCGCAAGGACGCCCCCCTTCGTGCAAACCCCATAACCAAAACGCGGGGCCGTGCAAGCGGTCCTAAGGGCTAATCTGTCTTGTCCGAGGGCGCGCCCTGCGCCAATGGCACTGCATGAGCACACTTACCGCACTCGTCACCGGATCGTCGCGCGGAATTGGCGCGGCCATCGCCGCCCAGCTGCGCGCGCGCGGCGTTACCGTCATTGGCCACGCCACCCGCGCGGTGGACGAGCACACGATTGCCGCCGACCTGACCGATCCCGCCGCCCCGGCGCGGATCTGGGGCGAGGCGCTGGAGCGCGGCGGCGGGCGGATCGACCTGCTGGTCAACAACGCCGGGCTGTTCAGCCCCAATCCGATCGCGCTGTCCGACATCCAGTGGCTGGACAACTGGGAAGATACCCTGCGGATCAACCTGACCGCGTCGGCGGAACTGTCGCGCTTTGCGGTAAAGCACTGGCTGGATGATGGCCGCGCGGGCCGGATCGTCCACATCGCCAGCCGCGCCGGATACCGGGGCGATTCGCCCGACCACTGGCACTATGCCGCCGCCAAGGGCGGGATGATCGCGATGCACAAGACCATCGCCCGCCAGTATGCCGCGAAGGGCGTGATGAGCTATGCCATCTGCCCCGGCTTCACCGACACCTCGATGGCGGACGATTACCTCGCCAGCCGGGGCGGCGCCGGGCTGCTGGCCGACATTCCGCTGGGCCGGGTCGCCACGCCCGACGAAATCGCCACGATCGCCACGTTCTGCGCGCTCGACGCGCCGGAAAGCATGACCGGCGCGGTGCTGGACGCCAACGGGGCGAGTTATGTTCGCTAGGCTCGCACTGGCAGGCGCGGTGCTGCTGACGCTGGGCGCGGCGGCTCCGGCGGAACGCACGGGCGCAAGCCCAAGGGCTAGCAAGGACATCGCGGGCGCCTGCGCCGGGCGCGATGGCTGGTCCGATCCCGCCCCGCCCGCGCATATTCACGGGCGCAGCTGGTATGTCGGCACGTGCGGGATCACGGCGGTGCTGGTGGAAACCGCCGCCGGACTGGTGTTGATCGATACCGGGCCAGAGGACGCCGCGCCGCACGTGCTGGCCAATATCCGCGCGCTGGGGTTCGATCCCCGGCAAGTCAAATGGCTGCTGATGACGCACGAACATTTCGACCATGTCGGCGCCATGGCCGCGATCCAGCGGGCGACCGGGGCCAGGCTGGTCACCGGGACCGAGGCCGCCGCCGTGATGCGGTCCGGGCAGGCGCACCCGGCTGACCCGCAGGCCGATCTGCTGGCGAAGTATCCGATGGCCTCGGCCCGCGTCGACCGCACGCTGCGCCACGGCGGCGCGCTGACCGTGGGCGGCACGCGCTTTACCCTGCACGCCAACCCGACGCACTCGCCCGGATCGACCAGCTGGACCTGGCAAAGCTGCGAGGGCAAGCAGTGCGTGACCGTGGCTTACGCGGATTCGACCAACACGATCTCGTCCGACGCCTACCGCTTCACCGCCCATCCCGACCGGGTGGACGCCGCGCGCGCGGGCCTGCGCGTGATCGAGCGCCTGCCCTGTGACGTATTGCTCACCCCGCATCCGGGCAGCAGCGCGCTGCTGGAGCGCCTTTCGGGCAAGGCTCCGCTGGCCCAGCCGCGCGCCTGCATCGCCTATGCCGCCGGGGGCAGCGACCGGCTGGCGAAACGCCTTGCGCGTGAGGAAGCCGGCCAATGACCAGCTGGAAAGTCACCGCCCTCGCCCCCCGCCCCGTGATCGAAGGCGCGCTGCTGGCGCACGAGGATGCGTTCGACTGGGACCCGGACATCGTCATTTCCGGCAGCGAGATTGCCGAGGACAAGCCCGACGACTGGCAACTGGAAGCGTGGCTGCCGCGCAAGCCTTCGCGCGCCGACAAGGCCGCGCTGGCCGCGCTGTTCGCGGATGGGGCGCCGCCGTTCGAGATCGAGCAGCTGCCCGAGGTCGACTGGCTGACCACCAGCCAGCAGGGGCTGGAGCCGATTCGCGCCGGACGGTTCCACGTCCACACGCCAGAACATCCGCCGCTGGCCCAGCCGGGCGTGCGCGACTTCTGCATTCCGGCCAGCCAGGCCTTCGGCACCGGCCAGCACGCCACGACGGCCGGATGCCTCGCCATGCTGGGCGCGATGAAGCGCAGCGGCGTGGTGGTGAAGAACTGCGCCGACATCGGCACCGGCACCGGCCTGCTGGCCTTCGCCGCGCTGGACCTGTGGCCGCGCGCGCTGGCGACCGCGAGCGACATCGACCACGTCTGCGTTGGCGTGGTGGAGGACAACGCCGCGCTGAACCACGTGGCCATGGGGCCGCGCCCCGGTGAGCTGGTGATGCTGGTGGCCGACGGGATGGAACATCCGCTGCTCGCCGCGCGCGGGCCTTATGACCTGGTGATCGCCAATATCCTTGCCGGGCCGCTGATCAGCCTTGCCCCGGATTTCGCCAAGGCGCTGGTGCCGGGCGGGCATCTACTGCTGGCCGGGCTGCTGGAAACGCAGGAGGCACAAGTGCGCGCCGCCTGCCGCCGGGCCGGGATGCGGCTGGCGGGGCGAATGGTGAACGGCGACTGGTCGATCCTGTGGCTGCGCAAGCGCACCGGCGCGCGGGTCCATGCCTCACGCCCCGGCGCACTGCCCGAATGGTCGCGCAAGTGGTGATGGATAGGCCCTGATCCGAACCTGACGGTTCGGATGTTGCGGCACCGGCCCGCTCCCCCGCCCGGCCACCCAGAGCATACCATCTCGTTGGGTGGCCGGGCGGGGGAGCGGGCCGGTGCCGCTGCTGAAATTCGCATCTTGCGAATTTCAGGACACCTCTAGAACCGCGCGTAATGCTCCAGCCGGATGCGGGCGGTGGAGTAGGACGGCAGACCGCCGTGGCGGAACACCCGCACGCCCTCGGCGCGGAAAGTCAGCCCCGCCGGACCGAACAGCCGCACCGCCGCGCCGCCGCCCAGTTCCTCGAACTCGTTGTCACGCAGGCCCTTGGTGTCGAAGCCCGCTGCCGCATGGAGATAGGCATCGAGCGCCCAGCGCTCATTCTCCGCCAGCCGCAGGCCCGGACGGACGCGCCCGGTGAACAGCACGTTGTCGTCATAGCGCGAATAATAGATGCCGTCGGCATAGACATCCGCCACCGGGCGGATGCCGCCGCCTTCGCGCGGGGCCATGTTCCAGTCGTTGTAGTAGAGGAACCCGCCGCGCACATCCCCGCGCCAGCGCGTCCGCCCCCGGTCGACCAGGTCATAGGCCGCGCCGCCTTCGACGAACAGCGCCAGCCCCGGCAGCGGGCGCAGGCGCAGACCGGCCGCAACGGCGGCCATGTTGTCGGTATAGACCTGCGGCCCGAACGGCCCCTTGCCCGAACGGCTGTCCACGTTCAGCCGCACCCCGACATAGGCCTCCACCACCGGCGCATCGGCCAGCACCACGCCGACCCGCGCCTGGACCGGCAGCACCGCCATGTCCCAGTACGAGTTGTATTCGGGCGCGGCATAGGTCTCACCGAAGATGTCCCCCTTTTCCGCCGGACCCCAGGCCCCGCCGGCCGAGCGCAGGTAGGCCAGCTCCGCCCGTGCCGGCCGGTCCGCCGGGTCGAGCTGCGCGGCGCGCTCGAACGCCGTGATCGCGCCAGACCGCTGCCCCAGCGCCTTGCGGATGTAACCGACCTGCTTCCACAGGTCCGCCCGTTCCGGCTGGAGGGCAACCGCGCGTTCGAACCACGGCAGGGCCTCGGCCCGGCGATCCTGCTTGAGCAGGTAATAGCCCGCCTCAAGCTGGATGCGCGGATCGTCCGGATAGCGCGGAGCGGCTTCGGCCAGCGCGGCGAACGCCGCCGCCGGGTCTTGCTGGGCCTGCGCGTAATAGCGGTTCAGCACCTCTTCCGGGTTGGCCAGCGCCGTGCCGGCATTCAGCAGGGCGGCGCCCGCCAGCAGCGCGGCGGCCAGACGCGGCCAGCGGCGCGCGGGTGTATTTGCCTTGGTCATGGGGTCCCTCTGTTCCATCGCCGGGTCAGTTCAGTTCGCTGGGGGTATGCTCGGTCTTGTCCCACGGGATCGGCTCATGCCGCTTGCGCGCGCGGAAATAGAACAGCAGCGCCCGGGTGGTTGCCAGGAAGTTGATGAAATTGCCCCAGACCGCGCGCGGGATGGAAAGCACCGCGTGGATCAGGCCATAGATCGTCAAAGTGCAGGCAAACCGCACGATCAGCTGGATCAGCATGATGAAGAAGTTGATGATCAGCAGATACCACACCAGCGTGCCTTCGGGGACGACGTTGGGGAAGGTCTGGTCATCGGTGATCTGCCAGCGCGTGATCCACAGGCCCAGCGTGAAGACCACCAGGATATAGCCGGCGAAGTTCGCCAGGTTGCCGAACAGCACCTTGCGATCGCGCCACAGCATGTAGCTGTGCATCGCCCCGCCGCCGCGCCAGCCCAGGTGCTCCCAGCCCTGCAGCGAGATGCCCAGCACCCAGCGCGTCTTCTGCCGCACCGCCGCGCGCAGCTTTTCCGGGAAGGCGCTGCGGATATAGGGGTATTCCTCGTCCACGGTGACTTCGGGCGCGATGTCCGGGTGCTCGCTGTAAACCGGCTTGCCGGGTTCGACGAACGCCTCGTTCGCCTTCATCCGCACCAGTTGCAGCGGCAGCTCGTAGTCCTCGGTCAGCGTGTCTTCGGAAAAGACCTTGCCGTGGTTGACCTCGGCCGCCAGCAGCATGGCCCGGCGGCTGAACGCCGCGCCCACCCCGGCGCTGGGGATCACCCCGGTCAGCCATTCGCGGGTGCGCATGTCTTTCAGGTGCAACTGCGCGAATTCGTCCATGTAATGGCCGGCGGTGAATTTCCACCAGCGCACCTTTTCCGGAAACACTGGCAGCTGCACGAAGTCCTTGCGCGGGACGAGGTGGTTGAACACCAGGAAGCCGTAGCGCGGGATCGCATCCTCGGCATCGTCGAGCACGAAGATCTCGAACGGCTTGCCCGTGGTCTGTTCCAGCGCAAAGGCATCGGCGATGATCGCGTTCAGGCAGTCGGCCTTGGTCGTCGGGCCATCATGGCCCACTTCGACGATTCGGATCCGTTCGGGATAGAGCGTGCGCGCGCCCTCCACTTCGGCCCGGGTGGCCGGATCGTTGGGATAGACGCCGACGAAGATCGTGTATTCGTCGTACTGGATCTTCTCGATCGCGCGCAGCAGCGTGGCGCGGATCACCTGATCCTCACGCCAGGCGGGGATCATCACCGCAATCGGCCGCTGCGGTTCGGCCAGCAGCATTTCGCGCGTCAGCGGGCGGTGCTTGCGGTTGAACGCCGGTCGGCGGAACACCCGCCAGACCACGTAGAACACGTCCATCAGCAGATCATCGATCCCGCTGAACACAAAGACCGTCGCAACAATCGCGATCAGGATCGTGATGATCGGAACGGCACTGTCGATCAATTCCAGCATCGTCAGGTCAGCCTTTCAGGCGAAAAGAGCGATCCGGCGAGGCCGCAAGGTCGCATCGGAACTCTTAACATCTAGCCTGAAGTAACTTACCCGTTAATTGACCTGAAACAAACGTTACACATTCAACGCGGATCAATCTGGTCCGCGCAGCACCGCCGCAAGGTGATCCAGCGCGGCGCGGGTGAAAGTCACCATGTTGGCGATGCGGTCATCGCTGGCGGTTTCGGTGACGCGCACCTGTTCCACGCCGGGGCCGACCACCGCGCAGACGCTGATCCCCGATGCCACCCCCAGCGGATGGGTGCTGCCCCCGGCGGACCCGGATTCGGCAATCCCCCACTCCGCCCCGAACCGGTCGCGGATCGCGCGGGCTTGCAGCAGGGCATAGTCGGTGGTGGCAGAGCGCATCCCGGCATAGGCATCGCGCGGCAGATCGAACAACACGTCGCGCGCGCGCAGCGAATAGACCACGCCGCCGCCGACATAGAATTGCAGCGCCCCCGGCACGGTCAGCAGCGATGCCGCGATCAGCCCGCCGGTCGCTCCGTCCGCCACCGCGATCTTCTGCCCCCGTGCTTTCAAAGCCTCGGCAATCCGCGCCGCCGTCTGGTGGAACTCCTCCAGCATCGCCCTACCCCGCTGCCTTGACGATTTCGGCCCATGCCGCCTCGTCGATCACCTCGATCCCCAGCGCGGCGGCCTGCTTCAACTTGCTGCCCGCGCCGGGGCCAGCCACCACCAGATCGGTCTTGGCCGAGACGGACCCGGCCGCCTTGGCCCCCAGCCGCTCGGCCTGCGCCTTGGCCTCGTCGCGGCTCATGGTTTCCAGCTTGCCGGTGAACACCACCGTCTTGCCCGCCACCGCGCTGTCTTTCGTTTCCACCACGTAATCGGGCGGGGAGACTTCGGACAGCAGATCGTCCCACACCGCGCGGTTGTGGGGTTCGTGAAAGAAATCGCCCAGCGCCTCGACCACGGCGGGGCCGATCCCGTCGATCGCCAGCAGTTCGGCGCGCGTATCTTCCGCTTCCGCCACCTCCCGCAGCCGCTCCAGCGTCACGAACCGCTTGAGCAGATCGCGCGCCGTGACCGCGCCGACGTGGCGGATGCCAAGGCCGAACAGCAGCCGCGCCGCATCGGGCTGGCGCTTCGCCTCGATCGCGGCGAGCAGGTTGTCGACCGACTTGTCCTTCCACCCCTCGCGCCCGACGATCTCCTCGCGGCGGGCCTTCAGGCGGAAAATATCGGCCGGGCTTTCCAGCCAGCCCAGCGCGAAGAACTCGGCAATGGTCTTTTCGCCCAGCCCCTCGATATCGAGCGCACCGCGGCTGACGAAGTGCTTCAGGCGTTCGGTCCGCTGCGCCGGACAGACCAGCCCGCCGGTGCAGCGCACATCGACCTCGCCTTCCTCGGCCACCGCCTCGCTGCCGCATTCCGGGCAGTGATCGGGGAACGGGAAAGCCGCGCGCGGTTCGTCGCGGGTCAGGTTCTCCACCACTTGCGGGATCACGTCGCCCGCGCGCTGCAGCACCACGCGGTCGCCCACCCGCACCCCCAGTCGCGCGATCTCGTCGCGGTTGTGGAGCGTGACGTTGGAGACGACCACGCCGCCCACCGTCACCGGCGTCAGGCGGCCCACGGGCGTCAGCTTGCCAGTGCGGCCCACCTGGATGTCGATGGCTTCCAGCGTGGTTTCGGCGCGTTCGGCGGGAAACTTGTGCGCCATGCCCCAGCGCGGCGCCTTGGCGACAAAGCCCAGCCGCTCCTGCCAGTCGAGCCGGTCGACCTTGTAGACCACGCCGTCGATGTCATAGGGCAGGTCCGCCCGCTCGCGCTCGATCCGCCGGTAATGCTCCAGCATCGCGGCCGTATCGGCGCAGCGCACCAGCAGCGGGGATACCGGCACGCCCCAGGCCGCAATTGCCTGCATCACCTCCAGCTGGGTCGTCCCCGGAATCTCGCTCGCCGCGCCCCAGCCGTGCGCCCAGAACCGCAAGGGACGGCTGGCGGTGACGCTGGCGTCCTTTTGCCGCAGCGATCCGGCGGCGGCATTGCGCGGGTTGGCAAAGACCTTGTCCCCCCGCTCCGCCTGCGCGGCGTTGAGCGCGGCGAAATCGGCCTTGCTCATGAACACTTCGCCGCGAATTTCGAACACGGCCGGCACGTTGCCGCGCAAGGCCTGCGGAATGTCGGCAATCGTGGCGACATTGGGCGTCACGTCCTCGCCCACCTGCCCGTCCCCGCGCGTCGCCGCGCGCACCAGCAGGCCGTTTTCATAGCGCAGCGAACAGGACAGCCCGTCGATCTTGTCCTCCGCCGTCATCGCCACGGGCGCGTCGTCCGGCAGGGCCAGGAACCGCCGGACCCGCGCGACGAATTCGGCCACGTCCTCGTCAGAGAACGCGTTGTCGAGGCTCATCATCCGCACTTCGTGGGTGACTTTCGACAGCGGCGATGCGGCCACTTCGTGCCCGATCAGGCGGCTCGGCGAATCCGGCCGGACCAGATGCGGATAGGCCGCTTCCAGCTCCGCATTGCGGCGCACCAGCGCATCGTATTCGGCGTCGGAAATCTCCGGCGAATCCTCGGCATGATACAGCTTGTTATGCCGCGCGATCTGGCGCGCCAGCCGCATCAGCTCGTTGGCGGCTTCGGCTTCGGATATCGGGTTCACAACGTCTCCAGCAGCCGGTCCGCCTGCGCGCGGGCCTCTGGCGTCACTTCCGCGCCGGAAAGCATCCGGGCGATCTCTTGCCTCCGCCCCGCGTGATCGAGCAGGTGGACCGAGGTGCGCGTCACCGTCCCCTCGCTCGATTTCGCGATCACGTAGTGGCGGTTGCCGCGCGCGGCCACTTGCGGGCTGTGGGTAACGGCCAGCAATTGCCCGCCAGCCGCCAGCCGCGCCAGCCGTTCGCCAATGGCGCTGGCGACAGCCCCGCCGACGCCGCGGTCGATTTCATCGAAGATCACCGTCGCCGCGCCGCCCTCTTCCGCCAGCGCGACCTTGAGCGCGAGGATGAAGCGCGACAGTTCCCCGCCAGAGGCGATCTTGCCCAGCGGCGCGAAGTCCGCGCCGGGGTTGGTGGAGATCAGGAATTCCACCCCGTCGCTGCCCGACGGGCCCCAGCGGTCCTCTGGCAAAGCGGTGACGCTGGTGCGGAAGCGCGCGGCGTCCAGCTTCAGCGGTGCAAGTTCCGCCGCGACCGCCGCGTCGAGCCGCTCCGCCCCGGCGCGGCGCAGCGCGGATACTTCGGCGGCAAGGGCGCGATAGGTCTCGCCCGCCGCCCGGGCCGCTGCTTCCAGCCCGGCCAGCGCCGCTTCCCCGCCCTCGATCGCGTCGAGCTGCTCACGCATCGCGCGCATCTTCGCGGGCAGGTCATCGACCTGGCAGGCGTGCTTGCGGGCCAGCGCGCGCAGGTCGAACAGGCGGGTTTCGATCCGGTCGAGCGCGGCGGGATCATGGGCCAGCGCTTCGACCGCGCGGGTGATCTTGTCCTCGGCCTCGCCCGCCTCGATCACCGCGCGGTCCAGCGCGTCGAGCGCTTCGGCCAGCAGGGGGTGTTCCGCCGCAATCCGGTCCAGCCGCCGCGCCGCGCCGCGCAGGGCCGCCAGCGCCGAATCCGATCCTGCCCAGAGGTGCTGCAATTCGGCAAGATCGCCGGACAGACGCTCCCCCTTCTGCATATCGGCGCGGGCCGAGGCGAGTTCCGCTTCCTCGCCCTCCTCCGGGGCAAGCGCGGTGAGTTCGGCCAGATGCGCGAGCAACAGGTCACGATCCGCCGCCGCCTGGGCGATGGCGGCGCGGCGTTCGTCCAGCGCGTCTGCCGCGCTGCGCCACGCCTTCCACGCCGCTTCCACGCCCGCAACGTCAGCGCGGGCATAGCGATCGAGCAACTGGCGGTGGCCGCGCGGGTTGACCAGGCCGCGGTCATCATGCTGGCCGTGCAGTTCCACCAGGAACGGCGCCAGTTCGCGCAGCAAGGCGGCGCTGACCGGCTGGTCGTTGACGAAGGCCTTGGACCCGCCGTCCGCTTTGAGCCGGCGCTTGATCAGCAGCGGTTCGCCGGGCTCCACGTCCACTTCCGCTTCGGCCAGCACGGCGCGGACCCCGGCAGGCAGCTGGCTGAATTCAAAGCTGGCGGTGACGCTGGCCTGTTCCTCGCCCCCGCGCACCAGTCCGCTGTCGGCGCGGTTGCCCAGCACCAGCCCCAGCGCATCGAGCAGGATCGACTTGCCCGCCCCGGTTTCGCCGGTCAGCACGCCCAGCCCGGAGCCGAAATCGAGGTCCAGCGCCTCGATCAGCACGATGTTGCGGATGGATAATCTGGTCAGCATGTTCGCGACTCGTTCTAGCGAACAAGCACGCGCGCGCAAATCCCCCTGCCGCGATTGGCAGGGGGATACTCCAGATTCAGAACGTCGCCTTGATCGTTGCGCCAAAGGTGCGCGGATCGCCCGGCTGGCCGGTGATCAGCCCGGTGTTGCCGCCGGGCACATTGAGCGCCTCGAAGTAGTTCACGTCAAACGCGTTGCGGACCCAGCCATAGATGTCGAACCCGGCATCGGTGCGGAACCCCAGCCGGATATTGCTGAGCGCATAGCCATCCACCCAGGTATAGGCCGAGGGCGAGGGGTTGGACGAGAAGCGGGAGCGATAGTTGCCGTCAAAGCCCAGATAGGCCTGCCCATCCTGACCCAGCAGCTTGACCGGCACGTTGTATTCCGCCCCGTAGCTGAAGGTCCATTCCGACACGCCCGGCAGGCGCTGGCCGGAAATGTTGCAGTTGGCCGGGCTGTTGGTGCCCGGTGCGCCGGGTGCGCCAATCACCGCGCCGCTGCCTCCGCCCGACAGTTCCGGCGGGCACGGCGCGTCGACGAACTTGCGGTACTTCGCATCGTTGTAGGCGGCGTTGACGTAGACGTTGAACCGCTCGCTGGGGCGCAGCGAGAAATCGACCTCCACCCCCTGCGAGCGAACCTGCTGCGCGTTGGCGAGATAGCCACGCACCAGCCCCAGGCTGCCGTTGGTGACCTGCGCCTGATAGTCCTGGATGTCGGTGCGGAAGATCGAGAGGTTGAAGGTGGCCTTGCGGTCCCAGAACTGCGCCTTGATCCCGGCTTCATAGTGGTTCAGCGATTCCGGCAGGATCGTCTGCGCGGCCAGCGCGGGGACGCCGGTGGCATCATTGGGCACGCCGTTCTGGTTGATCCCGAACGACTTGAACGTCTTGGCATAGGTCGCATAGGCCAGCACATCGCGCGCCAGCTCGTAGCTCAGCGTAAGATCATAGCTGAAGTTCCAGTCGCTGCCTTCGGGGGCATAGGATTGCGGCGAGAAGATCGCCAGCTGCGCGGCTTTCACCGCACCGATCTGGCCCAGCAGCACGGGGCTCCCCAACCCGTCAAACACCTTGCGGTCGTAGAAGCCCTTCTTCTTGTCATAGTTGAGCCGCACGCCGGGCTGGATGGTGAAGGCATCGGTCACTTTCCAGCTGGCCTGTCCGAACAGCGCCGCGCTGGTGTTGATCAGGTACTGCGTGTTGCGCGCGGTCAGCCCGTTCAGGACCGAGGGATCGTTCGACAGCGCATTGGTGGGGTTGATGTTCCAGCGGCTGGAGGCCGGCCCGTGCTGTTCGGTCCCCTGCGTGTCGATCCGCTGGTGATAGACGAACGCACCCAGCACGAAATCGAGGTGGTCCCCGCTTTGCGAATAGCGCAGTTCCTGCGTGTACTGGTTTTGCTGCGAGGGGTTCTGCGAGCGGGTGACGATCGGCAGGCCGGTGAAATCGCGGTCATTCTCCGGCTTCCAGTCCCAGAACCGCCAGGCAGTGACGGAGGTGAACTCACCCGCGCCCACGTCCCACTTGATCCGCAGCGAAGCCCCGCCGATCTTGTTGCCCGCGTTGAGATCCGCGTCGATGTCGGTCAGCCGGTCAAACGGATTGGTGCTGACCACGGCATAGCCCTGCGCTGCGGCGAGCGCGGCATACTGGCGGCTGAGCGGACGCTGGGTCGATCCGGTGCGGACATAGACAGTGCCGCAGCATTCCGGGTTCTGCGCGCTGTAATCGCCCGCCAGCGTGATATCGAGGGTGTCGCTGGGGCGGAACAGCAGCTGCGCGCGCAGGCCCAGGTTGTCCTGTTCGTTGATCCAGTTACCGCTGGTGACGTTGAAGATCGTGCCCCGGCGACTGGTGGACGACAGCGCGATGCGCGCGGCCAGCGTGTCCGACAGCGGGCCGGAAACGGCCGCCTTGGCCTGCTTGAACCCCAGGTTGCCCACGGTCACTTCGGCGCGGCCTTCGAAATCGAAGGTCGGCTGGCGGGTGGCGATGTTGATCGCGCCGGCCGTGGTGTTCTTGCCGTACAGCGTGCCTTGCGGGCCGCGCAGCACTTCGATCTGGGCCACATCGAGGAAGTCGAAGGTCGAGGACGCCGCGCGCGAATAATAGACGTCGTCGACGTAGATGCCGACGCCCTGCTCGATCCCGTCGTTGGTCAGGCCGAACGGCGCGCCCAGCCCGCGAATGTTGGCGGCGCTGTTGCGCGGGTTGGATGAATAGAACGTCAGCGACGGGGTCAGCTGGGTCAGGCGGCCGACATTGAAGCTGCCGGTGTTGTCGATGTGATCCCCGCCCACGACCGAGATCGCCAGCGGCACCTCCTGCGAGGTTTCCTGGCGGCGGCGCGCAGTGACGAGGATTTCGGCTTCGGGTTCGGTGGCGCCAGTGCCAGCGGCGGAAATCTGCTGGTCATCAGCAGACAGGTCGGCGGCCAGCGCGGGGGCCGCGACGAATGCGGCGGACGAGAACAGGGCGAAACGGACAAACGAATGCATTTCCAATTCCTTTGCAGGGTATTGGCCGCATCCGGTGGTCCGGTCTGCAACGATGGTCAGGTGAAAACGTGAAGAATCATAGGGTTTGGGCAGGCCCGGTCATGCGCGGCCGGACCTGCCCGCTGAAGCGGCTCAGCCGAAGCGCTGCCGCTCCGTAACATCAAGCTGCACGACGCGGCCTTCGTGGACGGTCAGTTGCACCACCCCGTACCGGACCTTGCCCAGCGCGCGCGACACGGCATCCAGCACGGGTTCGGTGATCCGGTTGGCGGGATGGGTGCGGGTCGCTTCGGGCGATTGGACGGGGTGCGGCATCGGTCAGCTCCTTCGCCGCCCACACTAACTCTACCGATTAGATAGACAAGTGCAGTTTCGCTTGCACGCGGCGAAGCGCAACTTTTGCGCGCCAAAGCGCAAACCCGCCCGACTGTAACCGAACCGTCACCGCGCTGCCATGCAACCGCAACCTTGCCCGCGCAGAGCAGGGTTCCGAATTGGCCCGGATTGGAGAGCGCCATGGCAAGTCGGATACGCACCACGATCAGCAACCTGCCCGCCTGGCTGGACCTGCCCGAACCGCAGGCGTTCCGGCCCAAGCGGCGCTATCGCACGATCTGGATTTCGGACATTCACCTGGGCACGCGCGGCTGCAACGCGGTGATGCTGCTGGACTTCCTGCGCTCGGTCGAATGCGACGTGCTCTATCTGGTCGGCGACATTCTGGACGGGTGGCGGCTGCGCAAGGGCTGGTACTGGCCCGATGCCCACAACGAAGTGGTGCGCCGCATCCTGAAAATGGCCCACGGCGGCACGCGCGTGATCCTGATCGCCGGCAACCATGACGAGATGCTGCGCCCTTATGCCGGCATGAGCTTTGGCGGAGTGGAGGTCGCGCTCGATGCCGTCCACCTCACCGCCGATGGCCGCCGCCTGCTGGTGACGCACGGCGACAGCTTCGACAGCGTGGTGCTCTATGCCCGCTGGCTCGCGTTCCTGGGGGACAAGGCCTATTCGGTGCTGCTGCGGCTGAACGTGGTGCTGAACGTGGTGCGGCGGCGCTTGCATCTGCCGTACTGGTCGCTGTCGGCCTATCTGAAGAAGCGCGTCAAGAACGCGGTCCAGTTCATCGGCGCCTACGAGGAAGCCGTAGCCCACGCCGCGCGCGATTGCCACGTCGACGGCGTGGTCTGCGGCCACATCCACAGCGCCGAGATCCGCCAGATCGGCGACATCACCTATTACAACGACGGCGACTGGGTCGAAAGCTGCACCGCGCTGGTCGAGGCCGCCGACGGCACGATCAGCCTGGTCGACTGGGCCGAGGAATGCCGCCTGCGCGCGGCCAAGGCCCCGGCCACCGCCCCATCCGAAGAGAAGGAATACGCATGAGGATCGCCATCTGCACCGATGCCTGGCACCCGCAAGTCAACGGCGTGGTCCGTTCGCTGGCGATGACCGTCCACCAGTTGACCCAGCGCGGCCACGCGGTGGAGCTGATCACGCCCGACCAGTTCCGCACCCTGCCCCTGCCCGGCTACAGCGAGATCCGGCTGGCGCTGGCCCCGCGCTTCGGCACGCGGCGATCCCTGTCGGCATTCGCGCCGGACATCGTCCATATCGCCACCGAAGGGCCGATCGGCTGGAGTGCGCGGCGCTGGTGCCTGGCGAATGATGTGCCGTTCACCACGGCCTTCCACACCCGCTTTCCCGATTACGCCGCGCTGCGCACCGGGCTGGATGCGGAACGGTTCTGGCCGCTGATGCGCCGGTTCCACGCGGCCAGCCGCGCGGTGCTGGTGTCCACGCCGTCGCTGGCTGCGGAACTGGCCGCGCGCGGCCTGCCGCAGGCGCGGCTGTGGAGCCGGGGGATCGACCGCGCGTTGTTCCGGCCCGGCCATGCCCCCCTGCCCGAACTCGCCGCGCTGCCGGGGCCGATCATGCTGTATGTCGGGCGCGTGGCGGCGGAGAAGAACCTGCCCGCGTTTCTCGACGCCCCGGTCACCGGCACCAAGGTGGTCGTCGGCGACGGGCCGGAGCTGGAACGGCTGCGCCAGCGCTACCCGGAAGTGCGCTTCCTGGGCGCGCTGAGCGGCGAGGACCTGGCCCGTGCTTACTGTTCCGCCGATGTGTTCGTGTTCCCCAGCCGCACCGATACCTTCGGGCTGGTGCTGATCGAGGCGCTGGCCTGCGGGCTGCCGGTCGCGGGGTTCCCGGTGGCGGGTCCGCTCGACGTGATCGGCGCGGACGGGCACGGCGCGGACGGGACGATGCCCGCCACGATCGGCGTGCTGCATGATAACCTGACCTTCGCGATCCAGCGCGCGCTGCGGCTCGATCCGCTGGCGGCGGCGGTCTATGGCGCGGGGTTCGGGTGGGACCGGGCGACCGACCAGTTCGAGGCCGCGCTGGCCGAGGCGGCTATTCGGCCGCTTCCGGTTCCTGCATCTGCAATTCGGGAAATGGCGGTTCCAGCTTGATCGGGTCGGCCAGGCTGACCCGGTCCAGCATGGCCGCCATTTCATCGCGCAACGTCAGCATCAGCCCGCGCAGCCGGCATTCCGCCTCTGGCAGGCAGTTCTGGCAGGTTTCGTGGGCGTTACGGCTGGCACACGGCACCAGCGCCAGGCTGCCGCGCGTCAGGCGGATGATGTCGCCATAGCGGATGTCGATAGGATCGAGCGCCAGCTCATAGCCGCCGTCCCGCCCCCGGTGCGAGATGACCAGCCCTTCGCGCACCATTTCCGCCAGGATCACGGTCAGGAACTTGCGCGGGATGTTCTGCGCTTCGGCAATCACGTCCAGCCGCACCGGTCCCTGCCGCCAGGTGTCGGCCAGATGCTGCAAGGCGCGGATCGTATAGCGGGTTTTCTGCGAAAGCATGGGCGCCGCCTATCAGCGCCCCCGCCGCCGGATTGTCAACCTGCCGGGTAGAAAGTTTTCGGCTGTGGCGCGTTTGCCGCAGTGGCCCGGATCAGGAAACCTTGGTGCCGGCGGCGTGCTTCTGCATCAGGTCGAAGGCCTTCTGATACCATTCGCTGCCGGGATAGTTCGAACCCAGCACGGCGGCGGCCTTTTGCGCTTCTTCCGGGATGCCCATCGCCAGATTGGTTTCGACCAGCCGGAACAGCGCCTCGGGCGTGTGGCTGGTGGTCTGGTACTGGTCGATCACGTTGCGGAACCGCAGCGATGCCGCCAGCCAGCGTCCGGCGCGTTCGTAGAACCGGCCGATTTCCATTTCCTTGCCGGCCAGGTGGTCATTCACCAGGTCGATCTTCAGGCGGGCATCGGCGGCATAGCGCGTGCCGGGATAGCGGCGCACCACTTCGTTGAGCGCGTTCAGCGCCAGCAGCGTGTTCTTCTGGTCGCGCGAAACGTCGCTGATCTGCTCGTAATAGCACAGCGCGATCAGGTAATAGGCATAGGGCGCATCGCGGTTGCCGGGGTGGATTTCCAGAAAGCGCTGCGCGGCCTGCACGGACTTGTTGTAATCCTTGGCCACGTAATACGAGAACGAGCTCATCAGCTGGGCCCGGCGCGCCCACGGCGAATAGGGGTGCTGACGCTCCACCTCGTCGAACAGGGCGGCGGCGACGCGGGTGTCGCCCCGGTCCAGCCGATCCTTCGCCGCGCGGTAGAGCGTATCGACGTCACGCGCGACGAACGCGGTATCCTTGGGCTTGCCGCCCCGTCCGCCGCAACCGGCGGTAAGCGAAATGGCCACCGTGGCGGCGGCAAGAACGGCGAGCTTCAGCGGAGAACGAGCATGCATGGGGATGGCCTATAACCACCCCCAGCCTGAACGCCAAGTGAAGTTGCAGCGGCTATGCCCGATCCCGTTTGCCGACCGGCTTCGGGCCAGGGCCTATTCCCAATACGCGATGCAGCGCACCTCGATCGACGAGCGGGTCTGCGCATCCGGCAGGCTGGTATCGTGGAACGCGGTGTGGGGGCAGCGCCAGGTGACCGAATGGTCGCTGTCATAGAACTTGAACAACAGCACGTCGTCCGCCGCCATGTTCGAAAAATACCACCAGCGGTGGGCCGCGCGGTGGCGAAAGATCGATGCGGCGATCCGCTGGTCCTCGTCCGCGACCGGCGCGGTCAGCGCGTCGCCTTCGGGGAAGCGGTCGACCACGAACAGGGTGTTGTTCGCCGTCTCGTCGCCCACCACGGAGCGTCCATCCATCACCGCCAGCGGCCAGTCCTGCGGCCCCGGCGAGAACGTGCGCCAGAACGAGAAGCAGCAGTGGCGGCGATAGCCGGGGCCATCCGGCCGGCGCTCGGCATAGACGCGCGCGCCCGCGCGCTCTCCGGTCAGCGGGTTGTAATCGATGTGCGCCTCGCCCGCCGGGGGCTGGATGCCGCCGACGTGCTGGTAATTCTCCACCTGCTCCTGCGCGCGGGCGGAAAGGTCGGCGCTGGTGCGGATCATCCAGCCTTGCGCGGCGACGAAGCTGGCACCCGTCAGCGCCGCAACCGCGCGTTCGACATCGGCGTTGTAGAGCGCGTTGACCGCATCGGTATCGCCGAAGTCCTCCAGCGGCGGCGCCCATTTGCCGAGCATGAAGCCGTGGGTGTCCAGCGTGAAGTGATCGCGGATCGGCATCCCGTCGCGCACCGGCATGGGATGGTCGAAATAGTCCCCGGTATTCATTTCCGCACCCCGGCTGACATAGCGCCGGGTGACGTAATCCCCGTCCCCCAGATAGCGGATCAGCGCGGGCGCGATGCGGGCATCGTCCTCGATGGGGTCGTAAACCGTGGCGGTTGCCATGAGCCTCTCCAGTGCGGCATTGCCATTATGGCTTTGTATGCTTCACTGACAATCTTACCGATTGTTAGAGTGCTGGCAAGCCTATCAGCTTTTCAGTTTCCAGCCGCTGCGCAGCAACCGGTACAGCACCAGCGCCAGCACCACGTTCAGCACGCCCAGCCCGATGGCGCCGTTCAGCACCGCCAGGTTGGTATCGCCGATGTCGCTTTGCCCCAGGAAGCCGAACCGGAATCCGGAAATGACATAGAAGAAGGGATTGAGGCGACTGATCGTCTGGAACATCGGCGCCAGGTTGTCGATCACGTAGAACGTGCCCGACAGCAGCGACAGCGGCGCGATGACGAAGTTGGTGACCGCGGCGTTATGATCGAACTTTTCCGCCCACAGCGACGTCATCAGGCCCACCAGCGCCAGCATGATCGACCCCATCAGGCCGAACCAGGCCACCGCCCAGGGATGCGCCATGGTCAGGTGCACGTCCGGCCACAGCAGCATCGCGCCATAAAGCGCCAGCCCCACCAGCAGCGCGCGGGTCACGGCGGCGGCGGTCATGGCCAGCATCAGTTCCCCTTCGGACAGGGGCGGCATCAGGTAATCGATGATCGTTCCCTGGATCTTGCCCGCCAGAAAGCTGAAACTGGCGTTGGCGAAGGAATTCTGCATCATTCCCATCACGATCAGCCCCGGCGCGACGAACGTGGCAAAGTTCACGCCCAGCACCATCCGCCCTTCCCGCCCCAGCGCCACGGTGAAGATCACCAGGAACAGCAGGGTGGTGACGGCGGGCGCCCAGATCGTCTGGGTCTGCACCTTGAAAAATCGGCGCACTTCCTTCATATAGAGCGTCCAGAGCCCCAACCGGTTGATCCGGTGGATCACGGGCACTCCCTGCGCCGGAAAGTTGCGTTGCCCCACACCCGTTTCGGGCAGGTGGGCGGACGAAGCTGCGGAGGCAGGAACAGGTTGATCGGCCATGCCGCTGCGACTATCGCCTTGCCGACAGACTGGCAAGCGCGGGGCGTGGTTTGGCCCGCTAAGGAAGTGGACAGGTAATGAGCTGGACCGACGAACGGATCGAAAAGCTGACCAAGATGTGGGAAGGCGGCTCCACCGCCAGCCAGATCGCGGAAGAGCTGGGCGGCGTCAGCCGCAACGCCGTGATCGGCAAGGCGCACCGCCTGGGGCTGAAGGCCCGCCCCTCCCCCGTGAAGGCCAACGACAAGACCGCTGACCGGGCCGAAGCCGCGCCCGCTCCGGCCAAGGCGGCCAAGCCCGCGCCGGAACCGGCCGCTCCGCGCGCCGCACCGGCCGCTCCGGCACCGCGCGCGGCCGCTCCGGCTGCACCCGCGCCTGCCGCCCCGGCACCGCGCGCCGCGGCACCGGCCGCCGCCGTACCGGCGGGCGATGCCCCCGCCGCCGCGCCGCAGCCGCGCATCGTTTCGGTTGGCCCCGGCGGGTTCCTGCGCCAGGGCCCCGGCGATCAGCAGGCCCCGATCCCGCCCGCGCCGCCGCGCCGCCTGGTTCCGGCCAAGCCCAGCCCGGAAATCGCCGACAAGACCAGCCTGCTGGACCTGAACGACCGCATCTGCCGCTGGCCGATGGGCCACCCCGGCGAAGCGGACTTCCATTTCTGCGGCGAAAAGGTGAACCCCGGTTTCCCCTATTGCGTGGAACACTGCGGCCGGGCGTTCCAGGCCCAGCTGCCGCGCGGCCATCGCCGCCCGCCGCCGCCGCTGCCGTTTGGCGGGCCGCGCGTCCGCTAAATCCGGTCCATTCGCGCGCCATGGTCGGTCGCCGGGCTTAAAAACCCCGGCAGGCTGCCGTTAACCATGGCATGACCGCGCATGATCGTTCCCTGCACCGCCCGAAAGGCGGACTTCTCGGCTGGCTGGGACTGGGCCAGCGTGCCGCTGCCGCATCGGCCATGGACGAGCCGCCTCCGCCTGCCGCTGGCCGCGACCGGCGCGAGGCGCTGCGCCAGCGCACGCTCGAGGAAATCGCCTCGTTCCTGACCTATCACCAGCTGGAAGTGACGGTCCAGACGCTGACCATCGCGCACAACTATCTGTCCGGGGCGGACCCGCAGCTGGCCCGCCTGATCGACCGGCAGGTGCAGGCGCGCAAGCCCGTGACGATCGACTGGATCGAGGACGTCCTGTCGCGCAGCGAGCGCAGCGACGAACTGGCCATGCTGACCCAGCTGATGCAGCGGCTGGAAGCCAGCATCGAGGAATTCGGCAAGACCAGCCAGGACGCCCAGCGGGCCACCAGCGACTACAATTCCGCATTGGCCGAACACGTGACCGAGCTGGAACAGGTTACCGCCGCCGGGGCCGTCATTTCCGAGCTGGCGACCATCGCCAAGGTCATGCTGAAGCGCACCCGCGACATCGAGCGCCAGATGGTCCGCAGCGAAGCGCAGACCCGCGCGCTCAAGCGCCGCCTGGCCGAAACCCGCCGCAGCGCCGAGGAAGACCACCTGACCGGCCTGCCCAACCGCCGCGCCTTCGAGGTGCGCTATGAAGAGGAATACCGCCAGGCCTTTGCGGCGGCGGAACCGCTGTGCGTGGCGTTCTGCGATATCGACAACTTCAAGCGGATCAACGATCACCACGGCCACGACGCCGGCGACCGGGTGCTGAAACTGGTGGCGGAAAGCCTCAGCCGCATTTCAAACGACAGCTGCCACGTTGCCCGTCACGGCGGCGAGGAGTTCGTCGTCCTGCTGCGCGATGTGACGCCGGGGGACGCGTTCGAGCGGCTCGACAAGCTGCGCGCCAGCCTGGCCGAACGACGCCTCGTCAACCGCGCCACGGACGTGCCGTTCGGGCAGATCACGTTCTCGGCCGGGATCGCCGATGTGTTCGCCTTCCCGGATCGCCGCGCCGCGCTGAAGGCTGCTGACGCGGCGCTGTACCGGGCCAAGCAGGGCGGCCGGAACCGGATCGAGATGGCTGAGCCCGGCGATCTGGCCCCGGTGGAGTAGCCCCGGTCAGATCCCCCGGACGGCGGCGTTCTCCACATCGGGCGTGGCATCCAGCACGGCGGCCGCGCGGGCGCGCTGCCAGTCCTTGAAGATGCCGTGGGTGACGATGTAGGTCGCGTTGGCCACGATCCCGTCGGCCACCATGTTGCCCACCACGTCCGGCTCCATCCAGTCCGCGCCGACCTGGCGCCGGGCCAGCTGTGCCTCGCTCTCCACGAAGCCGCTGCCGCTGCGCAAGTGTTCGGGGCGGTTCTGGCTGGCCTGGTGGATGTTGGACTTGATCGGCCCCGGCAGCAGGATCGACACGCCGATGCCATGCTCGGCCAGTTCGGGCTTCACCGCCTCGCAATAGTGGCACACGGCCGCCTTGCTCGCGGCGTAGATCGCCAGGTGGGGCGGCATCACCACTTCGGCGGCCAGGCTGGCGGTCGAAACGATGTGCCCGCCCCGGTCATGCGCGATCATTTGCGGCAGGAACGTGACGAACCCGTTGATGACCCCGCCGACATTGACGCCAAAGCCGAAGTCATAGTCCGCATAGGTCGCTTTCAGCACCGGCCCTTCCAGCCCGACGCCCGCGTTGTTGACCAGGATGTCGATCCCGCCAAACTCCGCCTGCATCCGCGCGGCGGCGTCGGCATAGGCCTCGCGGCTGGTAACATCCAGCTGCAGCGCCGTCACCGCGTTCGACCGCACTCCGCCCGCAAAGCTGGCCAGCGCGGTGTCGATATGGTCCGCCCGCAAGTCCGCGATCACCACCCGCGCGCCGCGTTCGGCCAGCACTCTGGCGATCCCCAGCCCGATCCCGCTGGCCCCGCCAGTGATGAAGGCCGTGCGGCCGGTGAAATCGGTGATGTGCATCCAGTTCCTCGCCCCTTGGTTATTTGTATGCATTGCTAACAAATGGGAGGAAGTCTGGCTAGGCGGCGTGGACAAATTCCACACGGTCACGACCGGAGCCAAAAACCGTCAATTCAAGGAGGTGAGGTGAAGGAATATGTCGATATTTCGAGCCGAACCGACGCGGAAGTGGCGGTTTTTGGCCCGGCCCCGCAGGGGTTGGGCTGTCAAAGGCCCCTGCGGCGTTGCGCAGCCTTGAAAGAGAACCACTCTTCCTTCGTCTGCGCGCCTTGCCGGGGCCTTTGACAGCCCAATCGTGATCCGTGTGGAATTTGTCCACGCCGCCTAGTGCTCCGGATTGACGAGGAACACCACGTAGCCGCGAAAGCCCGGATCGCTGCGCAGCGCCGCCGGTTCCTGCCATTCGCCGCCCTGCACCAGCGCCACCTTGTGCGGGATCGGCACCCGCGCCAGCCGGCTCAGGTAATCGGCATAACCGGGGATCGTGCTGCGCCCCTGATAGGATTGCACCACCACTTCATCGACAATCCCCGCCAGCCGGGCGAGCGCGGCGGGATCGCCATGCGCGCTCCAGTCCATCAGCCCGGTGACGGATAGCTGGTAACGCTGCGGCAGGCGCTGGCGCAGGCGGGCGAGGAAATCGGCATAGCCATCCAGCCCGCGCGTCGCGGCGTCGAAATCCACTTGCAGGCCCGCCACGCCATTGCCCGCGCGTTCCCAGCGCGCCAGATCGGTCAGCACTGCGCGGTGGACGCCCTCGCCCCAGTCCAGCCGCGCCGCGCGGACCACCAGCCAGACCCGCTTGTCCGCCAGCCGCGGCACGCCTGCGCGCATCGGCACGTAAGTGTCGGGGGCCTCCGCCTTCACCTCGCCGCCGAGGATATAGAGCTCGGTCGCGCGGCTCAGTTCCGGCGGGGGCTTCACCCCGGCCCACAGAAAGAACGACGTGTAATCCGCCGGATCGACGCGCTCACCCTGCCCGCCGGACCGCTCCCCGCACCCGGCCAGCAGCGCCAGCGCCGCCAGCAGGGCAATGCTCCGGCGCACGCTTACCAATAGAACCGCAGCTTCCTGGCCCAGGGGCTGGCCGGATATTCGCGCTTCAGCTGGTTGAACCACGCCTTGCGCTGATCGACCTCGACATCCTTGCCGCCGCAGCCGTTATAGCCCGACGGGGCATAGCAATAGACCATCCGGTAGAGCGCATAGGCGCGGTCGTTCGCGGGGGCGGCGCGGTTGGCGATGATCCCGGCGTAGATCGATTCGCGCGTCAGCGGCTGGCCCGCGAAATCGCGCGCGTGGCCGCCCAGCTCGTCCTTGTCCGGGCTGTCGTCCAGCTCGTTCCAGCCATCGAACCCGTTGAGCCGCAGGAAATCGCCCAGGCACAGCCGCGCGGCGGTGTCCTGCGGGTTCTGTGCCAGCTTCTGCGCGGTCGCGGCAATCGACTGGCACGGATAGCCGTCCGACCACCGCCCCTTGGTGAACAGGCCCACGGGAATCGTCTCCTGCTCGGTAAAGTTCCACAGCGCGGCATCCGTGTTGGCCCCCGCCGGAACCAGCGCGCGGTTGCCGATGAACCCGGCATAATCGCCGCGCGTCAGCTGCTTGTAGAGCAGCGTGAACAGCGCCGCGTCACGCTCTGCCTGCGGACGGGCACCGTCCTGCGCCACGCCGCGCAGCACGGCCGGACCGGCGGAATGGGTCAGCAGGATCTTGCGGATCGTGGTGTCCTGCACCGGCGAATCCTTGGCAAAAACCTGTGCGACCTGGCCGCGGCGCTCCATGTGCAGGGCCAGCCCCAGTTCGACCGTCGGGCGCTGCCACAGCGCCTTCGCGCCGCCCAGCAGCTCGCGCCAGAAGCCGCCCTCGTTGCGGTCGCCCAGCGCCGCCAGCGCCATCCCGCGCAGCACCTGGCGGCTGAACGCGACCGGGGAATACTCGCTGCGCCGTGCATCGTCCGGGATCAGCGTCAGCACCTTGCGATAGTCCTTCTGGACATAGAACGCGTGGCTGGCCTGCACGAAGCCATACAGCTCCGGCTCGCCGGCAAAGGCGGGGGCCTGCGCGGCGAGGGCAGCCTCGGTCAGCGCGGGCTTGCCGACCTGCGCCTCACCTTCGTCATCATACGTATGGGTCTCGCGCATCTGGACCAGATCGAGCGCGGCCAGCAGCAGCGGACCGCTCGCGGCGGCAGGGCGGTCTCCCGCGAACAGCAGCTTGTTGTCGATTTCCTCGACCAGCCGGGCGGCCTGCTCGCTTCCGGCAGGGACCGCGCCCAGCAGCCGCGCATGTTCCGCCGCCAGCGCGCCGGTATCGCCCGCCAGCCACAGCGCGCGGCGCTGCAGGCCGATGGCCGAGGCGGCATAGCGCCCGTTCGGCCAGGCCTTCAGATAGGCGGCCAGATCGGCATGGGCCTGCTTGACCGCCGCCTGGTCGATCGTCTTCAGCCCCTCATACCAGCCATATTCGTCAAACGCCTTGGCCTGCGCGGCGTTGAGCGCGACGCGGGCGAGCATGTAGACGCCGGTTTCGCGCAGCCACGGATCGGGCGCCTGCGCCAGCGTGGCATAGCCTTGGCGCGCCGCGTCCCAACGCTCATCATAGAACGCTTCGGACGCCTGAAGATAGGTCAGGAACGCTTTCGCCACCGGGCTGGTCAGGCCGGCGGGCCACACGGTCTTGTCGGCCTCGTCGCTGCCCCGGCAGGTCTGCTCCAGCCGCTGGCGGGCCTCGGCCAGCCCGGCACGCTCGCTGGCGGAGAGCGCCGCGTTGGCGTTCAGCGCCGCCAGGAACGCGGGCGTCCCGGTGTTCAGGCTGATGCAGCGCGATCCGGCGAAATCCGGGCCATAGTCATCCTCGGCGCGGGGCGGCTGGGGGAACAGCCCTTCGTTCAGCAACCGCCAGTCCACGAAGTTGCGGCCATAGCTGGACGATTCGTATTCCTGCGCCGGATAGCTGGCCGGATTGACGCCCAGTCCGGCCTGCCCGCGCAGCAGGAACAGCAAGTTGACGCGGCTGTCATTGCCGGGAGAGAGGATCGCGTTGCTGGCGCAGTCCAGATCGGTCGAACCCAGCTTCCAGCTGGGCGAACAGCTGGTGTCCGCACAGGCCCAGGCCACACCCGACGCCGCCAGCAGGCCCGCCCCGACGGCCGACCACATGACATTCCGCTTCATTCAAATCACTCCGGAACCAGACGCGCGCGAACTGGCGACAGATTCCAGAGCGAGGGGGGAATGTGCAAGCGAAAAGGGGGCCGCAGCGCGACCCCCTTCCCGTTTTTCAACCGTTTAGAGCGGTTCTCAGTCGTCAGACTTGAGGAACGCCGGAATGTGATCCGGGTTGCCGCCTTCTTCACGATCACGGCGCGGAGCACGATCGCCGTCACGGCGCGGACCACGGTCCCCACCGCGACCGCCACGGTCGCCATCACGGCGCGGACGACGGTCGCCGCGGTCGCCACGATCACCGCGCGGTTCACGGGCCGGACGGGTGTCTTCCAGCTCTGCACCGGTTTCCTGATCGACGACGCGCATCGACAGGCGAACCTTGCCGCGCGGATCGATTTCGAGGACCTTGACCTTCACGGCCTGGCCTTCGGACACGACATCGGTCGGCTTTTCGACGCGCTCGTTCTTCATTTCGGAGACGTGGACCAGACCGTCCTTGCCGCCCATGAAGTTCACGAAAGCACCGAAGTCGACGATGGTGACGACCTTGCCGTCATAGATCTTGCCGACTTCCGGTTCCTCGACGATGCCCAGGATCCAGTTCTTCGCGGCTTCGATCTGCGACAGGTCGGACGAGCTGATCTTGATCAGGCCTTCGTCGTCGATGTCGACCTTCGCACCGGTGGTGGCGACGATCTCGCGGATCACCTTGCCGCCGGTGCCGATCACGTCGCGGATCTTCGACTTGTCGATCTGCAGCGTTTCGATGCGCGGAGCGTGGGCCGACAGCTCGGTGCGGGCCGAACCCAGCGCCTTGGTCATTTCGCCCAGGATGTGCGCGCGGCCTTCCTTGGCCTGGTTGAGCGCGGCGGCGAAGATTTCCTTCGTGATGCCGGCCACCTTGATGTCCATCTGCATCGTGGTGATGCCTTCGGACGTCCCGGCCACCTTGAAGTCCATGTCGCCCAGGTGATCTTCGTCACCCAGGATGTCGGACAGCACGGTGAATTCGTCACCTTCCAGGATCAGGCCCATGGCGATGCCCGACACCGGACGCGTCAGCGGCACGCCCGCATCCATCATCGACAGCGCGCCGCCGCAGACGGTGGCCATCGACGACGAACCGTTGGACTCGGTGATGTCCGAGACAACGCGGATCGTGTAGGGGAACTCTTCCTTGCTGGGCAGCACCGCCTGCAGCGCGCGCCAGGCCAGCTTGCCGTGACCGGTGTCGCGACGGCTGGGAGCGCCAAAACGGCCAACTTCACCAACCGAATAGGGCGGGAAGTTATAGTGCAGCATGAAGTTCGAATACGACAGGCCTTCCAGCCCGTCGATCATCTGTTCCGCATCCTTGGTGCCCAGCGTGGTGGTGCAGATCGCCTGCGTTTCACCGCGGGTGAACAGCGCCGAACCGTGGGTGCGCGGCAGGAAGCCGACCATCGATTCAATCGGACGGATCTGGGTAGTCGAACGCCCGTCGATGCGGGTGCCGTCCTTCAGGATCGCGCCGCGCACGATGTCCGCCTCGACCTTCTTGACGGTCTTGATGGCGACCATCTGGGTCTGCGCATCCTGATCGGCAAAGGCGGCCTTGGCCTTGTCGCGCGCCGCGTTGAGCGCGTTCGAACGGGCCGACTTGTCGGTCAGCTTGTAAGCGGCGGCGATGTCGTCGCCGATCAGCTTCTTCAGCTGGTCCTTGATCGCGGTGTTGTCCGAAACGGCCACGTCCCACGGATCCTTCGCGGCCTTTTCAGCCAGCGAGATGATCAGGTCGACGACCTTCTTGCACTCGTCATGCGCGAACATGACGGCGCCCAGCATCACGTCTTCCGACAGTTCGCGGGCCTGCGATTCGACCATCATCACGGCATTGCCGGTGGCAGCCACGACCAGGTCGAGCGCGCCGGCGGCGGCTGCGTCCTGCCGCGGGTTCAGCGTGTAGGCACCGTCTTCGTAACCGACGCGCACCGCGCCGATCGGGCCCATGAACGGCACGCCCGAAATGGTCAGCGCGGCCGAAGCGGCGATCATCGCCAGCACGTCGGGCTCGACTTCACCGTCATAGCTCAGAACCTGGGCGATGACGTTGATTTCGTTGTAGAAACCTTCGGGGAACAGCGGGCGGACCGGACGGTCGATCAGGCGGGAAACCAGCGTTTCCTTTTCCGTCGCGCCGCGTTCACGCTTGAAGAAGCCGCCCGGAATGCGCCCGGCGGCGAAGAACTTTTCCTGATAGTGCACGGTGAGCGGGAAGAAGTCCTGCCCTTCCTTCACCGACTTGGCGGCCGTGACAGCGCACAGCACGACAGTTTCGCCATACGTGGCGAGGACCGCGCCGTCAGCCTGACGGGCAATGCGGCCGGTTTCCAGCGTGAGGGTCTTTCCGCCCCACTCCATGGATACGGTTTTGACGTCGAACATTTCGTTTCCTTCAGCCCGCAGGCCCTATTGCGTGCGGGTTTTGCTGCCGGGGTAAAAATCCGTCCCGGTCCGGATATGGGGCGCTTTCGGCCCCCAAAGGCCTGCCGCCGGATTGCGGCCGGGCCTTAAAGCAAAAGCGGCCCCGTAGGGCCGCTCCGCTTGGTTACTTGCGCAGACCGAGCTTTGCGATCAGTGCGTTGTAACGGTCAACGTCCTTGCGCTTGAGGTAATCCAGCAGCGAGCGCCGCTTGTTCACCATCATCAGCAGGCCGCGACGCGAATGGTTGTCCTTGTGGTGAGCCTTGAAGTGCTCGGTCAGCGTCTGGATGCGGCTGGTCAGGATGGCAACCTGAACTTCCGGCGAACCCGTGTCACCCGCAGCGCGGGCGTTGCTGGCGATGACTTCCTGCTTCTTGTCTGCCGAGATCGACATATTCTTTACTCCGCGACATCCGGAAGATTGAAACCCCTGACGACCCGGACGTTTCCGCCGGAAAGCTCGACCAGAGCAACCGGAGTATCCTCCAGCCGCGCCCAGTAGAGCCCATCGCCTTGGGGCAACCCGGTCAGAACCCGGCCCTGTCGGACCGCCCTTGCCTGTTCCGGGTCGAGGTTGAGAGCCGGGATGTCGACCAGCCCTGCCTCCAGCGGCAAGAGTACGTTCTCAAGGGGTGCGCCCTTACCGACTTCGTTGAGATTGTCCAGCGAAATCGCCCGGTCCAGCCCGAACGGCCCGGCCCGCAGCCGCCGCAGCATGGTGACATGGCCCACCGTGCCAAGCGCGCGCGCAATGTCCCGCGCAAGGCTGCGGATGTAGGTGCCCTTGGAGACATGGGCGACCAGCGTGGCATGGCCGGCCTCCGCCCCCTCCAGCCGCAGCGCATGGATCGTGACGCTGCGGCTTTTCAACGCCACCGCCTCGCCCTTGCGCGCCAGGTCATAGGCGCGCTGGCCGTCGATCATCAGCGCGGAATAGGCGGGGGGCACCTGCTCGATCGGCCCGGTAAAGCGCGGCAGCACCGCCTCCAGCTCCGCACGGCTTGGCCTGACCGCACTTTCCGCAATCACCTTGCCTTCCAGGTCCAGCGTGTCTGTCTCGGTCCCGAAGGCAATCGTGAAGGCATATTCCTTGCTGGCATCCAGCATCCGCCCGCACAGCTTGGTCGCCTCGCCCAGCGCGATCGGCAGCACCCCGGTCGCCAGCGGGTCGAGCGTGCCGCCGTGCCCGACCTTGACCTTGCCCAGCCCCGCCGAACGCAAATTGCGCTTCACCGCGCCGACGGCCTGGGTCGAGCCCAGCTCCAGCGGCTTGTCGAGGATGATCCAGCCGTTGACGCGCGCCGGATCAGGCACCCGCCACCACCTTCACCACCGCCAGATACTGGTCCATCGCCCAGTCCACCGGCGGCAGCAGGAAGCGGCGCACCACGTCCAGTTCCGGGGCGATGGTGGGCAGTACCACCAGCAAGGCGATCATCAGGAAAAAGGCATAGGGCCGCGTCGCCGCATAGGCCGCCGCCGCCCGGCGCGGGAGCAGCCCTTCGAACACGTGCGAGCCGTCAAACGGTGGGATCGGCAGCATGTTGAACAGCGCCAGGAACACGTTGATCGCCAGGAAATTGACCAGGTTGAGCATCAGGAACGCCGTCACCCCGGTCGGCTCCGCATCGCGGTAGGGCGCGACCAGCAGGCCCAGCGCGACCGCGCCCGCCAGCGCCATCAGCAGGTTCATCCCCGGCCCCGCCACCGCCACCAGCATCATGCCGACGCGCGGATTGCGCAGCCGCTGCGGCACCACCGGCACCGGCTTGGCCCAGCCGAACACCGGCAGGCCCGCCAGCTTGAGCATCCCCGGCACGATGATCGTGCCCATCGGGTCGACATGGCGCAGCGGGTTGAGGCTGAGCCGGTTCAGTTCCGCCGCGGTCGGATCGCCCAGCGCCCGCGCGGTCCACCCATGCGCGACTTCGTGGAACACGATTGCCAGCACCAGCGGGATAATCAGCGCGGCGGCCTGGTAAATGGTATCCGTCATCGTCTCAGCGCCTCGGTAAAATGCTTGCGGCACAGCGCCACGTAGCGATCATTCCCGCCAATCTCGGTCTGCGCGCCCTGCTTCACCGCCGCGCCGCTGGCATCGACCCGCAGGTTCATCGTCGACTTGCGGCCGCAGTGGCACACCGCTTTCAGCTCGACCAGCGAATCCGCGATGCCCAGCAGGACCTTGGCGCCGGGGAACAATTCGCCCTGGAAATCGGTGCGCAGGCCATAGCACAGCACCGGAATGCCCGCCTCGTCCGCCACCCGCGCCAGTTGCCAGACCTGTCCCTCGGTCAGGAACTGCGCCTCGTCCACCAGCACGCAGGCCAGCGGCTCCACCCGGTGCGCAGCCGTAATCCGGCCCCACAGGTCGGTTCCGCCATCAAAGCGGTGGGCATCGGCGTGCAGCCCGATCCGGCTTTCGATCGCCCGGTCCCCGCCGCGATTGTCGATGTCGGCAGTCCACAGCATCGTGTGCATGCCCCGCTCGCGGTAATTGAAATCCGCCTGCAGCAAGGTGGTCGATTTGCCGGCGTTCATGCTGGCGTAATAGAAGTAAAGCTTAGCCATGGTGGACAAGCATCTACCTGTGATGGCAGTCAAAGAACAACTCGCGAAACAGCGGGACATGGGGAAAGATCAGACGATGAGCGAATTGGCCGCACAGCAGAACAGCGCAACCGGGCAAACCGGCGTGCTGGCGTGGATCGAACGGACGGGCAACCGGCTGCCCGATCCGGTGTTCCTGTTCCTGGGGCTGATCGCCGGGTTGGTGGTCCTGTCGATGATCGCGGCGGCGGCGGGCTGGTCCGCCCTGCACCCGACCGAGATCGACGAGGCGACCGGGCAGGCCAAGGTCATCGCCGCCACCAGCCTGCTGTCCGCCGACAACATCCGCACACTGTGGGTCGACATGCCCAAGACCTTCACCCACTTTCACCCGCTGGGATACGTGCTGGTGGTGATGCTGGGCGCGGGCGTGGCGGAGCGGTCCGGGCTGTTCGGCACCGCGATGCGTGCCGGGGTGAGCGGCGCGCCGACAGTCCTGCTGACGCCGATCGTCGCCTTCGTGGCGATGATGGGCAATCTGGCGGCGGATGCGGCCTATGTCGTGCTGATCCCGCTGGCGGGCATCATCTTTCACGCCGCGGGCCGCCACCCCATCGCGGGGATCGCGGCGGCCTTCGCCGGGGTTTCGGGCGGATTTTCGGCCAACCTGCTGCCGGGGCAGCTGGATGCGCTGCTGTTCGGGATCACCGAGGCGGCAGTCGAAACCGTGTTTGCGGACTTTACCGCCAACATCGCCGGCAACTGGTACTTCATTGCCGCGATGCTGGTGATCTTCCTGCCGGTCATCTGGTATGTCACCGACCGGGTGATCGAGCCGCGCCTGGGCCCGTGGGACCCGGCCCGCGCCGGATCGGCGGGTGCGAACGAGCAGGTTTCGGATGAACTTTCCAGCGCAGAGCGCAAGGGCCTGCGCCGCGCCGGGCTGGCGACGCTGTTCGTGGTCGGCCTGTGGCTGCTGTTCACCTTCGGCCCCGGCACGCCGCTGATCGACGAGGAGGCCAGCGCCGAAGCCCGCCTGACCCCGCTCTACCAAAGCCTGGTGGGCGGCTTCTTCCTGCTGTTCCTGCTGGCGGGCTGGGCCTACGGCAAGGCCGCCGGCACGGTCAGCGACCATCGCGGCCTCGTCAGGATGATGAGCGAATCGATGGCCGACATGGCCTATTACCTGGTCCTCGCGTTCGCCGCCGCACACTTCGTGGCGATGTTCGCGTGGTCGAACCTGGGGCTGATCCTGGCCGTGCAGGGCGCCGACCTGCTCAAGGCATCGGGGCTGCCCGCCTGGGCGCTGCTGATGCTGATCGTGGTGTTCACCGCGCTGCTCAACCTGTTCGTCGGCTCGGCCAGCGCCAAGTGGGCGCTGCTCGCCCCGGTGCTGGTGCCGATGCTGATGCTGCTGGGGATCACCCCGGAAATGACCACCGCCGCCTATCGCGTGGGCGACGGGGCGACCAACATCATCACCCCGCTGATGGTCTATTTCCCGCTGATCCTGATTTTCTGCCAGCGCTGGCAAAAGGATTTCGGCCTTGGCAGCCTGGCCGCAACGATGCTGCCGTTCTCGATCGGGCTGCTGCTGTCGGGCATGGTGCTGGTCGGCGCGTGGGTCATGCTGGACCTGCCGCTTGGCCCCGGCGCCAGTGTGTTTGCCCCGGTGCCCGCCGCACCATGAGCCTGCCCCGCCCGCTGCGCGCCGGACTGCTGGCTGCCGCGCTGATCCTGCTAACCGGCGCGGCAACGCCGACCTATCGCTACCAGATCGATGCGCCGCGCAGTTCGGTTGACGCCAAGGTCGCGTTCCTGGGCCTGGCCAGCAAGTCCGCCCGCTTTCCCCGGATGAGCGGCGGCATCCACCTGACCCCGGACCGGCTCGACGCGATCGACCTTGACGTCACGCTGGACGCCCGCGCGCTGACCGCCGGGGACAAGGTCACGCTGGAGCGGCTGCGCGGCAAGGACTTCTTCGATGTGGAGCGCTATCCCACGATCCGCTTCGCCGGCACGCGCATGACCATGACCGGGCAGACCACCGCGCGGGTCGAGGGGGAGATCACCGCGCGCGGCGTCACCCGCCCCGCCACGCTGGCCGTCACGTTCGCCCAGCCGCCCGTCAGCGCCACCGGCAAGGAACCGATCCAGCTGAGCGCTCAGACCACTATCAATCGCCACGATTTCGGCATGACGGCCTATAGCGTGGTGGTGGGCCGGAAAGTGACGATCACCATCAACGCGCGGATGGTGCCGGGCTAAACGGGCGCTTATTCCGCGTCCGCCTCGCCTGCCACGTCGCGGCGGACTTGCGGGCTGGCCAGCAGCGCCTCGATCCGGCTGGCCTCGTCAAAGCTCTCGTCCGGCAGGAACTTGATCTTCGCGGCGTATTTCAGGCGCAGCTTGCCGGCGACTTCCTTCTGGAAATAGGCCGTGTTGGTGCGCAGCGCCTTGAGCACGACCTCCTCGTCGCTGCCCAGCAGCGGTTTCACGAACACGGTGGCGTGGCGCAAATCGGGCGACATGCGCACTTCGGTCACGCTGATCGCGTGCGCGGTAAGCACTTCGTCGTGGACCATCTGGCGGGTCAGCAGTTCGCTGATCACGTGGCGCACCTGTTCGCCCACCTTGAGCAGGCGGACCGAGCGGGTTTCGGGGGTTGCATTGGGCTTGGCCATGGCCGCTCTCTACTCTCAATCCTGCCCGCTTGCATCAAGCTTGGCGACGATCCGGGCCAGCGAGCGCACATTGCGCGCGGTGCCCCGGCATTGCATCCGCCGCTCGATGAACGGCAGCGTTAGGCGGCTGGTCCCCGCCCCGCCCGCATAATCGATATAGAGCGCGCGCGGTCCCATCGCCAACCGTTCCGGCCCGCGCCCGGCGTGATCCGCCACCAGCACCGCGAACTGGTCCGGATCGGGATCGCGGTCGAGGAACAGGGTGTGGACGAGGTTCGGCTCGCCATTGGCGGCAAAGGGGTTGTCGGCAATCGCCGCGGCCAGTTCGTCACGGCTGCGCACGGCGGCCAGGCTGCGCATGCCAAAGCGCTGGCGCATCATCAGCTCCAGCTTTTCCTCAAGGCCGCGCGTCGGGCGATCTTCGTGATCGAACAGCACGTTGCCGCTGGCGACCACGGTTTCGACATTGCTCAGCCCTTCCGCCTCGAACGCGGCGCGCAGCTCTGCCATCGTCAGGCGGTTGCCGCCGACGTTGATGCTGCCGAACAGGGCGACATAGCGGGCCATGTCAGCGCCGCGCCCGCATGGTCATGCGGACGGCTTGGGCGTGGGAATCGCGGTGGAGGTTGCACGCGCCAGCGGCTTGCCGTCGAGGCTGAACAGCTCCGCCTCCAGGAAGATCACGCGCCGTCCGCGCCGCACCACCCGGCCCTTGCCCAGCAGCGGGCCGGGCGGGATCAGGCTGAGCAGCGTCATGCTGATTTCCAGGTTGAGCGGGGCTTCCTCGCCTTTCGTGGCGTGGACATGGGCCCAGCCCATCGCCTCGTCCAGAAACCCGGCAACCAGCCCGCCCTGCACCCCGCCGCGCGGCGTGATGAAGCTGTCGGGCGCGTGGAAGCGCATCGTGATCGTCTCGGTGACCGGGTCGAAGTCCACGAACTCCGCCCCGATCAGCGCGACATGCGCTCCCTGATAGGTGTCGATGCCACTCACCGGGACGCTCACAGGGTGCGTTCGCGTTCCTCGACCTCAAACACTTCGAGCATGTCGCCCGGCTTGATGTCGTTGGTATCCTGCAACACGACGCCGCATTCCAGACCAGCGCGGACTTCGGCCACGTCGTCCTTGAAGCGCCGCAGCGAAGCGATGACCGTCTTCGAAACGATGACGTCGTTGCGGGTAAGGCGCGCGAAGATGCCCTTCTTGATATAGCCTTCCAGCACCAGCAGACCGGCTGCCTTGTCCTTCTTGCCCGCGGGGAACACTTCCTTGACCTCGGCGCGGCCGACGACGTGTTCGATGATTTCCGGGCCCCACTGGCCGGCCATTTCCTTCGCGACGTCCTCGGTCAGGTGATAGATCACGTCGAAGTACTTCAGCCGCACCTTCTGGCGTTCGATCAGCTCGCGCGCCTTGGCGTTCGGACGGACGTTGAAGCCGATGATCGGCGCGCCCGATGCCTGCGCCAGGCTCACGTCGCTTTCGGTGATCGCGCCAACGCCAGACTGCAGGATGCGGACCTTGATCTCGTCGTTCGACAGGCGGTTCAGCGCGTTGACGATGGCTTCGGTCGAACCCTGCACGTCGGCCTTCACGACCACCGGGTATTCGATGACCGTCTGCTTGGCCGACAGCGCGGAGAACATGTTTTCCAGGCTGGTCGGCGCGGTGGTGGTGCGCTTGGCGGTCGCGCGTTCCTGGCGGAAAGCGGCGACTTCGCGGGCGCGGGCCTCGCTCTCGACCACGGTCAGCGTATCGCCGGCCATCGGCACGCCGCCGATCCCCAGCACTTCGACCGGAAGCGAGGGCGGCGCGGCCTTGATCTGGCGCCCCTTGTCATCCAGCATCGCGCGGACGCGGCCGGAATGGGTGCCGACAACCAGGATGTCGCCCACCTTCAGCGTGCCGCGCGTGATCAGCACGGTCGCCAGCGGACCCTTGCCCTTGTCGAGCTTCGCCTCGATCACGGTCGCTTCGGCGGCGCGGTCGGGGTTGGCCTTCAGCTCCATCAGTTCGGCCTGGAGCAGGATCTTCTCGATCAGCTCGTCCAGACCGGCGCCAGTCTTGGCCGAAACCTCGACGTCCTGCACATCGCCCGACATCTGCTCGACGATCACTTCGTGCTCCAGCAGGCGCTCGCGGATCTTCTGCGGGTTCGCCTCGTGCTTGTCCGACTTGGTGATCGCCACGATCATCGGCACGCCGGCGGCCTTGGTGTGATTGATCGCCTCGATCGTCTGCGGCATGATCCCGTCATCGGCGGCAACCACCAGAATGACGATGTCGGTGACGTTCGCCCCGCGCATGCGCATTTCGGTGAACGCTTCGTGGCCCGGCGTATCGAGGAAGGTGATCAGGTCACCGCCCTTGGTCTTGATCTGGTACGCGCCGATGTGCTGCGTGATCCCGCCCGCTTCGCCGCGCACCACGTCGGTGCCGCGCAGCGCGTCGAGCAGGCTGGTCTTGCCGTGGTCGACATGGCCCATGATCGTCACGACCGGCGGACGCGGCTTCAGGGTGTCTTCCGCGTCAACGTCGGCAGCGGTGTCGATATCGACGTCCGCTTCGGACACGCGCTGGATGTTGTGCCCGAATTCGGTCACGAGCAGTTCGGCGGTATCCTGGTCGATCGTCTGGTTGACGGTGACCATCATGCCCATCTTGAACAGCGCCTTGACCAGGTCCGCGCCCTTTTCGGCCATGCGGTTTGCCAGTTCCTGCACGGTGATCGCTTCGGGCACGACAACGTCGCGGACCTGCTTTTCACGCTGCTGCTGCTGGCCGCCGAAGTGCGCGCGGCGCTCCTTCTCGCGGGCGCGCTTCAGCGCGGCGAGGCTGCGGGCGCGGGCGCCCTCGTCCTCGTTCAGCGCCTTGGTCACGGTCAGCTTGCCGGCCTGGCGGCGGTTGTCGCCAGCCTTGTCGCGCGGGTTGTTCGCGGGCTTCTTGACCACCGGCTCGGGGCGCTTGACCGGCGCAACCGGGGTGAAGCGGCGCGGCGCGGGGGCGGCTGCGGCAGCCGGCTTGGCCTCTGCCTCGGCAGCGGCGGGCGCGGCGGCAGTTTCCGCGGCCGGAGCAGCCGCTTCGGCGGCCGGCGCGGGCGCGGCGGCTACCGGAGCTTCCGGTTCCGGCGCAGGCGCGGCGGCGGCGGCAGCCGCGGCAGCTTCGGCCTGGCGCTTTTCCTCGGCGCGGCGGCGCTCTTCTTCCTGAGCGCGCTGGCGGGCTTCCATCTCGCGGCGGGTCTGCTCTTCCAGCAGGGCCAGACGGGCTTCCTCGGCCTCGCGCTGCAGGCGGGCGACGCGCTCCTGCGGGGTCTCGTCCGACGCGACCGGGCGCGGCGCGGGCTTGGGCGCGGCGGCGACGGGGGCCGGCGGCGGCGGCGGAGCCGGTTCGGGCGCGGCCGGAGCGGCCAGCGGGGCTTCACCCGGCTTGCCGATCAGCTTGCGGCGCTTCACCTCGACCACCACCTTGTTGGTGCGGCCGTGGCTGAAGGTCTGCTTGACCTCGCCCGCTTCGACCGAGCGCTTCAGCCCAAGCGGCTTGCGGCCCAGAGTCGGTTTATCGTTGCTGTCGGTCATGCTCAAATAGGCCCTTCACGTCTCAATTCGTCGTCACGGCAACAGGCGCGGCGGAATCCGCCGGGCTATCGCCTTCATTCTGTCCGGTCGCCGCGCCATGCCCCAGATAGCGCAGCAAGCGCTGTAGCGGGATGGCCAGCCGTTCCGCCGCCGACCGGTCGGTCAGCGCCATGTGGACGACGTTGTCGCGGCCCAATGCCACAGACAGCGTTGCCCGGTCCAGTGGCAAGGTGATGCCCTGCTTGCCGGACCCTTCCTCGTCCTCGCCCACGCGCCAGGCCTGGTCCAGCTTGCGCGAACCGTCCTGCCCGGCATCGGCGGCATGCGCCAGCCAGCGGACCTTGCCCATCCGGGCATTCTCCGCGATCCGGTCTGACCCGACCAGCAGCTTGCCGCTTTTCATTTCCAGCCCCAGCCGGTCGGTGAAGGCGCGTGTCAGCGCCGCTTCAATCCGCTGCGGCAAATCGGCCGGAATGGTCAGCGCGGCACCCTTGTAGGCTCGCGCCAGCGCGCCTTTCAGCTTGCCCTTGGCCAGTGCCGTTTCCAGCTCCCCGCGCGACACGCCGATCCACGCCCCCCGCCCCGGCGCACGCGCCAGCGCATCGGGCAGCACATCGCCATCGGGCGAAATGGCAAGCCGGATCAGCTCATCCCGCGAGCCGTGGCTCCCGGTGAGGATGCAGCGCCGCTCGGGCGCTTCCAGGCTGTCGGAACCTAGCGCGTCATTGTGAGGAATCCGCATCGGCGGCCTCCTCGGTAGCCGGTTCATCGTCGAACCAGTGGGCGCGCGCGGCCATGATGATCTCGTTGCCCTGCTCTTCGTTCAGGCCATATTCGCCCAGCACGCCGCCCTTGTCCTCGACACGGTCGCTGCGGCGCGGCGCGTTGGCGGACTTGAGCGAGTTGTCGCGGCGGCGCTGTTCGGTGCGCTTCTTGGCAATGAGTTCGTCGGTGGCGAGGTCGGCCAGATCGTCCAGCGTCTTGATCCCGGCCTTGCCCAGCGTGACCAGCATCGCTTCGGTCAGGTGCGGGATTTCGGCCAGCGCATCCTCGACGCCCAGCGCGCGGCGTTCCTCGCGGCTGGCTTCCTCGCGGCGTTCCAGCGCTTCGGTGGCGCGGCTTTGCAGCTCCTCGGCCAGTTCCTCGTCGAAGCCTTCGATCGCGGCCAACTCGTTCACATCGATGTAGGCCACTTCTTCCAGCTCGCTGAAGCCTTCGGCCACCAGCAGCTGCGAGAGGGTTTCGTCGACGTCCAGTTCTTCCTCGAACATCTTGGAGCGCTCGGCGAATTCCTTCTGGCGCTTTTCCGAAGCTTCCGCCTCGGTCATGATGTCGATCTGCGAACCGGTCAGCTGGCTGGCCAGACGCACGTTCTGGCCGCGGCGGCCGATCGCCAGCGAAAGCTGGTCATCGGGGACAACCACTTCGATGCGGCTTTCTTCCTCGTCAATCACCACGCGGCTGACAGTGGCCGGCTGGAGCGCGTTGACGACGAACGTTGCGGTGTCTTCGCTCCACGGGATGATGTCGATCTTTTCGCCCTGCAGTTCCTGCACGACGGCCTGCACGCGGCTGCCCTTCATGCCGACGCAGGCGCCGACCGGGTCGATGCTCGAATCGCGGCTGATCACGCCGATCTTGGCGCGGCTGCCCGGATCGCGGGCGGCGGCCTTGATCTCGATGATGTTGTCGTAGATTTCGGGCACTTCCTGCGCGAACAGCTTCTTCATGAATTCCGGGTGCGCCCGGCTGAGGAAGATCTGCGGACCGCGGTTCTGGCGCTCCACCTTCAGGATCAGCGCGCGGACGCGTTCGCCGACGCGGGCGACTTCGCGCGGGATCTGCTGATCGCGGCGGATCACACCTTCGGCGCGGCCCAGGTTCACGATCACGTGGCCGAATTCGACCGACTTGATCACGCCGGTGACGACTTCGCCGGCACGGTCCTTGAATTCGTCATACTGGCGATCACGCTCGGCATCGCGGACCTTCTGGAAGATCACCTGCTTGGCCGACTGCGCGTCAATGCGGCCCAGATCGACCGGCGGCAGCGGATCGACGATGAAGTCGCCCAGCTTCGCGTTCGGATCGAGCTTCTGCGCGGCCTTGAGGTCCACCTGCTTGAAGTAGTCCTCGACTTCCTCGACCACTTCGACGACGCGCCACAGGCGCAGGTCGCCGGTGCGCGGGTCCAGCTTGGCGCGAATGTCGTTTTCCGCGCCGTAACGGTTGCGCGCGGACTTCTGGATCGCTTCTTCCATCGCCTCGATCACGATCGACTTGTCGATCATCTTCTCGGTCGCGACGGAGGTCGCGATCGCAAGCAGTTCGGCGCGGTTGGCAGAAATCGGACTGGCCATAATCAGTCTTCCTGTTCTTCAAGCAATTCGTCCGCGCCACTGGAATCCAGCGGGCGCGTGGCAGCAATCAGCCGGTCGGTCAGGACCAGCTTGGCGGAATGAATATCGGACAGCGGGAAGGAAACGCGGCCGGACTTCTTGTCCTCCAGCGTCACCACATCGCCTTCCAGGCCCACGAGTTCGCCCTGGAGCGACTTGCGATTCCCTTCGACCGGAACGGTCAGATTGATGCGAGCCTCGTGACCAGCCCAGTTGGCATAGTCCTTGGGGCGGGTCAGCGGCCGGTCGATCCCAGGCGAGCTGACTTCGAGGCGGTAGGCATCCGCGATCAGCACTTCGCCCGCTTCTTCCAGCGCGTCCAGCGCATCGGAGACGCGGCGCGACAATTCGGCGCAGTCCTCGATCACCAACTGCCCGGTTTCGGGACGCTCGGCCATGATCTGGAGCGTATGCTCGTCGTCATGGTCGGAAATCGGGCCGATCTCTCCACCCTTGTAATAGCGCACGCGCACGAGATCGAAGCCGAGCGCTTTCGCCTCCGGCTCAACAACCTCGATAATCCGCGCGATATCCGCCATGCCAACTCCGTTTTGCCCGAAAAGCGAAATGCCCGTCTGCGCCGGCCCCTTTCGGCGCCAGCCCTGACCTTGGTTCACAATGTCGGGATGAGCGGTCCGTTAGGCCCATTTCCCGCGAAACGCAAGCAGAGTCTGCGCCGCTTATCCCCGCTCCAGCAGGCCATGCTTCTTCATGGCGTGGCGCAACTGGTCATAGCTGAGGTTCAGCGCTTTCGCGGTCTGCCGCTGGTTATAGCGGTTGCGGCCCAGCGCCTGTTCCAGGATCGCCTTTTCGTGCGCGTCCACCGCCGCGCGCAGATCGTCGATCGAATCGAGCGGCGGCAGCGTGGGGATGCCGGCCGGGGCGGGCTGGAACACCGGGTGATCCTCGCTGCGCACGGCGTTAAGCGCCTGCGCCATCGGCTCCGGCTTCCACGGGCTTTCGAACGGGTTGAACTGGATGTGGGCGATCGGGGTTTCGGGATCGCCCCAGCGATAGACCGCACGTTCCACCACGTTGCGCAGCTCGCGCACGTTGCCCGGCCACTGGTATTCCTCCAGTGCGCGCAGGGCATGGTCGGAAAAGCCGGGCCACCGCTCCCAGTCCAGCTCGGTCGCCATGCGGCGGCCGAAGTATTCGGCCAGCACGTGAATGTCGCCCTCGCGCACGCGCAGCGGCGGCAGGGTGATGACCTCGAAACTCAGCCGGTCGAGCAGGTCGGCGCGGAACCGGCCCTGTTCGGCCATGCGCGGCAAGTCTTCATTGGTGGCGGCGACGATCCGCACGTCGACCCGGATCGGGCGGGAGGAACCGATCCGCGTGACTTCGCCATATTCAACCGCGCGCAGCAGGCGTTCCTGCGCGCCCATCGACAGCGTGGCCAGTTCGTCGAGGAACAACGTGCCTTTGTCGGCTTCCTCGAACCGCCCGGGCCGCGCTCTGGTAGCACCGGTAAAGGCCCCTTGCTCATGACCGAACAGCTCCGCCTCGATCAGCGTTTCCGGCAGTGCCGCGCAGTTCAGCGTGACCAGCGGCTCGCCCCAGCGCGGCGACAGGCGATGGAGGCGCTCGGCGATCAGTTCCTTGCCGGTCCCGCGCTCACCGATCACCAGCACCGGGCGGCGCATCGGCGCGGCGCGGCTGGCGCGTTCGACCGCGTCGAGAAAGGCCGTGGACTGGCCGATGAACTGAACGTCACGATCCATTCCCAACATATAGTGAAAATTCCCAACATTGGGAACAGGCGCCAATATGTCGTTCGTCGATTAATCCGCAAAAACCCGCAAAATCGGCCCGACCGCAATTTGGCACACCCTTTGCGAAGGGATGACCAAACGCTTTACCACGAGGAACGCCATGTTCACCAAGCCTCTCTCCGCCGCTTCGAAGCTCGACAAGGCGATCATGCTGTCGATCACCGCGATGCTGGCGATGAACGTCGTCGTGCTGGCCAACCAGCTGGATGCGGCCCCGGTGGTTGCCCAGTATGCGCAGCCCTCGTCGCAGCCGGTCGCTGCGGCGCAGCAGGCCTGATCGGCACGATCATGGTCAACGATCCCTTCAACCCCCTTGGGCCGGAACGCGACGAGCCCCCCGCTGGCGGCACCCAGTCCCCCCGCCACAGCGACGTTCCGGCCCAAACCCTCTCCAGCGGGAGCACCGGCTCCGCTCGCAAGGCCTCCCGCTTCGATGACGAAGTGGAACGCCTGCGCAAGTCGCCGACCCCCGCCGCTTCTTCGCTTTCCAGTATCGGAGTACCCTTGATGGGCATTTTCAGCCGCACCCGTGACATCATCGCCGCCAACTTCAACGAGTTGCTCGACAAGGCGGACGACCCGTCGAAGATGATCCGCATGATCATCCTGGAGATGGAGGAAACCCTGGTCGAAGTGCGCGCCAGCGCGGCCCGCACCATCGCCGACCAGAAGGAAATGCACCGCCACACCGTGAAGCTGGACCGCCTGCAGGCCGACTGGGCGGAAAAGGCCCAGCTGGCGCTGAGCAAGGACCGCGAAGACCTGGCCCGCGCGGCGCTGGTCGAAAAGAAGAAGGCCGCCGACATGGCCGACCAGCTGAAGGCGGAAATTGCCGTGCTGGACGATGCCCTGCGCGCCTACGAACTGGACATCGAAAAGCTCCAGACCCGCCTGCGCGAAGCCCGCAGCCGCCAGACCGCGATCGCCGCCCGCCTGGAAAGCGCCGAGAACCGCGTCAAGCTGCGCACGCTGCTGGCCAGCGAGCGGGTGGACGAGGCGATGGCCCGGTTCGACCAGCTGGAACGCCGCGTCGATTACGCTGAAGGCCGCGCCGATGCGCTGAGCCTGGCGGACGGCACCGGCCAGCCCAGCCTGGCCGACCAGATCTCCGCGCTCGCCGGGCAGGACAAGATCGACGAGGAACTCGAAGCCATGAAGCGCGCCCTCTCTGGCGGCGCCAACACCACCAAGGAGGGCTGAAGCCATGGAAGAAATCGTCCTGTTCGGATCGCTGTTCATCGGCCTGCCGTGGCTCATCCTGCACTATGTCACCAAGTGGAAGACCGCCGCGACGCTGACCGTCGATGACGAGGCGATGCTGGAGGAACTCTACCAGCTGGCCCGCCGCCTGGATGAACGGATGGACACGGTCGAGCGCCTGGTCGCTGCCGACAACCCGGAATTCCGCCCGGCCCGGCTGGTCCACGACCGCGAGATCGACAACCAGCCGCTGCGGGAACTCGACCGCATGATTGCACGCAAGGGGGGGAAGTAAGATGAACAGCCCGCGCACCAGCTTTTACCGCGACAAGCAGAACGCCAAGTTCATGGGGATCTGCTCCGGCATTGCCGACTATACCGGGATCAACGCGATCTGGGTGCGGCTGGCCGCGATCGGCCTGGTCTTCATGACCGGCGGCGGGATCATCCCGTTCTACTTCCTCGCCGGGTTCCTGGCGAACAAGAAGCCGCCGCACCTCTACGTCGATAGCCAGGAACAGAAGTTCTGGCAGCGCGTGCGCCAGTCGCCGGCCCGCACCGCCCGCGACGTGCGCGCCAGCTTCCGCGACATCGACCGCCGCCTGGCCGACGTCGAACACTATTACGTCAGCGCCAACCCGCGCCTGTCCGAAGAAATCGAGCGGCTGCGCTGAGCGCGGCCTGAGGGGGAAAACCGATGGGTGAACTTGCAATCCTGGTCCCGCTGGCACCGTTCCTGATGGTCGCCTTCATCGTCTGGACCAAGCACCAGTCCAAGGTGGCCGAGTTGAACGCCCGCGCCACCGCGGAAAAGGCCGCGCTGTATGCCGCCAGCAATTCCGACTTGGAAGAGCGCGTGCGGGTGCTGGAACGGATCGTTACCGACAAGGGCTATGACGTCGCCAGCCAGATCGAGGCCCTGCGCGATGCGCGCAAGGTCGAGGCGCTGCTGGACGCGCGTGAGCCAGAGGTGCGGCCGTGAACTGGGGCAGTCCGGAATTCGTGATCGCGCTGGTCGCGATCTCGACCGGGGGGTGGCTGATCAACAACTGGATCCGCGCCCGCCACGGGTATGCGCTGGAAGACGAATGGGGCGGCAAGACCGTCCAGGCCGAAACCGACAACACCCGCGCGCTGAGGGCCGAAAACGCGGACTTGCGCGAACAACTCGCCCACTTTGCCGACCGCGTGAAAGTGCTGGAACGCATCGCCACCGACAAGAGCATTGCCGTCGCCGCCCAGATCGAAGCGCTGCGCGACGCCCCTGAACTGGAGAACCGCCCGTGAGCCCTGAAGTGATGCAAGCCCTCGCCCCCGCCGCGTCGATCTTTGCCGTTGTCGGCGTGGTCGGCTGGGTCGTCACCACCTGGCTGCGGGTCAAGCACGGCTATCCGCTGGAAAGCTCGTGGGGCAAGGCGATCTATCCCAAGACCAGTTCCGAGGAACTGGAGCGGATCAAGCTGCTGAGCCAGGAAAACGCCCAGCTGCGCGCCGAACTGGGCTCGATCAAGGACCGGCTGGGCAATGTCGAGCGGATCGTCACCGACAGCGGCTACAGCCTGACCCACCAGATCGAGGCGCTGCGCGAGCTGCCGCGCAACTGATCCGCACGCTGCTTGTACCTGGGGAGGGAACCATGAATTTCTGGAATGCCGTCGTGCTGGTCGCAGCGATCATCGCCGTCGCCAACATCGTAATGACCAAATATCGCTACCAGGGCACCGGGAAGGGCGCGATCGACGCGCCCGGGACCTCGCCCCGCGAACTGGAACTGGAACGCGAGCTGGCCGAGCTGAAAGACCGCCTGCACGTGCTGGAACGCATCGCCACCGATGATCGCCAGTCGCGCTCCATCGCCGCCGAAATCGAAAGCCTGCGCGACAAGTAGGCCCACCCACGGGGAGTAACCGCCATGATCAGCGAATACCTCGTCGTTTCCCTTGCCACCCTGGCCGCGATCGGCATCGTCGCGGCAGCCATGCTGAAAGGCTGGCAGGGCTGGCTGACGCTTAAGCTGCGCGAACTCGACGCGCACCGCGGCGAGCCTGAATCCGGCTCCGGCATGGCCCGGATCGAGATCGCCGACCTGAAGGAACGCATCCGCAAGCTGGAAGCCATTGCCGCCGGGGTGGACCTTTGACCGTCCCCCCGCAGCGTTGACAAGCGTGGCGGGGCAAGGAAAAGCGGGTTTTCCCATTCGCGAAAGTAGCTTGCCCACCATGCGTCGATTTGCCCTGCTGCCTGCGCTTGCCCTGATCGCTGCTCCTGCCCTGATCGCCGCTCCTTCGCACGCCGAACCGGCCAAGGCTCCGCCGGCGCAATCCCCGCAGACCAAGGCGCTGATCGCCGCCGAAAAGCAGTGGGCCAGCTATGATGCACAGGCCACCGGCTGCGGTTTCACCACCACCACGGTCGATGTGATCCAGCGCCGCGAAATCTCGCTGCAACGCAAGCTGGCCAAGCTGGGCGATCCCACAATCAACGTTGCCCCGACCAAGGTCGCCCCCGTCGGCTGCACCGGGCCGTTCCACGGCGAAGTGATCGGCGCGACGATGGTGACCACGTGGGACTGGCTGACCCGCCTCAACACTTATTCCGAAGCGCGATCTACCGCCGGCTGGACGCAAGGCATCGCCAAAACGGGCGGTTATGCAGAGGTCACCCACCAGGCCCTGATGACCGGGCTGACCGATAGCCTGGTGAAGTCCAACAGCAAGGCGGCGATGGACCAGCGGCGCCAGGCGCTGCAGCAGGAAGCGGTCGCGGTGATGATCCTGATGTGCCGCGAACGCCGCCCGGCAGCGAGCGACTGCCCGGAAGTGCCTGCCGGACTCAAGGGGCAGGAAGCCATGGCCCGCGCCCGGCTGGCCGAAATCGAACGCGCCGCGCTCCAGCTGGAAGCCCCGACCAAGCGCGACGAAGTGGACGCCATCGGCGTGGCCTGGCGCCTGCAAAAGGACGCCAAGGATACCTCCACCAGATGCGTGGACGGCGACCGGGTGATCTTCCCCCATTCCAAGGAAACCAAGCGCGGCATCCTGCCCGGCCAGATCATGCTGTACCTGCGCGAGTGGGGCCTGCTGACACCGACCAACACCGATAACCCGGATGAACTGGTGACCATCGGCGAAACGCCAGACGGCTTTCAGCTGCTCTATTCAACCGAGCTGAAAGTGGGCTTCCGCGATCCGGTGAAGCGCAAGTTCATCGCTTGCGAGGCATTCTGATCCCGCCATGCGCAGCCTGACCGACATTCTGGAAGAATACGAGTTCCTCGACGGGGACGAACGCTATCGCCTGCTGATCGAGCTGGGGCGCGAGCTGGAAGCCATGCCCGATCCGCTCAAGACCGACGCCACGCTGGTGCGCGGCTGTTCGGCCAGCGTCTGGGTCTATCCGATGCGCCGCGATGACGGGACGCTGCACTTCCTGGCCGACAGCAATGCGGCGATCACCAAGGGGATCGTCGCGCTGGTCGTCTCCGCCGTGCAGGACCAGCCCGCCGCGACTGTTGCCGACACCGATATCGCCGCCCTGCTCGCGCCGTTCGACCTGAAAAACCAGCTGTCCTCCAACCGCACCCAGGGCGTGCCGAACATGATCGCGCTGATCCGCGAGACGGCGGCCCGCTATGCCGCTGGTTAACAGGCCAGTGCTCATCCAGACTCGTCATTGCGAGCGGAGCGAAGCAATCCAGAGCGTCGCGCAATGCGCTCTGGATTGCTTCGCTCCGCTCGCAATGACGAAGTAGGCATTATGCCGCTGGCTAAACCGCTGTGGCTGGGCGCGGGCCTCTCCGCGCTGGGGCTGGGCGTGGTCGGTGCGTTCCTGCCGATCATCCCGACCGTGCCGTTCCTGCTGCTCGCCGCATTCTGCTTTGCGCGGGGCAAGCCGGAATGGGCGCAGCGGCTCTATGATCACCCGCAATATGGCCCGGCCATGCGCCAGTGGCGCGACCGCCGCGCAATCCCGCGCCGCGCCAAGGTGTCAGCCGTCGCGGCGATGACGGCGGGCGTGGGGTTTACATGGGTAACGGTCGGCTGGCCGTGGGTGCTAATTTCAGTGGCAGTGCTGGTAACGGTCGGGCCGTGGATCTGGACCCGCGCGGAATAGCGCGGCTTTAGTCTTCCACTGCCTCGCGCAGCACGGCGATACCCGCCGCGCGCTGGGCTTTCAGTTCCTGCTTCAGCACGGCCGGATCGCGGGCGAAGACAAAGCCGAAGCTGACCCCGCCTTCATTGCCGATGGTCGCGTGGTGCAGCTTATGCGCCTGCACCAGCCGCTTGGCGTAGCCGCGCTTGGGCACCCAGCGGAACCAGCGCTGATGGACCAGCCCGTCATGCACCAGCGTGTAGATGATGCCGTAGAACAGGATGCCAAGCCCGATCCAGGTGCCCGGCGCCCACGCGGCATCGCCCCGGATCATCGGGCTGCCGATGGCGAACATCGAAATGCTCATCGCCGCACCGACCAGCGCGTACTGGTCGTTCTTTTCGAGGAAGTTGTCGTGCGGTTCGTGGTGGTCGCGATGCCAGCCCCAGCCCCAGCCATGCATGATGTACTTGTGGCTGGCCCAGGCGACCCACTCCATTGCCAGAACGGTGGCGATCACGATGGCGCTGGCAGCCAGAAAGCCCATCGGTTCAGCCCTCGGCCGCCGGCGTGCGCGGGAAGAAGAACGCGGCTACGTCCGCGCCGATGCGGGCCGGGCGCAGGGTGACGGTATCGATGCAGCACCAGCTGGACTTGATCTCGGCCAGCACGTCCTCGTCGCGCTTGACGATGGTCTGGTAGAACGCGCGTGCGCCGTGGATGCTTTCCAGCACGACTTGCGCGATCACTTCGTCATCGAGGAACGCGGGCTTGCGATAGGTAATCTCGTGCTTGAGCGCGACCCACGCCCGCTCCGCCACGGCGTCGGCCGGGGCCAGCTTGTGCCAGTGCGACAGCACCGCATCCTGGACCCAGCCCAGGTAGCGCGCGTTGTTCACGTGGCCCATGAAGTCGATGTCGGTGGGAAGAATCTTGATCGGGAAAAAGTGCGCGGGTGCAGTCATGCCCGCCCTTTAGCCGGTTCAATGTGACATTGCTATTAACAACGATGCAAGCAAGCCCGGAAATCGGCCAGTGGCTTGCCAATTGCGCCGCGCTGTGGCTATCGGCCCATATGGCACACACTCCGCGCACGCTGTACGACAAGATCTGGGACGCCCATGTGGTGGAACGCCGCGATGATGGCACCTGCCTGATCTATATCGACCGCCACCTCGTTCACGAAGTCACCAGCCCGCAGGCGTTCGAATCGCTGCGCGCGGCGGGGCGCAAGGTCCGCCGGCCGGACCTGACGCTGGCCGTGCCGGACCACAACCTGCCCACCACCGCGCGCCGCGACGCCGCCGGACAGCGCATCCCGATTGCCGACCCCGAAAGCGCGCAGCAGCTGGCCGCGCTGGAACGCAACGCACCCGAATTCGGCATCCGGCTGATCGGTGATGCCGATGTGGAACAGGGCATCGTCCACGTCGTCGGCCCGGAACAGGGCTTCTCCCTGCCCGGCGCGACCATCGTCTGCGGCGATAGCCACACCGCCTGCCACGGCGGGCTGGGCGCGCTGGCGTTCGGCATCGGCACCAGCGAGGTGGAGCACGTGCTCGCCACGCAGACCCTGCTGCTCAAGCAGTCGAAGAACATGGAAGTGCGGGTCGAGGGCGAACTGGGCGCGGGCGTGACGGCGAAGGATGTCGTCCTGCACATCTGCGGCGTGCTGGGCGCGTCGGGCGGCACGGGCTATGTCATCGAATATACCGGCTCCGCCATCCGCAGCCTCTCGCTCGAGGGGCGGCTGACCGTCTCCAACATGGCGATCGAGCACGGCGCGCGCGCCGGCCTGATCGCGCCGGACGAGACGACGTTCGCCTATCTCAAGGGCCGCCCGTTCGCGCCGAAGGGTGAAGAATGGGACAAGGCCGTCGCCTGGTGGCGCAGCCTCGCCACCGATACGGGCGCGAAGTATGACAAGGTGGTGGTGATCGACGCCGCCGACATCGTCCCCAGCGTGACCTGGGGCACCTCGCCCGAAGATGTCGTGCCGATCACCGGCGTGGTGCCCGCCCCGGAAAGCTTCGCCGATCCGTCGAAGCAGCAGGCCGCGCAGAAGTCGCTCGACTACATGGGCCTGACGCCGGGCCAGCGGCTGGAAGAGGTTGAAGTGCAGAACGTGTTCATCGGTTCTTGCACCAACAGCCGGATCGAGGACCTGCGCGCCGCCGCTGCCGTGATCAAGGGCCGCAAGAAGGCCGATAACGTGCGCTGGGCGATCGTCGTCCCCGGTTCCGGCCTGGTCAAGCGCCAGGCCGAGGAAGAGGGGCTGGACCGCATCTTCATCGAGGCCGGGATCGAATGGCGCGAACCGGGCTGCTCGGCCTGCCTCGCGATGAACCCCGACAAGGTTCCCGCCGGGGAGCGCTGCGCTTCCACCAGCAACCGCAATTTCGTGGGCCGGCAGGGTCCGGGCGCGCGCACCCACCTCGTTTCCCCCGCGATGGCGGCGGCGGCGGCGGTGACCGGCAAGCTGACCGACGTGCGCAAGCTGACTTCCACCTGAGGCAAATTGCCGCCTGATGCTTGAACGCCGCGCCAGCGGTCACCATAGGACAAGTCATGACCGACAATTCTGAAAAGTCCGACAAGCCCGGCTGGACCGGCAAGGCCGCCCTGGCCGGGGCCGCGATTGGCTCTGCCGCCCTCGCCGCCGCCTTGCTCTATGCCTCGCGCCGCAAGGAACGCACGGAAAAGGCATCGTCCAAGCCTTTGCCCGATGACCTGCCGGAGACCGATTGATGGAGCCGGTGAAGGAAGTTGCCGGCCGCGCGATCCCGTTCGGCCGCAAGAACGTTGACACCGACGTCATCATTCCCGCCCACTGGCTGAAGACCATCACCCGCGACGGGCTCGGCCGCGGCGCATTCGAAGCCCTGCGGCAAGACCCGGAAAACCTGTTCGATTCGCCCGAGTTCAAGGGCTCGCCGATTCTGATCGCAGGCGACAATTTCGGCTGCGGTTCCAGCCGCGAACACGCCGCCTGGGCGCTGCTGGACCTGGGCATCACCGCCGTGATCGCGCCCAGCTTTTCCGACATCTTTTCGGGCAACGCCTTCAAGAACGGCATCCTCACCGTCGTCCTGCCGCAAGCGGCGATCGACCGGCTGATGGAAGTGGCGCAGACCGATCCGGTTACGATCGATCTGGAAAGCCAGACCGTGACCACGCCTTTCCAGGACCGCTTCAGCTTTGAAATCGATCCGTTCCGCAAGCATTGCCTGCTCAACGGCCTCGACGAAGTGGGCCTGACGCTGGCGCGCGGCGACGAGATCGCCCAGTATGAAAACAAGAGCGCGGGGGAAACACCCTGGCTGGCAAAGGGAGTAGCTGCATGAAAGCCTTGAGGACGCACGCGGTCGGTGGACCGGATACCCTGACGCTGGACGAGCTGGACAGCCCCGTCCCCGGCCCCGGCCAGGTCCGGATCAAGGTCAAGGCCTGTTCCATCAACTTCCCCGACGTGCTGATCATTCAGGACCTTTACCAGTTCAAGCCCCAGCGCCCCTTCTCGCCCGGCGGCGAAGTGGCGGGGATCGTCGACGCGCTGGGCGAAGGCGTGACTGGCTGGAACGTGGGCGACCGCGTGATCGCGATGATGGGCAATGGCGGCCTGGCCGAGGAAGTGCTGGCCGATGCCGCGCGGATGTGGCCCCTGCCCGCCGACGCCAGCTTTGAAACCGGCGCGTCGCTGCTGATGACTTATGGCACCAACATGCACGGCCTGCTGGATCGCGGGCACCTGAAGGCGGGCGATACCCTGCTGGTGCTGGGCGCGGCGGGCGGCGTCGGGCTGGCGGCGGTCGAACTGGGCAAGGCTTACGGCGCCAAGGTCGTCGCGGCGGTTTCCAGCGAGGACAAGGCCGCCGTCGTGCGCGAACACGGCGCGGACGAAGTGGTCGTCTATCCCCGCGCGCCGCTCGACAAGGACCAGTCCAAGGCGCTGGCCGAAGCGTTCAAGGCCGCCTGCGGCCCGAACGGTGCGGACGTGGTCTATGACATCATCGGTGGCGATTATTCCGAACCGGCGGTGCGCTCCATCGCATGGGAAGGCCGTTTCTGCGTGGTCGGCTTCACGGCGGGCATCGCCAAGCTGCCGCTCAACCTGACCCTGCTGAAAAGCTGCGATGTCTGCGGCGTGTTCTGGGGCGCGTTCGCCGCGCGCGATCCGCAGGCGAATGCCAAGCACATCGCGACCTTGTTCGAATTGCTCAAGGCGGGCAAGATCAACCCCAAGGTTTCCGCCACCTTCCCGCTGGAGCGCGGGGGCGAGGCAATCCAGCTGCTGGCCGACCGCAAGGCCATCGGCAAAGTCGTGGTGACGATGAACTGACCAGCGCGCTTGCCTCTGCTTGCGCGGAGTGTAAGGCGGTTCGTGATTCCTTCAGGCGACGCCTTGCGCCGCAAGCGCAAGGCGGCCGCGCCAGACATTCGAGCAGGAGCAGACATGACCGATTTCAAAGACCGCGAACGCGCCGAGGAAGCCAAGTTTGCGCACGATGAGGAAATGCTCTTCCGCATCACCGCGCGCCGCAACCGCCTGCTGGGTGCCTGGGCCGCGGAAAAGATGGGCCTCTCCGCCGTCGAGGCTGAAAGCTATGCCAAGGCGGTCGTCCAGGCCGACTTCGAGGAAGCCGGGGACGAGGACGTGATCCGCAAGCTGCTGGGCGATCTGGTTTCGGCCGGGGTCGATGTCAGCGAGGGCGACGTGCGCGCCGCGCTGGACGCCAAGGCCGTGGAAGCCCGCCGCGCGCTGATGGGCGAGGCCTGAGCCATGGCCATGGCCGCCTCTGAAATCGAGGCGCTGATCAAGGCTGCCCTGCCCGATGCGGCCGTGACCATCACCGACCTGCGCGGCGATGGCGATCACTATGCCGCGCACGTCGTGTCCGCCGCCTTTGCCGGCAAGCCGCGCATCGCCCAGCACAAGCTGGTCTATGCCGCGCTGGGCGGACGCATGGGCGGCGAACTCCATGCCTTGCAACTGACCACCGCCGTTCCCAATTGAGCGGCGAAGGAGCTTACCCCATGTCCGATACCAACGAGCGCATTGCCGACATCGTGAACACCAATGACGTGGTGCTGTTCATGAAAGGCACCCCGCTGTTTCCGCAGTGCGGCTTTTCCAGCCGGGCGGTCGCGATTCTCGACCATCTGGGCGTGCAGTACGAAAGCGTCGATGTGCTGCAGGACATGGAAATCCGCCAGGGCATCAAGTCGTTCTCCGACTGGCCGACGATTCCCCAGCTTTACGTGAAGGGCGAATTCGTGGGCGGCAGCGACATCATGATGGAAATGTTCGAAGCGGGCGAACTGCAACAGCTGGTCACCGACGCAGGCGTCGCATCCGCCAGCTGAGCGGGCCGCAGCGCCTGACGAAACGCCGGTCGAAACAGGGCCTCCTGCCACGTGTAGGGGGCCTTTTTCGTGCGCCACGGGCGCGCCTGGCCAATGGCCGGATAGCAGCGATCTGGGGGAAGGCGTTCTCGGGGAGGCGGGGCCGCGGAGACCAGAAGCGGCCCCGCCTCAGTCGAGACTGCTTGGGGTACGGAAAACAATGCACCGACCGTGCCAAATGGCTCGATAGCCCCTTTTACAGCCACTTAGACCGTTAACGCCCGGCGCGGCGATCCGGATTTGTAAACCGGGCCGACACCCCGCGTGACATTTGCTGCAAATGCCCCTTGGCAAAGCGGCTTCCCCCCTGCACCATGCCGCGCGAGATGGATGTGAAAGACATATTTGACACGGGCGGTGAAATCCCCCCGGCAACCCCTGCGGCCACGCTGGTCATTTTCCGCAACGCGGCCGATGGCGGCCCGCCGGAACTGCTGATGGTGCAGCGCTCCAAGGCGATGAGCTTTGCCGGCGGGGCGGCGGTCTTTCCGGGCGGGCGGGTCGACGATGCCGACTTCGCCCTGGCCGATGCCCTGGGCGCGACCGATGACGAGCACCGCGACGAACTGGCCGCGCGGATCGCGGCCGTGCGCGAAACGCTGGAAGAAACGGGCCTCGCCGTGGGCGTCCACCAGCGCCCCAGCCTGGAAGATGCCCTGCGCGCCCGCGCGCTGCTGCTGGAACAGGGCACTTTGGCCCCGGTGCTGGAGGCGATGGGCTGGACGCTGGATCTGGACCGGCTGGTGCCGTTCGCCCGCTGGCGCCCCAAGCACCGCGAAGTGCGGGTATTCGACACCCGCTTCTACCTGGCCGACCTGGGCACGGGCGCGGTCGAACTGCTGGTCGACGATACCGAAAACACGCACTTGTTCTGGGCCAGCGCCGCCGGGGCGCTCGAACTGGCTGAACAGGGCGAGATCAAGATCATCTTCCCCACCCGCCGCAACCTGGAACGGCTGGCGCTGTTCGGCAACTTTGACGAGGCGGTCCGCCACGTCGCCGAATATCCGGTGCGGATGATCACGCCGTTCATGGAACTGGAAAACGGCGAACCGTGGCTGAAGATCGATGCCGACGCGGGCTATCCGATCACCGGGGAAAAGCTGGAAACGGCCGCGCGCGGCTGAAAAAGGAACCCCCGCGCAAAGGGTTGCACGGGGGTCAGGTGCCGGTGGACAGAAGGGCCACCGGTCGGGTCGCCTTGTTGAAGTAAAGGTGAATCACCGCCTCCGCCGTGATGGCCATCACGCTCTGCAAACTATCCTGACCACGTGGTGCTGGCCGCGCCGCACGGGCTGACGGCTGCGCCCTGCCCGCTGCGCCGCCGCCACGCACTTGACTGAATGGTCAAAATCATCCACCAGATGACCAAATAGTCAAAAACAGGATGTCCGGGGATGAAACGAGTTCTGCTCTGGCTGGTCACGGCGGCAAGTGCCGTGGCGCTTACCGCATTGCTGGCTTTCCAGTTCTCGCCTGCCTTGCAGGACCGGCTGTTCGCGGCCGGCGCGCGGCAGCAAATGGCCCGTGCCAGCCAGTTGCCGACCGACGACGATGCCCTGCGGGTGGTGCTGTGCGGCACGTCCAGCCCGCTGCCGCTGCGCCAGGCGGCCAAGGCCTGCACGCTGGTCGTGGCCGGCGGCAAGCTGTTCGTGGTCGACGTTGGCCCCGAATCGCCGGAGAACCTGGCGCTGTGGCGCATCCCCACGCCCAATATCGAAGCCGTATTCCTCACCCATTTCCATTCCGACCACATCGGCGAACTGGGCGAACTCAACATGCAGGGCTGGGCCCAGGGCCGCCGCCAGCCGCTGAAGGTCTTTGGTCCGGCCGGCGTGGACCAGGTGGTCGGCGGCTTCAATGCGGCCTACAGCTTCGACCGGCAGTATCGCAACGCACACCACAGCCACGGACAGGGCCTCCTTCCGCTGGAGGCCGCGGTCATGGCCCCCTACCCCGCCGATTTCGTGCAGCCGGGCGATGTGCCGGCGGGCCGCACGCAAGTGATCTACAACGCCGGCGGCGTCACTGTCACCGCGATCGAGACCGACCACCGCCCGGTCGCGCCGGCCTTTTCCTACCGCTTCAGCTACAAGGGCCGCTCGGTCGTGATTACCGGGGACACGGTGCTGAACGACGGCCTGACCGCCGCCGCCAGGGGGGCGGACGTGCTGGTGAGCGAGGCGCAGGCCCACCACCTGCAGGACCTGATGGCGAACGAGGCCGAGGCAATCGGGCAAAAGACGCTCGCCAGCGTGCTGAAGGATACCAGCCGCTATCACATCAACCCGGTCGAAGCCGCGCGACTGGCCAACCGGGCCGGGGTGCGCGAGCTGGTCTATACCCACATCGCCCCGCCGCTGGTCTTCGGCCTGCTGAAGACCCCTTGGCTGCGCGGCGTCAGCAAGGAACGCCCCGATGGCGTCACCATCGGCCGCGACGGGATGCTGATCACGATCCCGCTGGATGGCAGCGCGATCCGCTTTGACCAGCTGGAGGGATAGCCCCTGCCGCGCATGACGGAAAGTTGGCGCGCCCGGCAGGATTCGAACCTGCGACCACCAGCTTAGAAGGCAGGTGCTCTATCCAGCTGAGCTACGGGCGCGCGCGGGGGTGCTCATAGTCGGGGATTGCGCCGGGTGCAAACGGCGCTAGCGTGCGCGCGCATGAGCACCCAGCTTTCCCGCATCGACGGCACCACCGGCGCGCGCCGCCACTTCCGTTATTTCGACTATCTGATGGCGGCCTTTGTCGCGATCCTGCTGCTGTCGAACCTGATCGGGGCCAGCAAGCTGGCCACGATCGAGGGCTTCACGTTTGGTGCAGGAATCCTGTTTTTCCCGCTGTCCTACGTGCTGGGCGACGTGCTGACCGAGGTCTACGGCTATGCCAACGCGCGGCGCTGCGTGTGGATGGGCTTTGCCGCGCTGATCTTCATGGCGGTGATGAGCACTATCGTCGTCGCCATGCCGCCCGCGGCCGGGTGGGACGGGCAGGCCGCCTATGAAAGCGTGTTCGGCAGCACCTGGCGCATCGTCGCGGCATCGGTGCTGGCGTTCTGGGCGGGCGAATTCGTCAACAGCTTCGTCATGGCCAAGATGAAGATCTGGACCGGCGGCAGCAAGCTGTGGGCGCGCACCATCGGCTCCACCTTCTTCGGGCAGGCCGTGGACAGCCTGATCTTCTATCCGGTGGCGTTCCTGGGCATCTGGTCGACCGAGCAGGTGCTGACCGTGATGGTCACCAACTGGCTGCTGAAAGTGCTGTGGGAAGCCCTGCTGACGCCGGTGACCTATGCCGTGGTCGGCTGGTTCAAGGCGCGCGAGGGCGTGGACGTGTTCGACGAAGGCATCGATTTCTCGCCCTTCGCAAAAACCGAATCGGTTTGATCCCGACACACTTACGGCCCCGTCTTGGTAGACGGGGCCGCGTCGTGTCGGTTCAATCCGCGATCAGGCCGATGGCGAGGTAGATCAGCAGCAGCGAGCCGAAGCCGACCAGCGTGCCGACCACCCAGGCCAGGCGAACCAGCGTCACATCGACGCCGAAATAATCGGCGATCCCGGCGCTGACGCCCATGAACTTGGCGTTGGCCTTGTTCAGGCGGAACGACTTGGCGGCGGGGGCGCTGCGGGAATGGTCAAGCTGGGTCATGCGACAACACTCACATAAGCCGAAGCGCCGTGCGCCTGGGCAGTGGACGGAACGGAAACGGTGCCGCTGATCAGCACCAGCGAAAGCGTCAGGGCGGTGGCGGCGGCGGCGATGGAGCGGCCGATTTGCGTGAAAGTGGTCATGGTGAATTCCCTCTATCTGAACTGTTTGGCGGCCTGTGCCGCGATGCCAGACGTATTGCAGGGGTCGTGCCAAACTGCGAAAATGGCGAAATTCAGCCATTCCTGAACTCAGCACCACCCCTTGACCACAACCCCATTTCAAACAGTTGGTGAAATTTCCCAACTTTCAGGATCGGACTTTTGCGTGACAGCGCGGGGCGCGGCGGACTATCGCGGGCGGCATGGCGCTGGCCCGCATCACCCTGTCCGATTTTCGCAACCACCGCGCCACGCGGCTGGACGGTGCGGCGCAGTTCAATCTGCTGGTGGGGGAGAACGGCGCGGGCAAGACCAACGTGCTGGAGGCGCTGTCGCTGCTCGCGCCGGGCCGGGGGCTGCGCCGCGCGGCACTGGTCGACATTCCGGCCAAGGACGGCGCGGGCGGGTTCGCCGTCAATGCCGAACTGGCGGACGGCGTGCAGATCGGCACCGGCGCGCGCCCGGACAAGCCGGGACGACGCGTGGTGCAAGTGAATGGCGCCGACGCCCCGGCGGTGCGACTGGGCGAATGGCTCAGCATCGGCTGGCTGACCCCGGCGATGGACCGCCTGTTTGCCGAGGGCGCGGGAGCGCGGCGGCGGTTTCTGGACCGGCTGGTGCTGGCGCTGGAACCCGGCCATGCCCGCAATGCCGCCAAGCTGGAAGGCGCCTTGCGCGAACGCAACCGCCTGCTGGGCGAAGTGCAGGAACCGGACCCGCAGTGGCTGGCCGCGCTGGAAGGCCAGCTGGCCGAGGCCGGAGCCGCTGTCGCACAGGCCCGCGCGCGGCTGGTGGAGCGGCTGGTCGAGGCGCTGGCCACCCTGCCCGAAGCCCCGTTCGCGCGGCCCCTGCTGCGCTACCAGCCGGGCGGACCGCTGGAGGCGGAGGCACTCGCCGCCGAACTCGCCGCGACCCGCCGCCGCGACCGCGCCGCCCAGCGCACGCTGACCGGCCCGCACCGCGACGAGTTACTCGTGACCATGAGCGGCAAGGACCAGCCCGCCGCCGAATGCTCCACGGGTGAGCAGAAGGCGATGCTGATCGCGATCACACTGGCCCATGCGGGGCTGCTCAGCCCGGATCGCCCCGGCCTGCTGCTGCTCGACGAAGTGGCCGCGCACCTTGACCCGCTGCGCCGCGCCGCGCTGTTCGACCGGCTGCGGCAGGGCGGCGCGCAAGTCTGGCTGACCGGCACCGAACTCCCCCCGTTCGAGGCGATTGCCACCGAAGCCGCTGTCTGGCGCGTCAGCGACGGGGTGGCCGAGCGGGTCTAGGCCATTCCAACCTACTCCGCCCGTGCTGAGCGTGTCGAAGCACTGCCTTGCTTCTGAACCGGCTGCGCCACCCGCAGAAGGGACAGCAATCCTTCGACAAGCTCAGGATGGATGGGTTCGGGGGAGAGGGCCTTTTCCCTCGCAGCCTAGCCCTTTGGCTTGGGCACCGCCTTGGCCACGTCGTCCACCGTCGCTTCGACCAGTTTGTCGATCCCCGGCAGGGTCGGGTGAATATTGTCGGCCTGCAACAGGTCTGGCCGGCCGATCAGCGGTTGCAGGAAAAACGGCACCAGCGTCGCGCCGTGCTTCTTCGCCAGCGCGGGATAGATCGGATCGAATGCCCCGCGGTAATCCGCTCCCAGGTTGGGCGGGGAGAGCATTCCCAGCAGCACCACCTTGACCTTGCGCTCGGTCAGCGTGGTCAGGATCGCGTCGAGGTTCTGCCGGGTCTGTTCCGGCGGCAGCGCGCGCAGCATGTCATTCCCGCCAAGGCTGATGATTGCCAGCGCGGGCGGCTCCTTCATGCCTGACAGGGCGAAGTCCAGCCGCTGCAAACCGCCCGCCGTGGTATCGCCGGAAACGCCCGCGTTCGTGATCTGCGCGTTGATCCCGCGCGCGCGCAGGGCCGCTTCCAGCCGGGCGGGATAGCTTTGCCCCGGCTCCAGCCCGTATCCGGCAAACAGGCTGTCGCCCAGCGCCAGCACCGGCACCGCCGGCCCCATCACCGGGATTTCCGGCGGCGCCTCTGCGGCCGCGGATTCGCTGGCCGTGGGGGCGCCTGCCCCCTGCCCGCAGGCACCCAGCATAAAGGCCATGGCCACGGGGGTTGCAACTTGGGTCACCCACTTCCATTTCATGCAGAAATTCCTTGCGTTCTTTCCCTCTAGCTATGGCTTCCTGACCCTGTGACAAGCCCCCAGACGGCAATCCGTGCCGCAAACCTCAAACTTGCCCTTGGCCAGGGCGACAGCGCTGTCGAAATCCTGCGCGGGATCGACCTGTCGGTACCGCTGGGCCAGACGCTGGCGCTGCTGGGTCCGTCGGGTTCGGGCAAGAGCTCGCTGATGGCCGTGCTCTCCGGGCTGGAGCGGGCTTCGTCGGGCACGCTGGAAGTGGCGGGCGCGGATTTTGCCGCGCTGGACGAGGACGCGCTGGCCGCCGCCCGGCGCGGGCGGATCGGGATCGTGCTGCAGGCGTTCCACCTGCTCCCCACCATGACCGCACTGGAAAACGTGATGACCCCGCTGGAACTGGCGGGCATGGACGATGCGCGCGAACGGGCGGAGCAGGAACTGGCCGCTGTCGGCCTGGGCCACCGGCTGAACCACTACCCGGCGCAACTGTCGGGCGGGGAGCAGCAGCGCGTTGCCATCGCCCGCGCGCTCGCCCCGCGCCCGCCGCTGGTGTTCGCGGACGAGCCGACCGGCAACCTCGACGCAGCGACCGGCAGTGCGATCATGGACCTGCTGTTCGCCCGCCGCGCCGAGACCGGCGCGACGCTGGTGATCATCACGCACGACCCTGGTCTGGCGCAGCGCTGTGAGCGGGTTATCACCCTGGCCGATGGCCGCATCGCGAGCGACAGTATGAGCGTTTTGGGGGCATGAGCGCCCTGCCCTGGCGCACCGCGTGGACGATTGCGCGCCGCGACCTTTCGGCCCGGTTCCGGGGGCTGCGGCTGCTGCTGGTCTGCCTGTTCCTGGGGGTTGGCGCGCTGGCCGCGATCGGCACGCTGACCGGGGCGATTGAAAGCGAACTCAAGGCGCGCGGCAAGACCATTCTGGGCGGGGACATTCAGGTCGAGGTCTGGCAACGCACCGTCACGCCGCAGGAACGCGCCGCGCTGGATGCGCTGGGCCAGGTTTCGGGCGGGCTGCGCTTGCAGGCGATGGCCACCAACGGCGCGCTCGCCTCGCCCGTCGAACTAAAGGCCGTCGATGCCGCCTGGCCGCTGGTCGGGCGGCTGAAGCTGGCCGATGGCCGGCTGACCGGCGCGCCGCCCGCAGGCAGCGCCTATGTCTCCACCGATGCCGCCGCGCGGCTGGGGGTGAAGGCGGGGGACAGCTTCGTGATCGGCGGCCAGCGGCTGACCGTGGGCGGCGTGATCGCCGATGAGCCGGACCGGCTGAGCGAGGGCTTCACGCTTGGCCCGGCCGTGATCGTGGCGGAGAGCTTTCCGGCCAGCGCCGGGCTGACCTCGCCCGGATCGATGTTCCGCGCGCGCTATCGCATCCTGCTGCCCGATGGGACCGAGCCGGTGCCGGTGATCGATGCGCTGAAAGCCAAATATCCCGCCGCCGGGTTCACCTATCGCACGCGCGACAAGGCCGCGCCGGGGGCGGAACGCTTCGTCGGGCGGATGGGCGAATTTCTGGTGCTGGTCGGCCTCGCCGCACTGGTGATCGCGGGCATCGGCATTGGCGGCGGGGTTTCATCCTATCTGGAGGCACGGCGCGGCTCCATCGCCACACTGAAAGTGCTGGGCGCGACCAGCGGCGACATTGCGCGGATCTACCTGTTGCAAGTCGGCGCGGCGGCGCTGGTCGGCAGTGCGATTGGCCTTGCCGCGGGCGTGGTGGTGACCCCGCTGTTCACGCAGGCGCTGGGCCAGTTGCTGCCCGTTGCCGCCGGGTTCGTGTTCGATCCCTGGGCGCTGCTGCGCGCGGTGGCCTATGGCCTGCTGGTGGTGCTGGTGTTCGCCGCGCCGCCGCTGCTGGCCGCGCGGCGCTTTCCCGCGATGGCGCTGATGCGCGCGCGGGTTTCCCCCCTGCCCTCGATCCGGCGCGAGGCGCTGCTGCCCGTCGCGCTGGGCATGGCCGCGATTGCCGCCATCGCGATGCTGACCGCCGCGCAGCCGCTCGTCACCGCCACGTTCCTCGGCGGAGCGGTCGCGCTGCTGGGGCTGCTGGCCCTGCTCGGCTGGGCGATCCGCACCATGGCCGCTCGCGCGCCGCGCCCGCAGCGCCCGCTGCTGCGCCTCGCGCTCGCCAACCTGCACCGCCCCTCCGCCCAGACCGGCGCGCTGGTGACGGCGCTGGGGTTTGGCCTGTCCGCCTTCGTCCTGCTGGCGGCGGTCGAGAGCAGTCTGGACGCCAACATCGCCGCACGCGTGCCCAACCGCGCGCCCGATTACTTCGTGCTCGATGTGCCAAAGGACCGCGCCGACGCGTTCCGCCAGACGGTGGAGGCCGCCGATCCGGGATCGAAAGTGACACTGGTGCCCTCGATGCGCGGCTCGATCCTTGCCTATGGCCCGGAAGGGGCCATGACCCGCGTCGCCGACCTCAAGCAAATTCCCGACAACGCCTGGCCCCTGCGCGGCGAACGCGGGCTGACTTATAGCGATACCCTGCCCGATGGCAGCACGCTGACCGCGGGCCAGTGGTGGCCCAAGGATTACGCTGGCGAGCCGCTGGTCTCGGTGGACGAGGAACTGGCCGCCGCGATCGACCTGAAGCTGGGCGACCAGATCACCATCGCCCTGCTGGGGGTGGAGCGCACCGCGCGGATCGCCTCGTTCCGGCGAGTCGACTGGGACACGATGGGTTTCAACTATGTGCTGGTGTTCAGCCCCAACGCGATTGCCGACGCGCCGCACAATCTGGCCGCAACCATCGACCTGCCCCCCGGCGCGCCCAAGGCCGGGCTGCTGCAGGCGCTGATCCGCCAGTTCCCGTCAAGCTCGGTGATCGAGGTCGGCAACGTGCTGCGCCAGGCGCGCGAACTGCTGACGCAAGTGTCCACCGCGATCCTCGCCGCCGCATCGGTGGCGGTGCTGGCGGGCGTGGCGGTGCTGCTGGGCGCCATCGCGGCGGCCCGTTCCAGCCGGCTCTACGACAACGTGATCCTGCGCGTGCTGGGCGCCAGCCGCCACCAGTTGCTGTTGCTGCAACTGGCCGAATACGGGCTGCTGGCCGCACTGCTGGCAGGCGTGGCGCTGGTGCTGGGCAGTTCGATGGCGTGGCTGGTGATCGTGCAGCTGTTTGAGTTCGACTGGCTGCCCAACTGGGGCCAGGTGCTGGGCGTGCTGGGCGCGGGGCTGGGTCTGGTGATCCTGTTCGCGCTGGGCGGCTCCATCCTCCTGCTGCGGGCGAAACCTGCACAGGCGCTGCGGGAGCTTTAGGGGTTTTGGGTAAGATCCATTGGAATGGGCGACCGCTGTTGGCGGTTTGATTTGCAGGGGTGAATGGCGGGAATTGGGTGGAAAGCGGACTTTAGTCAGTCGGCCTCTTCAATGCGTATGCAAGCACGGAAAACGCCACCCTCTGTGTCCTGCCTATGCCAGACTTCGACAACATTGTAGTATTTAAAGTAGCCTGGCGGAGTGTCGATCGAGAGATATTCATCAATGCGGGGTAGGAACTCGAACTCCGCTGTGAATAGCGGTTTCAAGGCGTCTTCGTGGTCAAAGGCTTCTACGGTTGGCATGAGGCGATGCTACGCAGGCGCGAGAATGTCCGCAATAGGGTCGTGTCCGGACCGTCAACTTCAGGCCTGACAGACTCCAAATCCGCCACCCCGCCTTACTCGTCGCCCCGTGCTTGACACGGGGCTTGGCTGATCTTGTGGCGGGAGCGCACAGGTCGGCAGGTCGCAAGGTAGCCTGGCCCCGTGTCAAGCACGGGGCGACGATAGGTTAAGCAGCTTAGTCATCCCAACGCCACCACGCCCTCGGCAAATGCCATGCCAGCACCCCCTCCCCCGCTGGGGAAGGGGGCGCTGGTCAGCTTACCACTTGAACCGCACCGTCGCGCCATAAGTGCGCGGCTGGTTGGGGTAGCCGGAGATCGAGCCGGACTGGACCACCGAATCGAAGATCTGGATCAGGTGACGGTCGTTGGTCAGGTTGCGGCCCCAGACCGACAGCTCCAGCCCGTTCATCATCGCATAAGTCAGCGAGGCGTTGATTTCGCTGACTTCGCGCTGGAACGGACGGGCCGCGTCGAACGCGGGCTGATAGCTGATCACCTGACCCAGCGCGTTACGCTGGATGAAGCCGGGCAGCCCTTCGAGCACCTGCACTTCGCTTTCATAGTGCCAGTCGCCGCGCAGGATCACGCGGTCGCCGTTGCCCAGTTCCTGGTTCCACTGCGCGCCCAGCGTGGCGGAGATGCCGGGAATGCCGGCCGGCTTGGTCCCGCTGGCATCGCCCAGCGCCGAGCCGGGGAAGCTGACATACTTCGGATCGAGCCAGACGAGCGAGAGGTTCAGCGTCAGCGGCTTCACCGGCTTGACCATCCCGTCGAATTCGATCCCGTGGGTGGTCTGCTGGCCCGCGTTGGCAAGCGCAAAGCCGGTGCCGGTGAAAACGTTGGACTGGAAGCCGTTGACGGTCTGCTTGAACAGCGTCAGGTTGGCGCTGGCCATGCCCCAATTGGCTTTCAGGCCCAGTTCCAGCACCTTGGCGTTTTCCGGCCCGGCATAGCGCGAACCGGTCGTCAGGTTCGGCGTCACCAGCCCGGCGGCGGCCAAGGCGGCCCGGTCGCTCGCCAGCGGACGACCATCGCGCGAGAGGTTGAACGAGCTGGCCTTGAAGCCGGTCGCATAGGAAATGTAGGCGTTCAGGCTGTCCGTCACATCCCATGCCAGCCGCGCCGTCCACGACAGGTCGTTGTCCCGGCTCTTGCCGTTTTCGACCGCGTTGGGAATGTTGAGGAACGGCGGCAGGAACTGGAGCGAACGCAGCGCCAGCAGCGGGTTGACCGCCGGGTTGGTCTGGTTCGCCCCGGCAAAGGCGGTCGCCCCGGAAACGATCGCGGAATAGATCGCGGGTTGCAGGCCCGCGAACGTGGCGATCTGGGTCGCGTTGGCCGGGCTGGTCTGGCCCAGCGCCGCGCCTACCTGCTGCGCGATCACGGTGTTGCGGATCACGCCGCCGCCGATTGCCACCAGATCGAGCGCGGAGAACGCATCGGTGCTGACCGTGTTCGAACGCACGCTCTTGCGATCCTGGGTATAGTTCGCACCCAGCGTCAGGGTCAGCTTCTGGCCCAGCTGGACATCGACGTTGCCGAACACCGACCACGCGGTGTTCTTCATCCGGAAGTCGTCAAAGATGCCCTGCCCCGGCTTCTGGAAGGTGTTGGCCGGCAGGCCCAGCACCTGCGTTTCCAGCGCGGTGATGCCGCCTGCGGACAGCAGGTTCACATAAGGGCGGAACTGCGTGCCAAAGGTCAGTGCGTTCTGGTTACGCACGTTCTCGTTGAAATAGAATGCGCCCAGCATGGCGTTGAACACGTCCATGAACCCGGCCGAGACGCGCAGTTCCTGGGTGAAGGTATCCAGTTCCACATCGCCCCGGTTGCCGCCGATCAGGTCCGCGCTGGTGAAGTCCGAATCCTGGTTGGTCCGCGCGCGGCTGCTGCGGTAGGCGGTGATCGAGGTCAGCTTGAGCGGACCGACCGTATAGTCAGCCTGCCCCGAAACGCCCCAGTTCTCGATCTTGTTCGACGACGGGAAGTTGGAATAGGCCACGTTGGCAAACGGCGTGCGGAAGTCATTGACCTTGCCGCCCAGCGCCTCCAGCGCCGTGGTCGCGCCAGAGCGGCGCAGGTTGACCACCGCGCAGCAGTTTTCGTCCAGCTTGTCGTAATCCGCGATCAGGCGGACCTTCAGCTGGTCGTTCGGTTCGAACAGGGTCTGGCCGCGCACGAACCAGCGGTCACGCTCGTTCGCCTTGCCGTTATAGCCCAGGTCCATCGCGGTGCCGTCGCGCTTGTTGATCCCGCCGGCCAGGCTGGCGGCGATCGAATCGGTCAGCCCCCCGGTGACATAGCCCTTCACCACCACGGCGTTGTAATTGCCGTAGCTCGCCTCGAGGTTGCCGCCGAACTTGAACTTCGGCTCACGCGTGACGAGCGAGATCACGCCCGCGCTGGCGTTCTTGCCGAACAGGGTGGACTGCGGCCCGCGCAGCACTTCCACGCGCGCCACATCGGGCAGGTCGCCGATCTGGGCCGCCGTGCGCGAACGATAGACGCCATCGACGAACACGCCGACCGACGGTTCGATCCCCGGATTGTTCGCGCCGTTGCCGAACCCGCGGATGATGAAGTTGGTGTTGGCCGAGCTTTGCAGCTGGGCCACGCGCAGCGACGGGACCAGCGATTGCAGGTCCTTCAGGTCACGCACTTGCGCGCGCTCGATCAGTTCGCCCGTGGTGACCGAAACGGCCACCGGCACGTCCTGCAGGGTCTGCTCGCGCTTGGTGGCGGTAACGATGATCTCGTTGCCGTCCTCATAGGTCGGCGCGCGCTCTTCCGCTTCGGGGGCAGGCAGCGCTTCCTCTTCCGGCAGGTCACCGTCTTGCGCCCAGGCGGCGGCGGGCGCGGTCAGCGCAGACGCGGCGATGCCCAGCAGCAGGGCCGTGCGCAGATGGATGGAAGCGGCGGAAGCAGGCAATTTCATCTTGGATTCCCTTTGCAGAACACAGGCAAGTTCGGGTCGGGCCAGATGTGGTGAACCCTTGCGCAACCATGCCGGATGCAGGTTCCCATAGGTTTGCGTCAGTCCCGCGGCAACGCCGTTCGTCGATCCCAGCCGGAATTGGCCGATCCAGCGTGCCGTAGCGGAAGTGCGCAACGCTTGCTCAAATCCGCCTGATCCGCTAGGGGCGCGCGCAATGTTGCGGTGCAACAGGCACCGCCCGCTACTCCAGAATTCGAGAACCCATTTCCATGTCCGCACCCCTTCCCCTGCGCAACATCGCCATCATTGCGCACGTCGACCACGGCAAAACCACGCTGGTGGACCAGCTGTTCCGCCAATCCGGCACCTTCCGTGACAACCAGCGCGTGGAAGAACGCGCCATGGATTCCAACGATCTGGAAAAGGAACGCGGGATCACCATCCTGGCGAAGCCGACCTCGATCGAGTGGAACGGCACGCGCATCAACATCGTGGACACCCCCGGCCACGCCGACTTCGGCGGCGAAGTGGAACGCATCCTCAGCATGGTCGACGGCGTGATCCTGCTGGTCGACAGCTCTGAAGGCGCGATGCCGCAGACCAAGTTCGTGACCGGCAAGGCGCTGGCGCTGGGCCTGAAGCCGATCGTCGTGGTCAACAAGGTCGATCGCCCGGACGAGCGCATCCAGGAAGTGCTGGACGAAGTGTTCGACCTGTTCGTGACGCTGGACGCCACCGACGAACAGCTCGATTTCCCGGTGCTCTATGCCTCTGGCCGCAACGGCTATGCCAACACCGACCCGTCGCTGCGCGAAGGCACGCTGGAGCCGATGTTCCAGAAGATCGTCGATCACGTGCCGCCGCCGTCGCTGGATGAGGACGCCCCGTTCAGCTTCCTGGTGACCCTGCTGGACCGCGACAACTTCCTGGGCCGCGTGCTGACCGGCCGCGTCCAGTCGGGCACGGTCAAGGTCAACCAGCCGATCCACGCGCTCGACGCGGACGGCAAGGTGATCGAAACCGGCCGCGCGTCCAAGCTGATGGCCTTCCGCGGGCTGGACCGCGTGCCGGTGGAAGAAGCCCGCGCGGGCGACATCATCAGCCTGGCCGGTCTGGCCGTGGCAACTGTGTCCAACACCATCGCCGACACCTCGGTCAGCACCCCAATCAAGGCCCAGCCGATCGATCCGCCGACCCTGTCGATGCGCTTCGCAGTGAACGACAGCCCGATGGCGGGCCGCGAAGGCAGCAAGGTGACCAGCCGCATGATCCGCGACCGCCTGATGCGCGAAGCGGAATCGAACGTTGCCATCCGCGTCACCGAATCGGCCGACAAGGACAGCTTCGAAGTCGCCGGGCGCGGCGAACTGCAGCTGGGCGTGCTGATCGAAACGATGCGTCGCGAAGGCTTCGAACTGGGCATCAGCCGCCCGCGCGTGCTGTATGGCACCGACGAGAACGGCCAGCGCACCGAACCCTATGAAACCGTCGTGATCGACGTGGACGACGAACACGCCGGCACCGTGGTGGAAAAGATGGCAACCCGGAAGGGCGAAATGCTCGACATGCGCCCGTCGGGTGGCGGCAAGACCCGCATCACCTTCAGCGCCCCCTCGCGCGGGCTGATCGGCTATCACGGCGAATTCCTGTCCGACACGCGCGGCACCGGGATCATGAACCGCCTGTTCGAAAAGTATGGCCCCCACAAGGGCAAGATCGAGGGCCGCAAGAACGGCGTGCTGATCTCCAACGGCACGGGCGAAGCGGTGGCCTATGCCCTGGGCCCGCTGGAAGAACGCGGCATCCTGTTCGTCGGCGTCGGCACGCCGCTGTACGAAGGCATGATCATCGGCGAAAACGCCAAGCCGGAAGACCTTGAAGTCAACCCGATGAAGTCCAAGCAGCTGACGAACTTCCGTTCGAGCGGCAAGGATGATGCCATCCGCCTGACCCCGCCCAAGATCATGACGCTGGAACAGGCCATCGCCTATATCGACGACGATGAAATGGTCGAAGTGACGCCCAAGTCGATCCGCCTGCGCAAGGCGATCCTCGACCCGCATGAGCGCAAGAAGGCCAGCCGCAAGAAGGAAGCGGCCTGATCGCTGCGGCGGCCCGATAACGGGCCGCCACCCGGCGCGGCCGGGGCCAAGCTGGCCGCAGCGGCAACCGTGCCGTGAATTTCGGGTTTGGCTGTCGCGCACCAGCAACGCCAGTTCGGTGCGGTTCGCCACTCCCAGCTTGTCGTAAAGCCGGTGCAGCGCGACCTTGATCGCCCCTTCTGTCATGCCCATCTGCGCGGCGATATCGCGGTTGCGCAGCCCCGATCCGGCAGCCTTGGCCAGCACCAGTTCGCGCGGTGACAGGCCGGCCAGCCCGTTGACCGTGTCCCCGCGCCGGGCAAGTTCGTCGGCCCGTGCCAGCAGATCGGGGGCAATGGCCTGCCCGCCCTGCGCGACAATTCCGATCGCCTCGACCAGCATGCGGCTGCCGCCCTGCTTGCCCAGGATGCCGTTCACCCCGGCGCGCAGCGCGTGCAGCAACTGCACGTCGCCCAGTTGCGCGGTCAGCAGGATCACCGGCCGCGCATCCCCGCTGTCGCGCAGCGTTTCCAGCACGGCGATCCCGTCCTGACCCGGCATGGTGATATCCAGCACCACCACATCCGGATCATGCTCCGCAATGCCTGCCAGCGCTCCGGCGCCATCGGCCACCGCCGCAACCACTTCCATCCCCGCGGCTTCCAGCACGGCCTGCACCCCGGCCAGCAGGAACGGATGATCGTCCGCGATCAGTACCCGCATCATGCTGCCGACCACCGGTCCGGCACGGCCAGATGCAGCACCGACCGCCCGGGTTGGGATTCCACGGTCATCCGCCCGCCCATGTCCGCCACGCGCGCCGCGATCGAGCGGGGCTGAAGCGGACGCGGCCGGGCCGGAAAGCCGGTCCCGTCATCAATGATATCCAGCACGATCTGCCCTTCCCCCTTGCGCAAGTGCACGTCGACCCGTGCGGCGTTGCCGTGGCGGACCGCATTGGCCACCGCTTCGCGCAGGATCTGTTCGAATTCATGAAGCGCCAGCAGCGGCACGGTGGGCAGGCCCGGATCGGCCGTCAGCGCGCAGGCAATCCCCCAGCGCGCGCCCGTATCGTTCAGCGTCGTGTCCAGTTCGCTGACCAGATCGCACGGCCGGTCGGGCTGATCGCGGTCGCGCAATTGCAGGATAAGGCGCTGGACTGTGCGTTCCTCGCGCTCCAGTGAGCGTTGCAGCGCATCGAGATCGGCATCGATGGCGCGCCCGTTTGCCAGCGCCAGACGCAGCGCCTCGATCCGGAAACTCGCCCCGGCCAGCGACTGCGCCACGCTGTCGTGCAGGTCGCGTGCCAGCGTATCGCGGATCCGGGTCCGGTCCGCCTCGCGCGTGATCACCATCACCGCCCGTCGATCCAGCGCATGGCCGATCTCGACCCCGGCGGCACGGGCCAGGCGCAAGTGATCCGCGGCGACATCCTCCACCCCCGTCAGCAGCAGTGTGCAGGTGCCGCCTTGCGCACGGACCGTCAGCAGCAATCCGCTCGGCGCGCTGCAGCGGGTCAGCAGCGGATGGACCAGCGCGCCCTTGCGCGCGACGACCGCTCCGCTGTCCAGCAGCACCAGCTGGCGCTGCCGGCGGCGATCGAACAGCACGGTCCCGGCCAATTCCTGCGCGGCCGGCGGGAACTGGTCCGGCCCCAGCCGCTCGTGGCTGTCCCCCAGCGTTCCGGCCGTGTGCAGGAAAACCCACGGTTCGTCATCGGGTTGCCACGCGGCGGCGGCACCCGCCGCCTCGGCCTGCTCGCTTACGAAATCCAGCATTGCCGACAGGGCTTCGGGCCATTCGCCCTCGTCCGGCAGGTCAAGGCGCGGCGGCCTGATCTTGCCGATCCGCTGCCCCATCCACGCCACCAGACCGGCCAGCGCGATCATGGCCATCAGGTGGGGCCCCAACCACTGGCTCAGCCCCGGCGCAAGCGGCACCGCCGCGACGGCCAGGGCATGACCGGCGACCACCACCAGTGCCGCAATCGGCGCGCCGTTGCGCGGCCAGCCGATCGCCGCACCCAGCAGGATAAAGGCATAGAGCGCCATCAGCACTCCCGCCATCGCGGGCGGCGGCGGCGCGGGTAGCGCCAGCGCCGCGAACAGCACTGCCGCATCGATCGCCAGGGCCACCAGCCGCAAGCGGTGGGTCTGCCACCAGCTGAGCAGCGTTACCCCAAGCAGGGCGAAAGCGGCCACGATGTATCCCACCGCCACCAGCCGCGCAGCCGCATCCCCAGAGAAACGTCCACTTTCCAACGTCCAGGTGGTCGCCAGCAATGCCAGCGCCAATCCGCTTCGGACGATCGCGACGACCCTGCCGGTCCGGAAATTCAATGCCTTACGCATCGGACCCTGTGCTTTCGCTGCCTTTTTGCACAGGTGCCCGCGTTCCGGTCGCCAGTCAATCCGCGACGCCGACTCGCGCTTTTAAGGGCAATCCGCTATGGGCCGCCTGATGGAAATGACGGACCTTCGCATTGCGCTCGTTTCGGGCAATTACAACTATGTCCGCGATGGCGCGAACCAGGCGCTCAATCGGCTGGTCGGCTATCTGCTGCGTCAGGGCGCGGCCGTACGCGTCTATTCGCCCACGGTGGACGAACCCGCGTTCCCGCCGACCGGCGATCTGGTCAGCGTTCCCAGCTTTGCCATTCCGGGACGCCCGGAATACCGCTTTCCCATCGCGCTCAGCCCAAGGGTGCGGCGCGATCTGGCGGCCTTCGCGCCCAACGTGGTCCACGTCGCCTCGCCCGATACCGTCTCGCACCGCGCGGTCAGCTGGGCGCGGGCCCGTCAGGTGCCGGTGCTGGCGTCGGTCCACACCCGGTTCGAAACCTATTTCCGCTATTACAACATGGCCTGGTTCGAGCCGGTGATGGAGGCGATCCTGCGCCGGTTCTATCGCCGCTGCGACGCGCTGGTCGCGCCGTCGGAATCGATGGCGCAAGTGCTGCGCGACCAGCGCATGAACTATGACGTCGGCATCTGGTCGCGCGGGGTGGACCGCGAGATCTTCAATCCCGGTCGCCGCGATCCGGAATGGCGGCGCGGCCTGGGGATTGCCGACGATGATGTGGTGATCGGATTTCTGGGCCGGCTGGTGATGGAAAAGGGGCTCGACGTGTTTTCCGACACGATCGACGAGCTCAACCGCCGGGGCGTGCCGCACAAGGTGCTGGTCGTGGGCGAAGGCCCCGCGCGCGATTGGTTCGAGGCGCGGCTGCCCGGCGCGGTGTTTGCCGGTTTTCAGGGCGGCGCGGACCTGGGCCGCGCGGTGGCCAGCATGGATGTGCTGTTCAATCCGTCGATCACCGAAACTTTCGGCAACGTCACGCTGGAAGCGATGGCCTGTGCCCGCCCGGTGGTCGCCGCTGCGGCGACTGGCAGCGAAAGCCTGGTCGATGATGGCGCATCCGGCCGCCTGATCCGCCCCGGCGCGATCCACCAGTTCGCCGAGGCGCTGCGTGCCTATGTCGAACATGGCGACTTGCGCACCCGCCATGGCGCGGCAGGAGAGGCGCGCGCGATGGAATTCAGCTGGGACCGGATCAACCAGGCCGTGGCTGACACCTATCTGCGGCTGATCCGCCAGCGCGCCGGGGCGCGCCGGCAGGGCTGATCAGCGCAAGTTCCCTGCCGTCACGGCGGAGCGCGCATACCACAGCAGGAAGGCGATCACCGCCAGGATCAGCACGGGCTGGGCCGGTTCCAGCACGCCCGCCAGCCCCTGCGCCGTAAAACTGCCCGCCGCGCCCAGCAGCGACACGCCGAACGCCGCGACCGCATGGCGGACCCGCAGCAACAGCAGCACCGACCCCGCCAGCGAGCCCCAGATTCCCAGCGCCCAGGCGATGTGCGCCCACAGCGGCATATTGGCGATATAGTCCTGCATCGCTGGCGGCGCACTGGCCAGCAGCGCCGCGTCGTCCAGGTTGGTCAACGTGTAGAGATACGCACCAAAGCCATTCCAGAGCAGGCTCAGCCCCGCAACGACCCAAAAGCTCAGCGGCGGACGCACCGCCCCAAACGTTCCTGCCATGCACCCATCCCCCTTGTTCTCATCGAGGTTCGGGGGACGGTAACATGCATGGGCCAGTTAACCAAATCAGGCGTTGTGCCATTCCAGCGTGAGCGGTGCCTCGCGGAAGGCAAACCGTTCCAGATGGCGCACGACCGCGCCCTGCAATCCGGTCAGCTGCCCTTCCTCGCTGGCGTCGATCCGGCAGTCCAGCCCGCTCGCGTCGGCGGTGAACGTAACCAGCGCATCACCCTGCCAGCTCGCCCCGCGCGCATCGCGCGGGAACGTCACCGTGCCGCGCTGCGGCGTGAATTCCACGGCCAGGTTGTGCGCCCAGTGCTTGCACAGCTGTTGCAGGTAGCGGCTGCCATGCGGCGTTTCCAGCCGCGCCGTGGCCGACGCGCTCACAGCCGTTCGATCCGGCGGGCGGCTTCGTCAAGGATGTCGGCCACGGCGTGCATCGTCTCCTTGTCGAAATCGGCTTCGCGGGCGCGGTGGCGCAGCGCGGTCATCAGGTTGCCCATCGCGCGGGCGACCGGCGGCGCGCGGTGGCGGCTGTCCGCCTCCCCCAGCGCCTTCAGCCGCTCGACCAGCGCGGCCACTTCCTCGGCGCGTTCGGCCAGTTCGGCACGGGCCGCGTCGGTCAGCGCGAACGCCTTGCGCGCGCCGTCCCCGGCCTGCTCGGTCACCGCGCCTTCGTCGGTCAGCAGGTTCAGCGTGGGATAGACCACGCCCGGACTGGGGGCATAGGCCCCGCCGGTCAGTTCCGCGATCGCCTTGATCAGATCATAGCCGTGGCGCGGGGTTTCCCCCAGCAGGTGCAGCAGCACCAGCCGCAGTTCGCCGGATGCGAACACCCGGCCCCGCCCGCCGCCCCAGCCGCCGCCACGACCCCGGCCACCGCCGCGCGGCCCGCCGTGTTCGCCGTCCCAGCCTTCACCGAAACCGCCGCCGAAGCCCCGGCCAAAGCCGCGCCCGCCCATCATGGCCAGCACTGGCCCACGCATTCGGCCCCGTGGGCCACATCCATGCATTCGCATATGTCTTGATTCCTTTATGATGGTTCTAAGATATATCTTTATGCGATCTTTGCAAGCCCCCGTGCAAAATTTCCCGCCAGCCCCTAAACAGGCGGGCGATGACCGACCTGTTTCCTACCGCCGTTCCGCCCGCCCCTGGCCCGGAACCGCTGCGCGCGGATGCGCCGCTGGCGGACCGGCTGCGCCCGCTGTCGCTGGCAGACATAATCGGGCAGGAACATCTGACCGGGCCGGAAGGCGCGATCGGGCGGATGGTGGCGGCGGGGAAGCTGTCCAGCATGATCCTGTGGGGCCCGCCCGGCACTGGCAAGACCAGCACCGCCCGGCTGCTGGCCGACGCGGTGGGAATGCGCTTCATTTCGGTCAGCGCGGTGTTTTCCGGCGTCGCGGACCTGAAGAAAGCCTTTGCCGAAGCCGAAACGGCCGCCAAGGCAGGCCAGCGCACGCTGCTGTTCGTGGACGAGATCCACCGCTTCAACCGCGCCCAGCAGGACGGGTTCCTGCCCTTCGTCGAACGCGGCACCGTGACGCTGGTGGGCGCGACGACCGAGAACCCCAGCTTCGCGCTCAACGCCGCGCTGCTCTCCCGCGCGGCGGTGCTGATCCTGCACCGGCTGGACGCCGCCGCACTCGATACCCTGCTGACGCGCGCCGAGGCGCTGGCCGGCCCCCTGCCCCTGACGGCGGACGCGCGCGCGGCGCTGGTTGCCTCTGCCGATGGCGACGGGCGGTTTCTGCTCAATCAGGCCGAAACGCTCTATAACGCGCAGATTGCCCAGCCGCTCGATCCCGCCGGCCTTGGCAAGTTCCTGCAGCGCCGGGTCGCGGTGTACGACAAGGACCGCGATGGGCACTACAACCTGATTTCCGCGCTGCACAAGGCGCTGCGCGGGTCGGACCCGCAAGCCGCGCTCTATTACATGGCGCGGATGCTGACAGCGGGCGAGGAACCGCTTTACGTCCTGCGCCGCCTCGTGCGGTTCGCCAGCGAGGACATCGGCCTTGCCGATCCACAAGCGTTGACCCAGTGCCTCGCCGCCAAGGACGCCTATCAGTTCCTCGGCAGCCCGGAAGGCGAACTCGCCATCGTCCAGGCCTGCCTCTACCTCGCCACCGCGCCCAAATCGAACGCGGCCTATGTCGCCTACAAGGAGGCATGGAAGAGCGCCAGGGACACCGGCAGCCTTGCCCCGCCCGCCAACATCCTGAACGCACCGACCAAGCTGATGAAGGACATCGGCTATGGCGCGGGCTATTCCTATGACCATGATGCCGAAGACGGCTTTTCCGGCGACAATTACTGGCCGGAGGAGATGGCGCCGCAGACCTATTACCGCCCGGTCGAGCGCGGGTTCGAACGCGAAGTGCTGAAACGGCTGGAATGGTGGAACAAGAAACGGCGCGAGAAACGCGGCGGATGAGAACGGACCGGTTCCGCCACTTCGCCGCCATCGACTGGTCCGGGGCGGCGGGGGAGCGCCACCGCGGCATCGCCGTCGCGCTCTGCACCAGCGGCAGCGCCGCGCCGGAACTGGTCCGCCCCGGCCACCGCTGGTCGCGCGGCGAAGTGCTGGACTGGTTGTTGGAGGACTTGCCCGCCGACACGCTGGTCGGCTTCGACATGGGCATCAGCCTCGCCTTTGCCGACGCGGGAGGCTTTCTGCCCGGCTGGGCCGAAACCCCGCCCGATGCCAAGGCGCTGTGGGCGCTGATCGACCGCATCTGCGCCGACGATCCGCACCTTGCCGCCACCAGCTTTGTCGACCACGCGCAAGCCGCCCGCCATTTCCGCCGCCACGGCGGACGACAAGGCGATCTCTTTCCGGGCGGCCAGGGCCGCTTCCGCGTGACTGAACGCGCGCAGGCGGCGATGGGGTGCAAGCCTTACAGCAACTTCAACCTCGTCGGCGCGGCACAAGTCGGCAAGTCCAGCCTGACGGGGATGCGGCTGCTGCACCGGCTGGACGGGCGCTTGCCGGTCTGGCCGATCGATTCGCTGCCCCCATCCGGCTCGGTCGTCACCGAAATCTACACCACGCTCGCATCAATGGCCGCAGGGCGCAGCGCGGGCCGCTCCAAGATGCGCGACTATGCCGACCTCAACGCCGCGCTCGCCGCACTGGGCAGCGCCGGCCTGCCCGGCAGCGGACCGATTGCCGACCATGCCAGCGATGCGCTGCTCACCGCCGCGTGGCTGCGCACTGCCGCGCACGAGCCGGCGCTGTGGGCTCCGCCCGCGCTGACCGATGAAATCGCCCGCACAGAGGGGTGGACCTTTGGCGCAAGGTAACGCTAAGGACGCTGCAACAAACCACTCTGGCCCAAGGTCCAGATAGCCGGCTTAGCTCAGTTGGTAGAGCACCTGATTTGTAATCAGGGGGCCACGGGTTCGAATCCTGTAGCCGGCACCACAACATGGTAAGGGAGCGGCGGGCCACGATGCTTGCAGACATGATCCAGCGCCTGTTCGAACGGTCAGTTGACGACGCCGCGCAGGCCCGCGCACGCGATGGCCAGTGGCTGGCCGATGTCTGGGCCGAAGTCGAGGAAATGGGCCTCCCCCTCGCCCTGCTGACAGAGGAACAGGGCGGGTTCGGCCTGAGCCTGGCAGAGACGGGCGAAGCGCTGCGCCTGCTGGGCCTGCATGCCGTGCCGCTGCCGGTCGCCGAAACGATGGCCGCCAACCGCCTGCTTGCCGCTGCTGGCCTGCCACTGGCGGAAGGCCCCGCCACGCTGGCCCGCGCCGATGATCTGGCGGTGGCAGACGGGCGGCTGACCGGCACGGTGGAGCGCGTTGCCTGGGCCGAACAGCTCGATTGCCTGGCCGTGGCCGTCGGCGATACGCTCTACCGCGTGCCGCGTTCGGCTTGGACGATTGCCGAAGCTGGCCTGTCGCTCAACTTCCACCCGCGCCCGACGATCCGCATCGACTGCGCGGCTGATGCCTCCGCGCCGCTGCCCTATTGCCCGCTGGCCGGGGGCGCGACCGTGCGCGCCTATCAGATTGCCGGCGCGCTCGAAGCCGCGCTGGACCTGACGCTGTCGCACACCGCCACCCGCGTGCAGTTCGGCAAGCCGCTCCAGAAGAATCAGGTGGTGCAGCACGAACTCGCCAAGCTGGCCGGTGAACTGGCCTGCGCCACCGCCGCCGCCGATCTGGCGGGCGAGGCGCTGGACCGGGGCGATGTGCTGGGCGTGGCCGCCGGATCGCTCCGCGCGCGCGAGGCAGCCACGGCGGGGGCCAGCATCGCAACCCAGATGCACGGCGCGATCGGGTTCACCCGCGAACACCGCCTGCACCTTTACACGACCGCCCTGTGGGCCTGGCGCGACGAATTCGGCGGGCAGGTTATGTGGGCGAAACTGCTGGGGCAGGCCGCGCTGGGCGCTGGCGGACCCGGATTCTGGCCGATGGTGACTGAACTATGAGCGCGATCCCCTTTCCCGCCCCGCCGGCTGACAGCGATGCTGTCGTCGCCCTGCGCGCTGAATTCCGCGCCTTTCTGGCCGAGCAGCTGGACGACCGCAGCCCGCGCCAGCGCAGTGACAACTGGTATGGCTATGACCGCGCGTTCAGCCGCGCGATGGGTCAGGCCGGATACCTCGGCATGACCTGGCCGAAGCAGTATGGCGGGCATGAACGCACCGCGTTCGAACGCGCCGTGGTGGTCGAGGAATGCCTCGCCGCCGGGGCGCCCGTCGGCGCGCACTGGATTGCCGACCGGCAGAGCGGTCCGTCGATCATCAAGTTCGGCACCGAAGAACAGAAGCAGCTGATCCTGCCGCGCATCGCCAAGGGCGAACTGTCGTTCGGGATCGGGATGAGCGAACCGGATTCCGGTTCCGATCTGGCCGCCACCCGCACCAAGGCCGTGCGCGATGGCGACGTCTACCGCGTCACCGGCACCAAGGTCTGGACCAGCTTCGCGCACGAGGCGGACTATGTGATCCTGTTCTGCCGCACCAGCGGCACGCCCGCCGACCGGCACAAGGGCACCAGCCAGCTGCTGGTCGACCTGAAGAACACGCCCGGACTGACGATCAAGCCGATCATCGACCTGGCCGGGCAGCACCACTTCAACGAAATGCATTTCGAGGACGCGGTGGTCCCCGCATCCATGCTGCTGGGCGAAGAAGGCCAGGGCTGGGATCAGGTGATGAGCGAGCTGGCGTTCGAACGTTCCGGCCCGGAACGGTTCCTCTCCTCCATCGAACTGCTGGTGCAGCTGATCGAAGTGCTGAAAACCCGCCAGAGCGACGCCGCGCAGATCACCGTGGGCCGCGTCACCGCGCGCCTCGCCGTGCTACGCCGCCTGTCGCGCTCGGTCGCGGGGATGCTGCAGAACCACCAGGACGCTGGGCTGCAGGCCTCGATCGTCAAGGATATCGGCGCGCTGTTCGAACAGGGCCTGCCGGATATCGCCCGCGAGTTGATCGACTGCGAACCCGATCCGCGCGCGGCATCGGCATATGCATCGGTGCTGGCCAACATCGTCCACAACGCGCCAAGCTGGTCGCTGCGCGGCGGTACGCGAGAAATCCTGCGCGGGATCATCGCGCGCGGGCTGGGAACGCGTTAAGGCCTGACCGCAGCCGTCACCCCGGACTCGATCCGGGGTCGCGGCTGTTGGCGAGGTCTGGCTTTTACCCCCGCCCGCGATAGCCCTGCACGCCCTGATCGGGCACCCACAGGCCCTCCGGCACCGGGCCGCTCTGCCAGAACACGTCGATGGGAATGCCGCCGCGCGGATACCAGTAGCCGCCGATGCGCAGCCAGCGGGGCTGCATTTCGGTGAACAGGCGCTGGCCGATGCCCACCGTCACGTCCTCGTGAAAGCCCGCGTGGTTGCGGAAACTGCCCAGGAACAGCTTCAGGCTTTTCGATTCGACGATGGTTTCGCCGGGGGCATAATCGATCACCAGGTGCGCGAAATCGGGCTGGCCGGTTACCGGGCACAAGCTGGTGAATTCCGGCGCGGCAAAGCGCACCATGAACAGCGATCCGGTGCGGGGGTTGGGCACATAGTCCAGCACCGCCGCTTCGGGAGAGGTCGGCAGCGCGCTGTTCTGGCCCAAGAACTTGGGGCGATGTGTGTCTGTCATGTCACGCGCCATGCCCCGATCGCGCGGCAGACACAAGTGAGCGGTTGGCCCGTATGGGTTCACTCCCTATTCAGGCCGCAAAGCGCGATGCGCAGGTGTGACATTCAGGACGGAATAATGCGTATTTTCGGGGGAATCATCGGCGGCGTGGCGCTCGCAGGGCTGCCGCTCGCAGCGGCGGCGCAATCGGTCGAAGAATACCGCCTGCCCGCCCCCACGGCCACGCCGACCACGCGCGCGCCCGGCCCGGTCGATCCCGACAATCCGGTGGTGATGACCCCGCGCCCGGCCGCAGCCGCGACGGCCAACCCCGCGCCCGCCGCCACACCGACCCCCGCGCCGAGCACCCGCGCCACCCCTGCGGCGACTGCCCCGGCGCGCACCGCCTCGCCTGCCCCGCGCCCGGCCCCCGGCCCGGCCACGCCAGTGCAGGCCACCCCATCGCCGACCGGCACGCCGCTGACGCTGCCGACCAGCGATGCCCCAGCCGGTGCAGCGCTGCCTGCCTTGCCGGCCGGGTTGACCCCCGCGCCGTCCATCGAACCCACGACTGCGGCACCGATGCCGGCCGCGCCGGTGGACTGGCTGCCCTGGGCCGCAGCCCTGGCCGCCGTGCTCGCCGCGCTGGGCGGCCTGCTGTTCTGGTGGCGCCGCCGGGGCAAGGACAGCGCCGCAGCGGTCGATTTCGAACCGCCGGTGGTGGATCGCCCCCTCGCTTCGCCCGCTGCGCCCGCTGCCGCGCCGGACGTAGCTCCCTTGCCCGAACCCGCGTTCGCCGCGCCCCCGCCCATGCTGGAGATCGCGCTGGAGGCCAAGCGGCTCAATGCCTCGCTGATGGCCACCACCCTGACGTACGCGGTGCGCATCACCAACAACGCCGCCATTCCGCTCTCCGCGCTGGCGATCGAGGGCGACATGATTTCGGCCCACGCCTCGCTGCCGCCGGAACAACAGATCGCCAACGCGGCGCAGCGGCTGGAACTGCGCCATGCCCACGTCGCGCTCGCCCCCGGTGAAATCGCGGAGTTTACCGGCGACATCCGCCTGCCGCTGGCCGCGATCACCCCGATTCGCGCCGGGGATGCGGCCTATTTCGTGCCGCTCGCCCGGTTCCGGGTCGAAGCGGCGGCAACCGGCGACATTCCGCTGACCGCCGCGCAGACTTTCGTGATCGGCGAACTGCCGGAGCAGCCCGGCGCGGCGCTGCGCCCGTTCCGGCTGGACCTTGGCCCGCGGACCTATTCCCGGATCGGCCAGCGCGCGGTCAACTGATCGCGCCAATAACTCGCCCCGCCGCACATTGCCCCCTCGACGCCGCGCGCGGGCACGGCTACCTTCTTCGCAGTTGCAGCGTTGAGGAGCGCGGCAACGCCAGAACACGACGGCAAAACGCCGCGATCTGTCGCAGTCGAGGAGGACACGAAGAACATGGATAGCCTGGTTTCGACCGAGTGGCTGGCCAATGAAATGGGCGCCAGCGATCTGCGGATCGTCGATTGTTCAAAGCACCTGCCCGGCGCGAATCGCGATGGGCTGGCCGAGTACGAGGCCGGTCACATCCCCGGCGCGGTCTTCATGGATCTGGGCGATCTGGTGGATACCAACGCCCCGGTGGAAAACACCCTGCCCCCGGCGGAAAAGTTTGCCAGCCGGATGCAATCGCTGGGTCTGGGCGATGGCAGCCGGATCGTGCTTTATGATGACAGCGCGGTGAAAACCTCGGCCCGCGCGTGGTTCATGCTCAAGATGTTCGGCGCGCACGATGTGGCGATCCTCGATGGCGGTCTGGCCAAATGGAAGGCCGAAGGGCGCCCGCTGGCCACGGGCCGCGAAACGCTGCGCCACCGCCACTTCACCGTCTGGCGCGATGACAAGCAGGTCCGCGCCAAGGCCGATGTGCTGGCCAATCTGGAAACGCGGGCCGAACAGGTGATCGACGCGCGCGGCGCGGCGCGCTGGTCGGGCGCGGAGCCTGATCCCCGCCCCAACATCGCCTGCGGCCATATCCCCGGATCGGCGAATGTCCCCTACACCACGCTCTACAACGCGGATGGCACGTTCAAGCCCAAGGCCGAGTTGAAAGCCGCGTTCGAGGCAGCCGGGGTGGACTTGTCCAAACCCGTCGTCACCAGCTGCGGCAGCGGCGTAACCGCGTGCGTGCTGCTGTTCGCGCTGCACCTGCTGGGCAAGGAAGACACCGCGCTTTACGACGGCAGCTGGACCGAATGGGGGGCGGACCCCGATACCCCCAAGGCGACGGCAGCCTGACCGGTGGCGGGCGGCGCTGACGACAAGGACCTCAAACCCGCGACCCGGCTGGTCACCAGCGGGCGGCGTGCGGAGTGGACCGGCATTCCCGGCCAGCCCGGATCGGTGGTCAACCCCGCCGTGTGGCGCGCCAGCACCCACCTCTACCCTGATGTCGCTGCGCTCAACGCCGGCAAGCCGAACGCGGACGGCCACTTCTATTACGGGCGGCGCGGCGCGCCGACGCAGTGGGCGCTCGCCGATGCCCTGACCGCGCTGGAACCGGGCGCGGCGGGGACAATGCTCTACCCCTCCGGCGTCGCCGCATTGGCGGGCGCGCTGCTGGCAGTGCTGCGCCCCGGCGACGTCCTGCTGATGACCGACAACGCCTATGAGCCGACCCGCAATATCGGCCGGGCGCTGCTGAAAGATTTCGGGATCGAAACCCGCTGGTTCGATCCGCAGGGCCCGGATGCCTTCAGGGCCGCGATCTGCGATAAAACCAAAGCCGTGCTGCTGGAAAGCCCCGGCAGCCTGACGATGGAAGTGCAGGACGTTCCCGCCCTGTCCGCGATTGCCCGCGAACACGGGCTGGCGGTGGTGCTGGACAACACCTGGGCCGGGCCGCTCGGCTTCCCCGCGCTGGAACGCGGCGCGGACATTACCGTGATGAGCCTGACCAAGCACGTTGGCGGCCATAGCGACCTGATGCTGGGCAGCGCGGCGGCGGGCGAGCGCTATTACGCCAAACTGCGCCGCACCGCGCAATTGCTGGGACAGGTCGTATCGCCCGACGACGCCGCACTGGCGCTGCGCGGCCTGCGCACGATGGGCCTGCGGCTGGCGCAGGAAACGGCCTCCGCGCTGGCGCTGGCGCAGTGGCTGGAGGCACAGCCGGAGGTTGCCCGCGTGCTCTGCCCGATGCTGCCCGGATCGCCGGGCCATGACCTGTGGGCGCGCGACTTTTCGGGCGGCTGCGGGCTGTTCAGCTTTGTGTTCAAGGGTGGTGACGGCGCGGCGCGCGATCGCTTCATCGATGCGCTGGCGCTGTTCGGGATCGGTTACAGCTGGGGCGGGTTCGAAAGCCTGATCACTCCGCTCGACCCCGCCGGCATCCGCACCGCCACCGCCTGGCCGCTGCCCGGCATGGACGCGTCCGACCGGTTCGGCGTGCGCCTGTCGATCGGGCTGGAAGCGGCGGACGACCTGCAAGCGGATCTGGCGCAGGCGCTGTATGCCTGGCGCAACCCAGCCTGATAGTTCGGCTTAGCCCCCGCATAGGCAAACTGGCTGGCGGGACTCGGTGACTCAATCCATTGCAGGGGGATGAGCAATGCTGCCCCCAATCCCGCCGGCAAAGTCTGGCTGGTCGGCGCCGGTCCCGGCGATCCCGATCTGCTGACCCTGCGCGCGGCGCGCCTGATCATGCAGGCCAGGCTGATCGTCCACGACGGGCTGGTTGATCCCGCCATTCTGGCGCTGGCCCGCCCCACCGCGCGGCTGATCTCGGTCGCCAAGCAGCGTTCGCGCCACACCATGCCGCAGGACGAGATCAACGCCCTGCTGGTGCGCGAGGCGCTGGCCGGAACCGATGTTGTCCGCCTGAAGGGCGGCGATCCGTTCATTTTCGGACGCGGCGGTGAAGAAGCCGAAGCCTGCCACGCGGCGGGCGTGACGGTGGAGATCGTCCCCGGCATCAGCGCGGCCATTGGCGGCGCGGCGGCGGCCTGCCTGCCGCTGACCCATCGTGACAGCGCATCGGTCGTCAGCTTCGTCGCGGGCCAGTGCAAGGGGCTGTCGGACCAGAACTGGGCCGGTCTGGCCGGCGTCGGCCGCACGCTGGTAATCTACATGGGCGTCGCCACGGCAGAGGCGATTGCCGAAAAGCTGATGGCCGATGGCCTGTCGCCCGCCATGCCCGTGGCCGTGATCGAAAACGCCACCCGCCCGCAAATGCGCGTGCTGCGCGCGCCGATCGCGGGCCTGCCGGATCTGGTGGCAACAAGGAATGTGAAAAGCCCGGCGGTAATCGTGATCGGCGAAGTCGCCGCGCAGCCGCAGGTCGATAATTTGCGCGCTCTGGCGCTGGAGGTGCTGTCTTGAAGATCCTGACCGGTAATGACCTGAAAACCGGCGCCGTCACCTGGTGGGACGGCGTGCAATGGTCGCTGCACGTAGAGGACGCGGTTGACGTGGGCGACCACGCCGAAACGATCCTGGCCCGCGAAAGCGCGGCGCGCCGGGTCAACGCGGCCTACGCCATCGACGCGACCCGCGATGAACAGGGCGTGCGCCCTGCGCACATCAAGGAACGCATCCGCGCGCTCGGCCCCACCGTGCGCCCCGACCTGACACTGAAACCGGCCGATCCCGAAGCCGGCAACTGGGTGATCTGATGTATCAGTACGACACTTACGACCAGGCGATGGTCGATGCCCGCGTCGAGGAATTCCGCGATCAGGTGCGCCGCCGGCTGGCGGGCCATATCACCGAGGACCAGTTCAAGCCGCTGCGGCTGATGAACGGCCTGTACCTGCAGCTCCACGCCTACATGCTGCGCGTCGCTGTGCCCTATGGCACGCTGTCGGGCGCGCAGATGCGGATGCTGGGCGACATCGCGGACAAGTATGACCGCGGCTATGGCCACTTCACCACCCGCCAGAACATCCAGTACAACTGGATCAAGCTGGAAGACGCGCCCGACATTCTGGCCGATCTGGCCTCGGTCGAGATGCACGCCATCCAGACCAGCGGCAACTGCATCCGCAACACCACCTCGGACCAGTATGCCGGGGCGGCGGCGGACGAAGTGGTCGATCCGCGCCCTTATGCCGAACTGATCCGCCAGTGGAGCACGTTCCACCCGGAATTCAGCTTCCTGCCGCGCAAGTTCAAGATGGCGGTGATCGCTTCGGATACCGACCGCGCGGCGATGCGCCTGCACGATATCGGCATCCAGATCGTCCGCAATGCCGCCGGGGAAATCGGTGCGGCGTTCTATGTCGGCGGGGGCATGGGCCGCACGCCGATGATCGCGCCGTGCATCAACGCCTTCGTGCCGATCGACCAGATGATCACCTATGCCGAGGCCTGCCTGCGCGTCTACAATCGCCACGGCCGCCGCGACAACAAGTACAAGGCGCGGATCAAGATCCTCGTCCACGAACTCGGCAAGGATGAATACACCCGTCAGGTCGAAGCCGAATTCGCCCATCTGCTGACCCAGAACATCGAACCGCCACTGGCCGAGCTGGAGCGGATCAAGGGCTTCTTCACCGATCCCGCGTTCGAAGCCGGCGTGCCCGACGAACTGGACCGCAGCGATCCGGACTTCGCCCTGTGGGTGGACAACAACTGCCTGCCCCACAAGCAGCCGGGTTACATCGCCGTCACCATCAGCCTGAAGCCGGTTGGCGGCATTCCGGGGGATGCCACGGGCGAGCAGATCCGCGTGATGGCAGACCTTGCCACCCGCTACAGCTTCGATGAACTGCGCGTCACCCATGCCCAGAACATCGTCCTGCCGCACGTGCGCAAGGCGGACCTGTATGCGCTGTGGCAGGTGCTGGACGCCAACGGGCTGTCGACCCCGAACCTCGACCAGATCGGTGATATCATAGCCTGTCCGGGGCTGGATTATTGCAGCCTCGCCAATGCCCGCTCGATCCCGATCGCGCAGAAGATCTCGCAGCGCTTCCAGGGCCGCGAACAGGAAATCGGTGAGCTGAAGCTGAAGATTTCCGGCTGCATCAACGCCTGCGGCCACCACCATGCCGGGCACATCGGCATCCTGGGGGTCGACCGCAAGGGCACCGAAAACTACCAGCTGCTGCTGGGTGGCTGCGAAGGGGCGGATACCTCGCTCGGCCAGATCACCGGCCCCGGCTTTGACGAGGACGGGATCGTCGACGCGGTGCAACGCGCGACCGATTTCTACCTGTCGAACAAGCAGGACGGGGAACGCTTCCTCGATACCTACCGCCGTCTTGGCATGGCCCCGTTCAAGGAGGCGATTTATGGCTGAAGTCCAGTTCCGCTTTCGTGATGACGAACCGGTGGCCGATCCCGGCGTCACCGTCGATGCCTTTGGCGAGCAGACCAATGCCGCCGCCGTCCGGCTGGAGCCGGGTGACGACGCGCGCGACCTCTTGCCGCACCTCGACCGGATCAGGCTGGTCGAAGTGAACTTCCCCGTATTCGGCGACGGGCGTGGCTATTCGTCGGCCCGGATCCTGCGCGAGGCCGGCTACACCGGCGAACTGCGCGCCGTGGGAGACGTGCTGGTCGATCAGGTCGCGTTCATGCGTCGCTGCGGGTTCGATGCCTTCGCGCCCGATGTCGCGCTGGATCCGGCTGACGCCGAGGCCGCCTTTGGCCGCTATGCAGACGTCTATCAGCCCACCACCGATGGCCGCGCGCCGATCTGGGCCAAGCGGCATGGCTGAAGCCGCCCGCCGCATCGACATGCTGGACACCGCGCCGCGCTTTACCGCGGCGCAGGCGGACGCGCTCAGCGCGCGCTTCGCCGGGGTGGCCACGCACGAGATGCTGGCGGCGCTGCTGCGCGAAGGGCTGGCCGGGCGGATCGCCGCCGTATCCAGCTTTGGCGCGGAAAGCGCGGTCCTGCTCCACCTGATCGCCAGCGTGGACAGGAACGTGCCGGTGCTGTTCCTCGATACCGGCAAGCACTTTGCCGAAACCCTGGCCTACCGCGATGAACTGGTGGCGCGGATCGGCCTCACCAACCTGATCAACCTGACACCCGATGCCGAAGTGCTGGCCAAGCGCGACGAAACCGGGCTGCGCTGGTCCTATGACCCCGATGGCTGCTGCGAAATCCGCAAGGTGCTGCCGCTGGCACAGGCGCTGTCCGGGTTCGATGCCAGCTTTACCGGGCGCAAGGGGTTCCAGAGCAAGACCCGCGCGGGGCTCGCCCGGTTCGAAATCGACACCACGGACGCCGCCGGGCGGTTGAAAGTGAACCCGCTGGCGGACTGGAGCGCCGACCAGATCGAGGCCTATTTCAAGGCCACTGGCCTGCCCGCGCATCCGCTGGTGGAACAGGGTTATCCGTCCATCGGCTGCTCGCCCTGCACCACCAAGGTCGCGCCGGGCGAAGATCCGCGTTCGGGCCGGTGGAAGGGCTGGGACAAGACCGAATGCGGCATCCACGTCGAAGGCGCGGCGTGCGAGTTGCCCCCCGGCTACGACCCGGCGTTCTGACGCGAACGGCCGGAACTTACCGGCCGGGACGCATACGCAGCAGGACGCCGTCCTTCAGCACGTAATGATGGAACAGCGCGGCGAGCGCGTGAAAGCCGATCAGCCAATAGGCAATCGTCCCGCCCAGCTCGTGCAGTTCTTCGATCCGTTCGGCTAGGTCCTTGTCCGGGCTGACCAGCGGCGGCAATTCCAGCCCGAAGAACGGCACCGGATCGCCCTCGGCGCTGAGGATCACCCAGCCCGCAATCGGCATCCCGATCATCAGGGCGTAGAGCGCCAGATGAACCGCCTTGGCCAGCACCTTGCGCCACATCGGCTCGGCCATCGGGCGCGGTCCGGCGGTCATGATCCGGGCGGCGATCCGCACGATGACCAGCACCAGCACCGACAGGCCCAGCATGAAGTGCCAGTGCTTCAGCCCTTCCCGAATGTCGCTGCCACGCTCGAAATTCACGCGAAGCTCGATCGTGGCGAAGGCTGCGGCCATCACCAGCAGCATCAGCCAATGAAGCGTGATCGAAATCGCGCTGTAGCGGTCGGTATTGTCGTTCAGGATCATGGGCAGCAACCTAACGCGAAAAATCGCGCCGACAACATCATATCCACTTGTTGTCGCGGTACCAGCGGGCAGTCGCCTTGAGCCCGTCGCGCGTCGGCACTTGCGGGCGCCACAGGGCATGGGGCGGCTGGGCGCCTTCGCTCACCACCCAGTCCGGATGGGTCATGTAGCCGACCCGGTCGAGCGTCAGCTTGGCCCTGGCGCCGCGCACCATCCGGTCCGCACGGGCGGCGCGTTCCAGCGAGCGGCGCGAAAGGTGCACCACCCACGGACGGCGCCCCATCGCCCAGCCGATCGCGCGGGCCATCTCATAGTGGCTCCACCCGCCGGGCTTGCCGTCATCGGGTTCGAACACCCGGTGCGACACGCCCTCGCCTCCCGGCACCAGCGCCAGCAGCAGCCGCGCCAGATCATCGACGTGCAGCAGCGATGAGCGCCCCTCGCGCGGGGGGACCGGCAGCACCCCCCAGCGGGCGAGCTTGAACAGCTCGAACATCTCGGTATCGCGCGGACCATAGATCGCGGGCGGGCGCACCACCGTCCAGTCCATGCCGCTGGCCATGACCAGCCGTTCCGCCCGCGCCTTGGACGCGCCATAGGCGGACAGGTCCGGCTCGCGCGCCGAGAGCGAGGACACGCAGACAAAGCGCGATACGCCCGCCGCCAGCGCCGCCTCGATCACGTTGAGCGTGCCCGCAACGTTGCCATGCTCGAACCCGGCGGCGTCTGGCGCGTTGACCACGCCCGCCACATGGATCACCGCCTCGGCCCCCGTAACCAACCGGGTCAGCGCGGCGCGCGCATCCAGATCGCCCTTGATCCAGTCGACGCCGGGGCGCGGGTCCTGGGGCCGGCGGGTCAACGCGCGCACCTCTACCCCGGCGCGCGCCGCGCGGTCGAGCAAGGCCTGTCCGACAAACCCGGTCGCGCCGGTAACCGCAATCGTCACAGCAGGACCAACTGGTCCCGGTGGACCACCGCCGAGCGCGGGGCATAGCCAAGCAGGTCCGCCTGCTCGGCCGATTGCGTGCCCATCAGCCGCGCGCACTCCGCCGCGTCATATTCGCTCAGGCCGTGGGCCAGCGTCGTCCCGTCCTCGCCCCGGATGGCAATCGCATCGCCGCGCGAGAATTCACCCTCGGTCCGCACGATCCCGGCGGCGAGCAGGCTGCTGCCCTTGCCCAGCGCCCGCGCTGCCCCCGCATCGACCACGACCGCGCCTTTCAGCCGCAACCGTCCGCCCAGCCAGGCCTTGCGCGCCCCGGCCTTCCGCCGGGGCAGGAACAACGTCCCGATCCCCTGATCGGTCGCCCGCGCGATCGGCGCGTTGTGCAGCCCGCTGGCGATGGCCAGCGCAATGCCCGCCAGTTCGGCAATTTCCGCCGCCTGCAGTTTCGAGGTCATCCCGCCCGACCCCATGCCGGACGAGGACCCCCCGGTGGCCATCGCGTGAATTTCCGCCGTCACCCCGCGCACTTCGGGCAACAGCCTGGCGCCGGGCTCAGCCGGGTTGCGATCGAACAGCCCGTCAACGTCGGACAGCAGCAGCACGGCGCTGGCCCGCGCGGCCTGCGCCACCCGCGCGGCCAGCCGGTCGTTGTCGCCAAAGCGGATTTCCTGCGTGGCGACGCTGTCATTCTCGTTGATCACCGGCACCGCGCCTGCATCGAGCAGCCGGGTCAGCGTGGCGGTGGCGTTGAGGTAGCGGCGGCGATCCTCCAGATCTTCCAGCGTCAGCAGCAATTGCGCGGCGGTGAGCCCATGCTGGCCGAGCAGCTCGGCCCAAAGCCCCGACAGCGCGATCTGGCCCACGGCGGCAGCGGCCTGCGCATCGGCCAGACTGCCGCGCCCGCCCTTGTCGAGCCCCAGCGTCCGCGCCCCCAGCGCAATCGCACCGGACGACACCACGATGACATCCTGTCCGCGTGCCTTCGCGGCGGCGATTTCGCTGACCAGCCCTTCCAGCCAGGCGCGCCGCACACCGTCCTTCGCGACCAGCAACGACGATCCGACCTTGACCACCAGACGGGGGCAAGTCGCTGCATCGGCAAGGTCGGCAAGGCGGGCGATCTTCATCAGCGCGGGATTAGCGATTGGACGCGCGCCCGCAAGTTTTTTGGCCGCATCTGCGGCGCGGCCCAGCGTGAAAGTTCGCCTAGGCGGCGTGGACAAACTCCACACGGTCACGACCGGAGCCAAAAACCGTCAATTCAAGGAGGTGAGGTGAAGGAATATGTCGATATTTCGAGCCGAACCGACGCGGAAGTGGCGGTTTTTGGCCCGGCCCCGCAGGGGTTGGGCTGTCAAAGGCCCCTGCGGCGTTGCGCAGCCTTGAAAGAGAACCACTCTTCCTTCGTCTGCGCGCCTTGCCGGGGCCTTTGACAGCCCAATCGTGATCCGTGTGGAGTTTGTCCACGCCGCCTAGACCGGCGACCACGGCGTGTCGTCGGCTTCCTCGCGCTCGCCATCGGGGCGTTCGGTCACCGTCGCGGCGGGGAGGTATTCCAGCACGGCGTCGAGCAGCGCGTCGATGCCCTGCCCGGTCGCGCCGGAAATCGGGAACACCCGCTCCGCCCCGGCCTCATGCAGTTCGCGCGTGAACGCATCGACCAGTTCGGCGTCGACCAGATCGACCTTGTTGAGCGCGATCAGGCGCGGCTTTTCGTCCAGCCCGCCGCCATAGGCCGCAAGTTCTTCCTCGACGATTTCCAGCGCCTCGGCCGGGTCGGTGCCCTGCACGTCGATCAGGTGGATCAGCACCCGGCAGCGTTCGATATGGCCCAGGAAGCGGTCGCCCACGCCCGCACCTTCGGCCGCGCCCGCGATCAGGCCAGGAATGTCGGCCAGCACGAATTCTCGGTTGCGGTGATGCACCACCCCCAGCTGCGGACGCAGCGTGGTGAAGGCGTAATCGCCAACCTTGGCCTTGGTGTTGGTGATCTGGTTGATGAAGGTGGACTTGCCCGCGTTGGGCAGGCCGACCAGGCCCGCGTCGGCCAGCAGCTTAAGCCGCAGCCAGACGTACATTTCCTCGCCCGGCAGGCCGGGCTGGTGCTGGCGCGGGGCGCGGTTGGTGGAAGTCTTGTAGCTGGCGTTGCCGCGACCGCCCAGGCCGCCCTCCAGCAGGGTCACCCGCTGGCCCGCCTCGGTCAGGTCGAGCAGCACGGTCTCGCGGTCGTCGTCCAGCACCTGCGTGCCGACCGGAACCTTGATCACCAGATCCTTGCCCGCCGCGCCGTGGCGGTTCTTGCCCATGCCCTGCACACCGCGCTGGGCCTTGAAGTGCTGGGTATAGCGGAAATCGATCAGGGTGTTCAGGCCCGCAACCGCTTCGAAAATGATGTCCCCGCCCTTGCCGCCGTTGCCGCCATCGGGGCCGCCGTATTCGACGTACTTTTCACGCCGGAACGAAACGGCGCCGGGGCCGCCCGCACCGGAACGGATGAAAATCTTGGCCTGGTCGAGAAAGTGCATGGTTCTGGCTGTCGCGAAAGTGGTCTGCGACGATCAGCCTACCACGTCAGGGGGAAAAAATCGCTACTGGTGGAGCCGAGGGGGATCGAACCCCTGACCTCGTCATTGCGAACGACGCGCTCTCCCATCTGAGCTACGGCCCCGTTCCAGTGCAAACACGCCGACCTGATCAGGCCTGCGAGAGCGGTCCCCTTAGCGAAAGGGAACCGCCCATGAAAGAGTAAAGTTGCGACTTTTTGCGATCAACGCGTCACAGTCGTCGCGGCCGGAGCCGCCGAGGACGCCGCGGTGGGCGCATACTTGGCATCCCAGGCGGCAACATCGGCACGATACTGCTCATAGGTGCGGAAGAAGGTTTCGAACACCGTCTCCAGCGTCGCCATGCTGCGCTGGCTGAACGCGCCGAGTTCAGCCGGCTTCACGGTGGCCGAATCGCGCGCGATCACGGTGGCCGCATCACAGAATGCCTCCAGCGTCGCGGGGTAGGCGTAATAGTTGTAGACTTGCGTCATGTAGGCTTCACGCGGGCGGATGAACGCGGAACCGTACCGCTTGCGGAAATCCCCGTCGACCGCCGTGTTCGCGGCCTTCAGCCCCTTGGCGTGGGTCTTCAGGAAAGTCTTGTAGTTGATCAGGATCTCCGCGTGCTCTGCCTTCAGGCAGTTCAGCGCGGCGACGTTATAGGCCGAGCGGATGTTCCAGATCGTCTGCGCCGGGGTCAGCCTGGCATTGACCGTCTGGCGCACGCCATCGGGGCCGACCGGCGGCACGAACAGTCCGGCCGAAGCGCCCAGCGGCGGGAGCGGACGCGGCGGGATGTACACGACGGGCGCGGGTGCGGGCGGCGGCGGCGGGGGCGGCGGAGGGGCCGATTTCGGCCCGCATGCAGCCACCAGGGCGGCGGCCAGGGTGGCCGCACCGATCATTGCCTTGCGCCGGAAAGTTGCGCTCATTTTCGTCCTGTCCCTCAAGCTGATGGAATGCGGTCCTGGCCCGGTCCGGGCTGACCTGCAATCTCGCAAAGTCCCTAGCCCCGATCATCGCCAAAGAAAATGCCCGGTGCGACCAATGGCGCACCGGGCATCGTATTTTCAGACCGACCGGACGGTCGATCCCGCCCGCTTATTCGCGGTTGCCCAGGAAGCTGAGCAGGAACTGGAACATGTTGATGAAGTCCAGATACAGCGTCAGCGCGCCCAGCACGACCGCCTTGCCGGCGAATTCGGTGCCCTGCACATAGGCATATTCTTCCTTCAGGCGCTGGGTGTCATACGCGGTCAGGCCCGCGAAGATCAGCACGCCCAGGATCGAGATGGCCAGTTGCAGCCCGCTCGACTGGAGGAAGATGTTGATCACCATCGCGATCACGATGCCGATCAGGCCCATGGTCATGAACTGGCCCATGCCGGTCAGGTTCTTCTTGGTGGTGTAACCCACCAGGCTGAGGCCCGCGAAGGCGCCCGCCGTGGCGAAGAACGTGGTCGCGATCGAGGCGCCGGTGAAGACCAGGAAGATGGTCGACAGCGACAGGCCCATGGCGACGCAGAACGACCAGAACAGCACCTGCAGCGTGCCGGTCTGCATCCGGTTGGCGCCAAAGCTCATCGCGAAGACGAAGCCCAGCGGGGCGAGCATGATCAGCCAGCGCAGCGGCGTGGCCATGACCGATGCGGCCATGCCGGAATTGGCGAACAGCATCGCGACGATGCCCGAAAGCAGCACGCCCGATGCCATGTAATTGTAGATCGAGAGCATGTGGCGGCGCAGCCCGGCGTCAAACTTGACCGCCGCGCCAAGCGCGTCACCGTTAAGGCTGGGGGACGCGCCGAAGCCCGTCCGAGTGGGCTGGGGATCGTTCCAGTTTGCCATTTTATCCAAAACTCCTTTGTCACCCCGGCATGATAGCAAGGGATCAAGTCCGGAATATCGGATTGTTCCGTTCCGCTTTCAAGCGAAACCGGACATCGGCAGCTGTCGCAAATTGTATCAGGAAGCCGCGCGGGCGGCGGCGGCCATCTCCGCATTGCGATCCCGCGCGGCGCGCAGGGTGTCCTGCACCAGCGCCAGCAGCGCCCCGCCTTCGTCCAGCACGTCCAGCCCCTTCTGCGTGCTGCCACCCGGGCTGGCGACGCGGCGGGCCAGTTCAGCCGGCGAGTGCGGCGACGCGGCGGCCAGCAACGCGGCCCCTTCCACCGTCGCCACGGCCAGCCGCTGGGCCTGCGCGGGATCGAGGCCCAGCGCCCCTGCCCCGGCCGCCAGCGCATCGATGAAGCGATAGACGAACCCCGGCCCCGACCCGGCGAGCGCAGTGACGAGATCGAACTCGCTTTCCGCCGCCAGCCATTCGGGCGCGCCGAGCGGGTCCATCAGCGCGGTCACCGCCGCGCGGCCCGCATCGTCCAGCCCGGTATCGAACAGCGCCACGGGCGACTTGCCGATTGCCGCGGCCAGGTTTGGCATGATCCGCACGATGGCCCGCGCCGCCGGGAACCGCGCGGACAGGCTGGCCAGTTCCACCCCCGCGAGGATCGACAGCACCACGGTGTCCGCCCCCGCCAGCGCGGTGAGCGCGGGCGCGACATCGTCCAGCATTTGCGGCTTCACCCCCAGCAGGATCGCGTCAAAGTGGCGCTGCGGCAATGCGCGCAGCAGTTCGACCCCGGCAGGTGCCTCGGCCAGATAGGGATCAACCACGGTGAAGCGCGCCGGATCCGCACCGCCTGCCAGCCACCCGGCCAGCATCGCCCCGCCCATGTTGCCGCAGCCCAGCAGAAGGATTGAATCGAGACGCATCGGCGCTTGCTCCATCAGAAGTTCGTCATGGCGCGCACGGCACGGCCACCCGGAGGAGCGGGCACGGCGCGCAGGCGTGCCTCGCTAAGCGCGTGGCACCGAAAGTCCAGAGTGAAAAGGTTCAGGCCTCGCCCGCTGCGTCGACCATCGCGCTGGACAGCGCTTCGGTCGGGGACTTGTCCCCCCACAAGACGAACTGGAACGCGGGATAGAACCGGTCGCATTCCTCGACCGCCGCTTCCACCGCGACTTGTGCCTGGGCAAGGCTGAGCAGCCCGTCATCACCCAGCAGCAAGCCGTGGCGATAGAGCAGAACGCTGCCGTTCGACCACATGTCGAAATGGCCGACCCACAGCTGCTCGTTCACCATCGCCAGCAATTCGTAGATGTTGCCCAGCTTGTCGTCCGGGATGCGGATGTCGGGCAGGCACAGCAACTGCAGCACGTGATCCTCGCGCCGCCAGATGCCGCGCAGGGTGTAGGTCGCCCAGCTGCCCTTGATCTCGCCCGAAATCTCGTCTTCGGCGACGAACTCGCACGGCCAGCCGCGCGCCTCGAACAGCGAGGCGAGCATGTCGACGGGCGCTGCGTCTTCCTCCCGTGCGAATTCTCGGCTGCCTTGCATCTTTGGTTCCCGGCGGCTGTCTGCACCCCATGGCGCGGCCTCACGCTGGATGCGTCGGGAAGGGGCGATCCGACAATGTCAGGTTAACGCACCGTTGCGCATAACTCGACAAGGCTGTTCACAAAGTGTGGAAAAGGAGTGGGCAACCCCACGCCGCCGCCATACGCAAACCTACTTACCTGCCTTCAGCGCATCGACGATCTGCCCGGCCGGACTGGTCCAGCTGAACGCGCCGTCGATTCCGGCCTTCTTGAGCTGCGCGATATAGGCATTCGCCGCCTTGTCCGACGGGAACGGCCCGGTCAGCAGCCGGTTGGTCTGGCCCCAGGCGGTCACGAACGGACTGCGCTTGGCAAACACGTCCGCATTCTCGCGCGAGAAGCGCCGCCAGTCGAACGCCAACGCCGACTTGTCGCGCCCGGTCGCCACCTGCACCCAGATCCGGCTTGGATGCTTGGCCGCAGCCGAAGCCTTGATCGCCTTTTCGCGGGCCTCGGCCTCTCTGGCGGCCTTGGCTTCACGCTCGGCCTTGGCCTTGGCTTCGGCGGCGGCCTTGGCCTTGGGATCGACCGTCGGCGCGATCCGGCGCAGGTCAACGGCCCCGGCCGCCGGTTCAGCCTCACGGCTGGGCGGGCCGAGATCGGCGAACAGCTCTGCCAGGTTCTTGGGCCGCGCGGCCGGGACCGGTGCCGGTGCCGGTGCCGGAGACGATGCCGGAACCGGCGCTGCCGCCGCAGGGCTTGGGGGAGGAGCGACCGGCGCGGTGGCTGCCGGCGCGGGCTTCAACTCGAACGTGCGCACCGCGCTGCTACCGCCATCAAGCGAGGCAAAACCCGGTGCTGCGGCTGGCGCGGCTGTCCCAGTGGCCGCGGGCGCCGGACGCGGCGCTTCGGCACTGGCGGGCTGAGCGGCGGCCAGCGTCGGCGCGGCGGCCGGCGCAGGCGCGGGCGCAGCCGTGATGGTCACCGGTCGGACCGGAGCCGGGGTGGGCGGCGGGGGCGATGCAGCCGCCTGAAGCGGGGGCAGCTCGGCCTGACGCGGCGCAGACGCCGCCAATCCGGCGGCGGCAGGAGCCGGTGCTGTCGTCACTGGCGGGGTGGCGGTGGTTTCACGCGTAGCGATCGGGGCCACCGGCGCGGCCGCGGTCGCGGCCACCCGCACCGTCGGCGTCCGCACTGGAGCGGCATCGCCGCTGCGCTTGCGATCTCTGGAACGATCCCTGGCCTGATCCTTCGCACCCGACCGCGCGACCGGCGCAGGTGCCGGAGTGGCCGCTGCCAGAACGGCGCGCGGGCGCTGGAACGCGGCAAAGCGGGGATCTTCGCGCCCGATATCGGCCGCGCGGGGAAACTGTCCAAGATTGGCCGCCGCCGCCTGCTGGGCCGCCGTCAGGCGCGGCATATACCGCAGATAAGCCGTCATCGGTTCGGCCAGCTGGGCGGGCATGGTCGACCGGACGATCGATTCCGCTTCGGCGCCCTGCCCCAGAATGGCCAGCGCAAAGGCGCGGGTCCGCCATGCACCCTTGTCCTGCTTTTGCAGCAGCGGGGTCAACGTCAGCTCCATCGCGCGGCGATCCCCGCCGATGGCCTGGCTGAGCGCCAGCCGTCGCACGGTTTCATCGTCGCTGCCCGCGGCCAGCGCCAGCTTGTAATACTTCTGGGCCGTTTCGTTATCGCCCACCAGATCGTAGGCCAGCCCGCGCGGCCCCAGCAGCGCGGGATCGATCGCCCCGCCCTGCTCCGCCTCGTTGAACAGGTTGATCGCCGCAACCGGATCGTCGTTCAGCGCATAGGCCCCGGCCAGACCGGCCTTCACGTTCGGGTTGCCTGGCGCGAGCTTGGCGGCACGCTGGTAAAAGCCCACGGCCGCAGCCGAATCGCCGATCTGCATCGACATCCGCCCGGCCTCGATCAGGGTCGGGACATCGGTGGGATTGCGTGACAGCCGGTGCAGCACCTCGTTGAGCTTCATGCCCGTCGATCCGGGGACCGACTGCACCACCGGGGCGCTGATCGTCGGCACCGCACCCGTGCCGCCCGCCTGGGCCAGCCCCGCGCCCGGCAGCGCCAACAGGCTGCCCCCCAGCAAGGCAGCCAGCCGCGCGCGCCGCAGCGGGGCAGGAACAGCGGTGGTGGGGGCAAATTCGGACATCGCGAAAACCTTATTCCCGAAACAGGCAGGACGAGTGCCCATTGCAAGGGTCAGGACCCATTACATACGCCTTCGAGGTTTGAGTCAAAATGGCTCAGTGCAAGGAAGGAAGGCGAAGGAATAGGTCGATACTTCAAGGCTTCCTGACGCAGCAATGGGCCATTTTGGCCAAACCCCGCCGGGGCGGCGGATTGGCTTCCATCTCGGGCTAGAATTCCCTTGGAAAGGCAACCAGCCTTCCCTGCGTGAATTGCCGCCCGATATGTTCGCCATTCCGCCGCCTCGAAGGCGCATGTAATGGGTCCTGACCCTAGGCCCCCGTCCCTGAACTGTTGCCAAACGCGCCCCGGCTGCATCGCCCCGTGGCGCGTCTGCCTTACTGGTTGTTCTGCCGCCCAAGGAAGCGGGGAATGCTGATCGACGGACCACCATCGTTGTCGTCGTCGTCATCATCTTCGCTCGACGAGCGGCCACCGCGCGAAAGGTTGGCCATGCGTTCGAACAGCGTTGCCCCGCCCACGCGCGGACCGGCGGAACCGGCCGGCGGTGCGGGCGCGCGGGCAGGAGCCGCAGCGCCAAAGTCATCCGCCGTGCCGGCCGGATCGATCGCGCCGCTGGCGCGTTCGCCGCTTTCGCTGGAAACCAGCCCACGGCGGCGGCCGGGCATGGCGAGCGGCGATGCCGCTTCATCTTCTGCCGCGAGTGCATCCGCACCCAGCAGCAGTTCGTCACCATCGCTCGCAGCGGCAGGTTCACCGGCTTCGAGGTTCAGCTCCAGCGGTTCACCCGCCGCGGCGTCTTCGGTGTCCCAGTCATCGTCGGCATAAGTCGCGACAGGCTGCGCGGCCGGGGGCGGTGCGGGGGTGGGTTCCGGCTCTGGCTCGGGAGCGGCCGCAACCGGCGCGGGAGCGGGTTCGGGCGTGCGTTCGAACAGCGGCTCGGCAGCCGGAGCGGCCATCGCCGGACGCGCTGGCCCGCGCGATCCGCCCATGTTGAACGGGCGTTCGCTGGCGGATTCGGCCTGCTGGGCCGTCTGCTCGATCCCGGTGGCGACCACCGACACGCGAATCTTGCCCTGCAGGTCGGGGTTGAAAGCGCTGCCCCAGATGATGTTGGCGTTGGGATCGACTAGCTCGCGGATGTGGTTCGCGGCCTCGTCCACTTCGAGCAGCTTCATGTCGTCGCCGCCGATGATGGAGATGATCACGCCCTTCGCGCCCTGCATCGACACGCCGTCGAGCAGCGGGTTGGCAATGGCCTTTTCGGCGGCTTCCAGCGCGCGGTTTTCGCCCTGGCCCTCGCCCGTGCCCATCATCGCCTTGCCCATCTCGGCCATGACCGAGCGGACGTCGGCAAAGTCGAGGTTGATCAGGCCCGGCATGACCATCAGGTCGGTGATGGAGCGCACGCCCTGCTGCAGCACCTCGTCAGCCAGTTCGAACGCTTCCTTGAAAGTCGTCTCGGCCTTGGCCACCAGGAACAGGTTCTGGTTGGGAATGACGATCAGGGTGTCGACGTGCTTTTGCAGCTCCTCGATCCCCGCCTCGGCGGAACGCATCCGGCGGGTGCCTTCGAACAGGAACGGCTTGGTCACGACGCCAACCGTCAGCACGCCCTTTTCGCGGGCCAGCTTGGCCACGACCGGGGCCGCGCCGGTGCCGGTGCCGCCGCCCATGCCCGCCGCGATGAAGCACATGTGCACGCCATCGAGCGCCCGCTCGATCTCGGCCATCGTTTCCTCGGCAGCCGCACGTCCGACTTCGGGCCGCGAACCCGCGCCCAGGCCCTGGGTGATATCCGGACCCAGCTGGATGCGATGCTCGGCAATCGAATTGTTGAGCGCCTGCGCATCGGTGTTGGCGACGACGAAGTCCACGCCCTCGATCCCGGCATGGATCATGTTGGCAATGGCGTTGCCACCGGCCCCGCCCACCCCGATCACGGTGATCCGGGGACGCAGCTCTTCAACGGCTGGCGGTCCGATATTGATGCTCATGGCGCTCTCCTGTCCGTCGCGCGGATGCAAATGGTCATTTGGAATGGTTACTGCACTGTAAGAATCGGGCAAGCCAAGTCACTGGGGCGCGTTGTCCACAGTCGGCGCCGGATTCGGGCCAATTTCGTCGCACTTCAGAAGTACTCTTTGACGGCGCGCAACACGCGGCCAACCAGCCCCAGCCCCGAATAGCGCATCGTCTTCTGATAGCCCGGACCGATCGCGCGGATGTCGATCGGATCGTCGGCGGCATAGAGCACCAGGCCGGCCAGCGTGGTAAAGCCCGGCGTGGCGTGCGCCTCGGCCAGTCCCTTCATGTGCAACGGCTTGCCGATGCGCACTGGGCGGCCCAGCGCCGATTGCGCGAAATCGGCCAGCCCCGCCAGTTCGGCCCCGCCGCCGGTCAGCACCACCAGTTGGCCGCGCTGGCCGGTAAAGCCCAGGCCCTTGAGCGCCTTGGACACGTCTTCCATCAACCGCCCGAGCTGGCCGGTAATGACCGAGACGAGTTCGGCGCGGGGAATGCGGTTCTTGTCATCGGCGTGGCGCGCGGCCGGGCCGGTCGCTTCCTCGCCGGGGGCATTGACCGGGATCATCTCGCGGTGGTCCGCCGGGCTGGCGATGGCCGAACCGTGGACGCATTTCAGCCGCTCGGCCTGGAACCGGCGAATGCCGAACGCGCTGGCGATGGCGTCGGTCACGTCGCCCGACCCCATCGGGATCGTCACCAGCCCCAGCAGCATCCCCGCGGCATAGACCGACACGTTGGTCACTTCCCCGCCAAATTCGACCAGTGCAACGCCCAGTTCGCGTTCCTCGGCAGAGAGGCAGGCATAGCCCGCCGCGATCGGCGATCCGATCACCCCTTCGACATCAAGATGCGCGTTCTGGACGGCTTCGGTGATGTTGCGGATCGGGGCGCCGTCAGCCAGCATCACGTGGATGTCCACGCCCAGCCGCTCGGCATGCAGGCCCTTGGGATCGGACACGCCGTCTGCCCCGTCGAGCGTATAGTGTGCGGGCTGCGCGTGCAGCACCATGCGGCCATCGGGCTGGATCACATCGCGCGCGGCGACCAGCAGGTGATCGATGTCGTCCTGCTCGATCCGGCGACCGCCGATATCGACTTCCACTTGCGCGATCTGGCTGGCCAGCCCCGCCCCGGACGATCCGATCCAGACTTTCGACACGGAAACGTTGGCCATCTTTTCGGCCCGCTCGACCGCGTCGCGCACGGCGTAAGTAGCCGCCTGCATATCGGTTACGTAACCGCGCTTGATACCTTGCGCGGCGCGGTGGCCGGACCCCAGCACGACCATCTCGCCCGTTTCCGAAAGCCCCGCGATCATCGCGGAAATGCGGAACGAGCCGATGTTGACGGCACCGAATACCTTGGCAATGCGGGGCGGTGCCATCAGTCCTTGTCCGCCGCTTTGCTGGCCGGTTTGGTGGATTCGGGCTTCTCAGCCTTGTCAGTCGCACCTGCCGCTGCGTCGGCCTTCGCCTTGGTCGAGGTGGCGACCACAGCGGCCTGTTCCACTTCATCGGTCCGGCCCGGCACGCGCAGGTAAATGCGATCCGGCGCGCGCATGTCAAACGCGGCGACCTTGCCGCCCAGCAGGCGGTTGCGCCCGTCGATCTGCGCGAACTTCATCAGCGCGCCCGCCGATTGCCGCGCGCCTTCGGGCAGCGCCAGCACCTGGCCGGTGCGGAAGGTCAGGTTCCAGCGGCGGTTGCCGACCCATTCCGCCTCGCGCACCTGGCCCTTGATCGCGGGCGCGGCATCCAGCAGCGCGCCCAGCGCGACGACCTGCTTGCCCGCCCCCGGACCGCCAACGATCAGCTTGCCCTTGGCCCGCTCGGCCGAAACGGTTTCCAGTTCGGTCCCCTCGGCATCGATCAGCACCAGCTTGCCGGCCTTCTTCAGCACGGCGGCGGGTTTGCGCTCGACGATATCGACCACCAGCGTATCCGGCAGCTGGCGCGAGACGCGGGCATCCTGCACCCACGAGAGTTGCAGCAGTTCATTGCGCAGGCCATCGATATCGACCAGCGGCATCGCCCGTTCCCGCTCTGCCAGCGCACGTTCATAGACTTTCAGTTCGTTGAGGTTCTGGACCCCGCGCACTTCCACCCGGCGCACTTCGAACCCGGCATCGCGCGCCACCGCGGCCAGCTGCTTTTCCGCCATCGCCGGAATCCCGGCAAAACTGGCAACCGTCCACGCCAAGACCACCGCGCCGCCCAGGATCATGGCCAGGAAAATGCGGTGCAGCTGCGCCTCGCTGAACGGCAGCCAGCCCATCGCGGCGTCGAGTGCCGACCCGGTCTTCGCCTTGGCCGCGCGCACCTGCCGCGCCTTGCTTTGCGCCGCGGCGGCGCGTCGCACGCCCTTGCCGCCGCGCTTGATGGTCTGCGCGCTCATGCTGCCCCCTGCTTGCTGTTCAGCGCATCGGCGATGATCGCCTCGACCAGATCGCCATAGCTCATGCCCAGGTGCCGGGCCTGTTCGGGCACCAGGCTGAGCGGAGTCATCCCCGGCTGGGTGTTGGTTTCCAGCACGAACAACCCGGCCAGACCGCGTTCATCATCCCAGCGGAAGTCGGTGCGGCTGCACCCCTTGCACCCCAGCAGGCGGTGCGCGCGCAAGGCCAGATCGAGGCAGGCCTGGGTGATTTCATCGGGGATCTCCGCCGGGCAGACATGCTCGGTCATGCCCTCGGTATACTTGGCATCGAAGTCATAGAAGCCGGACTTCGGCTTCAGTTCGGTCACCATCAGTGCCCGGGGACCATCGACTCCGGCCAGCACCGCCGTGGTCAATTCGCGCCCGCGAATGAACGGTTCGGCCAGCAGCCGGTCAAATTCCTGCCACGGCCCCTTGGCGTCCGGGCTGATCGGGTTGCCGTAGTTGCCATCTGCCGTGACGATCGCCACGCCCACCGACGAGCCCTCGTTCACGGGCTTGAGCACATAGGGCCGCTCCAGCGGGTCGCGCTCATAGATTTCCGCCGTCTCGACGATCCGCCCGCCCGGCATCGGAATGCCATGCGGCACCAGCGCCTGCTTGGTCAGTTCCTTGTCGATGGCGATGACCGAAGTGACCATGCCCGAATGGGTATAGGTCAGCCCCATCAGGTCCATCAGCCCCTGGATCGAGCCATCTTCCCCCGGCGAGCCGTGCAGCGCGTTGAACACCACGTCGGGCGCGGCCTCGGCCAGTTTCTGCGCCACGTCGCGGCCCATGTCGATCCGGGTGACGCGATGGCCGCGCTCTTCCAGCGCGCTTGCCACGCCCTCGCCGCTCATCAGGCTGACCGGCCGTTCGTTCGACCAGCCGCCCATCAGCACCGCGACATGGAGTTTCGGAAGGCTCACTTGGACTTACCTACTCTTTGAATTTCCCATTCCAGATCGACCCCGGAATGCGCTTTCACCCGCCGCCGCACTTCGTCGCCCAGCGCCTCGATATCGGCGCTGGTCGCATCGCCCAGATTGAGCAGGAAGTTGCAGTGCTTTTCGCTGACTTGTGCCCCGCCCAGGGTCAGCCCCCGGCACCCGGCCGCGTCGACCAGTTCCCACGCCTTGTGACCCGACGGATTCTTGAAGGTGGAACCGCCGGTCTTGCTGCGCAGCGGCTGGCTGGCTTCGCGGCTGGCGGAAATGCGGTCCATTTCGGCCTGGATGTCCTCCGCCTTGCCGGGACGCCCCCTGAACCGCGCGGCGACCACGATGGCCCCGTCCGGCAACTCGCTGTGGCGATAGGTATAATGCAGGTCCGCCGCGGCCAGGGTGTGCAGGCTGCCATCGCGCAGCACCACGTCGCAATCGACCAGAATGTCCTTCACTTCACCGCCATAGGCGCCGCCGTTCATCCGCACGAACCCGCCGACCGTGCCGGGGATCGAGCGCAGGAATTCAAGGCCGCCAATGCCGTTGTCGCGCGCGGTGGAGGACACCAGGATGCCCGAAGCCCCCGCGCCGCAATCCAGCGTCAGGTCCGCGCATTTGCTGACTTTGGCAAAGGCCTTGCCCAGCCGCACCACCACGCCCGGCACCCCGCCGTCGCGCACGATCAGGTTGGACCCCAGCCCCAGCGGCATCACCGGCACGGCCGGATCAAGCCCGCGCAGGAAGGCTTGCAGGTCGGCCACGTCCTTCGGCTCGAACAGCCATTCGGCGCTACCGCCGGATTTGAACCACACCAGCGGGGCCAGCGGCGCGTTCGCCGTCAGCTTGCCCGCAACAGTGGGGAGCGCCGCCTGCGTCACCCGCCCCTCCGCTGGAACGTGATCGCGGCGGCCAGACCGCCCGCCCACTTCGTGATGTCCCCCGCCCCCAGGCAGACGACCATGTCGCCCGGCTGGACAGTCTCGGCCAGCGCGCGGGCCAGCGCGTCGGAATTGGCGATCACTTGCGCATTGCGATGTCCGCGCGCCTTCATGCCGGCCACCATCGCGGCGGAATCCACGCCCTCGATCGGCTGTTCGCCGGCGGCATAGACCGGCGCGGCATAGACCACGTCGGCATCGTTGAACGCGGCGGCGAAGTCATCCATGTGGTCGCGCAGGCGGGTGAAGCGGTGCGGCTGGACCACGGCGATCACCCGGCCCTTCACCCCTTCGCGCGCGGCGGCCAGCACTGCGCGGATTTCGACCGGATGGTGGCCATAATCGTCGATCACGGTCACGCCATCGACTTCGCCAACCTTGGTAAAGCGCCGCTTGACCCCGCCGAACTTGGCAAAGCCGGTACGGATGACGTCTTCCGGCACGCCCATTTCCACCGCCACGGCGACCGCCGCGAGCGAATTCTGCACGTTATGCCGCCCCGGCATGGGCAGTTCGATGCCCTCGATCCGGCGGAAGCTGCCATCGCGCTGGCGCAGCACCGCATCGAACCGGTTGCCGCCGGGGAACGGGGTGACGTTTTCGCCGCGCACGTCGGCCTGCGCCGAAAAGCCATAAGTCACCACGCGCCGGTCGCGGACCTTGGGGATCACCGCCTGCACTTCCGGATGGTCGATGCACAGCACCGCGCAGCCATAAAAGGGGACGTTCTCGATGAATTCGACGAACGCGTCCTTGATCGCGTCAAAGCTGCCGTAGTGATCGAGGTGTTCGGGATCGATGTTGGTGACGATGGCAATCGTGCCGTCGAGCCGCAGGAACGAGCCGTCACTCTCATCCGCCTCGACCACCATCCATTCGCTTTCGCCGAGGCGCGCGTTGGAACCGTAGGAATTGATGATCCCGCCGTTGATCACCGTGGGATCGACCCCGCCCGCATCGAGCAGCGCCGCGACCAGCGACGTCGTCGTGGTCTTGCCATGCGTGCCCGCCACGGCAACCGTGCGCTTCAGGCGCATCAGTTCGGCCAGCATTTCGGCCCGGCGCACCACCGGCACGCGGTTTTCCAGCGCGGCGACGACTTCCGGGTTGTCACGCTTCACCGCGGTCGAGGTCACCACCACCGCCGCTTCGCCCAGATTTTCGGCGGCATGGCCGATCATCACCTTGATCCCGCGGGCGCGCAGCCCTTCGACCACATAGCCTTCGGCAATGTCGCTGCCCTGCACGCTGTAGCCCAGGTTGTGCATCACCTCGGCAATGCCGGACATGCCGATCCCGCCGATGCCGACGAAGTGGATTGTGCCGATATCGGTGGGCATGCGCCCGCCGGGTGCGGAAGAAAGGGCGCGTTTCACGCGTTCAGGTCCTTTGCCATTGCCTCGCCCGCCACGGCCTCGCCGGACGGGGCGGTTACACTGTTCGCCACGCGGATCACGTCCATCAGCGGCGCCCCGCCAAACCCCTCGACCAGATCGGCCAGATCACGCACCGCATTGGGATAACCGCAGTTCCACGCCGCATGGGCCGCATTGCCCAGCGTTTCCGGGTTCATCGCGATGGCCTGGATCTGCTTGGCCAGTTCGGCGGCGGTAAACCGGTCCTGCCGGATCATCCGCGCGCCGCCCGCCTTGGCCACATCGCGGGTATTGGCGGCCTGATGGTCATCCGTTGCGATAGGCAGCGGCACGAGGATCGCGGGACGGCCCACGGCGGTCAGCTCCGCAATGGTCGATGCCCCCGCACGGCCGATGAACAGGTGCGCATCGGCCAGCCGCTCGGCCATGTTTTCGAAATAGGTGCCCAGCTCTGCCGGAATGTCATGCCCGGCATAGCGCGCGCGCACGGCCTCGATGTCTTCCGGGCGGCATTGCTGCGTCACTTGCAGGCGGCCCCGCAGCGCGGGCGGCAGCATGGCCAGGCCATCGGGCACCACCTCGGACAGCACGCTCGCTCCCTGGCTGCCGCCGGTCACCAGCACGCGCAGCAGGCCGTCTTCGGCAAACGGCGGAAACGGCTGGTCACGCAGCGCCAGCACTTCCGCGCGGACCGGGTTGCCAACCAGATGGACCTTCCCCGCCAGCTTGGCGGCCAGCCGGTCCACTTGCGAATAGGACGTGGCGATGGCGTCCACCCGGCTCGCCAGGAAACGGTTCACGCGGCCCAGCACCGCATTCTGTTCGTGGATCACGCTGGGGATCTTCGCGCTGGTCGCCGCCCACAGCGCCGGGAACGCCGGATATCCGCCAAACCCGACCACGGCGGACGGTTGAAAGCTCTCGAACAGGCGCAGCGCCATGCGCCGCCCTTCCAGGATCGCGCCGATACCCTTGGGCCAGTGCAGCGGGTTCTTGCCGATCCGCCCGGCCGGCAGGACATGGGCCACCAGCGTTTCCGGCTTGCCCGGCAGCCGCGCCCCGCGCTCGTCCGTGATCAACGCGACATGGTGGCCGCGCCGCTCCAGCTCGGTCGCCAGCGCGAACGCCGGGATCAGGTGGCCGCCGGTGCCGCCAGCGGCCAGCACATAATGACGGCTCACGCCCGGAGCGGTGCTGCTCATTTCGAAATCCCCGGAATGGTGATGCCAACGTCGCGCAAATTGAAACCCTCACGCTGCAGGAACGGGTTGCGGCGGGTAATCGCCAGCAGGAACCCCACCCCCAGACACAGCGCGATGGTGGATGACCCGCCATAGGAAATCAGCGGCAGCGTCATCCCCTTGGATGGGAACAGTTGCAGGTTGACCAGGATGTTGATGAACGCCTGCCCGCCCAGCTGCGCGGTGAGGCCGGCGGCGGCCAGCGCGGTGAACAGGTCTTCCTCGTCCAGCAGGCGCAGCAGCACGCGCAGGACAATGGCCAGATAGAGCACCACGATCAGCGCGCACATCAGCAGGCCGAATTCCTCGCCAATGACGGAAAAGATATAGTCGGTGTGCGCCTCTGGCAGGCCCAGCTTGCGCGTGCCCAGCCACAGCCCGCTGCCGGTCCACCCCCCGGCCAGCAGCGTGCGCTGGGCCAGGTCGACCTGATCGTAGGCACTGCCGCCACCCAGGAACGCATCGATGCGGTGGCGGGCGTTGTCGTAGAAAACATAGGCCGCAACCACAAAGGCCACGACCCCGCCGGCCAGCCCTGCGATGCGCTTCACGTCGATCCCGGACATCAGGACGAGCACGCCCCAGACACCGGCGAACAGTACGGCCGAACCGAAATCCGGCTGCAACATCAACAGCACGACGATCAGCGCCATGACCACTGTCGACATCGCCATAACCGGCAGGTTCGGATCGCGCACCCGCCATGACAGAATCCAGGCCAGCCCGATGGCATAGGCGGGCTTGAGGAACTCTGACGGCTGCAACGACACGCCCAGGTTCAGCCAGCGCTTCGCCCCGTTCACGTTGGTGCCGATCAGCGGGACCAGGAACAGCCCGATCAGCATCGCGAAACCCAGCAGGATGCCGGCCCGCCGAGCGGTTTCGCGCGGCAGCAGCGATGCGCCGAACAGCGCGATCAGCCCCAGCACCTGCCAGCGCAAGTGGATGTAGAAAAAGTGCAGATCGTCCAGCCGCACCGCCGAAGTGGACAGCCGCCGCGCGCTGGCGGGCGACGATGCCGCCACCGCCGCGGTGCCGATTGCCATCAGCACCAGCACCATCGCCAGCAACCAGCGGTCGATCTCGCGCCACCACATCGCCAGCTCGCTGCGCCGGTTGCGGCGATAGCGCTGCCCGGCCAGGCCCGCCGGACCTTGCCCCGCGCGGGGAACATAGGGCGGATGGGTCGCCATCAGCACGGGCTCCCACTGGCGTCGGGCGCGATCAGCGCCTGCACGATCTGGCGAAAGCTGTCGCCGCGCGCCTCGTAATCGCGGAACTGGTCGAAACTGGCGCACGCCGGGCTGAGCAGCACGACATCGCCAGGGTGCGCCGCCGCCATGGCTTGCTGGATGGCTTCGCACATCATTTCGCTGCGGGTCACCGGCATGTGCGGGGCCAGCAACTCGGCAAAGCGCGGTCCGGCCTCACCGATCGTGTAGGCTGCCGCGATGTTGCCGAAATAGGGCGCGCATTCGTCCAGCCGGTCGCCCTTGGGCAAGCCGCCAAGGATCCAGTGGACCCGGCGGTTCGGGTTCGGCGGAAACGCCGCCAGCGCAGGCGCGGTCGAGGCCGGGTTGGTCGCCTTGCTGTCGTTGATGAACATCACGCCGTTCGCTTCGGCCACGCGCTCCATCCGGTGCGGCAGCCCGCGGAACGTCGCCATGGCCGGCCCCCACTGCTGCGCGGTCAGCCCCAACGCCTCGGCGATGGCCACTGCAACGGCGGCATTCTGCAGGTTGTGCGGCCCCTGCAGGGTCGGCCATCCGGGCTGGAGGGCAATCAGGTCGTGGCCGTCAACGGACCGCACCCGCGCGGGATCGCGGCGCGATTCTTCGCGCGCGGCGACGGCGCGCGTCTCCGCGTCGCCCACGCCGAACACCGCGAACTGGTCCGCCCGCTGCATCGCGAACAGCCGCGCCTTCGACGCGGCATAACCGGCAAACCCGTCATAGCGATCGAGGTGATCGGGCGTAATGTTGAGCAGCGCCGCGACATCGCATTCCAGGCTGTGCGTCAGGTCGATCTGATAGCTGGACAGTTCCAGCACATAGACCCCGCCGGGCGAGAGCGGGTTCTGCGACAGGATCGGCAGGCCGATGTTGCCGCCCATCCGCACCGGCAGCGCGGCGCTTTGCAGGATGTGATGGACCAGCGCGGTGGTGGTCGACTTGCCGTTGGTGCCGGTAATGCCAACTACGCGGTGCGCGGGCAGCGCGGCGCGGGCCTGCGCGAACAGCTCGATGTCGCCGATCACCGGCACACCGGCCTGCGCCGCATGGGCGGCGATGGGGTGGGAATTGAGCGGAACGCCGGGTGAGACCACCACCCCGGCATAGCCGGTCAGGTCGATCCCCAGCGGGTCGGCCAGCTCAACCCGGCCTTCCAGCTTGCGGCGCGGCTCTTCGCGGTTGTCCCACGCGGTGACTTTCGCCCCGCTGGCCAGCAGGCATTCCACCGCCGCCAGCCCCGACCGGGCCAGGCCGAGCACGGCATAGCGTTTTCCGGCAAAGGCGGGCGAGGAGATCACCGCAGCTTCAGCGTCGAAAGCCCGATCAGCGCCAGAATGATCGAGACGATCCAGAACCGGATCACCACGGTCGATTCCTTCCAGCCCAGCTGTTCGAAGTGGTGGTGGATCGGGGCCATCTTGAACACGCGCTTGCCGGTGCGCTTGTACACCGCGACCTGGATGATGACCGACGCGGTTTCCGCCACGAACAGCCCGCCGACAATCAGCAGCACGATTTCATGATGCGCGGCAACGGCAATCGCCCCCAGCGCCCCGCCCAGCGCAAGGCTGCCGGTATCGCCCATGAACACGGCCGCGGGCGGCGCGTTGAACCACAGGAATGCCAGGCACGCCCCCATGATCCCGGCACACAGGATCGCCAGTTCACCCGCGCGCGGGACGTGCGGGATGCCAAGGTAGGCCGAAAAGTCAGCCCGGCCGGCCAGATAGGCGATGATCGCAAACGTTCCCGCCGCGATCACCACCGGCATGGCCGCCAGCCCGTCCAGCCCGTCGGTCAGGTTCACCGCGTTGCCGAAACCCACGATCACGGTTGCCGCAAACAGGTAATAGAACGGCCCCAGCGGGATGTAGATGTTGCTGAAGAAGGGCACGTAAAGGTTTGTATTCACCTGGCTGACGATGATCCACGAGGCGACGCCCGCCACCGCGAATTCACCCAGCAGCCGTACCCGGCCAGATACCCCGGCCGTGCTGCGCTTCTTCACCTTGTCGTAATCGTCAAGAAACCCGATCAGCCCGAACCCGGCCGTCACCGCCATGCACGCCCAGACGAACGGGTTGGTCAGGTCCATCCACAGCAGCATCGCGATCAACAGCGAGGTGAGGATCATCAGCCCGCCCATGGTCGGCGTGCCGCGCTTGGCGAGGTGCGTCTGCGGGCCATCCTCGCGGATCGGCTGACCCTTGCCCTGCCGCACACGCAGCATGTTGATGAAGCGCGGGCCGATGATCAGCCCGATCACCAGCGCGGTCATCAGCGCGGCACCCGCGCGGAAGGTCTGATAGCGAATGAGGTTCGCCAGACCTTCGAATTCGAAATACTGCGCGATCAGGTACAGCATCCTGACCTTATTCCTTGTTCTGTTCGAGCGCGGAAACCAGTTTCCCCAACCCGACCGAGTTCGACCCCTTGACGAGGATCGCGTCGCCGCGTTCCACCCCGTGCTCGCGCAGCGCGGCCAGCGCTTCGGTTGCATTGCGGCAATGCGTGAAACGGACCGCCTTGCCAAGCGCACTGCCGCCCGCTTTCCCCAGTTCGTCGGCCAGCGGGGCCATCTCGTCCCCCACCAGGATCGCGAAATCGACGCCGGCGGCCGTCACGGGATCGACCAGTTCAGCATGGAAGCCGGGGCCATGTTCGCCCAGCTCCTTCATCGCCCCCAGCACCGCCAGCCGGCGCGTCGCAGGCGTCGCGCCCAGTTGCGCCAGCGTGGCGCGCATCGAGGCCGGGTTGGCGTTATAGCTTTCGTCGATCAGCAGCGCGCTGCCGCCATCGGCGGTCTTCAGCGTGGTGCGCGCGCCGCGCCCCTTCAGCCCTTCCATTTCGGCGAGCGCCAGCCCTGCCGCACCCAGATCGCCCCCTGCCGCGCGGACCGCAGCCATCACCGCCAGCGAATTGGCCACCCAGTGCTCGCCCGGCGCGGAAACGGTATAGCACAGCCGCCGTTCGCCCAGGTCCGCCGTCACCAGCGAGCCGCCGCCCGGCGCCGCCACGGCATCGAGCAGCCGGACCGCCGATCCCACGGCCTTGCCGAACGAGACAACCTGCGCGCCCAGACGCAGCGCCGCTTCGCGCAGCTGCGGGTAATAGGGGCTATCCGCCGGGATCACGGCCACGCCGCCCGGCTCCAGCCCGCCAAAGATTTCCGCCTTCGCGTCGGCAATCGCCTCCATGCTGCCCAGCATCTCGATATGGGCCGGGGCGATGGTGGTGATGACGGCGACGTGCGGGCGAACTTGCGCCGTCAAAGCAGCGATTTCGCCGGCATGGTTCATGCCCATTTCGAACACGCCGAACTTCGCCCGCGCGGGCATCCGCGCCAGGCTCAGCGGCACGCCGACATGGTTGTTGTAGCTCTTGACGCTGCGGTGCGCCTTGCCCCGGCTCGACCGGTCGAGCGCGGCAAAGATCGCTTCCTTCACACCGGTCTTGCCGACCGAACCCGTCACGCCGATCACGCGCGCATCGCCGCGCGCGCGCGCGGCACGGGCCAGCAGGCCCAGCGCGACCGTCGTGTCCTGAACCAGCACGTGCGGCCTTTCGATCGGCCGGTCCACGACCGCCGCCACAGCGCCCTTGGCAAAGGCTGCCTCGACAAAGCGGTGGCCGTCCATGCTTTCGCCCTTCAGCGCGAAGAACAGATCGCCAGCCACCACGTCGCGGCTGTCGATTTCCACGCCGGACACCTGAAAATCAACGCTGGCCGTGCCGCCAACGGCCTGGGCAATCGCGGCCGCGTCCCACAGCGTCAGTGGCAGATCGTCCTCGACCTCGGTCGGCCAGTCGAGGATCCGGACGGCTGCACTCATGCTGCGCACTCCCTGGCGACGGTCACGTCATCGAACGGCAGCACGCGCATGTCCGCGCCCGCGCCCACGATCTGACCCTGTTCATGTCCCTTGCCCGCAATAAGCACGATATCGTCCCGTCCTGCCTCGGCGATGGCCGCCGCGATGGCTTCGCGCCGGTCGCCCACTTCACGCAAGGCGCCGTCGCCACCGGCCAGTATCATGGCGCGGATCGTGGCGGAATCTTCGCTCCGGGGGTTATCATCAGTCACGATGCCCAGATCGGCCAAAGTTGCCGCGACCCGGCCCATTTCCGGACGCTTGCCCTGATCGCGGTCCCCCCCCGCGCCGAACACCACGATCAGCCGCCCGGCGCAGTGCGGGCGCAGCGCGGCAATCGCGGCTTCCAGCGCATCGGGCGTGTGCGCGTAATCAACATAGACCGGCGCCCCGGCCCGGGAAATCGCCGCACGCTCCAGCCGTCCGCGCACCGGCTGCAACCGGCCCAGCGCATCGAACACTTGCGCCGCATCGCCGCCGCTGGCCAGCACCAGCCCGGCTGCGACCAGCGCATTGGCGGTCTGGTAGGCCCCGATCAGCGGCAGGTTGACCTTGCGGACCGTCCCGGCCCATTCGATTTCAAGCGCTTGCCCCAGCTGCCCCGGCGTGCGCGAGACCAGCCGCAGCCCTTGCGCGTCGGCCTGCTCTCCGGCCGTCAGCAGCGCAAGGCCGCGCTGGCGGGCGTGGGCGATCGCGCGGCCCGACCATTCGTCATCCGCCCAGACCACTGCCGTGCCATCTGCGTCCACGACTTCACCGAACAGCCGCATCTTAGCCGCGAAGTAATCGTCCATGTCGGCATGGTAATCGAGGTGATCGCGGCTGAGGTTGGTGAACGCGCCCGCCACCACCCGCAGACCTTCGTTGCGATACTGCGACAGCCCGTGGCTGGATGCCTCATAGGCGACGTGGGTCACGCCCTCGCGCGCCAGCCCGCTCATGTTGGCAAGGAAGGTGACGATGTCGGGCGTGGTCAGCCCGGTCGAAACGCTCTCGTCCGAAGTCGTCACCCCCAGCGTCCCGATCGAGGCCGCGCGGTGGCCCGCCATGCGCCAGATCTGCCGCGTCATTTCCGCGACCGAGGTCTTGCCGTTGGTCCCGGTCACCGCGACGATGGTTTCCGGCACGGGGGTAAAGAACTGCGCGGCGAGGCGGGCGAATGTCTGGCGGGGGTTGTCGGCCGCGATGTGGATCGCGCCGCTGACTGCGGCCTCGGGCCGGGCAACGATGGCGACAGCCCCGGCGGCAATGGCGGCGGGGATGAAGTCCTCGCCATTCACGCGCGCGCCCTGGAACGCGCCAAACACCGTGCCGGGGGCGACCTTGCGGTTGTCGATGGCGAACCCGGTGACTTGCGCTTCAGTTCCTGCGGGCAGCGTCACACCGGCGCGCGTCGCCAGGACCGTCAGCTTCATTCACCGTCTCCATTTGCGACCAGCGGGGCGACGTCGGTAATGTCCACGTCGCGGCTGTCGTCGGGCATGATGCCCAGCAGGGGGCCAATGCGCGGAACGACCCGGCCCACCACCGGCGCCGCGTTCCATGCGGCGGTGCGCTGACCCGATGTGGCAACCGTCCCTTGCGGTTCATCCAGCATCGCGATCACGACATAGCGGGGATGATCCATCGGGAACGCCGCGGCAAAGGTCGCCACCAGGTTGCTGCGCTGATAGCCACCGACGCCCGGCTTTTCCGCCGACCCGGTCTTGCCGCCCACGCGATAGCCCGGCGCATTGGCCTTCTTGCCGGTGCCCACATCCACGATCATGCGCAGCAGCTGGCGCATCCGCGCGCTGGTGCTGGCCTTGAACACGCGCCGTCCCGGTATTTCCACGCCGGGCTGGACCTTTTGCAGGGTGGCTGGACGCCACAGCCCGCCATTGACCAGCGCGGCATAGGCACTGGCAAGGTGCAGCGGGGTCACCGCGATGCCGTGGCCATAGGATACCGTCATCGTCGTGATCCGCGACCAATCGCCCTTGGGCCAAAGCGGGAACCCGCGTGCGGGCAGCTCGATGTAGGGCCGCTCGTTCATGCCCAGCGCCCGCATCGTCGCGTTGAGCCGCGCTGCGCCCAGTTCGTCCGCGATCAGGGCGGTGACGATGTTGGACGACTGCACCAGCGATTCCGGCACGTTGAGCGACGCCCCCAGATCGTGGCTGTCGCGGATCCGGAAACCGCCGATCTCGATCGGGCGATCCGCCGGATAACGGCGAGACAGGTCGGTGATCGTGCCCGCATCGATCGCGGAAGCCACCGTGATCGGCTTGAAGGTCGAGCCGAGTTCGTAGACTTGGTTGGTAACGCGGTTGAAAATGTTCGCTTCGCCGGCGCGGTCGATCAGGTTCGGGTTGAACGAGGGGAGCGAGGCCAAGGCCAGCACTTCGCCCGTGTCCACGTCCAGCACGATCCCGGCCGCGCCCTTCGCGGCGCTGTCGGCCATGCCTTTCAGCAACTCGTCCTCCAGCGCGCCCTGCACGCGGGTATCGATCGACAGCGCAGCGGGAATACCGCGCTGCGCCGGATCGGTCAGGCGCTTGTCGAACACTTCCTCCATGCCGACATGGCCGTGCCCGTCGGCACTGACATAGCCCAGCACGTGCGCGGCCATCGAGCCCTGCGGATAGAACCGTTCCGTCTCGCGCGGGAATTCCAGCGCCGGTTCGCCCAGTTCGTGCACCTTGTTGGCATCTTCGGGCAGAATGCGACGGCGCAGGTAGCCGGGCTTGCCCGAGGCCAGCCGGGCTTCGGTTTCAGCCACGTCCATGTCCGGGAAGATCCGGGCCAGCGCCTCGGCCACGGCGCGCGGACTGCGCACCAGCGGCGGGCCATCCCCATCCAGCGCGGCCGGGTTGTACCACAGCGAATAGGCCGGAAACGCGCGGGCCAGCGGCACGCCGTTGCGATCGACGATGTCGGCGCGCTGCGGCACCAGCGCCGCGAACACATCGGTATTGCGCGGGGCATCCGCAAACAGGCCCAGGATCGCGATCCGCACCAGCGCGGCAAACGCGATCAGGGCAAACACCAGCACCACCCACAGCACCCGCCACTTGGCCATCAGCAGCAGGTGCTGCCGGACGTTGACCAGTTCAAACCGGCCCGACGCCACCACCGTGGAGACTGCCAGCGTGGTCATGGCCGGGCGGTTTCCTTCCGCTCTATCGTGCCCAGCTTCTCGCCCAGCGTCGCGGCGGTCACCGGCTTGCGCGGACCATCATCGGCAACTTCGGCGGCCATCGCGCGGCCGGTCAGCGGCGAGACCATCGCCGGAAAACCATCGTCCGCCTCGCCCTGCAAGGCCAGCCGCGCCACGCGGATCGGGCTGGGCGCGCCCGGTGCCTGCGGCTTGCCAAGGTCGGCCAACTGGCGTTCCCCTTCCAGGTATTGCCCGGCGGTCGGCGCCTGATAGCCGAATTCGACGTCGTTGAGCGACTTCAGCTGCTGCTGGTTGGCGCGCGTCTGGAACTCGGTTTCCAGGAACATCTTCTCCTGCTTGACCGCCACGATCTGGCGCTCGGTCAGGCGCACCTGGCTTTTCACCGCGTTGACGCGGAACGTCAGCGCGACCAGCAGGGTCAGGCAGGTGATCAGCAGGGCGGCCCAGCCAATCGAACGAAGGCGATCACGGGTCAGGTTCATGCGGCCCTCCTTTCGCGAGCAGGAGCGTCGGTGCGCGTGGCCGCCCGCAGCGTGGCGGAGCGGGCGCGCGGATTGCGGAGCAGTTCGGCCTCCGACGGGCGGATGGCCTTGGAAACGTGGGCAAAGGTCGGTGCGGCCGAGGGCGCGGCGGCAGGCAGGTGGCGCGAGGCATTGGCCACGGCCCCGCTGGCATCGCGCAGGAACTGCTTCACGATCCGGTCTTCGAGGCTGTGAAAGCTGACCACGGCCAGCCGCCCGCCGGCGGCGAGCAGGGTCTCTGCCCCGGCCAGCGCGTCGTTCAGCTCGTCCAGTTCGGCGTTCACGTGGATGCGGATTGCCTGAAAGCTGCGGGTGGCCGGATCCTTGGGGGCGCCGGGGCGATGGCCCAGCGCCTTGCGCACGACAGCGGCCAGCTGCCCGGTGGTGCTGAGCGGGCGCGCCGCCACGATCGCGCGGGCAACCCGGCGCGACTGGCGCTCTTCTCCGTACTGGAACAGCACGTCGGCGATCTCGGCCTCGTCGGCGGTGTTGACGAAGTCGGCCGCGCTCGGCCCGTCCTGCGCCATGCGCATGTCCAGCGGACCATCGCTGGCGAAGGCAAAGCCGCGTTCCGGCTGGTCGAGCTGCATCGAGGACACGCCGATGTCCATCACCACGCCATCGACCCGCGCCACGCCGACTTCGGCCAGCGCCGCGACCATTTCCGAAAAGCGGCGGGGGTGCAGCACCAGGCGGGGCGACTGCCCTTGCGTTTCCGGCCAGAGGCGCCCGGCGGCAATTGCATCGGGATCGCGGTCAAAGGCGTGGACCACGGCACCGGCATCCAGCAGGCGGCGGGTATAGCCGCCCGCACCGAACGTGGCATCCACGATCACGGCGCCGGGCGTAGGGGCGAGCGCGGCGATCACTTCATCGAGCAGGACGGGAATGTGCGGGACGGTCACTTGCGCCCCTTTCCGGCCAGCGCCTGGGCTTCCAGATCGAGGCAGGCTTCCTGCGCATCGATCCAGTCGGCGCTCATCTTGGCCAGTTCTTCAGGGTTCCAGATCGTGAACGACTTGCCGCCGCCCTGGAAGAAGGCGCGGTCCGTCAGGCCGCCAAGGCGGAAATAGCGCTCCGGCAGCACGAACCGGCCGCTGTCATCAAAAGGCACGCGGGCAAAGCCATAGAGCTGCTGGGCGCGCATATCGCGGTCGAAATCAACCCCGCGCTCCAGCGCGATACGCTCTTCGCGGTCCAGTTCGCTTTCGAATTCGGCAACGCGCGACAGGCCGAAACCGGTCAGGCACTTCCAACGGGGATGCTTGGCCAGGCACAACACGCGCTCGCCCTGGCCGGAATCGCGAACCGCCTTGCGGAAGTCTGGCGGCAGCACGAAGCGGCCCTTTTCGCCCAACAGCGAAAAGCCCTGGCCACTGTAGCTGATCGGCCTTGCCGCCTCCACTTTGCCCCGCCTCTATCCGGGAAAGCCCGGACCCCACAAAAAGACCTCCCCGCCCGACCGCGCGCCCTCGCGGCCAGATCACCCTGCACCGGGTGCGGCGGTGAACATCCATATCGATGAAATGGATCATTACCGCCGCAAGGGCGGGGATGGAAGGGATTTTTGCGGGAAATCACGGGATAAGATGGTAAACCATTGATTTATAAATACATGATTTCAAAAATTGCTGACCAAAAACACCCGCCGACTGCCCGAAAGCATGACGAAAAATCAACAATTTAAGGGTATTCCCGCAGGCGGGAAATGGCCGTTCCCGCAATTTCCCGACTCTGCCCCGCTCAGCGGTCCCGCGCCAGTGCGTCGAGCAGCCAGGCCAGCGCCGTGCGGCGCTCTCCGGCGGGGTCGATCGGTTCAAGCACCGCCGCATCGGCCACGGCCACCACCCGGCCCGCCCCGACCGTGCAGATCACCACCAGCGCATCGGCGAGAGCGCGGCACTGCCCGCCCCCGGCAGGCGGCCCCGCAATCCGCCAGCGTCCGGCAAGGTTGTAGGGCAGCGCCGCCTCAGGCCCCGGCTGCGTGCGCGCGCCGAAGGGCTGGCTTTCATCAAAGGTCAGCTCCAGCCCCCACCGGGCGAGAATGGGGGAAAGCAACGCCACGGCTTGCGGACGGCGGGGGTCGGTAATGGCAAAGTCGGAATGCTGGGTCAGGGCCGGATCAGCCAGCAACAGCAGCCGTCCCCCTCCCCGCACCCAGGCATCCAGCGCCACGTTTTCGTCCGGACTGAGCGGACGCGGCTGGGCGATCACGAGCCGCCGCAAACCATCCAGCGGCGCGCGCGCGCCAGTCCCGGCCAGAGCATCGAGCGGCATGATCGCGCCGCGCGCGGTCAATTCGGCGCGGGCCCAGTGCGGCGGAGCGGGATCATTCAGCTGCGCCGCAATGTCGGGCGCCTCGTTCCACAGGATCGGAAGCGTGGTGAACAACCCGATCGGTTCGCCCGGCGGGGCGCCGCGCGGCTGCATCGCCCACAGCGCCAGACCCGCGACAAGCGCCGCCGCAGCCAGCCAGACCCGGCGCGAGCGACTAATTGGCGGGGCCACCCGGCGCGGCGGCGGCAGGCGTTTCCTCTGCCTTGGTGGCGGGCACCACCCCGGCATCGGCCAACGGATCGGCCTTCGCCTCCGAACCGTCCTTCGCTTCCATGGCGGAGGGCGGCGCGGGGTTGGCGGCTTCGCTCAATCGCGCGCCATCGTTGATGATGTTGGCCAGGCCGACGATCAGCACGATCGCTGCCAGCCCGAACAGCCCGGCCTGCAGGCGTTGCACCGCCTGCGCCCGCAGTTCCCGCGCCGTCGGCGGCACGAAATGCTGCGGTCCGGAAAGCGGTTCCAGCACGCGGCCATTGCCGTTGAAGGGGGGCTGAGCTGCCATGCCCGCCTATCCTATCCGATCAGGCCAGCCAGGGGAATACCGGCAGGCCCTTCGAACGCAGCCAGTCGGCGTTGTAGAGGCTGGAGAGATAGCGGAAGCCGGTGTCGCACAGGATTGTCGCCACCCGCGCGTCCTCGCGCCCCTCGGCCACCAGCTGGCGGCCCAGCGCGACCGCACCGGCCACGTTGATGCCCGACGACAGGCCCAGGCACAGCCCTTCCTCGCGCAGCAGCCGCGCGACCCAGTCCAGCCCTTCCTCGTCCGAAATGCGGAACTGCGTGTCGATTGGCGCGCCATCGAGGTTGGCGGTGATCCGCCCCTGCCCGATCCCTTCGGCGACAGACGACCCTTCGGCCTTCAGCTCGCCATGCGCGTAATAGTTGTAGAGCGCCGCGCCGTGCGGATCGGTCAGCGCGATGCGGATGTTTTCGTCAAACGCCTTCAGCCCCATGCCGACCCCGGCAATGGTCCCGCCCGTGCCCGCCGCGCAGGTGAAGCCGTCCACCCGGCCTTCCAGCTGCGCCCAGATTTCGGGCGCGGTGGATTCGATATGGGCCTTGCGGTTGGCGATGTTGTCGAACTGGTTGGCCCAGATCGCCCCTTCCGTCTCCTCGGCCAGACGGCGCGAGGTGTGCACGAAGTGGCCCGGATTGGAAAACGGCGCCGCCGGAACCAGCACCAGTTCCGCCCCCAGCGCGCGCAACGTGTCCATCTTCTCCCGCGACTGGGTTTCGGGCATGACGATCACCGTCTTGTAGCCCAGCGCATTGGCCACCAGCGCCAGCCCGATGCCGGTATTCCCGGCGGTTCCCTCGACGATGGTCCCGCCGGGCTGCAAGGTGCCGCGCGCCTCGGCATCGCGCACGATCCACAGCGCCGCCCGGTCCTTTACCGACGCGCCGGGATTGGCGAATTCGCACTTGCCCCAGATTTCACAGCCCGCGGCCTCGCTCGGCCCCTGCAACAGGACAAGCGGCGTGTTGCCGATCAGATCGAGCGTGTTCGATTGTACGTTGAATGCAGTCATGGCCGCAGAGGTAAGAGCGGCGCTGCCCCAACGCAACGGATTTGCGCTTGGGGCAGCAAAAGCTGGAATGGGGGCAGACCGCGCCGCCCCACCCGATCAGTCTTCCTGCGCGATGGTGACCTTCAGGCCATCCAGCGCGTCGGTCAGGTGGATCTGGCACGACAGGCGCGAGGTTTCGTTGCGGTGGTCCGAGCTGTCGAGCAAGTCGTTCTCGTCTTCGCTCATCGGTTCGACCGCACCGGCAAACGCCGGATCGACATAGACGTGGCAGGTCGCGCAGCTGCAGCAGCCGCCGCACAGGGCCAGCAGTTCGTCAAAGCCGTTGTCGCGGATCACTTCCATGACCGACAGGCCCGCGCTCGCCTCGACCGTCTTCTCTTCACCCGCGCGATTGACAACCACCAGCTTCGGCATGATCCAGATCCCTCTTGCTTGCGCCCCCTATCGGCGCATCGCCGTGGCTGCTAGCCACTCGTTTTTCCTTTGGCAAGCAGGACCGCAAGCATGGGCTTGACCGCCGCACAATTGAAGCAAAGCCTGGACGCCGTTGCCGGGATCGAACCCGCCTTTGCCCGCGCCCTGGAAGTGGCCGGTTATCCCGAACCGCGGATTCGGGAACGCGGCTATGGCACCTTGCTGCGCACCATTGTCGGCCAGCAGGTCAGCGTCGCGGCGGCGGCATCGATGTGGCGCAAGCTGGAAGCGCACATCGGGCCGGAGCTGAGCCTGGAGCGCGTGCTGGAATCGGATTTCGACACGCTGCGCGCCTGCGGCCTTTCCCGCCAGAAACAGGGCTATATCCGCTCGCTGTGCGAACTGGTCGTAACCGGCGCGGTGGATTTCGACCATCTGCCCGAGGATGACGAGGAGGCGATTGCCCAGCTGACCCGGATCAAGGGGATCGGCCGCTGGTCCGCCGAGATCTACCTGCTGTTCGCAGAGGGGCGCGGCGATGTCTGGCCGGCGGGCGATCTGGCAGTGCAGGCGGGCCTGCACAAGCTGCTGGACCTGCCCGAGCGCCCCAGCGAAAAGCGCACCCGCGAACTGGCCGAAGCCTGGCGTCCGCACCGGGGCGCGACCGCGATCCTCACCTGGCATTGCTATAACAATCCGGCGCTCTAAGAATACTGACATAAATGTCAGCATGATTCGGGAGAGCGCGGTGGCGCAGCACAAGAGCATCTTCATCACCGGCGCGGCATCGGGCATCGGCCGGGCCGTCGCGCAGTTGTTCGGCGCGCGCGGCTGGTTCGTGGGCCTGGCCGATGTGAACGAGGCCGGGATGCGCGAAACCGCCGCCGGCATTCCCGCCGGGGCCAGTTCTGTGCACCTGCTCGATGTGCGGGACCGGCCTGCGTGGGACGATGCGCTGGCCGCCTTCGCCGCCGCTGCGGGCGGCCGGATCGATGTGATGTTCAACAATGCCGGGGTGCCGCTGGGCGGGCAGTTGATCGACAACAACGTGGCCGAAATCGAACGCTGCCTCGACATCAACCTCAAGGGCGTGCTGTTCGGCGCGCAGGCCGCGCATCCGTGGCTGAAGGCCAGCGCCCCGGGTTCGTGCCTGCTCAACACCGCCAGCGCGGCGGGGATCTATGGCACACCGGGGGCATCGGTCTATTCCGCGACCAAGTTCGGGGTGCGCGCGATCACCGAATGCCTTGATGCCGAATGGTCCGGGGACGGGATCAAGGTCGCCAGCCTGATGCCCGCCTTCATCGACACGCCGCTGCTGGATCAGGCCTCCAACCAGGGCGACAATGCCAGGATTCGCGGGCGGGTGCAGGACGCGGGGCTGGAAATCACGCCGGTTGGCGAAGTGGCCGAGGCCGCATGGAACGCCGTCCACGGCAAGGCGCTGCACACCCGCGTCGGCAAGACCGCGCATCGGCTGGCCTTTGCCGCCCGCTGGATGCCGGGCAAACTGCGCAAGCAGACCCGTTCGTCGCTGAAGCCGCTGGGCGGTTAGGGCGCTGGGCGGTTAGCCCCCCGTCATCCCGGCAATCGCCTCCACCATCGCGGCGTCGCGGGCCGACAGGCCATCGGCGTCGTGCGTGGTCAGCGTGATCTGCACGCGGTTATAGACGTTGAACCATTCGGGGTGATGATCGGCCTTGTCGGCATAGAGCGCGACGCGGGTCATGAACCCGAAGGCCTCGTTGAAATCGGCAAAGCGCAGTTCGCGTTCCAGCGCCTTGCCATCGGCGCGCAGCGTCCATTCGGGGTGCGCGGCCAGCAGCGCGGACACTTCGGCATCGGTCAGGCGGGGAATCGACATCAGGCTCTCCTTGGCAGGGGCATGGCTTTCCCCTATCGCGTGCCGCCATGCAAGACTGCCGCATCGCCGCGAACACACTGGCCTGCCGCCGCGGCGACCGTCTGCTGTTTCGCGCCCTGTCGTTTGCGCTGTCCAGCGGGCAGGCGCTGCAACTGGTCGGCGCGAACGGGATCGGCAAATCCAGCCTGATCCGCATCCTCGCGGGTCTCGCCCCGGCCTATGCGGGCACAGTCGAGCGCACCGGCACCATCGGCCTGGTCGATGAACGCCCCGCGCTGGACCCGCACAAGCCGCTGGGCGAGGCGCTGGGGTTCTGGCAGCGGATCGACGGACCGGCAGACAACGAATTGGCGCAGCTGGGCCTCTCCACCCTGCTCGACGTGCCGGTGCGCTATCTCTCCACGGGCCAGAAAAAGCGCGCCGCCCTCGCCCGGCTGCTGGGGCAGAAGGCGGCGATCTGGCTGCTCGACGAACCGCTCAACGGGCTGGACACCAGGGGCGTCGCATTGGTGGAGGCGCTGGCGGCCGAGCATTGCCGGCAGGGCGGCATCTGCGTGATCGCATCGCACCAGCCGTTCAACCTGCCCGGCCTGCAGCGGCTGGACCTGCAGGAGCACGTAGCGTGAGCGGGCGGGTGTTCACCCTGCTGCGCCGCGATCTGGGCCTGTTGCTGCTGGGCGGACGGCGCGGCGGTGCGACCCTGCCGGTGCTGTTCTTCCTGGCCGTGGCAATGCTCTATCCCTTTGCGGTCGGCCCCGATGCGCCGCTGCTGGCGCGGACCGGCGGCGGCGTGATCTGGGTCGCGGCTCTGCTGGCGGCGATCCTGCCGCTCGACCGGCTGATCGAACCCGATCTGGAACAGGGGATGTTCGATCAGTGGGCGCTGCGCGGAATCAGCGAGGAACTGATCGTCGCGGTGCGGGTGCTGGCGCACTGGCTCAGCTTCGGCCCACCGCTGATGCTGGCCGCCGTGCCGGCCTCCGCACTGGTCGGGATCGATGCGGACAAGCTGCGGATTGTCGAGCTGGGCCTGCTGGCCGGCACCCCCGGCCTCGCCGCGCTGGGCGTGATGGTCGCCGCCCTGACCGCAGGCCTGCGCGGCGGTGCGGCGCTGGGCGGATTGCTGGTGATTCCGCTGGCGATCCCGCTGCTGGTGTTCGGCGCGGGCAGCCTGGCCATCGGCGGGGAAAGCGGCATCGCTCTCACCGCTGCGTTCAGCCTGGTGCTGCTGGCGATCACCCCGTTCGCGGCTGGCGCAGCGATCCGCAGCGCGCGCGGCTAACTCAATACGGCGGCTTGTGCAGGCCTGCCGGGCTGAGCGTAAAGATCTCGCACCCGTCCTCGGTAATCCCCAGCGAGTGTTCGAACTGCGCCGAGAGCGACCGGTCGCGCGTCACCGCCGTCCAGCCGTCCTCCAGCATCTTCACCCCCGGCTTGCCCAGGTTGATCATCGGTTCGATGGTGAAGAACATCCCCGGCTTCAGTTCCGGCCCGGTCCCGGCGCGCGCGGCATGGACCACTTCGGGCGCATCATGGAACAGGCGGCCCAGGCCATGCCCGCAAAATTCGCGCACCACGCCATAGCGGTGCTTTTCGGCATGGGCCTGAATGGCCGCGCCGATATCGCCCAGCCGCGCGCCGGGGCGGGCGTGCTCGATGCCGATCATCAGGCATTCATACGTCACTTCGACCAGCCGCCGTGCCTTCAGCGGCACATCGCCAACCAGATACATCCGGCTGGAATCGCCATGCCAGCCGTCCAGCAGCGGGGTGACGTCGATGTTGATGATATCGCCGTCGCGCAGCACCTTGTCGCCCGGAATGCCGTGGCAGATCACGTTGTTGATCGAGGTGCAGCAGCTGTGCGCATAGCCGCGATAGCCCAGCGTTGCCGGGATCGCCCCGCCCGCCAGCGTCATTTCGCGCACGATGTCGTCCAGTTCGCCCGTGGTCACGCCGGGACGGACATGATCGACCAGCGCATCGAGGATTTCGGCGGCCAGCCGGCCGGCCTTGCGCATTCCTTCGAACGCGGCCGGGCCGTGCAGCTTGATGGTGCCGTCGCGCAGGACGGTCTCGTTATCGGCGACAACCTGGTATTGAGTCATGGCCGCAGCCTATAGCGGCACGGGCGTCGATTGGCTATTGCCTGTCGGACATGACCGACAAGCACGATCTGATCCAGCCCGACCGCGGCCAGCCCGCCACCCCCATCCACCTCGTCGACAAGGCCGGGCTGGACGATTTCATCAAGGGACTATCGGCCCCGCAGCGCGCCGCCCTCGCCGCGCAAAAGTTCGTCGGCGATGGCTATTCCCATGCCATCCTGCCCGATGGCGACGGGTGGTTCGTGGTATCGGGCGTGGCCAATGTGAACAGCCTGTCCAGCTGGTGCATGGCCAAGCTGGCGGAAGTGCTGCCCCCCGGAACCTATCGCCGCGCGGGCGCGGAACCGGGCCCGGCCTTGTTCGGCTGGGTCAGCGGGCAATACCGGTTTGACCGCTATCGCAGCGATCCCACCCCCGATGGCCCGCGCGTGCTGCTGACCAAGGACGTCAAGGCGATCGGCCCGGCGCTGGCCGAAGCCGCCGCCGTCGCGCTGGTCCGCGATCTGGTCAACACCCCCGCCGAGGACATGGGCCCGGCCCAGCTGGAACACGAAGCCCAGCTGATCGCCAAGGCGCACAAGGCGGAATTCAAGGTAACATCCGGGGACGCGCTGGAGCGCGGCTTTCCGATGGTCCACGGCGTCGGCCGCGCCGCCGCGCGCAGCCACGCGCCGCGCGTGATTGAACTGCACTGGGGCGATCCCGCGCATCCCCGGATCGCGCTGGTCGGCAAGGGCGTGTGCTTCGATTCCGGCGGGCTGGACATCAAGCCGTCGTCCGGCATGTTGCTGATGAAAAAGGACATGGGCGGCGCGGCCCATGCCCTCGCGCTGGCGCAGCTGGTGATGCAGGCCGGGCTGAAAGTGCGGCTGCACCTGGTGATCCCGGCGGTGGAAAACGCGATTTCCGGCAATGCCTTCCGCCCCGGCGACGTGCTGCGCAGCCGCGCCGGCCTCAGCGTCGAGATCGGCAACACCGATGCCGAAGGGCGGCTGGTGCTGGGCGACGCGCTGGCCCGCGCGGGCGAGGAGACGCCCGAACTGGTGCTCGATTTCGCCACGCTCACCGGCGCGGCCCGCGTCGCGCTGGGGCCAGACCTGCCCGCGCTGATGGCCCGCCGGACGGAAACCGCCGCCGATCTGCAAGCCGCAGGCAAGGCGGCGGATGATCCGTGCTGGCCGCTGCCGCTGCACGATGGCTACCGCGAATACCTGAAATCCGACATCGCCGACCTCAACAACGCGGGCGGCAACGGCTTTGCCGGGGCGATTGTCGGCGGGCTGTTCCTCGACAAGTTCGTGCCGGAAGGGACCGACTGGGCCCACTTCGATACGTTCGCCTGGCGTCCGGCGGCCAAGCCGGGCCGCCCCAAGGGCGGTGACGCGCTGGGGCTGCGCGCGGCGTGGGGGCTGTTGCAGCAACGGTACGGCTGACGGTCGCCCCTCTCTTTACCCGCCCCGTCACCCCGGACTTGATCCGGCGTGACGGCTTGGTGTGTGGGTAAGGGGCGCGTCAGTTCCCCAGAATGCCTTTCAGCAGCGATTCCGCCGGTTTCAGCGGATTGGCGCGCAGCTTCGCTTCCTCGGCACCGATGTAGCGGAAAATCCCGTTCAGCGCCTGATCGGTCACCGATGCGCCCAGCTTGTCGCGCGTCAGGCCAGAGAGTGCGGGGACGCCCGACTTGCCTGACAGCCTGTTCAGCGCCGTGAACGCCCCGGTCTTGCCCAGCGCGCTGTCGATCAGCGGGCGCAGCTTGGCGGTCAGCTCATCCCCCGCGCTGCGGCGCAGGTATTGCGATGCGCCATCGTTCTGGGTGGCGATCCCCGGCACGTCGGACAAGGTCAGCCGGTCAATCGCGGCGCGGAACACGGGCTTGGCCTCTTTCGCGGCGAGGCCCGCCGCATCGTTGAGCTTGCGGGTCAGGCCATCGGTCAGGCCCAGCTTGCTGCCTTTGGACAGCACCTGCCCCAGCAGCCCGCCGCCCCCGCCCAGCAGGGGCAGCATGATCCGCACGGCCGGATCGGCATAGAACGCGCCGGGCACTGCCAGCTTGTCCAGCGCCGAATCCGATGCCTTGCCCAGCACCCCGCCAAGGCCCGAACCCAGCCCCTGCGCGCCAGCGGCCCCGGCCAGTGGCAAGAGCGCCAATCCGGCCAGAAGGCTGCGGCGATCCAGCGGAAATCCCATCTGCGACATGAGGCCCTCCATTCGTGGTAAACCGATGATTTAACAGGACTGTGCGCCCCGCCGGGCGAATATGCAAACAAAAGGGGCGGCCCGCACATGGCAGGCCGCCCCCGTATTGCAGCGCAGGCTGCGCGCCGGCTTACTTGACGCCGATGACGTCCGGGTTGCCATCGGGATCGCCGGTCACAAACCCGCCGCTGCGGATCGCGCCCTGCAGCAGCAGGCCCGCGAAGTGCGGGGTCGCCATCGAAGTGCCGCTGATGGTGTTGTAGCCCCCGCTCAGCCAGGTCGACTTGATGCTGACGCCCGGCTCGGCATAGTCGACCGGCGGGTTGCCAAAGTTGGAGAAGCTGGCGAACGTATCACCCGCCGCAAAGGCCGAGATGGTGAAGACGTTCGGACCGTTGGCGCGTGCGGGCGAGTGATTGACCGCGTTGTCGCTTTCGTTGCCGGCGGCCAGCGCAAAGCGCACCCCGCCCGCCGCCGCGTTGACCACGGCGGTATCCAGCGCGGTGCTGACGCCGCCGCCCAGGCTCATGTTCGCAACGTCACCCGGACGGCCATTGGCCGCGACATAGTCGATCCCGGCGATCACGCCCGAAGTCGAACCGCTGCCACGGCGGTCGAGCACGCGCACCGCCACAACCGGCGCACCGGGGGCAACACCGATCACGCCAATCGCGTTGTCGCGCGCGGCAATGGTACCCGCGACGTGCGTGCCGTGGCCGTTCTGGTCCGCCGCGGTGGTGGTGCCGCCCAGGAACGAGCGGCTGCGCGCGACGTCAACGTTGAGGTCGGGGTGGGTCAGGTCGATCCCGCTGTCGATCACCCACGCGGTCGCGAAAGTGCCTGCGCCGCCGCCGTTGACGCGGGTGATGCCCCACGGGGTCTGCTGCGCGGGCTGGGTGGTGCCGCCGCCGCCCGGCTTGGCTTCGGCGCGGACCGGACCGGCAGTGACCACCTGATCCTGTTCGCAGAACGCGATATTGGGGTTGGCGGCCTTCATCCGCTCGATCCCCTGGGCCGAGGCGTTGGCCTGGAAGCCGCGGATCGCGACGCTGTAGACGTGGCCCAGCTGCGCGCCAGCGGCCTGCACGGCGCGGTTCGCTTCGGCCTGGGCGTTCCCGCGCGACACGGCCGCCTTGTTGAACACGCAGATATAGCTGTTTGCAATCGGATCGCCGGCAACCTGGGCCTGCGCCGCAGGCGCAGCCAGCGCAACCATCGGCAGGGCGGCCAGGGCAAGGCGGAACATCTTCTTCATGCGAAACTCCCTCCAGATAACGCTCCGGCCACGGACCTTGCGGCGACCGGAATGTGAGGCAGACTAACGCACAAACCCCAGTCGTGAAGAGGTTAGTTACATCCGCTGTGGTTTTTCATGATTTGCGGAATATTAACCATAGGCAGAGCGCTGGATCTGATTTTTATTTATACTTTACAGATGTTTAGAGAAACATTCTTGCGCAACCTCACGGCGCCGGAACGGCCCCGACGGCACTCGCCTGTGCTGCCCCGCTGCTTCCCTCCTCGAACCGGCGGTGGCGGACGATGTGCGGGGTGATGACGATGTACAGCTCGGTCTTGCTGCTGGTCGATCGTTCCAGCCGGAACAGCTGCCCGGCCAGCGGGATATCACCCAGCAGCGGCACCTTGGACTTGCGCTTGAGGATGTTCTCCTGCGTCAGCCCGCCGATCACGAAGGTCTCCCCATCGCGCACCGAGGCCGAGGTTTCCGCCTCGCGCTGGCTGATCGTGGGATAGCCCTGCGAATAGCCGGTGACCGATGAGACCACGCCATAGATCTGCGAGGTGACGAACCCGTCCGAACTGACGCGCGGCGCGATCTGGAGCGTCACGCCCACGTTCACGTATTGCACCTGCTGCGACACGCCATTGACCCCTGACAGCGTGATCGAGGTCAGGATCGGCAGGGCATCGCCGGTGATGATCTTGGCGGTCGATCCGCTCTGCGCCGCGATCCGCGGGCGCGACAGAATGCGGCCCTCGCCCTTTTCGACCTGGGCATAGATCGCCGCCTGCATCATGCCGGACGGCAGGACATCGTTGGGATCGACGTTGAAGGGCAGGAACTCACCCGTCTGGATGCGTCCCACGGCCAGCTGGCCGGAACTGTTGTTGAGGTCGATCCCCAGGTTCTTCGCGCCGCTTTCGGTCAGCTCGACGAACTGCGTTTCCAGGATCACGCTGTCCACCGGCACGTCGATCAGCGCGATCTGCTCTTTTACCTGCTCGATCCGTTCAGGCGTGCCCGTTACCCACACCGCGTTGAGGCGCCGGTCGATGGCAAGCCCGTTGCCGAACGATTGCCCCAGCGGCTTGTCGGCGCGCTGGTTCGGGTTGGCGGCCTGCATGTAGTTCTGCTGGCCATTGCTGCCGAGCGAGCCAAAGCCCGGTTCGCGGCGGATGAAGGTGTTGTTCGGCTCCACCACTGCGCCTTCGACCAGCAACCCGATCACTTCGCTGACATCGGCATATTTCAGCGGGATCATCTCGGACTTCTCGCCGGGCCGGGGCGCGACCGGCGCGGGGGCAAGGGCCGAAGCCGGAACCACCGTTTCGCCGCTGGAGCCGAGCGGGCGGCTGCCGGTCGCCTCCTCGTCGCTGACCTTGCGCACACGCACCTGAATCACGCCGCCCGCTGCGGGTTCGACCGTGACCTTGGCCGGGCCCGCGGTTTCGAACCGCATGACCAGATCGGCCCCGCGCGTTTCGAACAGGGTTGCGCGCACCAGCCCCTTGTAGGCCGCGCGCGACGGGATCTTCTGCACTTTCAGCGTGGTGCGCAGCACCAGCGCGGGCGCGCCGGGGATCGCGTTCTGCGGTTCCATCCGGGGCACTTCGGGCGAAAAGCGCAGCATGAACGCGGCCTGCTCCGCGTCCTCGCTCACCAGCTTGAGATCTTCAATGACCGAGGGAATCGGCGCTTGCGCGACCGCCGGACCCGACAGGCCCAGCACCAGCAGAATGGCCAGAACAATACGGTTGAACAGCCCCTGCGGCACCAGCTTCACGCCCTCGATCCCCTGCCCCGATGGCAGCTTGCGGCGCGGACACTACCGCGCCGGGAAGCAATTGCAAATCGGGGTTAAAATCAACCTTACGGGAGAAATCCTCAGGGACGGGGGGCCTTGGGCGCGGTGGGGGCGAATTCCTTGCCGAACAGGTTCCCGGCATACCAGCGCGGCTGCTCGGTCGCGTCGGCGATGCCGCGAATGATGTGATAGTTCACTTCGGCAAACTTCGCGCCCGCCTGCCAGTCGATCGGCAGCTTCAGGTCGTCGCTGGGCTTGTGATAGTGCGTGGCGAGGAAGTCCTTGAACGCCTTTTCGCCCGGCCCTTCAAATCCGGTCATCAGGAACACCGAGGGGACGCCCTGCTGGACGAAGCGATAGTGGTCCGACCGCGTGAACAGCCCCTCTTCGGGCAGCGGATCGGGCGACAGCTTGATCCCGGCCTTGGCCGCGCTTTCCGCGACAATCGGCCCCAGCGTGGATGCTTCCGCGCCGAACGCGATCACATCGGTGAAGCGATAGAGCAGCACCGGCATGTCGAAATTGACGACCGCCACCGGCTTGCCCGTGCCAGTTACCGGGTTGCGCGCCAGATAGTCGGACCCGATCAGCCCGCCTTCTTCTGCGGTCACTGCCGCAAACAGGATCGGGCGGCGCGGGGCGTCCTTGCCGTTGGTCTTGTCCTTGACCAGCGCCTTGGCCACTTCCAGCATGGTCGCCACGCCGCTGGCATTGTCCAGTGCGCCGTTGGCAATCTTGTCTTCGGCCGTGCCGTGATCGCCGATGTGATCGAGGTGCGCGGTCATCACTACCACTTCATCGGCCAGCGCGGGATCGGACCCCGGCAGCATGGCGACGACATTGGCGCTGGGCTTGTCGGTCCAGGTGCTGGCGACTTCGATCCGGCCACTGGCGCGCAGGGCAAAGCCCTTGGGCCGCTTGCCCGCCACGTCCGCCTCGGCCAGGATCGCATCGAGCGGTTTGCCGACCGCCGCGAACAGCTTCGCCGCCGTTTCCGGGTTCAGCGTCGCGCCCGCACGAATGCCGCTGGCGCGCACGAAGGCCTTGCCGTCGGTGCCGACCCAGCCCTTGGCCGAAGATCCCGCCTGCGCCTTGCGCCGGTCCCACGCCAGCCGCTTGGTTTCCTGCAAGGTCGGCACCGTGATCATCCCCACGGCCCCGCGCTTCATCGCCATCAGGGCCTTTTCGGCGTTCAGGTGCGCGCCCTGTTCGCTGTTCATGCCCTTGGGATAGCCGGACAGGACCACCACGATCTTGCCCTTCACGTCCAGCCCGGCATAGTCCTTCAGCCCGAGTTCGGGGTGATCCAGCCCATATCCGGCAAACACCAGCGGCGCATCCAGCGCGACCTGCTGTTCAGCCAGGCTGGGGCGGATCAGCACTTGCGCGGTATCATCGATCCGCAGTTCCTGCCCGCCAAAGCGCAGCGTCAGCGCGGGCGTGCCGTCCAGCTTCGCCATGCGCAGGGTCAGGTTCTGGAAATAGCTGCCGTTCACCGGCTGGAGCCCCATGCCAAGGTACTGCGAGGCAACATAGTTCGCCGCGATGTCATAGCCGCGCGAGCCGCCCTCGCGCCCTTCCAGCAGGTCGTCGGCCAGGAACGTCACATGCGCGCGAACGGCTTCGGGATCGAACACCGGCGCTTCGGCCCGCGCCGCCGCAGTCAGCGACAGCGCCAGCAGCGGGGCGGCAAGCAGGGTGGCAGCGTGAAGTCGGCGCATCGGTTACCTCGGCTAGCATTGGTCCAGTCTGCCCCGCCGGATGCCAGATGCGCCCGCACGGCACAAACGGGCGGCTGTGCCGCTCAACGCCCGCTGTCGCGCGTTCGTCGAAAAGCGCGCATTCCACCCGCAAGGCAAGGCTGGCCCGGTGCGCCGTTTCAGCTAGAACGTCGGTAATACACTTAGTCTGGCTGGGGACCCTGATGCGCCGATTGCTGCCCGTTTCGCTGCTTGCCCTGTCGCTGGCGGCCTGCTCTGCCGGTCCCCGCGCCGAAGTGGTCGCCCCGCCCCCGCCCGTTGCCGCCGTCCCGGCCACGCCGGCCCCCGCCCCGCTGGCGCAGCTGGTCAAGGCGGTCGACATTCCGTTCGAGCGGTTCCAGCTCGCCAACGGATTGACGGTGATCGTCCATACCGACCGCAAGGCTCCCATCGTTGGCGTCACCACTTATTACCGCGTCGGGTCCAAGCACGAGCCGAAGGGCCGCACCGGGTTTGCCCACCTGTTCGAACACCTGATGTTCGGCGGATCGGAAAACGTCCCCAATTTCGACGTGCCCCTGGAAAGCGCCGGATCGACTTCGACCAACGGCTCCACCTGGTATGACCGCACCAACTATGTAGAAACCGTGCCGACCGGCGCGCTCGATCTGGCGCTGTTCATGGAAAGCGACCGGATGGGGCACCTGCTCGGCGCGGTCACGCAGGACAAGCTGGATAAGCAGCGCGGCGTCGTCCAGAACGAAAAGCGCCAGCGCGACAACCAGCCATACGGGCTGGAGGACTATGCGCTGGGCGACGGGCTGTTCCCGGTCGGCCACCCCTATCGCCATTCGACCATCGGTTCGATGGCCGACCTTAGCGCCGCCAGCCTCGCCGATGTGCGCAAGTGGTTCACCGACAACTACGGCCCCAACAACGCCGTGCTGGTGCTGACCGGCGATATCGACGCGGTCACCGCCCGGCCGATGGTGGAAAAGTGGTTCGGCCACATTCCCGCCGGTCCCGCCGTGCGCACGGTGGAGGCCGGGCCGGTGACGCTGCCCGCGCCGCTCGTGCGCGACATGGCGGATCAGGTGCCGACCCTGCGCCTGACCCGCAACTGGAGCGGCCCTGGCATGGCCGACGGCGATGCCGAAGCGCTGGCCGTGGGGCTGGACGTGCTGGGCGGCCTCGCCAGTTCGCGGCTGGACAACGCGCTGGTGCGCGGCAGCCAGCAGGCCACCAGCGTGTTCGCGGGCGTGCAGCAGCATGAACAGCTGTCGATGATCCAGGTGGCGATGGACGTGAAGGCCGGGGTTGCCCGCGCCGATGCCGAGGCCGCGCTCGACGCCGTGATCGCGAAGTTCCTGGCCGAGGGGCCGACCGAGGATGAACTGCGCCGCTCCGCCACCCGGCTGGTCAGCCAGGAAATCGGCCAGCTGGAAGTGGTCGGCGATTTTGGCGGCAAGGGCATGACGCTGGCCGAAGGGCAGCTCTATCTGGGCAATCCGGCCAACTACAAGGAAAGCCTCGCCCGGATCGCCGCGCTCACCCCGGACAAGGTCCGCGCGGCGGTGGCCAGGTGGCTGGCGCGCCCGGTGCTGGCGGTCAACACCGTGCCCGGCACCCGCACCGAAAAGGGCGAGTTGATGGGCGGCTGGGGCGACGAAGCCGCCAGCCCCGCCCCCAAGGCTCCCAAAGTGGCCGAGGCCAAGCAGCCTGCCCCCAAGCTGAAGACCGGACCGAAGCGCGAATTTCCGCCGGTCGCGCCCGTCGGAGATCTGGCCTTCCCGGCGGTGGAGCGCGCGGTCCTGTCCAACGGCATGCCGATCGCGCTGGCCCGCCGCACCGCCGTGCCCAAGGTCATCGTCAGCATCAGCTTCGATGCCGGGACGTCCGCCGACCGGCTCGACACGCCCGGCACGCAGTCACTGATGCTGGGCCTGCTGGATGAAGGCACCGCCACGCGCGATGCCGTTGCCATTGCCGAGGAGCAGGAACGGCTGGGCGCGTCGATCTCCGCCGGGGCCGGGCTGGACGCCAGCACCGTGACGCTGAACGCGCTGACCGCTAACCTTGCCCCCTCGCTGGGCCTGCTCGCCGATCTGGTGCGCAACCCCGCATTCCGCGCCGAGGACGTCGCGCGCGTGCGCGACCAGCAACTCAGCAATATCGCGCAGGCGCAGTCCAACCCGCGCGCGCTGGCCAGCCGGAACCTGCCGCCGCTGCTGTTCGGCGCGGCCCATCCCTATGGCCTGCCCGGTGACGGGCTGGGCGATGCGAAATCCGTCGCCGCGCTCACGCCGGCGGCCTTGCGCGCCGCGCATGACAAGTGGCTACGGCCCGATACGGCCCGGATTACCGTGGTCGGCGATGTGACGATGGCGCAGTTGAAGCCGCTGCTGGAGGCCGCGTTTGGCGGCTGGCAGCCGCCCGCACAGGCCCGCCCGGTCAAGCCGCTGGACCTGCCGGTACCCGCCCCCTCGCCCCGGATCGTGCTGATCGACCGCCCGAACTCGCCGCAGTCGGTGATCGTTGGCGGGCGGGTGCTGCCGCTGACCGGCAAGGACCGGGATCAGGAAGCGCTGGACCTCGCCAACGAAGTGCTGGGCGATGGCTTCCTCAGCCGCCTCAACCTGGACCTGCGCGAAGACAAGGGCTGGTCCTATGGCGTGCGCAGCGCGGTCAGCAGCCCGGTCGGTCCGCGCAGTTTCAGCGTGGTTGCCCCGGTGCAGGCAGATCGCACCGGCGATTCGATCCGCCTCCTGCTGGACCAGATGGCCGCCTTCCCCGCGAAAAAGCCGGTCAATGCAGAGGAACTCACCCGCGTTACCGATGGCAACATCCGGGGCCTGCCCAACCGGTTCCAGACCAACGCCCAGGTGCTGGGTGCGATTGTCGGGAATGACCGGCTGGGCCGTCCGGACGATTATTACGCCACCCTGCCCACCCGCTATCGCGGCATCGATGCGGCGGCGATGAACCGCGCGGCGCAGCAATACCTTCAGCCCGCCGGACTGGTATTCGTGGTGGTTGGTGACCGCAAGGTGATCGAACCGCAGCTCAAGTCCCTGCCCCTGCCGCTGGAAATCGCAACGCCGGTTGACAGCGGCGCGGCGGCGGGCGAGTGATAGCGCTACTTACCTTAATGTCAGTGAGGAGAGAGACATGTCTATTGCCGGTACCTACGAATGCGTGACCAAGACCCCGATGGGCGACCAGAAGAGCGAATTCACGATTGAAGTGAACGGTGACACTTTCACCGGCAAGAACGCTGGCGCGATGGGTTCGATGGACCTCGAAAACGGCAAGATCGACGGCAACAAGCTGACCTGGTCGATGAAGATGACCGTGCCGATGCCGATGACGCTGGAAGGCGAAGCCACGGTTGATGGCGACACCATCACGGGCGGCGTGAAGGCCGGCGCGTTCGGCACTTTCCCGATGAGCGGCACCCGCAAGGCCTGAGCCAGCGCGGACCCGATAGCGAAAGGGCGCCGGAGGGTTACTCCGGCGCCCTTTTTGCTGGCCGTTCGCCCGCTCAGCTGGCGGGCGGCGGGGCCACGGGTTCGGCAGGCGTGGCAGCAGCTTCAGCGACCGGCGCGGGCGCGGCCTTGGCCCGCAGGTCCACCTGCTTGCCGCGCTCGTACATGAACACGCCCTCGATCTCCATCACCCGGTCCACTTCCTGACCGTACCAGTTGGGGCGGGTTCCGGCGGGCTTGAACGCGGCGGGAATCACCGAGCCTTCCGGCAGGCGCGGATCGCTGAACACGATCGGCTTCAGGCGATAGTTGGTGGTGCCCGGCGGCAGGTCGAACGGAGTCTTGGGCCGCTCTTCCTTGGGCAGGTCGCGGTGTGCCTCGGCAAAGGGAACCGAGTATTCGAACGAGACGACCTTGCCGGCCGGAGCCTCGAACGAGACGGTGCCCAGGCACGCACAGGTCATGCCTGCGCCATAGAACAGGTATTCACCCGGCGGCACTTCCTGCAGGAAGGCCGAACCGTTTTCCTTGTTGAACCGGTTCTGCGGCCCCAGCGTGACGGTGCGGGTCTGCTCATAGAGCGGGAATCCGAAGTTCTCCTCGGTCGGTTCCTGCGGCTCCTTGGGGCGCTTCACGCTGGAATCCGCCTTTTTCAGATAGTCCATCTCGCGCACCCAGGCGGCGTGCTTCTTTTCCCACTTGGCCCGTTCCTTGGCCAGTTCCTCGGCCCGCTCCGCCGCGTGCGCTGCCGCCTGTTCGGCGTTCGGCAGCTTCATCAGCGTCGGCATGACGAAGAACGGGGAATAGACCAGAATGTAGGCCTTGTCGGGCTTCAGCGCGACCGGGCCGGGCTTGTCGCGAATGATCGTGGTTTCCCACTTCTCCTTGTCCTTCTTCTCCTCGGCCGCGGCGGTCCCGGCCTGCAGCGTCAGGATGGCGGCGGCGCTGGCAAGCGCGAGGCTCCGCGCGCTCACAGCCCCAGCTCCTTGCCCGCCGGGCGCGGACCGGAAGCGACCTTGGCCTGCTGAGCCAGCATCGCCTGGCGCTTGTCCTCGCCCTCGGCGGAGAAGCCTTCCTCGAAATTGAATTCCTGCCACAGGTCTTTCTCCAGCCCGAACCGGGCGTAGCCGCGATAGCCCATGCAGCGGCGCATGTTGACGCGGCGCAGACGGCGCTTTTCAGCCGAGCCGAAAATCGCGGCGATCATCACGTTGGCGATCACGCCCCCCGCCGCCCCGGCAGCGGTGTAGGTATAGGGATAGGGTGCTTCCTGGTACTTGTACCCGCTGGAAAGGCCGCGCGCGAACCCGTCGCAATCGCGCAGGTCAGCCAGCGCTTCCTCGAACGTGGTGTTCGCCCGGTTGAAGAAATAATACTTGTCGAAGTCCGCCTCGATCAGCGGGTTCGACACGAAGTCCAGCTTGGGCATCGGCACCGTCGCCGGATCGGGCACCACGGTCATCGGATCGACTTTGGGCGCGGAGCCTTGCGCCCCGGCGGCGGACGCCACCAGAGCCAGCGAGGCGGCCAGCCCCGTTACAGTTATGCGCGACATCTAAGGATTGCCCCCTCACATTCTCTCGTGAGGGAATGACTTGCAGGAAAATACCTATCCCGCAAGCCACCCGGCAATCGCTTATCCCAGTTTCTTGCGCAGCAATTCGTTGACGACCTGCGGGTTCGATTTGCCCTGCATCGCCTTCATCGTCTGGCCCACGAAGAACCCGAACAGGGCTTCCTTGCCGCCCTTGTATTCTTCGACCTTGGCGGCGTTGTCGGCCAGGACCTTGTCGATCGCGGCTTCGATCGCGCCGGTATCGCTGGTCTGCTTCAGGCCCTCGCGCTCGACGATGGCGGCCGCGCCGTCACCGGTTTCGAGCATCTTTTCCAGCACCTGCTTGGCAATCGAGCCGGAGATCGTGCCGTCCGCGATCAGCGCCAGCAGTTCCGCGCCGCCTTCCGCCGTGACCGGGCTGTCAGCCAGCCCCTTGCCCAGCTTGTTGAGCGCGCCGAACAGTTCCGAAATCAGCCAGTTGGACGCCTGCTTGGCCAGCTCCGCTTCCGGCTTGCCCGCCTTGGCGGCAGCAGCGGCCAGCAGCGCTTCGAACCAGCGCGCGGTCTCGACATCCGCCGTCAGCACGCCCGCCGCATAGGGCGCCAGCCCCAGCGCGTTCTCATAACGGTGGCGCTTGGCGTCCGGCAGCTCGGGCAGCGACGCGCGGCATTCCTCGATGAAGGCATCGTCCAGCACCAGCGGCAGCAGGTCCGGATCGGGGAAATAGCGGTAATCGTGCGCGTCTTCCTTGCTGCGCATCGAACGGGTTTCGTTCTTGTCCGGGTCGTAGAGCCGGGTTTCCTGCACGACCGTGCCGCCATCCTCGATCAGGTCGATCTGGCGGCGCGCTTCGCTTTCCACCACGGCCATCACGAAGCGGACGGAGTTCACGTTCTTGGTTTCGGTGCGGGTGCCGAACGGCTCGCCCGGACGGCGGACCGAGACGTTGACGTCCGCGCGCATCGAGCCCTGGTCCATGTTGCCATCGCACGACCCGACATAGCGCAGGATCGTGCGCAGCTTGGCCAGATAGGCTCCGGCTTCGGCGGGCGAGCGGATATCCGGGCGGCTGACGATTTCCATCAGCGCCACGCCCGACCGGTTGAGGTCGACATAGGACATCGTCGGGTGCTGATCGTGCATCAGCTTGCCCGCGTCCTGCTCCACGTGAATGCGCTCGATCCCGATGCGCTTCACGTCCGCTTCGGGGTTCTTGTCATCCAGGCTGATCTCGATCTCGCCCTCGCCCACCAGCGGGTGGTAAAGCTGGCTGATCTGATAGCCCTGCGGCAAATCGGCATAGAAGTAGTTCTTGCGATCGAACCGCGACCACTTGTTGATCTGCGCGTTGATGGCCAGGCCCGTGCGGACCGCCTGACGGATGCATTCGCGGTTCGGCACCGGCAGCATCCCCGGCATCGCGGCATCGACGAGGCTGACCTGCGTGTTCGGCTCCGCCCCGAACGCGGTCGCCGCGCCGGAAAACAGCTTGGAATTCGACGTGACCTGCGCGTGAACCTCAAGGCCGACCACGACCTCCCATTCACCCGTCATGCCCTGGATACGATATTCGCTCATCTTACCACCACTGTTCCGGCTTCGCGGAGAACTGCGCGCGCGCTTCGATTGCGAGGCCCGCGTTGAGCACGCCCTGTTCGTCGAACGGTCGCCCGACGATCTGGAGGCCCAGCGGCAGCCCTTCGCGGTTGAGGCCTGCGGGCACGGACATCGCGGGCAGACCGGCAAGGCTGGCGGGCACCGCGAACACGTCGTTCAGGTACATCGCCAGCGGATCGGCGGTCTTTTCGCCCAGCCCGAACGCCGCCGTCGGCGCGGTGGGCGCGAGGATGACGTCGCAGTGCTGGAACGCCAGTTCAAAGTCGCGGGCGATCAGCGCGCGAACCTTCTGCGCCTGCGTGTAATAGGCGTCATAGAAACCGGCGGACAGCACGTAGGTACCGATCAGGATGCGGCGCTTCACCTCGGCCCCGAAGCCGGCGGCGCGGGTCGCGGCATACATCTCTTGCAGGTTCGCGCCGTCCGGCAGATCGCGCAGGCCATAGCGCACGCCGTCATAACGGGCGAGGTTGGACGAGGCTTCGGCCGGGGCGATGATGTAATACGCGGGCAGCGCATACTTGGTGTGCGGCAGGCTGATCTCGACGATCTCGGCCCCGGCATCCTTCAGCCAGGCGATCCCGTCGTCCCAGCTCTTGGCGACATCGGCATCGAGGCCGTCGACGCGGTATTCCTTGGGAATGCCGACCTTCTTGCCCTTCATATCGGCGTTCAGGCTGGCTTCCCAATTGGGAACGGCCATGTCGAGGCTGGTTGAATCCTTGGGATCGAACCCGGCCATCGCTTCCAGCATGATCGCGCAGTCGCGCACGTCGCGGGCCATCGGCCCGGCCTGGTCGAGGCTGCTGGCGAAGGCCACGATGCCCCAGCGGCTGCACCGGCCATAGGTCGGCTTGATGCCCGAAATCCCGGTGAAGGCGGCGGGCTGGCGGATCGAGCCGCCGGTGTCGGTGCCGGTCGCCGCCGGGCAGAGCCGCGCGGCAATCGCCGCCGAGCTACCGCCGGACGAACCACCCGGCGCCATCGCGGCCGTGCTGCCATCGTTACGCCGCCAGGGCGAAATGACGTTGCCGAAATAGCTCGTCTCGTTCGACGAACCCATTGCGAACTGGTCAAGGTTCAGCTTGCCCAGCATCCCCGCGCCCGCATCCCACAGCTTCTGGCTGACGGTGCTTTCATACTGGGGCGTGAAGCCTTCCAGCATGTGGCTGGCGGCGGTGGTCTGCACGCCCTTGGTGGCGAACAGGTCCTTCATGCCGATCGGCACGCCCGCCAGCTTGCCCAGCGCGTTACCGGCAGCGCGGTCGGCATCGACCTTGCGGGCGGCGTCCAGCGCGGCTTCGGGGGTGGTGACGATGAACGCGTTCAGCGCCTGCGCGGCGGCAACGCGGGCGTTGAACGCTTCGGCCACTTCCACGGCGGAAAACGTGCCAGCGGCAACGCCGTCGCGGATCGCGGCAACGGTAAGGTCGGTCAGGTTGGTCATTACTCGATCACCTTGGGCACGCCGAAAAAGCCATGCTCGGCGGCCGGGGCATTGGCCAGCACGGCATCGCGCACGTCGCCGCCGGTCAGCGGATCGGCGTTGATCACGTCATCGCGCAGCCGCAGCGTGTTGGGGATCACGGCGGTCATCGGTTCGACCCCGGTGACGTCGACTTCGCCCAGCTGTTCGACCCAGGCCAGAATCCCGTTGAGTTCGGGGACCATCGCCTCAAGCTCGCTCTCGCTGACCTTGATGCGGGCCAGCGAGGCGATGCGGGCCACGGTAGCGGTATCAACCGACATGGCAGTTATCCTTGGTAAGAAACGTTGGAGTGGCGCAACCGCGCCTTACTGGGCACCGCCCGGCATGCCCTGCGGCATCCCTTGCGGGCCAGCGGCCCCGCCACCCTGCTGCTGCAGCTGCTGCATTTGCATCTGCATCGCGCGCTGGGCCGCCTCGATCTCGGCGCGGTCCTTGAAATCGATCAGTTCGATTTCAAAGGTCAGGTCGGTGTTGGGCGGAATATCGCCCGCCGCCTTGTCGCCATAGGCCAGTTCGGCCGGGATCTCGACCTTGTACTTCCCGCCGCGCTGCATCTTCTGCAGGGCCTGGGTAAAGCCGGGGATCACGCCTTCGACCGGGAACGCGGCCTGTTCCTGCTGGTCGAACACCTTGCCGTCGGGCAGCGTGCCCTTGTACTTGATCAGCACCACGTCCTTCACCGTCGGCGACGGGCCGGTGCCCACCTTCAGCGTCTCGACCTCTACCGAGCCCGGCAGCGTCGCATAGGCAAGGCCGGCGGCGGCGAGCGCGGCGGCGGCAACGCCGATCCACAGCTTGGTCAGGGCGCCCTTGGCAATGGGCTGGAGCGGGACGCGGGTGATCTCGGTCATCTTGGGTCTTCCTTCGGGCGCACCAAAACAAAAGGGCGCGGATTCGTCCGCGCCCTCATGGCTTATCGCGTTGCAGCGTTCAAGGCTGCAAGCGGCGTCTTACTTGACGCCGTCGCGTTCCGCCCGCTTGCGCTCCATCTTGCGAGCGCGGCGCACGGCAGCGGCCTTTTCACGGGCGCGCTTTTCCGACGGCTTTTCAAAGTGACGGCGCAGCTTCATCTCGCGGTACACGCCCTCGCGCTGCAGCTTCTTCTTGAGCGCGCGCAGAGCCTGTTCGACATTGTTGTCCCGGACGAGAATTTGCATAAACCGACACACCTCACAAACGAAAGGAACAGAGCCCCGCTGATCCGTAGCGCGGGGAATGTGCCTTTGCGAAATAGCAAAAGAAACACGAACCGAATCCGCCAGGATCGGTTCCAACCGGCGGGCGGCTAGCAGAGTCGCGCTGGGAACGCAAGCCGCGAAAGCACCCTGTGGCCGAACTGCCGCTTGCGCGGCGACTCCGGCACGGCGCCCAGTTACCCTGCCCGCCCGGATTGCGCCAGCCCCCGTTCTGTGGTGTCTGCACGCAACAAGGGGGCGCTTTTCATGCAGACCAGTTTCACGCTGGCGGATTGGGCCGTGCTGGCGGGCTATGTCCTGCTGCTGGCAACGGCAGGCTGGCTGTCCACCCGGCGCGGGCTGGCCAGCCGGGACGATTACTTCCTGGCCGGGCATCATGCGCCGACCTGGCTGGTGGCGATTTCGGTGCTGTCGACCGTGCAATCGGCGGCGACGTTCCTCGGTGCGCCCGATTCCAGCTATCGTGGCAACTTCACGTACTTGTCAGGCGTGATTGGTGCCCTGCTGGCCGCGTGGATCGTTGCGCAAGTGCTCATCCCGCGCTTCTACGCGCTGGGGGTGACGACGGTGTACGAGCTGCTCGAAACCCGCTTTGACGCCACCGCGCGGCGGGCGGCGGCGCTGATGTACCTGCTGGGCCGGATCCTCGCCAGCGGCGCGCGGCTCTACCTCGCGGCCATCGCCGTCTCGATGATCCTGTTTCTTGACGTTGACCCGCAACACATTGCGATATCGGCGTTTATCCTGCTCCTGTTCGGGCTGGTATTCACCTTCATGGGCGGGTTGAACTCGATCATCTGGAGCGATCTGGTCCAGGTCGTCCTCTATGTCGGCGCCGCCCTGATCGTCGCGATTTACCTGTGGAGCCTGATTCCGCTGGATTTCGGCCAGGCCGTGGACGCCCTGCGCCACGCCCCAGGCGGAACGGACAAGCTGGTGCTGATCGACACCTCGCTGAACCTGTCGGCACCATTCGGGATCTTCGCGGTACTCACGGGGGTAACCCTGCTCAACGTCGGCTCCTCTGGCCTCGATCAGGACATCACCCAGCGCCTGATCGCCTGCCGCGACGCCCGGCAAGGCAACCGCGCGCTCTATCTCGCCAACTGGGTATCGCTGCCGGTGATCGCGCTGTTCCTGCTGATCGGCGCGCTGCTGCATTTATACTATGCCAGCGGCAGCGCCCCTAGCGGCAGCTTCAACGGCGAGAAGGTGACGGTGTTCATGCACTTCATCCTGACCGAACTGCCCCCCGGCCTGCGCGGACTGGTGACCGTGGGCGTGATCGCGGCGGCGGCCATCAACTCAGGGCTGATCTCGATGGCCTCGGTGCTGGTCAACGACCTCTATCGCCCGCTTGCCGAGCGCAGGGCCCCGCGTGGTGACGCTCACTACGTCCGCGCCGGGCGGATCGCGACGATCGTGCTGGGCTGCGCGTTGTTCGGAATGGCGATCCTGTCCTACTACTGGCAACGCTATGCCGACAGCTCGCTGCTGGAATTCGTGCTGGGAGTGATGGCCTTTGCCTATTCCGGGCTGATCGGGGTCTATGCCATCGCGCTGTTCACCACACGCGGTTCCTCCGCCAGCGTGATCGCTGCCTTTGCCGCCGGATTCCTGACCGTTCTGGCGTTCCAGCCCTATGTGATCGACAGCCTGAACCTGCCGGAAAGCCTGCGCGGCATCGCGTTTCCATGGCAACTGGTGGCCGGAACGCTGATCGCCGCAGCGGTCTGCGCGATCGCTCCGGGCAAGGGTGTGGTCAGAAGCGGGGCAACACGCTAAGGCGGGCGCAATGAACAACCCTCCTTCTTTTGCGATGTCATCGCTCTATGTCGCCGCGGGCGGCGGTCTGGGCGCCTGGCTGCGCTATCTGGTCGGCCGCCTGTGGGGCGCGTCCGGCGGTACGGCTGCGTTTCCTTATGCCACGCTGACTGTCAATATTCTCGGCAGTTTCGCCATGGGCCTGCTGGCCGGCTGGCTTGCCCGGTTCGGTGCGCATGGGGAAGGCTGGCGCCTGCTGCTGGGCGTCGGACTGCTGGGCGGCTTCACCACGTTTTCCGCGTTCAGCCTGGAACTGGTCAACATGATCCAGCGCGGCAATTGGGCGCAGGCTGGCAGCTACAGCGCCCTGTCGCTGATCGGCGGGATCGCCGGGCTGCTGGCGGGCCTCGCCGTGGTGCGGGGGCTGGCATGAGCGACCCCAAGGACACCGCCGCCGTCCGCCAGTTCACCGTCCGCGCCGATGATGACGGCGTGCGGCTGGACCGCTGGTTCAAGCGCCACTTGCCGCAGATCGGCTTTGCCACGGTCAGCCGCTGGGCGCGCACCGGGCAGATCCGCGTCGACGGCAAGCGCGCCGATCCGGCAGACCGACTGACCACCGGGCAAGTGTTGCGCGTGCCGCCGGGCGGCGACGCCCCGGAAACCAAGGCCCGCACCCGCAAGCCGCTGACCGAGGCGCAGATCGCGCTGGCCGACAGCATGGTCATCACGCAGGACCGAGCCGCCATCGTGCTGAACAAGCCGCCGGGCCTCGCCACGCAGGGCGGCAGCGGCACATATGAACACGTCGACGGGCTGCTGGACGCCTTCGCGCCCGATGGCCCCCGCCCCCGGCTCGTCCACCGGCTGGACAAGGACACTTCCGGCGTCCTGCTGATCGCCCGCACGCCGGGCGCCGCGGCGTTCTTTTCCAAGCGCTTTTCCGGCCGCACCGCGCGCAAGATCTATTGGGCGCTGATCACCGGCGTCCCCTCGATCGAGGACGGGCTGATCGAGCTGCCGCTGGCCAAGCAGCCCGGCACCGGCGGCGAAAAGATGATGGTCGACGAAAGCGAGCATGGCCAGCCCGCCCGCACCCGCTATCGCGTGATCGACCGCGCCGGCAACCGGGCGTGCTGGGTGGAACTGCAACCGCTGACCGGGCGCACCCACCAGTTGCGCGTCCACATGGCGGCGATTGGCCACCCCATCGTCGGCGACGGCAAGTATGGCGGGCCGGAAGCCTTCCTGTCGGGCAGCATCAGCCGCAAGATGCACCTCCACGCCCGCCGCCTGATCATCGAGCATCCGGACGGCGCTCCGCTGGACGTCGTGGCCGAACTGCCCGAACACTTCGCGGCCAGCATGGAGCAACTGGGCTTTGACGAGGCCGACGGCGCCGATCTGCCCGAAGCCCCGCGCCTGCCCGAACGCGAAGCGCGCAAGCTGGCGGCCAAGGCCCACGCCAAGCAATACCGCAAGGAACGCCGCGGTGAGCGCAAGGGGGGCGAACGCAAGAGCGGTGACCGCCGTGCCCGCACCGGAGGAGGCGGAATTGCCGATGCCCCGCCCAAAAAGCGCGGCCCAACCAAGGGCAAGGGATCGCCCAAGCCTGCCAGCAAGCCGGCTGGCAAGCCGCTTGCCGCCAAGGCACCGGCCCGTGCCCGCCGCCCCGCCGGAACCAAGGCGGCACCCCGGCCGGGCAAACGCTGATGCATCCGAACGCCGACTTCCGCCATCCTGACCGGGCGCTGTGCGAGGCGCTGATCGAGGAAATCGGGTTCGGCATGGTCTTTGCGACCACGCCTGACGGCCCGCGCGTGGCCCATGTGCCGCTGCTGTCCACCGGGGACGGCGCGATCCAGTTCCACCTGTCGCGCGGCAACGCGTTGACCAGGCACCTCAACGGCGCAACCGCGCTGATCGTGGTCAATGGCCCGGACGGCTATGTCTCCCCGCGCTGGTATGCCGACCGGGAACAGGTGCCGACGTGGAACTATATCGCGGTCGAACTGGAAGGCCGGGTTCGGCGGATGGATGCGGATGGGCTGCTGGCCCACCTTGAAGCCGTGTCCGACCGCCACGAGGAACGGATCGTCGAGGGTGATTTCTGGTCGATGGACAAGCTCCCAGCCGAGAAACTGCGCGGGTTGCTGGCCGGGATCGTCGGGTTCGAGATGGAAATCCAGGCCTGGCGCGAGACGCTGAAACTGTCGCAGAACAAGCCGGCCGACGAACGCGCTCGCGTCGCGGACGGGCTGGAATCCGAAGGATCGCCCGCGATTGCCCAACTGATGCGGACGCTGGCGCCATGACGGTGAAGCTGGCGGTGTTCGATTGCGATGGCACGCTGGTCGATGGCCAGGGCGGGGTCTGCGCATCGATGGACGCGGCCTTTGCGGCTGTCGGGCTCGCCGCGCCGGATCATCATCAGGTGCGCCGAATCGTCGGGCTCAGCCTGCCGCAGGCAATCCGCCTGCTCGCCCCGGATGCCGAGGAACCCGTCCGGGCAGAAATCGACCGCGCCTACCGCGAGATCTTCCGCGCCGCGCGCGAGGCCGGGCAACTGGCGGAACCGCTGTTCCCCGGCATCCGCGCCTGCCTGGACAGCCTGCGCGATGCAGGCTGGACGCTGGGCGTGGCGACCGGCAAGTCGGATCGGGGGCTGGAACATTGCCTGGCGACCCACGGCATTTCCGGCCACTTCGTGACGTTGCAAACCGCGGATCGGCACCCGTCCAAGCCCCATCCCGCCATGCTGGAGGCCGCCATGGCCGACGCACTGGCCGATGCGGCCCAGTCGGTCATGATTGGTGACACCCAGTTCGACATCCTGATGGCCGTCAACGCCGGGGTCCGCGCGATCGGGGTCGACTGGGGGTATCACACGCCGCATGAATTGCTGGATGCGGGGGCCGAGACGGTGGTCCGCTCCCCCGCCGAATTGCTGGAGGTGCTGCAGTGAGCAAGGATCCCGCGATGGCGCGGTTCTTCATCATTCAGGCGGTCCGGGCTGGCGGTGTCGCGCTGGCGGTCTATGGCCTGATCGCCTTGGCGGGCAAGGCTGCATTGCCGCCGCCGGCCGGACTGGTGCTGACCGTGATCGGCATGATCACAGCCTATCTTGGCCCGCTGACCCTCGCCAAACGCTGGAAAAGTCCCGACGCATGAAGCGCTTTTACAAGGAAGCCGCCGCCGCACCGGTTGCGGGCGGCTGGCAAGTCACGCTGGATGGCCGCGCGATCAAGACCGCCGGGGGACGCCCGCAGATCGTCTCGAGCGAAGCCGCGGCGACCCTGCTGGCGCGCGAATGGGCCGATCAGGGCGAGGAGATCGATCCCGCGCGCTTCGTGCTGCGCGATCTGGCCGACTATGCGCTGGATGTCGTCGCGGCGGATCGGGCGGACGTGATCGCCACGCTGCTGCGCTATGCCGAAACGGACACGCTGTGTTACCGCGCTGAGGCGGGAGAGCCGCTGGAGGCGCGCCAGATCGAGGTCTGGGAACCGCTGCTGAAAGCGGCCGAAGCACGCTGGGATATCCATTTCGAACGGATCGGCGGCGTGATCCACCGCCCCCAGCCCGCCGCAACGCTGAAGCGGCTGGAAGCCGTGCTGCAGGCCGAAGATGACTTCGCGCTGGCCGCGCTCAACACGCTGACCACGCTGGCGGCATCGCTGGTGATCGGCCTTGCCGCGCTGGCTGCAGATGCCGATGCGGACGCGCTGTGGGACATCGCCAATCTGGAGGAAGACTGGCAGGCCGAGTTGTGGGGCAAGGAGGCGGAATACGTCGAGCGCCGCGCCCGGCGCCTCGCCACGTTCACTGCCGCGATGGAATTCGCGCGGGCCGTTCGCGGCTAGGCGCTTACTGCGCCATCCATTCCGCCACCTGGCCTGCTACATCGTTCGCCGCCCGGTTCAGCGCCGCCCCGACCGCGTCGGGCTTGGCCGACACCCCGGAAACGACGCTTTCAAACCGCCGGGTCGCAACTTCACCACTCGGACCGGTGCGGAAGGCATCGAAGCGCACCACCACCGCCATTTCGCGCGCGTCATACCCCATGTCTAGCAACCGGCCCGACAGCCGCGTGCCAATCAGCGGCGCGGCCTGATCGTCTTCCAGCACCAGCCGCCCGCCGCCGCCCGGCAGCGGCTGGGCGCGCAGGGTTTCGGCCAGCAGCCCCCGGAACAACCGTGCCGGGCGTTCCACCCACAGGGCGTCTTTCAGATAGGCGATGCTGGACGCGCTGACCTGCACCGGAACCCGCTGAACCGCCAGTCGCTTGTCGGTATCGGGCTCCATCACCATGATCGCAGTCGCACCGGTGCCGGATGCCACCGCCCCGGCGGGAGCGGACTTTGCCGGAGTGAGGCTCAGCAGCGACGGCGGCGCCTTGCCACCGCCCAGCCCCAGACAGCCCGACAGCACCAGCGCGGCGGCGGTCACCGTGGCAAAGCGCAGCGATTTCACGGTCTGGATCATGGCTTGTATTCCGGCAGCTTGTCTCCGCCCAGCAGCGCGGCGGCGCCCTGATCGTTGACCTTTTCAGTCAGGTCGCGCAGCGCGCGGGTGGTGGCGCGCAGGTCGCGGATCGCCGCTTCGGCCTGCGGCAGGGTGGTTTCGTTCAGCTGGCGCGCGGCGGGCCGGGCATCGGCCAGCGTGGCATTCAGCGTATCCGACGTCTTCTCGATCGATTTCAGCGAAGTGCGGAACTGTTGCAGCATCTGCTTGCCCTCGCCATTCAGCGTGGCGTCGGTATTCGCGGCGATCTGTTCAAAGCTCTTGAGCGCAACCTGGGCTTCCAGCAGGGTCTTCTGCAGTTCCACCATCGTGCGCTGCACTTCGGGCGAGGAGTTGGCGAGCTGTCCGGTCAGCCGGTCGGTGTTGGTCAGGATATTCTCGATCGACTGCTGGTTCTTGTCGGAAAAGACCGTGGTCATCCGCTCTGTCAGGGTTGCCAGCCGTTCGAGCAGAACCGGCGCGGTATTGAGCAGTTCGCCCAGACCGCCACGTTTGGTGGGGATCACCGGCACGCCCTCCGGCCCGGCTTCGGTCAGCGGCGGCGCACCGCGCACGGCCCCTTCCAGCTGGATGTTCGACACGCCTGTGAACCCGCTCTGGATCGTGGCGGTCGTGCCCAGCAGCACTGGCACATCATCGTTCAGCGAAATCCGCACCCGCACGAAACTGGGGTCCTTCTTCCACAATTCGATGGTCTTGACCTGCCCCACCGGCACGCCCGAAAAGCTCACCGCCGACCCTTTGGACAGGCCATCGACCGACTGCTTGAAGAACACGTCGTATTCCTGCTGGTTCGTCTGCCCCAGCCGGGCGATCCAGATGATGAACGCCGCCAGCACGGCCAGCAGCGCCAGCGTGACAGTGCCCACCCAGATGTGATTGGCCCGTGTTTCCATCGCCCTGCCTTATGCCCCCTGCCCGTTCGACTTGTCGATGGCTTTCGCCCGGTGCTGCGCTTCCGTCGCCGCCCGGCCGCGTGGGCCGTTGAAGTATTCCTGGATCCACGGATGGTCGAGCGCCAGCAATTCCGGGATCGTCCCCACCGCGATCACCTGCTTGTCGGCAATCACCGCCACCCGATCACAGATTTCGTGCAGCGTATCGAGATCGTGGGTGATCAGGAACACCGTCAGCCCCAGCGTATCCTGCAGCTCCTTGGTCAGCGCGTCGAACGCCGCGGCGCCGATCGGGTCGAGCCCGGCGGTCGGCTCATCCAGGAACAGCAGTTCCGGATCGAGCGCCAGCGCCCGCGCGAGGCCCGCGCGCTTGCGCATCCCGCCGGACAATTCCGAGGGATACTTCGCCGCCGCATCGGCCGGCAGGCCCGACAGCATGACCTTGAACCGCGCGATTTCGTGGCGCAATTCGTCACTGATCTCAGGATAGAATTCGCGCAGCGGCACTTCAACGTTTTCTGCCACGGTCAGCGTCGAGAACAGCGCGCCGCCCTGAAACAGCACACCCCAGCGGCTACGGATGTCGATCTCTCCCCCACCATAGGAACCGGCGTGCATGGTCTGGCCCAGCACCTCGATCCGGCCCGCGACTGGTGCCTGCAGGCCGATGATGGAGCGCATCAGCACCGACTTGCCGGTGCCCGATCCGCCCACTACGCCAATGATCTCGCCGCGCCGCACGGTCAGATTCAACCCTTCATGAATCACATGGTCGCCAAAGGCATTGCTCAGCCCTTCAACCACGATCGGGCAATCGCCGGTGTAGTGGAGTTCGCTCATCCCCAGCCAATCTCGGTGAAGAACACCGCGAAGAACGCGTCGAGCACGATCACCGCAAAGATCGCCTGGACCACAGCAACCGTGGTGCGGTGACCCACTTCCTCGGAATTGCCCTTGACCTGCATGCCCTGATAACAGCCGGTCAGCGCAATGATCAGGCCGAATACCGGCCCCTTGATCAGCCCGACCCACAGGTCATGCGTGGGCACCACTTCCTGCACGCGGGTGATGAAGGTCCAGAATGGAATGTCGAGCGTGAGCGTCGAAATCGCCGCGCCGCCGATGATCGACAGCAGCGCGGAATAGAACCCCAGCAACGGCATGACGAGGATGGCTGCCAGCACGCGCGGGATCACCAGCGCTTCCATCGGCGATACGCCGATGGTCCGCATCGCGTCGATTTCCTCGGTCAGCTTCATCGTGCCGATCTGCGCGGCAAAGGACGAACCCGACCGGCCCGCCACCATGATCGCGGTCATCAGGATGCCCAGTTCGCGCAGGGATATCCGCCCGACCAGATTGACGGTCATTTCGCCAAAGCCCAGATCCTGCAACTGCACCGCGCCCTGCTGCGCGATCACGATCCCGACCAGAAAGCTCATCAACCCGACGATCGGCAGCGCGGTGACCCCGACCAGTTCGACCTGCCGGACCACCGCGTTGACGCGCAGGCGCGAGCGGCCAAACGTGATCGCCCAGGCCGCCACCAGCATGCCGCCCATGAATTCCAGAATGCCCAGCGTGCCCCGGCCCAGCGCGATCATGTAGTTGCCGACAAACGCCGGAACGCGCGTCAGCAGCGGCAATTCCTCAGGCACGATCGCGCCCTCGCCGCGCAGCGGCCGCAGCGCCGCGATCAGCCGCTCGGCCTCTTCGCTGGCGCCGGTGATCTGTGCGGCATTGTCGCGGGCCAGCCGCCAGACGGTCCACGCGCCGGTCGTGTCGATCTCGCGCACGCCGGACAGATCGATCTGCCGGACCGGCCCTTCCAGCTGGCGCAAGCGGGGATCGAGGGTGCCGACCGAGGACACCACCAGCGGTCCGGTCAGCGCGATGGTGAGCGCGCCATCGTCATCCGCTTGGGCAGTAAAGTCGGCCTGGTCACGCATCTTATGCGTGGTCATGCGGGAAAATCCGCGCGCCGACAAGCTTGCCCGTGGCGCGGGGCGCACTTGCGCCCTGCGCGGGGCGCTGGCAAAGGCCCGGAACGATGACTGACACTGCGCTCGACAAGACTTTCGACCCCGCCGCGATTGAGGCGAAGTGGTATGCCCATTGGGAGCAAGGCGGCCTGTTCCGCCCCGCGCGCCCGGATGCGACGCCCTATACCATCGTCAACCCGCCGCCGAACGTAACCGGCAGCCTGCATATCGGCCACGCGCTGGACAACACGTTGCAGGACGTGATGATCCGGTATGAACGCCTGCGCGGCAAGGATGCGCTGTGGGTGGTGGGCACCGACCATGCGGGCATCGCCACGCAGATGGTGGTCGAACGCCAGCTCGAAGCGAAGCAGGACAAGCGCACCAACTATTCGCGCGAAGATTTCATCGCCAAGGTCTGGGAATGGAAGGCCGAAAGCGGCGGCACGATCACGCGCCAGCTGCGGCGCCTCGGCTGCTCGATGGACTGGAGCCGCGAGCAGTTCACCATGGACCCGCACTTCACCCGCGCCGTGGTGAAGGTGTTCGTGGACCTTTACAACCGGGGACTGATCTACCGCGACAAGCGGCTGGTGAACTGGGACCCCAAGCTGAAGACCGCGATTTCCGACCTTGAGGTGGAAACCCGCGAGGTCAAGGGCGGCTTCTGGCACTTCAAGTATCCGCTGGCCGATGGCGTCACGCGCGACGACGGGCTGGACTACATCGAGGTGGCGACCACCCGCCCCGAAACGATGCTGGCCGACATGTGCGTGGCCGTTCACCCGGATGACGCCCGCTATCAGTCGGTGATCGGCAAGGACATCCTCCAGCCGTTGACCGGCCGCCGGTTCAAGGTAGTGGCGGACGAGCACGCCGATCCGGAACTGGGCAGCGGCGCGGTGAAGATCACGCCGGGGCATGACTTCAACGACTTCGAAGTGGGCAAGCGCGCCGGGATCAAACCCGCCGACATGCTCAACATGTTCGATGCCGAAGCCAAGGTCGTGCAGACCGCCGACGGGCTGGTCCCCGCCGAATTCGTCGGCCTGGACCGGTTCGACGCGCGCGCGCTGGTGGTCCAGCGGATGAAGGAAGCGGGCTTCCTGATCCCGCACGTCACCAAAGACAAGGACGGCGCCGAAACCGAGCATGACGCCGAACCGCGCACGATCCAGACGCCGTTTGGCGACCGCGGCGGCGTGGTGATCGAACCCTGGCTGACCGACCAGTGGTATGTGAACGCGGCGGAACTTGCCAAGGCCCCGCTCGAAGCCGTGCGCAGCGGCGCGATCGAGATCGTCCCCAAGACCTGGGAAAAGACCTTCTTCAACTGGATGGAAAACATCCAGCCGTGGTGCGTCTCGCGCCAGCTGTGGTGGGGCCACCGGATTCCGGCGTGGTATGGCTCGGACGGTGCAATCCATGTCGCCGAAACCGAGGAAGAAGCCCAGGCCAAGGCCGGTCCTGGCGTCACTCTGGAACGCGACAACGACGTGCTCGACACCTGGTTCTCCTCGGCGCTGTGGCCCTTCGCCACGCTGGGCTGGCCGGACGAGAGCGCGCTCGCGGCGCGCCACTATCCCAACGACCTGCTGGTTTCCGGCTTTGACATCCTGTTCTTCTGGGATGCGCGGATGATGATGATGGGGCAGGCGATGACGGGCAAGAACCCGTGGCCGCGCCTCTACCTGCACGGCCTCGTCCGCGCGGCCGATGGGCAGAAGATGTCCAAGTCCAAGGGCAACGTGGTCGATCCGCTTGGCCTGATCGATCAGTACGGCGCGGATGCGCTGCGCTTCTTCATGGCGGCGATGGAAAGCCAGGGCCGCGATGTGAAGATGGATGAGAAGCGCGTCGAGGGCTATCGCAACTTCGCGACCAAGCTGTGGAACGCGGCCCGCTTCTGCCAGTCGAACGGGATCGGCGCGAGTGCTTCGATCACCGCCCCGGCGGCGACCAGCGCGGTCAACAAGTGGATCATCGGCGAAGTCGTCGAAACCGTCGCCGCGCTGGATCAGGCGCTGGCGGACCTGCGTTTCGATGCCGCCGCCAACGTGATCTACCACTTCGTCTGGGACCAGTTCTGCGACTGGTACATCGAGCTGATCAAGGGCAACTTCGACGCCGAAACCAAGGCGGTCGCCGGCTGGGTGCTCGACCAGATCCTGGTCATGCTTCACCCGTTCATGCCCTTCGTGACCGAGGAACTGTGGAGCAAGCTGGGCGACCGGGCCGACTATCCGCTGATTACCGCGCAGTGGCCGCAGCCGGGCGCGGCGGTCGATGCGGCGGCGAAGGCCGAAGTCGACTGGCTGATCGCGCTGATCGGCAACCTGCGCACCGCCAAGAACGAACTCGGCATTGCGCCTGGCGCCAAGCTGGACGCGTTCCTGCCCGATCCGTCGGACGCCACGCGCGGCATCATCGCCCGTAATCCGGCCGCAATCGAGCGGCTGGCGCGCCTCAACGGCATCCGGTTCGAAGCGGCCCCTGCCGGGGCAGCGATGCAGGTGGGCGCTGGCGACGCCAACATCATTGTGCCGCTGGAAGGCGTGATCGACATCGCGGCGGAAAAGACCCGCCTCGAAAAGGCGCTGGCCGTCGCGCAGAAGGAAGCCAAGAGCCTGGAAGGGCGGCTGTCCAACCCGGCCTTCGTTGAAAAGGCGAAGCCCGAAGCCGTCGAAAAGGCCCGCGCCGACCATGCGATGCATGCGGCCGAAGCCGAGCGGCTGGCGGCAGCGCTGGCGCGGCTGGGGTGAGCCTTACCCTCGCCACGGTCAATCCGGGCGAGCCGGAGATCTTCGCCTCATTGCAAGGTGAAGGGCCGTCCGCCGGGCGGCCCTGCACGTTCGTGCGCCTGTCGCGTTGCAACCTGTCCTGCACCTGGTGCGACACGGCCTACACCTGGCGGTTCGAGGGCGACAACCGGCCGCACCGCGATGACCTGGCGTTCGAACGCAAGGCCAATCAGGTAGTGCTGGATGAGGCGGACGTTGCCGCACGGATCATGGCGCTGGGGCAGGACCGGCTGGTCATCACCGGCGGCGAACCGCTGCTCCAAGGCGCGGCGTTGGCGCGAATGGTGGCGCTGCTGGAAGGCCACCGAGTGGAAATCGAAACCAACGGCACGGTCGCTCCGCACCCCGCGCTCGATCCGTTGGTGGCGCAATACAATGTGAGTCCGAAACTGAAGCATTCGGGCAATCCCACTGAAATCGCACTGATTCCCGAACGGCTGGCCGCGTGGGCCGCCGATCCGCGCGCGACCTTCAAGTTCGTGATTGCCGAACCGGCGGACCTGGACGAGGTGCTGGCACTGCAAGCCGCCCATGCCATCCCGTCCGAGCGCGTGATGCTGATGCCCGAAGGGACGAGCAGCACGGTCATCCGTGACCGCTCACGCTGGCTGGCGCCGTTGGCGCTGGCGCACGGCATGCGCCTTTCGGACCGGTTGCACATCCATCTTTATGGTGACACGCGCGGTACATGAGCGAACCCGCCGCCCCCTCCGCCCCGTTGCGCGGCGACCTGACGCAGGGGCCGCTGCTGCGCACGTTGATGATGTTCGCGCTGCCGCAACTGGTCGGCAACGTGCTGCAGTCGCTAAACGGATCGATCAACGCGATCTGGGTGGGGCAACTGCTGGGCGACGGCGCGCTGGCGGCCACGGCCAATGCCAACATCATCATGTTCCTGCTGTTCGCGCTGGTGTTCGGGTTCGGCATGGCCGCGACGGTGAAGATCGGGCAGGCCTGGGGGCGCAAGGACATTCCCGGCGCCCGCCGCGCGCTGGGCACCGCGCTGGGACTGACCGGGGGCATAGCGCTGGTTACGACCGTGGGAGGCATGGTCTTTGCGCCGCAATTGCTGGATCTGCTCGCCACACCGGGCGATGCGCGGGGAGAAGCGCTGGCATACTTGCGCGTGGTGTTCATCGCCAACCCGATGGCAACCGTTACCACGATGATCGCGATGGGCCTGCGCGGGGCTGGCGATGCCGCCACGCCGCTGCGCTTCCTGATCCTGACCGTGGTACTGGACGTGATCCTGAACCCGCTGCTGATCCTGGGGTTCGGCCCGATCCCAGCGCTGGGGATCGCCGGGTCCGCCTGGGCAACGGTAATCGCCACGACCATCGGTCTGATCGGCCTGCTGGGGTGGATCTATGCCAAGGACCTGCCACTGCGGCTGCGCGGGACCGAGCTGCGCTGGTTGAAACCGCACCACGCCGAACTGCGTTTCATCCTGGCCAAGGGCCTGCCGATGGGGGCGCAGATGCTGATCATTTCCGGCGCGGGGGTGATCATGATCGGCCTCGTCAACCGCGAAGGGATCGTGATAGCGGCAGCCTATGGCGCGCTGTTGCAGGTGTGGAACTACATCGGGATGCCTGCAATGGCGATCGGCGGGGCGGTCAGCGCGATGGTCGCCCAGCACATCGGCGCGGCGCGGGAAGAACGGGTGGACGCGATCGGCTGGGCCGGCTCGCTGGCCAATCTGGCCATGACCGGCGCGCTGATCGCGGTGCTGGTGCCGTTTGACCGCCCGGTGCTGGAACTGTTCCTCGGCAGCGCCAGCGCGGCCGTGCCGGCGGCGCTGCATATCCAGGACCTGGCGATCTGGACCTACCTGCCCTTTGGCATCACCATCGTGCTGTTCGGCACCCTGCGCGCTTACGGCGTGATCTATGCCCAGCTCGCCGTGCTGCTGGTGTCGATGTATGCCGCGCGGCTGGGGGCCTATTGGCTGCTCTATCCGGTGCTTGGACCGGATGCGCTGTGGTATTCGTTCCTGATCAGCTCGGTCCTGTCGATGCTGCTGACGATTGCGATCTATTTCTACGCCCCCTGGCGCAAGCGGATGCTGGCGCGGATCGCGAAGTAAGTCTTACCGGCCCTGTGCGCGCCAGCGCTGGACGGTGCGCAGGACCATTTCCTCCTCGCCGCCGCTACTGGACCACAGCTGGCTGATCGACGGGTCCGCGCTGGCTGGACGCTTGGTTTCTTCCAGATCGTCGAAGCTGACGCGGATCGGGATCGACACGCCCTCGCCGCAGATGATGCATTCGCGGTTGCGCAGCGCGGGAATGGAATCGAGGAACCCGCGCGCGCCTTCCGGCATGGCTGCTTTCACGAAGGCCTGGTCGCGGTCGTTGTTGAGGCGCATCGAAATGATCGTGCCGCACTGTGACAGCACCCCTTCGGCCAGGTCCGACGGACGCTGGGTAATCAGCCCCAGGCTGACGCCGTACTTGCGGCCCTCCTTGGCGATCCGCCCGAGGATGCGGCCAACCGACGAGCCATCGGCGTTCTTTTCGCTGGGCACATAGCGGTGCGCCTCTTCGCAGACCAGCAGCACCGGCCGGGTCTTTTCATCGCGCGCCCAGATCGCGAAGTCGAACACCATGCGGCTGAGCACGGCCACCACCGTGGACGTGATGTCCGACGGCACGCCCGAAACGTCGATGATCGAGATCGGCTTGCCCCGGCTGGGCATGCGGAAAATCTTGGCGATGAAATCCGCCATCGTATCGCCCACCAGCATGCCGGAGAACATGAACTGATAGCGCGGATCGGCCTTGATTTCGTCGATCTTGTTCTTGATCCGCATGAACGGGGCCGACGACGTCGCCTTGTCCAGCTTGCCCATTTCGGTCTGGATCAGGTTGGTCAGGTCCGACAGCAGATAGGGGATCGGCGAATCGACCGTGATCTTGCCCATGCTTTCCGCCAGCCGGTTCTTTGACCGCGCGGCCAGCAGGCACTTGGCGAGGATGTCGGCGTCTTCCTGCCGCTCGTTGCCGCTGCTGGTCAGGAACACTTCGCAGTGTTCCTCGAAGTTCATGATCCAGTAGGGCATCTGCAGGTTCGACACGTCGAAGATCATGCCGGTCTGCTTGAACGCCGCGCCGTACTCGCCGTGCGGGTCGATCATCACGATGTGACCTTCCGGCGCGTGTTCGCAGATCCGATGCAGGATCAGCGCGGCGCTGGTCGATTTGCCGGTGCCGGTCGAGCCGAGCAGCGCGAAGTGCTTGCCCAACATGGAGTCGATATACAGCCCGGCGCGAATGTCGCGCGTGGGGAACACGGTGCCAACCTGGATGCTGGTGCGCCCGTCGCTGGCGTAAATCTGCTTCAGGTCGCTGCTGGTGGCCGGATAGATCAGGGCGCCGGGAATGGGATAACGCGTCACACCGCGGCGGAAGCTGTGGATGCGGCCGGTCAGGCGTTCTTCATCGCCTTCACCCAGAAAATCGATGTTGGCCATGATCCCGCCGGGGGTCTTGGAATCCTGACGCTGGGTGCGAACGCTGGCGAGCAACCAGCTCTTGCCGACGCGAATCTTGACCTGGCTGCCGACCTGGCCCGCCAGCGCCACCGAAGGATCGCTGTCAGCCGAGCATTCCTGCAGGCGTTGCAAGTCGAGCGCAATGGCCGAGCCGGAGCCAGCGATTTCCAGAACGATGCCAATGGGTTCGCGGGCATTGTCGAAATCTTGCCCGGCGACGGCGTCTGCCGGGATATCGCCGGCCTGTGCCGGCTGTGCCGCGCCAAATCCACGCTGGCTCATGTCGTTCATACGTCCGTCCATTATCTTTTCCGGCAAGCCGACCCGCTTGCCTGTCAGGACATAGGTTTGGAACGTTAATTTTGGGCTAAATTCGCCCGTAGAACGTTATCAGACCAGCGCGAACAGGCGCCCGGCAAGGAAGCCCATGCCAATCGAGATCGCCACGGCCAGCAATCCGTAAAGGAAACCGTAGTTCTCCGCGAACAGTGCGGTCGCCCGTTCGAAGCCCAGCTTCTTGACCTCGACCCGGCTGATCGCGGAGGCGACTACTCGCCCTCTGGAAATGGCAAATGTTTCAGCGGTATAGCTGCCGGTCTGGACACTGGATGGCAAGGCGATCCGCGCCTGATAGAGCACCTGCTCGCTCACCCGCACCCCGCGCGAATCCTCCTTGTAGAGCCCTTCGCGCTGCATCAGATCGACGAGGCCGGCGGAGAACCGCGCCTGCTCGGCCGGGTCATAGGCACCGATCGGGGACAGCTGCAGCCAGGGCAACCCCAGTTCGTAAATCGCCGCCGTCTTGTCATCGACGATTTGCTTGATCGGGCGGGACGAGGCGACGGCGAAGAACGTTGGGGCCGAGCGGAATTCGGTGCTGTCGGCGTTGACCCAGATGCCCGCAATGCGCTGTTTTTCGCGCAGGATGATCGATCGGGTCGGCCCTTTCAGCACGACCACAATATCGTAATCCTGCCCGGCACGGGTGCCATCCGGGGTCAGAATGGCGCCAAACAGCAGCAACTCGGTGCCAGTGAAGCCCTGACGCACCTGGATTTCGTGCTGGGAGACTTCCGGCACCAGGATCGGATCGCGCGCGCCGGTCAGCGCGAGAAGCGCCAACAGGGCGATCAGCAGCCTCACAGCGCTTCCACCGTGTAGATTTCATCCGGTCGCCAGCCGAGGCCCAGCGCCATCGACAAGGCGATCGCGAGCACCAGCGATGCCAGCACGAACCGCAGCCGCGCCGCGGGCAGCCGCTCGGCCAGCTGCGCGCCGATCTGCGCCCCTGAAACCGACCCGATCAGCAACAGCACCGCCAGCACGATGTCCACCGCCTTCGTCGTCAGCGCGTGCATCATCGTGGTCGCCATCGTCACGAACAGGATCTGGAACAGCGATGTGCCGACCACCACGTTCGCACTCATCCCGAGGATATAGAGCATCGCCGGAACCAGTACGAACCCGCCGCCGATCCCCATCAGCATCGTCAGCACGCCCGTGAACATCCCCAGCAGCAACGGTGCGAGCGGGGAAATGTAGAGGCCCGAGCGATAGAACCGCCAGCGCAGCGGCAGGCTGGCGACCATCGGGTGGTGCCGCCGCTTGCGCGCGGGCAACGGCACGCCGGTCTTTTGCGCGCGCAGCGTCTGCCAGCTTTCGCGCGCCATGATCGAACCGATGCCGCCCAGCAGTAAGACGTACAGCAGATTGATCACCACATCGATCTGGCCCAGCCGTTGCAGCAGGCTGAACAAACCCGCCCCGATGAGTGTGCCGATGAAGCCGCCCGCAACCAGCACGCCGCCCATCTGGTAATCGACCCCGGCCCGGCGGGAATGCGCGAACACGCCCGAAACGCTGGCTCCGGTGACCTGGCTGGCCGCAGAAGCCGCGGCGACTGTCGGAGGGATGCCGTAAAAGATCATCAGCGGCGTCGTCAGGAACCCGCCGCCGACGCCGAACATGCCGGAAAGTATCCCCGTCAGCGCACCCAGCGCGACGATCACCAGGCCGTTCACCGACAGGTTGGCGATGGGAAGATAGACGTCCATTGTACCGCCTTGGCCTATCCCTTTCCGTGGCCGGAAGGAAGGCCGGGCTTGCCATAAAACTGCGAAAAAGCCCCGCGCGGTCGGATTATTCCGCAACCTCTGTCACAGCGGGCATGGAAACGGATTGCCCAGCCGGCTCCGCCCCGGGCGCGACCGCGCTCAGCCACAGCAATTGATGCTCTTCGGCCTGTCGCAGCCGCTCGAAATCGGGTGCGGCCTGCGGCGCCGTCACGAACGGACGGGGCGCTGCCGGCCGGACCCGGACCACAGAAGTCTCGGCTACGGAGGCAGGCGGAGCGGTTGCGGCCATTGCCGGCGGAGCGACTGGCTCCGGCCCGGCCCGGACGACTGCCGACGGTTCGGGCGCTGGCGCGGAGAAGCTATCCTGCAGGACCGCCCGCGCGCCGACCCAGGCCGAGAGCAACAGCGCCAGCGCGATCAGGGGTTGCCCCCGGCGCAGGCGATTGGAACGACGCGGCCGGGTCATGCCCGCACCTTGCCCAGTCGCGCCGTGGCCGGGTGGGCCGCGTGGTCGGTCTTGTCCCAAACCACATCACCGCCGCCCAGCGAGCGCAGATAGGCGGCCACCGCGCGCCGCGCCGCCATGATCGCGATCACATTGCCGACCGGCACCCGCACAACAGCGCGCAGCCCCTCGGCCAGGCCGTATTCGCGGGCGGTAAACACCAGCCGCGCCAAAAGCCGCCAGCCCAGACCGGCCAGGCTCAGCGCCACCATGACCCGGGCGGGCGCGGACAGGGGCACAAACAAGGCCTGACCGGTCCACGCCTCTCCCAGCAACAGGATGGCATCGATCAGCAGCAGCAGATAAGCCGCCAGCAGCACGAGCGCCGTCAACGGACCGCGCCGGTCCCGCAGGGCCATCCACAATTCGACCGGCTTGGTCGACCAGCCCAGCCGCTCCCACCCTTGCAGGGCAATGCCGTGAATCCACCGGGTCTTCTGGCGCACCGCCTGATCGAGCCGGGCGGGAAAATAGCTGGACGTGGCGACCAGATTGCCGTCGGCATCGCGCAGTCGCAGGAATGCGCTGCCGCGCCCTTCCGAAGACAAGGTCAGGCCCAGTTCGTAATCCTCGGTCAGGCATTCGGGCGCAAATGGTCCGGCATCGGCTTCGCCCGCATCGCGCCGCCGCTCTGCCAACCGTTCCAGCGCCACGCGGGCAAACCCGCAGCCCACCCCCGCCGCCGGCAACGAAGCCCCCAGCGCACTGCGCACAACCAGCGCCTTGGCATGGCTTTCCGTGAACTCGTCGGCATAGTGCCCGGCGACCCAGCGCGATTGCGGCAACAGTCCGGGGCGCACGGGCAGCTGGACGAAATCGACTGCGCTCACTGCGGCATCGATGGCCTGCAGGGCGGCCGGATGGACCATGTCTTCCGCATCGTGCAGCACCACCGCGCGAAACCAGCGCTGTCGGCGCTGTTCATCGTCGCACAGCGCCCGGTATAGCCGGTTCAGGCAGTCAGCCTTGGTGGTGGGGCCTTCGGCGCCGTGCACGACCAGCCGCACGCGCGGATCCCGCGCCGCCGCCGCCATGGCGGCGGCCAGAGTGGCAGGATCGTTGCGATAGCAGCCAACGTAGAGCTGCAGTTCCTGCTGCGGCCACGCCTTGAGCGCGTGGGCAATCGTGGTGCCGATGACGGCCGCTTCGCGAAATGCCGGGATCATGACCGCCACCGGGCCCATCAGCCGATCCACGCCATAACCGGGCGCCAGCCGCACGGTTCGCGTGCGCCGGGTCAGCCGCAGCCACAGGTAGGCCAGGTCCAGACCCAGTTCGTCGAAAAGTCCGATGGTGAACCAGAATGCCGCGAAAACCAGCAACTCGTGCTCGGCCAGCGCCAGCACCTGCAGTGCGCCCAGCAGCCAGCCATCCGCCGCCCCCGTCATTCCCGCGTGCATCCCCGCCAGCCTCGTGCCCGAAAGCCAGCCTAGAACTTATCCACAATGGTTGCAACGCGTTGCGGGCGCGCTGACGCGGGCCCACCGTTCAGTCCCCGGCCGGATTCGCGCCAGCCCGCAAGCGGGACTGCTCGATCAGATGGGCCAACTGGGCCGGAGTGGGTCGCGCCGGATTGGCTGGCCGCCCTGCCGCGCCGGGCTGCATTGCCCCCTCGGGCAAGGGCGACGGCGGGGCCGCCCCCTCGGCCGGGACCGCCTCGGCCGCTAGTTCGGCAGGCTCACCGTCGTCAACCGGAGCGGCCGGCTCGGCCTGGCTGGCGGCCGTCTCCGGAGCCGCTGCCATCACCCGCCGGTCCGTTTGTGCGGCCGGGACATCGGCCGGGTCGGCGCTGCCGAACAAGGCCATGAACACAGCCAGCCCAACCGCCAGTATCGCGACATTGCGATACAGCGTTCCCGATACGACTGGAGTTTTCGGTGCCCGGCGCATCCGGCCGGAATAGCGCGCAAACGTTAATGGAGCCTCACTAGCCGATCCGGCGGAAGATCATGGGCGGATTGGGATATTCCGGGCAATTGCACAGATCGTGGCTAACGGCTGTAAACCATCTCCGTTCACGGGAATTAATCGCGCGCCGGGCTATCACGGGCTTCGAACCGCACCCCACAGGACCCGGAACCGCGTGACCCTTGCCCCGACGATCATGGCCAAACGGCTGCCCGGTGCCTTGCGCCGGCTGGCTGGCGACCGTGCGGGCAATACGCTGGGGATGATCGCGGCGGGGATGTTTCCGCTGCTGGCACTGGTAGGCGGCGCGATCGACATGGGGCGCGGCTATCTGGCGGAGACCCGGTTGCAGCAGGCCTGCGACGCGGGCGTGCTGGCCGCGCGCAAGAAGCTGGGCAGCGGCGCCGTGGGCTTTGGCGTCGACAACTCCGGGGTGGAGGATGTCGGCCACCGCTTCTTCAACCTCAACTTCCGCGACGGCGCCTATGGCACCGAAAACCGCGATTTCGATGTGACGATCAACCCGGACACCACCATCGACGGCACGGCCACCGTCGAGGTGCCCACCACGATCATGAACCTGTTCGGGTACAGCCGGCTGGACTTGCAGGTATCGTGCGGCGCAAAGCTCGATTCGACCGATACGGACGTCATGCTGGTGCTGGACGTGACCGGATCGATGAACGAGACCAATCCCGGCGATACCAAGCCGCGGATCGAGATCCTGCGCGACGTGATCCTGGACTTCCACACCGAACTGGAAAACAACAAGCAGGAAAATGCCCGCATCCGCTATGGCTTCCTGCCCTATTCCACCAACGTCAACGTCGGCCATCTGCTGAAGGACGAATGGGTCGTCAGCGAATGGACCTACCAGTCGCGGCGGATGCTGGGATCGGGTAATACGTCCGGTTACTATACCTCGTGGACCGCGTCCTCGCCGATTTCGGGGACAGTGAACCGCACCGTGCATGCCACCTATGCCGCCACGCTGTCTGGCGGGGTCTATACCTGCCCGACCGTTCCGGCAAACACGCTCACGTCCAACACCGTGCTGGTTTCCAACACCAGCGCAGCATACGCTGGCCCGCCGGCCGGTACGCAGTACATTTCCACCTACCAGCGTACCCGCAACGGCAACGTCTATTCGGTGTCGCTCTCGGGCACGACCTGCACGGTCAACAAGGAAGCCTATACCAGCTATATCGACACGTATAAGTACTTCCAGACGCCCGCCCTGCAGATCGGCACCAACTGGCAATATGGGCCGGAGAAAGTGAACGTCAGCGGCTGGCGCACGGGGTCGAACGGCTGCATCGAGGAACGCGACACCTATATCATCGACGATTACAGCGCCGTGGACCTGAGCCGCGCGCTCGATCTGAACATCGACCTTGTCCCGACGGCCGGGGACAGCAAGACGCAGTGGCGCCCGCAATACCCCAAGCTGATTTTCGGGCGGGCCAAGAAGTGGGACAACAGCGGCAATTTCGATCTGGCCAGTGCCGCGACCACGGCGGAATATATCGCCCCCTGGGTCGCCAACACGGCCGCCTGCCCCAGCCCGGCACGCGCCCTGGCGGAGATGGATAGCCAGGCCGTGACCGATTACGTCGCCACGCTGAAGGCGGGCGGCAGCACCTATCACGACATCGGCATGATCTGGGGCGCGCGGTTGCTGTCTCCCACCGGTCCGTTCGCGGCGGAAAACGCGAACCCGGCCGATGGCCGCCCGACCAGCCGCAACATCGTGTTTCTGACCGACGGGCAGACCTCGGCACTGGACATCAGCTATTCCAGCTATGGCTTCGAACCGCTCGACCGGCGACGCTGGGCGCCGGGATCGGCCCTGTCGCTGACCCAGACGATCGAGCAGCGCTTCAGCTTTGCCTGCCAGGAAGCCAAGAAGAAGAACATCACTGTCTGGATCGTGGCCTTCGGGACTTCGCTGAACCCGATCATGGAAGAGTGCGCAGGCCCCGGCAAAGCCTTTCAAGCCAACGACAGCGACGAGCTGAACGAGATTTTCAAGAAGATCGCGACCTCCATGAGCGACCTTCGCCTGACGCTGTAGTCGTCCCGTCCGGTTTTGGTTGCAACGCCGCGTCAGTTGGGCGAATCCAGCGGATATGACTGCCCGCCGCCATCCGTTTTCGCCGCTCGCCACCCTTGCCACCCGCCTGTTCGGCGGTGAGGCAGGCGCTGGCATCCTGCTGATTGTTGTCGCGATTGCCGCGATGATCGCGGCCAATTCGCCGCTGGCGCACGGCTATCACGCGCTGTTCCACGCCACCTTGCCGTGGACACCGGTGCCCAAGCTGAACACGCTGCATCTGTGGATCAACGATGCCCTGATGGCGATGTTCTTCTTTGTCGTCGGGCTGGAAATCAAGCGCGAGGTGATCGACGGCGAATTGTCCTCGCCCGCGCGCCGCCGGCTGCCGGTGCTGGCCGCTGCCGCCGGCATGGCCGTGCCCGCGCTGGTCTATCTGCTGGTGGCCGGGGGCGAACCCGGCCTGGCCAACGGCTGGGCGATCCCGGCGGCGACCGACATCGCCTTTGCACTGGGCGTGCTGGGCCTGCTGGGCAAGCGCGCGCCTGCCTCGCTGCGCCTCTTTCTGCTGACGGTCGCCATTGTCGACGACCTCGGCGCGGTGGCGATCATCGCGTTCTTCTATACCGCCGGGCTGAAGCTGGTCTGGCTGGGCTGGGCGGCAGCCGCGCTGGCGGCGCTGGTGGTGCTCAATCGTGCGGGCGTGACGCGGGGCTGGCCCTATATGCTGGTGGGCGGTCTGCTGTGGTACGCAGTGCTGCATTCCGGCGTCCACGCCACGGTCGCGGGCGTGCTGGCGGCGCTCTGCGTGCCGATGAAGCTGGATGCACACGGAGACAGCCTGCTGCTGCGCATGGAGCACGCACTGGCCCCGATCAGCGCCTATTTCATCGTGCCCCTGTTCGGCTTTGCCAACGCGGGCGTCGCGCTGGCGGGACTGGGCATCGAGGACATGCTGGCCCCGCTGCCCATCGGCGTTGCGCTGGGGTTGTTCGTGGGCAAGCAGGTCGGCATCCTTGGCGCGATCGTGCTGGCCGACCGCCTGGGCCTTGCCCATCGCCCCGAAGGCGCAAGCTGGCGCCAGCTGTGGGGCATGGCCCTGCTTTGCGGGATCGGCTTCACCATGAGCCTGTTCATCGGCCAGCTGGCTTTCCCCGCCAGCCCGCTGCTGGTGGAGGAAGCCAAGCTGGGCGTGCTGGCCGGGTCGTTGCTGTCCGCGCTGCTGGGTTTTCTGGTGCTGCGCACCGCACCCCGGCCCTTGGACCGGACCCCCGGCCAGCGCGACGGGTAAGCGCGGCTTACCAGGTGCCGGTATTGGGCATGCTGGCCCACGGCTCCTGCGGCGGCAGATGGCCGTCCTGCAGCAGTTCGACCGAGATCCCGTCCGGCGATTTGACGAACGCCATATGCCCGTCGCGCGGCGGGCGGTGGATGATATGGCCGGCCGCCGCCAGCGCCGCGCAGGTTTCGTAGATGTTGTCCACCCGGTAGGCCAGGTGGCCGAAGTTGCGTCCGCCCGTATAGGTTTCGGCCGAACCATCCTCGGCCGGCCAGTTATAGGTCAGCTCCACCTCGGCCAGCCCTTCCTGCCCCGGCGCGGCCAGGAAAATCAGGGTAAAGCGGCCCTGCTCGCTGGAAAAGCGGCGGACTTCCTCCAGCCCGATCAGGTTGAAGAAGGCGATGGTCGCGTCCGGATCGGTGACGCGGATCATCGTGTGGAGAAATTTGGTCATCGGTTCGCCCAACGGTTTGTCGACAGAAAAGAACGGTTCATCGTCCAGCAAGCTGGCAAGGCGCAAATCTGCGCTGCCAACAGGGAGAATCCCCATGCCCGACTCTAGCCTCGATACCCCCGCCCCCGCCACCGCATTCTGGCAGGACGGACAGACCCGCCGCTATCTCGCCACCGCCGGGGTGCTGGCCGTGGGCCTGATCGCGGGCGGATACCTGCTGGGCAACGGGCTGGTCCGGGCCAAGGATGCCGACCGCGCCGTCACGGTGCGCGGTCTGGCAGAGCGGGACGTGACCGCCGACCTTGCCACCTGGACCCTTTCGTTCAGTTCCACCGCGACCGACCTCGCCACCGCGCAGGCCAGCGCCGACCGCGATGGCGCGGCGATCCGCGCGTTCTTCAAGCAGGCCGGCTTTCCCGCCGCGGACCTGCAACCGACCGGGGTAAACGTATCGCAATACACCGATAACGGCGTGCCGCGCTTTACCGTGCGCCAGCGCTTTGCCCTGCGCACCACCGACATCCAGCGCGCGCAGGCCGCCGCCAAGCGCCAGTTCGATCTGGTCCGCCAGGGCGTGGTGCTGGAGGATGGATCGGGCATCAATTACAGCTTCACCCGCCTCAACGCGATCAAGCCGGAAATGATCGCGGCAGCGACCAAGGACGCGCGCGCCTCGGCCGAGCAGTTTGCCAAGGACAGCGGTACCAGCGTCGGCAGCATCCGCAGCGCGACCCAGGGTTACTTCTCGGTCATGGACCGCGACGCGACCAGCGGGGACGATAGCGGCGGCGGCAGCTGGGGCATGGCTGACACGCCGTTCAAGAAGGTCCGCGTCGTCACCACCGTCCAGTTCTCATTGGATTGATGGCCCCCGCCAGAACGAGCACGGCCCCAACGAGCACGGCCCGCCCCGGAACACCGGGACGGGCCGCAGTCTTGCGCAATCTTTCGCGGCAGCGGCTTAGAACGAAGCCTTCAGCGTCGCCACGACCGCGTCGTTGGAGAAGCCGTCGATCGACGCGCCTTCAACGCCAACATAGCTCACGCCCAGCGAGAGCGCCGGGGTGATCTGGTAAGCCGCGCCGACCGAGTAGTCGAGCCCGCCGGAAGTGCTGACGCCGGTCAGCAGCTTGGGCGACAGCGCGCCATCGGTGTAGCCCAGGTGCGCCGAAACCGACAGCGGGGTTTCGGGAACGGCCAGGCTCCAGTCGGTGTAGAGATACAAGTTGTCGTCACCGCCCAGCGAATCCTGCTTCCAGGCATAGGCTACGCCGACCTTCGCAGTCGCCGGACCCAGCGAGCCGCTGATCGAGGCATAGGGTTCGAACACGTTGGCATCGCCGACGTTGCCGTTCGGGTAGACGTAGTACAGCAGGCCGACATCGGCGGTCACGCCGGACGCGATCTCGCCGGTCCAGCCAGCATAGACGTCCAGTTCGGCGTTGCCGTAAACGGGGGAATCTTCAAGGCTCGAAGCCCAGGCACCGGCGTAGAAACCGCTGGAGTGGTTGACGTTGACCGAACCCTGCACCGCGAAATCGCCGCCGCTGAGCGACAGGCCGCGGAAACGGTAGTCCGTGACAAGGGCAACGCTGCCGGTCACCGTCACATCGCTGGGCGGATCGGTTTCGTCGGCCAGAGCGGGAGTGGCGGCCAATGCGCAGCCGGCGAGAAGAGTAGCGGCGAAAAGGCCGCGGACGGACGTGAGCATGGCAATCTTCCTTACGATTGTTTGGTGCTTCGTCCCACCTGCATCCACCGCGTCGACCCTCGTTTTCGGGGCCAATCACCGCGGACACCAGATCCTGAACATCTTTTTGCTGCACCGCACAAGAGGAAAAGCGCACAAAGATTGCGCAAAAGCCGCACAGTGTGGTTTTATGGCAACGCAGCAAGGCCGCGGTGCAGTTGACATTGTTCGTTAATCCGGCGGCGGCTATAGCGCGCCTCACACCCCCGGAAGGTCCAATGTTTTCCAAGCTTCGCAGCCTCTTCGCCGGATCAGCGCCAGCCCCGCGCGCCGCCCTGCCGGAAGGAACGCGCGCCTATGCCGTGGGCGACATTCATGGCCGTGCAGACCTGTTCGCCGCGCTGGCCGAGGCAATCGATGCCGACGATGCGGCGCGCGACGCGGCGCAGACCACCGTGGTGCTGCTGGGTGACCTGATCGACCGTGGACCGGACAGCGCGGGCGTGGTGGAGCGCGCCCGCCAATGGCAGGCCGCGCGCGCCGTCCGCATCCTGATGGGCAACCACGAGGAGATGTTCCTCGACAGCCTGGAAAAGCCTGAAGTGCTGCGCCACTTCCTGCGCTATGGCGGCAAGGAAACGGTGCTGAGCTATGGCGTGGACGAAGACGCCTATTACGCCGCCGACCTGGCTGAAACGCAGGCTCTGATGCGCGGCGCCATTCCGGCGGATCACATCGATTTCATCCGCGGCTTCGAAGATACCATCGTGCTGGGCGATTATGCGTTCGTCCATGCCGGGATCATGCCGGACGTCCCGCTCGACCAGCAGCGGGTCGGCGACCTGCGCTGGATCCGCCAGCCGTTCCTTGACCATCCCGGCAGCCACGGCGCGGTGGTGGTTCACGGCCACACCATCTTCAAGCAGCCGGACATCCGGCACAACCGCATCGGCATCGATACCGGCGCTTACGAAACCGGCGTGCTGACCGCGCTCGGCCTCGAAGGGGAAACCCGCTGGCTGATCGAGGCGCGCGAACAAGACGGCGCGATCCAGATCGCGCAGAGGAGCATTTCATGAAGATTGCCATGGTAGGGTCCGGCTATGTCGGGCTGGTTTCCGGGGCCTGCTTTGCCGACTTCGGTCACGACGTGGTCTGCATCGACAAGGACCCGGCCAAGATCGACAGCCTCAAGGCCGGGATCATGCCGATCTACGAGCCTGGCCTGGCCGAACTGGTCGCGTCCAACGTCAAGGCCGGGCGGCTGACCTTCACCACCGATCTGCCCGCCGGGATCGATGGCGCGGGCGCGATCTTCATCGCGGTGGGCACCCCCAGCCGCCGCGGCGATGGGCACGCGGACCTGTCCTATGTCTATGCGGTGGCGCAGGAAATCGGTGAGCACCTCCAGCAGCCGGCCGTGATCGTCACCAAGTCCACTGTCCCGGTCGGCACCGGCGACGAGGTGGAGCGGATTCTGACCGAAGCCAATCCGGGCGTGAAGTTCGCGGTGGCCTCCAATCCGGAATTCCTGCGCGAGGGCGCCGCGATCACCGATTTCAAGCGGCCCGACCGGATCGTCGTCGGCACCGAGGACGAATGGGCGCGCGGCGTGATGAACGAGGTCTATCGGCCGCTGTTCCTCAACAAGGCACCGATCCTGTTCACCTCGCGCCGCTCGTCGGAACTGATCAAGTATGCTGCCAACGCGTTCCTGGCGGTCAAGATCACCTTCATCAACGAGATGGCGGACCTGTGCGAAAAGGTCGGCGCGGATGTGCAGGACGTATCGCGCGGGATCGGCATGGACGGGCGGATCGGGTCCAAGTTCCTCCACGCCGGGCCGGGCTATGGCGGCTCGTGCTTCCCCAAGGACACGCTGGCCTTGCTCAAGACGGCCGAGGATTACGAAGCCCCGACCCGCATCGTCGAGGCGGTGGTCAAGGTCAACGACGCGCGCAAGCGGGCGATGGGCCGCAAGGTGATCGAGGCGCTGGGCGGCTTGGACGCGGCGCGCGGCAAGCAGGTTGCGCTGCTGGGCCTGACCTTCAAGCCCAACACCGACGACATGCGCGATGCCCCGTCGATCGCGATTGCCCAGGCGCTGGACGACGCGGGCGTGAAAGTTACCGCCTATGACCCCGAAGGGATGGGCCATGCCGCCCCGCTGATGGCCCACGTGACCATGCGGGACAGCGCATACAGCGCGATCGAAGGCGCCGACGCGGTGGTGATCGTGACCGAGTGGGACGCATTCCGCGCGCTCGATCTGGACCGGGTCAAGCGACTGGCCAAGGCCCCGGTGCTGGTCGACCTGCGCAACATCTACGACCCGGTCGAAGTGCGCGCCAAGGGCTTCCACTACACCAGCATCGGCCGACCCTGAGGCCCGGTGCCTCCCCGTTTTTGCCAAAGGCACAAATGGGGAGGATCAGGCGCTTGTCGTCAGGCCAGTCAGTTCGCCAGGGGGCCTGTAAGCCGGGTTCTGTAGCGCGGACGGTATGCCACGGGGCACCGTATCCGCACTGGCAGCCATTCCTCTAGGCCAGGCATTGCTGCCAGGCTCAAGCAACCAACCCGGGCGGTCGATGCGAAACCCATCTGCCGCAGGTCCGAAAACCCGTGGCGTGCCGCCCCTATTCGGTCTTGCTCCGAGTGGGGTTTGCCATGCCGCTGCTGTTACCAGCCGCGCGGTGCGCTCTTACCGCACCCTTTCACCCTTACCTGCAAGCAGGCGGTCTGCTCTCTGTGGCACTTTCCCTGAAGTTGCCTTCGGCGGGCGTTACCCGCCACCCTTGTTTCGTGGAGCCCGGACTTTCCTCGGCATAGCAAGCTATGACGCGGCTGCCCGGCCCCCTGGCGAAGCGCCTACCTAGTCTTTCCGGTGTCGCGATCCAACAACAATCCGAACAGGATCGCCGAACATTCACCGTCGACCACCCCGTCGATCCGGTGCGGGCGCCAGCGCCGCTGGAACGCGCGGCAGGCGGCGGCCGTGTCCGAGATGTCATAGCCGAAGCGTTCCAGCGCCAGAAAGAACGCGCCGTCGTTCTCATAGGGGCTGGGCACCAGCAGGCGCGGTCGGCGCAGTGCCAGGCGATGCGCGCCCAGCAATTCCCAGTCGAACAGCTCACCGGGGTCTTCCTTGCGCGCCGGGGCAATGTCGGAATGGCCGACCACGTTGGCGCGCGGGATGTCGTGGCGCTCCACCATGTCGGCCAGCAGCGGCAGCAGCGCCGCCATCTGCGCGTCGGGGAACGGGCGATAGCCAAACTCGTGGCCGGGATTGACCAGCTCGATCCCGATGCTGGCCGAATTGACATCGGTGATCCCGCGCCAGAACGACTTGCCCGCGTGCCACGCGCGCCGGTCCTCGCGCACCAGGCGGTGGACGGTCCCGTCTTCCTCGATGCAGTAATGCGCCGATACTTCGGCGGCAGGGTCGCACAGCCGCTCCAGCGCGGCTTCGGCGGTTTCCATGCCGGTATAGTGCAGCACCACCATCGAAATCGGCAGCTGCCGCTGGTTCCAGTTGGGCGATGGCGTTTCGCTGTGGATCAGTTCCGACATGGCCGCGCGACCCTATGCTTCAGGCAGCACTGCCCCCATGACCAGCGCCTCGTCGCTCAGCGCGAACTGCACTCCGCCGCCATGCGTACTGGCCAGCTGGTGGATCATCCACGCCGGCGCGGTGCGGCTGGTCAACCCATCCGGGCTGAGCGAACCGTCCAGCGCCTTGCCGATTTCCGGGTCGAACGCGATCTTCGCGCCCGCCGCGCGGACCACGATCTCACTCGCTCCGTCGCGGCTTTCCGCGCCGATATCCAGCGTGCCGCCGCGCACCAGCGCGTCCATGCCGATCATCGAAAGGTTGAGCAGCACTTTCACCGCCGGCTTGGGCAGACTGGCCGTGCCCAGCGCCCAGTTGACCGAAATGCGGGTGTTGTTGCTGACCAGCGCATCGACCAGCGCGCGCGGTTCATCGATCAGCACGGTTTCGCCAAAGCCCCCGGCCGCGCCGAACGCCAGGCGGAAGAACTTCAGCTTGTCGGCACTGATCCGGGCGCTCTGTTCCAGCAGCTCGAAACAGCGCTTGCGCATTTCGGGGTCTTTTTCCTCCGCCAGCAGTTCCAGCCCGTTCGACAGCGCCCCCACCGGGCTGAGCATGTCGTGGCACAGCCGCGAACACAGCAGGGCGGCAAGGTCGAGCGAGGGATTGGTCATGGGCAGGCAGGCTTCCGCAGCAGGGAGGTAAGGGATGGTCAGCGCTCTCTTACCCTGCCGCGACTCGCAGGGGAAGCGGTTCGAACCCGGATTGTGCATCGCGCCAAAAGCGCACTTCGCCCGCCGCCACAATCGCCCAGACCCGCCCGTCCCCGCTGGCCGCCGCGCGGTCGGTCGCGGAGGGTTCGGCCCGGCCGGTGGGATGCGAATGGTAATAGCCCAGCACGGCCAGACCACCCGCCCGCGCGGCGCGGTGCGCGGCAATCAGTGCGGCGGGGTCGATTTCGAAATGGCGTTCGGGCCGGGGATGGACATTGGCGGTCGGCACCGCGGCCAGAATTGCGCCATCCTCGCGCCCCAGCAGCAACCCGCAGCACTCCTGCGGATGGGCGCGTGTCGCTTCTTCGCGCAGTGTGGCCAAAACGCCACTTGTCACCGTGATTGCCATCCCCAAGTTCCTAGCAATGAACGGGGGAGATTCCATAATTTCCGGCGTGATCGCCAGCGGCGGCCAGCGGCTCGACAAGGCACTGGCCGATGCCAGCGGGCTGTCGCGTGAGCGGGTCAAGTCGCTGCTCGGCGAAGGCCGCGTGACGCTCGCGGGCAAGGTCGCGGCGCAGGCCTCGGCCAAGCCGGCCGAAGGCACCCCCTTCGCCATTGCCGTCCCCGCCGCGATCCCGGCCGAAGCGCAAGCGCAGGACATCGCGCTGACCATCGCTTACGAGGACGAGCACCTGATCGTGGTGGACAAGCCCGCCGGGCTGGTCGTCCACCCCGCCGCCGGGAACCTTGATGGCACGCTGGTCAACGCGCTGCTGCACCATTGCCGGGGGCAACTGTCGGGCATCGGCGGGGTCGCACGCCCTGGCATCGTCCACCGGATCGACAAGGACACCTCCGGGCTGCTGGTCGTCGCCAAGACCGACGCCGCGCATGAAGGACTGGCCGCGCAATTTGCCGATCATTCGATCGAGCGCGCCTACCTCGCCATCGTCGGCGGCCTGCCCACGCCGGTTGCCGGCACGATTCGCGGCGCGATTGCCCGCTCCAGCCACGACCGCAAGAAGATGGCGCTGGTGGAAGATGGCCGGGGTAAGCACGCCGTCACGCATTACAAGCTGCTCGAACGCCTGGATTCCGCCGCGCTGGTGGAATGCCGGCTGGAAACCGGGCGCACCCACCAGGTGCGCGTTCACATGGCGTCAATCGGTCATCCGCTATTGGGCGACCCGGTTTATGGACGCACACCTTCACGGCTTCGGCCGCTGCTCAACCAGCTTCACTTTCACCGACAGGCCCTGCACGCTGCCGTGCTGGGCTTTATCCATCCCGTCACGGGGGCCGCGATTCGCCTTGAAAGCACGCTGCCCGCCGACATGGCGGGGCTGTTGGTCGAATTGAGGACACCAAGCTGACGCTTTGGTGTAGATAGAAAGCCTGTGTGGCCGCCGCCGGGGGATGCCTCTAAAGGGTCCTGCAATGGGTGGGCCGACGTTGAAAGGACGAATGAGTCTTATGCCCGAACGCAATCGCAACCTGCCCGCCAGCAGCGGCACGACGATGCCCAGCCTGGGCGGTGAGCAGAGCCTCAACCGCTACCTCACCGAGATCAAGAAGTTCCCGGTGCTGACGGCCGAGCAGGAATACATGCTCGCCAAGCGCTATCAGGAACACCAGGACCCGGAAGCGGCCAAGCAGCTGGTGACCAGCCACCTGCGGCTCGTGGCGAAGATCGCGATGGGCTATCGCGGCTATGGCCTGCCCGTGTCGGAACTGATTTCCGAAGGCAACATCGGCCTGATGCAGGGCGTCAAGAAATTCGAACCCGACCGGGGCTTCCGCCTGGCGACTTACGCCATGTGGTGGATCAAGGCCTCGATGCAGGAATTCATCCTGCGCAGCTGGTCGCTGGTCAAGATGGGCACGACCGCCGCGCAGAAGAAGCTGTTCTTCAACCTGCGCCGGATGAAGAAGAACCTCGACGCTTACGAGGATTCCGATCTTCACCCCGATGACGTGAAGGCCATTGCCACCAAGCTGGGCGTGTCAGAGACCGAAGTGGTCAACATGAACCGCCGCATGATGATGGGCGGCGATGCCAGCCTCAACGTCTCGTTCAACGAGGACGGCGAAGGCCAGTGGCAGGACATGCTGCAGGACGATCGCCCGCTGCAGGACGAAATGGTCGCCGAAGGGCAGGAAGCCGGCATGCGCCACGCCCTGCTGGTCGAAGCGATGGCCAGCCTGAACGAGCGCGAACGCCACATTCTGACCCAGCGCCGCCTGATCGACGAACCGCAGACGCTGGAAGAGCTGAGCCAGGAATACAACGTCAGCCGCGAACGCGTGCGCCAGATCGAAGTGCGCGCCTTCGAAAAGCTGCAGAAGGCCATGCTGCGCATCGCGGACGACCGCCGCCTGCTGCCCGCGGCCTGATCCCGCCTGTTCCCAAGCGCCCGCCGCGCCTGGCAAGGTGCGGCGGGCATCGGCCGTTCGGGAATTGAGCATTCCAGAATCGTGTTCTATGGCCATCCTATCCGCTCCCCAGGAAAGCCGTCCGTTCGTGGAAGACCAGATCGCCAGCCCCGCTCCCATCGCCACCGCGCGCGCCGCGCGTGAACCCCTGCGTGAGGGGCGCACCAGCCGGTCCGACAACATCAAGCTGGCCGGGCTGGAAGGCATCGTCGGGCTGCACCTGGGCATCGGCCATTCGCTGCTGGTCCAGCGGCTGGACCCCAAGCTGAAGGCGCTGGGGCTGACGGCCAAGCAGGTCACGATCATGTGGCTGGTCGAAGCGAACCCTGCCATCACCCAGATCGAGATCGGCCGGTTCCTGGCGATCGAGCGGTCCACCATCCACCAGTTCACCCGCAGCCTGGTGAAAAACGGCATGATCCGCGTGGTGCAGAGCGAAACCGACGGCCGCTCCAGCCGGATCGAACTGACCGACAAGGGCCGCGACAGCCTGGCCCGCGCGCGCAAGGTGATCATCGCCCACGAGGCGGAAAACACCGCACAGCTGACCCCCATCGAACGCCGCCTGCTGCTGGACCTGCTGTTCAAGCTGGGCGGGGCGATAACCTCTGGCTAGGCCGGGAATGCGGCGCTTGTTCAAGCCATCCCGGCCCCGCAGCGATTCCGGCATGGCCTATCGCCTCGGCTGGATCCTGGGCCGCGCGATTGTCTGGTTCCTGGCCATCAGCGTCGGTCTGACCGTGGTCTACAAATGGGTGCCGGTGCCGATCACCATCACGATGATCGCGGACCCCAACGGCTTCACCAAGGACTGGGAACCGCTCAGCCGGATCGACCGCAACATGGTGGCCGCCGTGATCGCGGGCGAAGACGCCAAGTTCTGTTCGCACAATGGCTTCGACGCCGAGGCGATCGAACAGGCGATGGAACGCAACGCCAAGGGCGGCCGCCTGCGCGGCGGGTCCACCATCAGCCAGCAGACCGCCAAGAACGTGTTCCTGTGGCAGGGCACCGGCTGGACGCGCTATGCCCGAAAGGGGCTGGAGGTGTGGTTCACGTTCTTGATCGAGCACATCTGGGGCAAGCGCCGGATCATGGAGGTTTACCTCAACGTCGCGGAAACCGGGATCGGCACGTATGGCGTCGAGGCCGGGGCGCAGCGCTATTACAACAAGGGCGCCGCTCGCCTCAGCCGGGTTGAAGCCGCCCGCATCGCCGCCGCTCTGCCCGCGCCCAAGCGCCGTGCGGTGACCGGCGCCACCGGCTTCACCCGCCGCCACGGCAATGCCATTGCCGCGCGCAGCAGCGTGGTCCGCAACGAAGCGCTGGACGCCTGCGTTTATGAGTAATCGTCAAACGGCAGCGTTGCTCAGCTTAATCGCCACCAGCACCAGCCACAGCGCCAGCATCAGGCCGAACACAGCCCATTCAGCCCGCTTGCTGCGCGGGGCATAGGCTTCGAGTGCGCGGCGCTCCTCCAGGAAGCGTTCCGCGGCACCGCTCCGCAGTTCCGCCAGCCGCCGGGCATGGTTCCGGCGGCGGCGTTGATGCAGCACAGGCCCGGCGATGACTATCGCCAGATAAGCCAGCAAGAATATCCAGGAATCAGACATTTACCTAGCGTAGGCTCGGTCTCTAAGTGCAGCAAGCGCCCAAACAAAAAGGGGCGGCACCGCAGCGCCGCCCCTTCGTGTTGGGTTGGTTCCAATCCGGGTGGGATCAGAACTTGAACACCACCGTGCCGCTGACCGTGCGCGGGGCGCCGATCTGGACGAAGCCCGGCGAACCATAGGACGACACGCCCGTGGTGCGGTTGAAGGTGTTCGACTGCACCAGACCGCCGCCGAAGCCGCCGACGTAGAAGCTGTCGGTCAGGTTGTAGACGTTCAGCTGCAGATAGGTCTGGTCGTTCAGGCCCAGCCCTTCGAGGCTGAGACGCATGTCGAGGTTGACCAGCCAGTAGGCCGGAGCCGTCGCGCCATAGATCTGGCCGGTAGCGGCCTGCTGCGCGGCGGTCAGCGCCGGGGTTGCACCCGTGCTGGTCTTGGCGCCCAGCGGTACGAACGAGCCCTGGAAGGTGGCTTCGTTGGTGTCATAGACATAACGCTCGCCGGTCCGCTTGGCGGTGATGCCCAGCTCGACCGGGCCGACGCGGCCACGCACGGTGCCACCCCAGCTGTACTTCGGCGCGCCCGCTTCACGCTTGCCGGCGGTCGGCGCGTAGATCGGGGTGCCATCGGTGTTTTCGCCGATCGCGATGTTGTCGCGGATTTCCGACTTCATCACGCTGCCGAAAGCATAGAACGTCAGGAAATCGACCGGCTGGTAGGCGACGTAGCCGTCCAGACCGTACTTCTTCACGTTGCCCAGGTTACGGTACACGTTCTGGTCCAGCACCGGATCATAGGCGCTGGCGAGGCGGTTGCGGAACTGGTTGTAGTAGCCCGAGATCGACGCCTGGACCTTGCCCGAGCGATACCGCACGCCGAGGTCGAAGTTGTCGGTGGTTTCCGGCTTCGGCTTGGTCCCGGCAGTGCCCGGCGCGAAGAAGAACGCGTTGTAGAGGCTGTCCGTGCCCGGAACCGACAGACCCTGCGAGAAGTTGGCGAACACGCTGACGTTGTCGATCACGTCATAGGTGAAGCCAACGTTCGGCAGGACTTTGCTGAAGTTGAACACGCGCTGCTGCGGACCGGCAGCAGCCGGGTTCAGCGTGGCATAGGCCGAATTCAGCGCGCTGTTGGTGCCGAAGCAGTCCACGAAACCGCCCGCCGAGGTGGTGAAGCAGTTCTGGTTCAGGTCGCGGCGGAAGAACGGCGCGCGCACGCCCGCGGTCACGGTCAGGCGGTTGTCGAAGAATTCACCGCGATATTCGCCCGAAACCTGGTGCAGGACGGCATACGACAGACGGTCGCGCTTCTGCAGGACGGTGCCGGTGCTGTCCTTCAGGCCTTCGTTGACCGGGAACACGTCCAGCGGCTCGCCGGTGTAGGCCACGGCGCCGACTTCACCCGTCTGGCGGTGACGCGCACGGTCGAACGTGTAGGTCAGACGCAGGGTGTTGGATTCGTCCATTTCATAGCGCAGACCGGCAATCACGCCGATGCGGTGCGTCTGGGTCTGGCTGGGGGCGATCACGGTGACGCTGTCCAGCATGTCGCCGTCGCCGTTGACGTCACGACCGAAGTAGGGACGACCGCCGATGTAGCCGGTGACGCAGCTGTTGGTGGCGCTGGTCGGCGTGGTGCGGCAAGCGGCGAGGTTGGCGGTGCCGCCGGCCGGGTTGATGTCGCGCAGGCCTTCTTCGCCGGTCACGGTGCCGCCGCCGTTGGCCTTCACGTACTGATAGCTCGGCTCGACGTTGAGCACGAGGTTGTCAGCCAGCGTCAGGCGCAGCTGGGCGCGGACGTTGCCGGTGTTCGACGGGTTGTAGCGACGGTCGAATTCCGTGCCGCAGGTGCTGGCCGCATCAGCCGTGCCGTTGACCCCGGCCGGGATCATGCAGGGCGCGTTGATGGTGTAGAAGCGTTCAAGCTTGGTGATCGGGAAACGGTTGCCCGACAGCGGACCGGCGACGCGCAGGGTCTGGTTCGCGATGCTCTGCGTGGTATCGGTGCGCAGCGGCAGCGAGCCGAAGAAGTTGTTGCGGTTCTGGTTGTAGTGGCCCGACAGCGAGAAGAAGTCGTCGCCGCCCAGCGGCTGATAGATCTTCGCGTTGTACTGCTGCTTGTTGACCTTGCCGTAGTTGTTGAACGGGTTGTCGTTGGTCGCACGGCTGGCCGAAACCCAGGCGCGCAGGCCGCTTTCGGTCAGGTCGCCGGTTTCGATCTTCGCGAACAGGCGCATGAAGTCGAACTCGCCCGCCGAACCCGAGAGCATCACGCCCATGTCGTGGTCGGGCTTCTTGGAGCGCAGGTTGACGGTGCCGCCGACGGCCGAGGCGGTGGGGCTGTCAACGTCGGTGGTGCCCAGGTTGACGTTGACCTGCTCGATCAGTTCCGGGTCGATCTGCTGGTTCGAATAGATCGCGTAGTTGCCCGAATCGTTCAGCGGCACGCCGTCGAAGGTCAGGCTGATGCGGTCGGACGAGAAGCCGCGGATCGAGAGCGTGCCGCCCGACGAACCGTAGGCGTCGTTGTTCTGGAAGCTGACGCCGGGGATCTGGTTGATCGTGTCCAGAATGGTCTGGCCCGGATTCTGACGCTGGATGTTCTCGGCGGTCAGGACAGCCTTGGCCTTCGACGTGTCGGGAGCCGAAACCCCGCCCACTTCCTGAGTGCCGCTGCGCGTGCCGGTGACGATGATTTCCTTTTCGAAATCGACCGAACCGACCGACTGGGCGAACGCCGGGGTGGCAAGAGCGGCAACACCGATGGCAAGGCCACTGGTGGCTGCAGTCAGGGCAAAGTTGAGGCGCATGACGAGGTAAATCCCTGTTATGGAACACTGAAACTGGCAGGACAGCCGCACGGCGAATCGCCGTTCAGCGCGAACTGGCGACGCTCATACAAGCGCAGCGGGGCGGCTAGACACCCCTATTGTTACAGGTTTGTGACCGCCGCGGCCGCTCGACCGGCCCTGCCGCACCGCTCACGAAACGACATTTCAAGCATGGCCCGCCAAGCGAAATGATCGTTCTCAATCGAGGCGAAACTCGCACTTTTTCACCGCTGGTCGGTAGTTACACTGGCGACGATTCTTGCTGCACTGCGGCATTTGTGCAACGCTGGCCGCGAAAGGGCGGATTTTGGGCGCAAACCACCATCATCACGGGCACGGACATGCTCATGCGCACGGTCACGCGCATGGTCATGGGCATGGGCACCACCCTGCCCCCGGTAGCCACGGCGCGGCCTTCGCGATTGCGGTAACGCTGAACGCCGCCTTCGTGGTGGCCGAAGTGGTCGCGGGCTATCTCAGCGGATCGACCGCGCTGCTGGCCGACGCGGGGCACAACCTGGGTGATGTGCTGTCGCTGCTGCTGGCCTGGGGGGCCAGCGCGCTGGCGGCGCGACCGGCGTCCGGGCGCTATACCTACGGGTTCAAGAACACCTCGATCCTGGCGGCCATCGCCAACGCGGCGCTGCTGTGGTTTGCGCTGGGGGCGGTGCTGGTCGAAACCGTGCGCCGCCTGTTCGATCCCCAGCCCGTGCAAGGCGGGATGATGATGATCGTCGCAGCGGTGGGTATTGCGATCAACCTGGGATCGGCGCTGCTGTTCATGCGCGGCAGCAAGGGCGATCTCAACTTGCGCGCGGCGTTCCTGCACCTGCTGGCGGATGCGGTGGTATCGGCCAGCGTGGTGCTGGCGGGGCTGGCGATCCTGCTGACCGGGCTGACGTGGATCGATCCGGTCGCCAGCCTGATCATCACCATCGGGTTGGGCTGGAGCAGCTGGGACCTGCTGCGCGACGCGATGCGGATGGGGCTGCTGGCCGTGCCGCGCCACATAGACGACGCCGCAGTCCGCGCGTTCCTGCAATCGCGCCCCGGAGTCAGCGCGATCCACGATCTGCACATCTGGCCGATGAGCACGACCGAGACGGCGCTGACCGCCCACCTGGTAATGCCCGGCGGCCATCCCGGCGATGCGTTCCTGCGCGAACTGGCGGAGGCGCTGGCCCATGAACACCGGATCGATCACGCGACGGTGCAGATCGAACGCAATGCAGACGATTGCGCATTGATCCACCATCCCCCACATTAGCGGCTGGTTCACACAAGGATTTCGTGATGCGTTCAAGTTCATGGCTGGCCGCTGGACTGGCCATTTCCGCAATTGCCGCCCCCGCTCTGGCCCAGGATGACCTCAAGCCGCAGTTCCAGGCCCGCTATGTTGAACTGCGCGGCGCACTGCAGGCCGGCGATCTGGCAGCGGCCAGGGCGATCCTCGCGCCCGGATACGAGCTGACCGACATTCGCGGCGAGGTGCAGAGCGCCGACGCCATGCTGGAACGCGCGGGCCGGATGCCCGGTGGCGCATCGACCAAGGTCAGTTCCGAAGTGCTTTCGGCCAGCATCAACGGCCCGCTGGCCACCGTCGAGCAGAAACTGAACGCCGGCATGACCCGCCCCGGCAGCAATGCGGCGATGGAACTGGAAGTAACCTCGACCGACACCTGGGTGCGGCAGGGCGAGACCTGGCTGCTGTGGCGCAGCAAGCAGACCGAAATGGTCGTGAAGCGCGACGGCGAAGTGATGTTCAGCCAGAAAAACTGAACCCCGCGCCACGCGGACGCGGGGTCAGCCTGTAATCATGGCAGTGGCAATGGTAGGGGCAGGGGCGGCGTCAGGCCGCCTCTTCCTTGGCCTTGAGCACGCGCACCGGCTCCTTGCGGCCTTCGACCACGTCCTTGTCGACCACCACTTCGGCGATGTCCTGCTCGGTCGGGATGTCGAACATCGTGTCGAGCAGCAGCCCTTCGACGATCGAGCGCAAGCCGCGCGCGCCGGTCTTGCGTTCAATGGCCTTCTTGGCGATCGCTTCCAGCGCGTCGTCGGTGAAAGTCAGCGTCACGTCTTCCAGCTCGAACAGCTTGGCATACTGCTTGACCAGCGCGTTCTTCGGCTCGCGCAGGATCTGGACCAGTGCCTCGATGTCGAGGTCTTCCAGCGTGGCGATCACCGGCAGGCGGCCGACAAATTCGGGGATAAGGCCGAACTTCAGCAGGTCTTCCGGCTCCGCCTTCTGCAGCAGTTCGCCAACCTTGCGCTTTTCCGGATCGGCCACGTGCGCGCCGAACCCGATCGAACGCTTTTGCAGGCGGTCGGCAATGATCTTTTCCAGCCCCGCGAACGCGCCGCCGCAGATGAACAGGATGTTGGTCGTGTCCACCTGCAGGAATTCCTGCTGCGGATGCTTGCGCCCGCCCTGCGGTGGCACGCTGGCCGTGGTCCCTTCCATCAGCTTGAGCAGCGCCTGCTGCACGCCTTCGCCCGACACGTCACGGGTGATGCTGGGATTTTCGGCCTTGCGGCTGATCTTGTCGATTTCGTCGATGTAGACGATGCCGTGCTGGGCCTTCTCGACGTTGTAGTCGCTGGCCTGCAACAGCTTGAGGATGATGTTTTCCACGTCCTCGCCCACGTAGCCGGCTTCGGTCAGCGTGGTGGCGTCGGCCATGGTGAAGGGCACGTCGAAGGTCTTGGCCAGGGTCTGCGCGAGCAGCGTCTTGCCGCAGCCGGTCGGCCCGACGAGCAGGATGTTCGACTTCGACAGTTCCACGTCGCCGCCCTTGCCACTGTGGCGCAGGCGCTTGTAGTGGTTGTGCACGGCGACCGAGAGCACGCGCTTGGCGCGGTCCTGCCCGATCACGTAATCGTTCAGCGTTTCGAAGATGTCCTTCGGGCTGGGGACGCCGCCGTCCTTCTTGCCGGCGATGCCCGCCTTGGTTTCTTCGCGGATGATGTCGTTGCACAGTTCAACGCATTCATCGCAGATGAACACGGTCGGCCCGGCGATCAGCTTGCGCACTTCGTGCTGCGACTTGCCGCAGAAGCTGCAATACAGCGTGCTCTTGGCGTCGGATCCGGTCAATTTCGTCATGCGCTTTCCTAATGTCCCTCGCCCGCAAGGGACTCGCCGGGAGTGTAACCCGGCCCGTTCAATTATCAATCCTGCGCCATAGCGCGTGTCATATTGCCGTCACCTGAAGCGGCAGGGTGGACGAATCCTTACCCGGCCCGGGCCCTTACCCCGCCGCATCAAGCGCGGAAACCCTTATTCCGGCGCGCCGCCCGTGCCAGACTGGACGCCCACGGCATCGCTGTCAGGGCGAGCTTCGAACACCTTGTCGACCAGGCCGAATTCCATCGCTTCCTTCGCGTCGAGCCAGTTGTCGCGGTCCACCGCGGCTTCGATCTCTTCCAGCGGCTTGCCGGTATACTTGGCGTACAGCTCGTTCAGGCGCTTGCGCAGGCGCAGGATTTCGCGGGCCTGGATCTCGATGTCGCTGGCCATGCCGCGCGCGCCGCCCGACGGCTGGTGGATCATGATCCGCGCCTGCGGCAGCGCGATGCGCATGCCCGGTTCGCCTGCAGCAAGCAGGAAGCTGCCCATCGAGCAGGCCTGGCCGATGCACACGGTCGACACGCGCGGGCGGATGTACTGCATCGTGTCATGGATCGCGAGGCCCGCCGTGACGACGCCGCCCGGCGAGTTGATGTACATCGAGATGTCCTTGCTCGGGTTCTCCGATTCCAGGAACAGCAGCTGCGCGACGATGACCGAGGCCATGTGATCCTCGACCTCGCCGGTGACGAAGATGATCCGTTCGCGCAGCAGGCGCGAATAGATATCGAAGCTGCGTTCGCCGCGGCTGGACTGTTCCACCACCATCGGGATGAGCGCGCCGGTGACGGGATCGCGGGTGAACTTGCCTTGGGCGCTGGACGAACCGAACAGATCGATCATGGGTTTCCTCGTTGATTGGCCTGCCTATGTCGGCCCTGTTGCGCCGATGTTCAAGGGCATTAACCCACTGCCCGCCCCGCTGGTGGCGCGTTTTCCGCCACGGCGTGCAAGGAATTGTTGCAGGATTGGTGGTATTCCCCGCCGTCATGCCCGCCCATCGCCCTTTTGACTGGTCCGCACTGCGCAGCGGTGTACCACTCGATTCCCGCGCGGAGCCGCTGGCCAGCGCGGCGCTGGCGTGGCTGGTGGCGGCCGGGTTCATGGCGGCGCTGGCCTGGGCCTGCCTGGTGCGCGGGCCGTGGTATGACGAATTCTACACCTGGCACGTCACCCGCCCGGATCGGGGGTTCTGGGAAAGCCTGCGCGGCAGCTGGCTGGCCGACAATCACCCCCCGCTCTACTACGCGCTGACCTGGCCGCTGCGCCAGCTGGGCGGGACGATCGAGGTACACCGCCTCGCCAGCCTGGGCGTAACGGCGGCGGCATTGGCCGCTGGCTGGGCGCTGCTGCACGGACAGCCCCGGCTGTGGCTGACAGGGGCGGTGTTCCTGCTGGTGCTGGCAGGGCACGAGGGCGCCTTGCGCGCGGGAAGCGAGCTGCGGTCCTATTTCCTCTCCTACGCCGCCTGCGCCGTGCTGGTGCTGGCATTGGTGGCCGGCTGGCTGGAGCAGAGCCTGCCGCGCCGGGGGCAGCGGATCGCGCTGTGGCTGGCGCTGGGGGTCGCGTTCAACACCCATATCGTCACCAGCCTGATCGCGGGCGCGCTGGTGCTGCCGTTCCTGCTGGCGGCCTGGCTGCGCGGCAACCGACCGCTGGCACGGACGCTGGCCCTGCCCGCGCTGGCCGCCGGGTCGGCCCTGCTGGCCACCAGCGCGGTACAAGTGCCGCGCTGGAACCGGCAGACCGCGCAGTTCTGGATTCCGGCGGGGTTCGATGCAGCACGCTGGTCATTCGAATATGCCGCGCGGCGCACGCTGGTGGCCGACTGGACCGTCACGCTGGCCGGAGCGTCCGGTGCATTGGCCATGCTGGTCCGCGCGGTGCGCCAGCGGCGGCTGGAACCACGGGCCGAGGCTGCACTGCTGCTGATCGCCGGCACCGTGCTGGCCGCGGCGATCCTGCTTGGCCTGCACGCGCTGCGCCCCATCGTGATCGAACGCTATCTCATCGGCCTGGTCCCCGCGCTGGCGATGCTGCTGGCGCTTGCCCTGGCCGCGCTGGCCGAGAGGTTACCGCCGCGCATGACGGTGCTGCTGCTGGTGCTGGCCGCAGTGAATGCCGCTGGCAGCGTGACCGAATCCGCGCACCGCGCCGCCGCTCGGCAGAGCTGGTCCGGCACCGCCGCGCTGATTGCTCAGGTGCAGCGGGCCTGCCCCTTCACTGCCGTCCATATCGACCCGGACCACTGGAACAGCTGGACCATGTCCTTTCCCCCGGCCGACAACCGCCCCGCGTTCTTTGCTGCCTATGCCTTGATGGCGCAGCGCGGCGGCTTCACGCTGGAACCGCTGGCCTCGCGCCGGATAGCCGCCGACTGCCCGACGCTGTTCTGGGCAGAGCATGACACCCTGCGCAGCTTCGATCCCGCCCGGATCACCGCGCACCTGCGCGCGCAGGGCTTTGCCCTGGACGGGGTTTGGCAATACCGGATCGACCACGGCTGGGTGGCGTCCAATCGCCCGCTCGACAGCGCGCTGACGGCAAACTAGCCTGCGACCCCAAACAGGGGGTCTTGATGCGTTACCATGTCTTGCCGTTGATCGCCGCGCTGGCAGGCTGCGCTTCGTTGCCGGTCGTGCCGCAGGCGGACCTGTCCACGCCGACCGGGCAGGTTTCCGCCTATCTCCAGCGGATCGAGGCGGTGGACGATGCCGGGCCGAGGATCGGCGCGGTCATCGCCATCAATCCCGATGCGCTGAAGCAGGCACAGATCGCGCAAGGGATGGCCGGGCCGCTGGCAGGCAAGGCCGTGCTGATCAAGGACAACATCGAAACCGCCGATCCCATGCCAACAACCGCCGGATCGCTGGCGCTGAAGGACAACGTGACCGGCCGCGACGCCCCGCTGGTCGCACGACTGCGAGAGCGGGGCGTGGTGATTCTGGGCAAGACCAACTTGTCCGAATGGGCCAACATCCGCTCCCCCAATTCGCAATCCGGGTGGAGCGCGGTTGGCGGGCAGACCCGCAATCCCCACGCAATTGACCGCAACCCCTGCGGCTCGTCCAGCGGCAGCGGCGCGGCAATTGCAGCAGGCATGGCCTGGGCGGCAATCGGCACCGAAACCGATGGATCGATCACCTGCCCCGCCAGCGTCAACGGCATCGTCGGGTTCAAGCCCACCGTCGGCCTGATCAGCCGCACCCACATCGTGCCGATCAGCCACAGCCAGGACACGCCCGGACCGATGACCGCAACGGTCAGGGACGCCGCCTTGCTGACCACCGCGATGGCGGGATCGGACCCGCTGGCCCCCGCCACGGCCCGCGCCGATCTTCATGCGGAAGACTTCACCGCCGGGATCGACACCGCCAGCCTCGCCGGTGTGCGGATCGGGGTGCTGCGCAAGCAGGCCGGAACCGACGCGCGGGTGCTGGCAGTGTTCGATGCTGCGCTGGCGGACATGAAAGCCGCCGGGGCCGTGCTGGTCGAAGTGCCGTTCGATTGGGACAACGCCCTGTTCCGTGACGAAGGACTGGTGCTTTACTACGAGCTCAAGCACGATCTCACCGCCTACCTCGCCGGTCTGCCCGGCAACCCGCCCGTGCACAGCCTGGCCGATGTGATCGCGTTCAACACGGCCAACGCCGCAACCGAACTGCGCTGGTTCGGGCAAGAAACGTTCGAGCGCGCGGACAAGCTGACCGACCGCGCCGCTTATGAAAAGGCGCGCGAAAATTCGCTGCGGCTGGCGGGCCGGGACGGGATCGACAAGCTGCTGGCCGCCCACAACGTGACGCTGCTGGTCGCGCCCACAGAAGGCCCGGCCTGGCCGATCGACTATGTCACCCGCGCCAGCGCCTTGCCGGGTGTCGGCGCGGGCTCGCTCGCCGCGGTAGCCGGCTATCCGCACCTCTCGGTGCCGATGGGGGCCGTCGAAGGCATGCCCGTAGGCCTGTCGATCATGGGCGCGCAGTGGCAGGACAAGGCCGTGCTCCACGCCGGAGCCGCCTATGAACGCGCCCGCACCGCCGCGATTCCGGTCGCAACGCTCAAGCGGTGGGGCGAATGAGCGCGATGCAGGTTCCCGCCGGCACGGTCCTGTTCCGCCCGGACGCTGAATGCACCGGGTTCGTCGTGGTGCATGGTGGTTCGGTCAAAGTCTCGCTCACCGCCGAAAATGGACGCGAAATCGTGCTCTACCGCGTCCGTCCGGGCGGAATTTGCCTCCAGACCTTCGGCTGCCTGGTCAACGGCAGCCGCTATTCGGCCGAAGGAGTGGCCGAAACCGATCTGGAACTGGAAGTGATCCCGGTTGGCGAATTCCGCCGCCGCGTGGCGGAGGACGCCCCGTTCCGCGAGCAGCTGTTTTCCGCCGTCGCCGCCCGCTTTGCCGATCTGGAACGGCTGGTGGAAGACGTCGCGCTGTCCAGCGTGGCCGAACGCCTTGCCCGCGCGCTGCTACGGCTGGCCGGGGACGGCCCAGTGATCGATGCCACGCATGAAGCGCTGGCGACGGAAATCGGTTCGGCCCGCGCGGTCGTCAGCCGCCAGCTTGGCGCGTTCCAGCGCGATGGCCTGATCGAGATCACCCGCGGCCACATCACGCTGCGCAACCGCGCCGACCTGCAAGCGCTGGCCCATTTGGCCGAATAGAATTTTTCCGCCCGCAGAAATTTTTCGCCCTGTGTGACTATGTCACCGACGCGCCCTACCCGCGCGTGCCACACCATGCCTGTCGCAATTCAAGAGGGGTAGGTTTGATGGCTCGCAACGAAGGTTCACTCGACCGCGCAGTGCGGATTTTCCTTGGTATTTTCCTGATCGGCATGGCGCTGTCCGGCGTCACCGCATGGGGCTGGCTCGGGGTGGTCCCGCTGCTGACCGGGCTGGTCGGCGTGTGCCCGGCCTATTCCATCTTCGGCATCAACACCTGCAAGGTGCGCTGATCGGGGTCCGCTGAACCCGGAGGGTTTGCCTGGGTCGCACCGGTAAAGCAGAACGGCCTGGCGCAGGTTAACCCGCGCCAGGCCGTTCCTTGTTGCAGTGGGCCGGAGGGCCCGAAGCTTACTTCTTGGCAGCGGCCTTCTTGGCCGGAGCCTTCTTGGCCGGGGCGGCTTCCGCTTCGCCTTCCGCCTTGGCAGCAGCCTTCTTCGGCGCGGCCTTCTTGGCGGGCTTGGCTTCTTCGGCGGCTTCCTCGGCACCAGCGGCTTCGGCCTTGTCGGCCTTCTTCTTGGCCGGAGCCTTCTTGGCGGGCTTGGCCGGAGCGGCAGCAGCGCCTTCCTCAGCCTCGATCGCGGCCTGCAGTTCCTCGCGGGTCACTTCACGCTCGGTCACTTCGGCCTTGTCGAACAGGAAGTCGACGACCTTGTCCTCATACAGCGGCGCGCGCAGCTGGGCGGCGGCAAGCGGGTCCTGCTGGATGTATTCGACGAAGCGCTGACGGTCTTCCGGGCGATACTGCTGCGCGGCCTGCGCCAGCAGCATCTGCATTTCCTGCGCGGTCACTTCCACGCCGTTGGCCTGGCCGATTTCCGACAGCAGCAGGCCCAAGCGGACGCGGCGCACGGCGATCGCGCGGTAATCGTCCTTCTCGGCTTCGATTTCCTTCAGCGCGGTTTCGGTGTCTTCCTCGTTCTGCGCTTCCTGCAGCAGCTGCTGCCAGATCTGGCCGAATTCGGCTTCGACCATGCTCGGCGGCACGTCGAAGTCATGACCGGCGGCCAGCACGTCGAGCAGCTGGCGCTTCATCTGGGTGCGGGTCAGGCCGGCAGTTTCCTGCTCCAGCTGGCCGCGCAGCAGGCCCTTGAGCTGCTCCATGCTTTCCAGGCCGAGGTTCTTGGCGAAATCGTCGTCCAGCTTGGCTTCGCCGGCAACCTTCACCGCCTTGACGGTGATGTCGAAGGTGGCGTCCTTGCCCTTCAGGTTCTCAGCCGGATAGTCGGCCGGGAAGGTCACAGTGATGACCTTTTCCTCACCGGCCTTCACGCCGACCAGCTGCTCTTCGAAGCCGGGGATGAAGCGGCCAGCGCCCAGTTCCAGTGCGGTGTCCTGCGCCGAACCGCCTTCGAATTCCACGCCGTCCAGCTTGCCGACGAAGTCGATCACGACCTGATCGCCGTTCTCGGCCTTCTTGCCCTTCTTGGCGTCGACGAAGTTCTTCATGCCCGAAGCGAGGCGCTCCAGCTGCTCGTCCACTTCGGCGTCGGCGACGGCGACGGTCAGCTTTTCCAGCTTCAGGCCTTCGAGCGAGGGGGCTTCGATCGTCGGCAGCACTTCCAGGCTGACGGTCAGCTCGGCGTCCTTGCCTTCCTCATAGCCTTCACCCAGCGCGACCTGCGGCTGGGTAGCCGGGCGCAGCTTGTGATCGGCGACCAGCTTGTCCATCGCTTCGCGGATCGAGGTGTTCAGCGCTTCCTGGTGGATCGCCGGGCCGTGCATCTTCTTGACCAGGTTCGCCGGAACCTTGCCGGGGCGGAAGCCGGGCATGCGAACCTGCGGCGCGATCTTGGTCACTTCGCCTTCGATCCGGGCAGCGATGGAAGTCGCCGTGATCGTTACCGTGTAGGCGCGCTTCAAACCCTCGTTGGTGGTCTCGACAATCTGCATGACAATAGAAGCCTTCTCAATCACATCCGTCCCGCCGGGATTGGCCGGGTGAACTGGTGCGGGCGAAGGGACTCGAACCCCCACATCTTACGATACTGGTACCTAAAACCAGCGCGTCTACCAGTTCCGCCACGCCCGCAGCCGACGAGAGCCCAAAACACCGGCCGCACGCATACGGCAGGAAAATCCGGAATCAAGCGCCGCCCCTTAGTGGCAAGGTGACCAAAGGGCAAGCGCGCAAGGCGCCTATCGCGACAGCCCGGCCACAAGAGCCGCCCGCTGCCACCAGGAGAGCCGCGCGACTGTCTCGCCGTGGGCCAGCGGCACCGGGCATTCCAGGCAATAGGCCTGCGCGCCCCGCGCTCCCAGCAGACGGGTCAGCTGCCCCGCCGCCTGGGCGAACTGCACCTGCTGGCGCTCTGCCGCCAGCCCGGCGAAATCGCGCGCCACGCTGCGCGCATCGGCCTCGTCCTCGCCGCCGCCCAGCCGTTCAAGCAGGGAGGCATAGGGGTTGCCCTCGGTCCCGTAATGCCTGGTGTGCCATTCGGTCAGCTTGGCCTGCGCGGCCACCCATGCGGTCGCATCGTCCAACCCGCCAAAGGCATCGACTAGCCCGTTCTGGCGCGCCGTGCCGCCATCCCACACCCGGCCCTGCGCCAGCGCGTCGACCTGTTCCACGCTCTTGCCGCGTGCCTTGCCGACCAGGGTGAGGAAGCGGGTATAGTTGCTCTCGATATTGGCCTGGAGCATCTGGTCCACTTCCGGCGTCAGGCCCGACAGCAGGTCCGGCTGCCCCGACAGCGGCGTGGTGCGCACGCCATCACCCTTCACGCCATATTCGGCCAGCGCCCGCTCGAACGTCGGCAGGATCGCGAAGATGCCGATGGAGCCCGTGATCGTGCCCGGTTCGGCAAACACGCGCTGCGCCGGGGTCGACACCCAGTAGCCGCCGCTGGCCGCAACATTGGCCATCGACACTGCCACCGGCTTGCCCTTGGCCTTGAAGCGTTCGACCGCGGTGCGGATCTGTTCGGACGCGAGAACCGACCCGCCCGGCGAATCGACCCGCAGCACCAGCCCGGCCGGATCGTCCGCCGCCGCTTCGTCGATCAGCGCCGCAATCCGTTCGCCGCCCGCCGTGCCGGGGCCGGCATCGCCATCGACGATCTCGCCCGCAACAGTCACCACAGCCACGGCCTTGCCCTTGTCCTCCACCGGGTGGGCCGCCAGCAGCGCCGCGGGGCGGGTGTGGGCATAAGTGCCGGGCAACTCGTCCAGCGGGTCCTTGCCCGCGATTTCGCGCACGCGCTCGCCAAAGGCCACGGCATCGCCCAGCTTGTCGACCAGCCCGGCGGCGAGCGCCGCCTTGGCCGCATCGCCGCCCGATGCCTTCATCCAGCCGACCGGATCAGCCGTAACCCGCGCGATATCCGCCTTGGGCCGGGCCTTCTTCACGTCGGCCTGCCAGGCGTCCCAGATCGCGGCATAGATCGCTCGGCGCGCCTCTTTCGACGGTTCGGAGGCGCTGCCCAGCAGGTACGGCTCGACCGCGTCCTTGAACGTGCCGACCCGGTAGACGTGCGTGTTGATCTTCAGCTTTTCGAGCAGCGGGCCGAAGTAGAGGTTGTTGCCCCCCGGCCCCATCACGAACGCGCCGCCCAGCGGATCGACCCACACCTCGCTGGCGTGCGCGGCCAGCATCACGCCATCATCGGTATAGCCCACCGCCCAGGCCAGCACCGGCTTTTTCGCCGCGCGGACGCTGTCCAGCGCCTCGCCCAGTTCCTGCATGTGGATCAACCCGCCGCCGGAAAAGCCCGACAGGTCCAGCACCACCGCCTTGATCCGGTCATCCGTGGCGGCCAGCCGGATCGCCCGGACCAGATCGCGCGCACGGTATTCCTTGATCGGCGCTTCGCTGGACAGCAGCGTTTCGAACGGGTCCTGCACGCTGGGCTCTTCCACCACCACGCCGTCGAGATCGAGCAGCAAGGCCCCCTCCTGCACCCGCCCGGCACTGGGCCGTGCGGTCAACGCGCCATAGAGCGCGAAGAAGAACAGCAGCATCAGCAACAGGACCAACGCGTCCTTGATCGCGACAAGCAGGTGCCAGACCTTGCGGGCGAAAACCATCCGGGTTCCTTGGGTTTGCGTTTCGCTTGCCATAGCAGCGCTGCGCGCGATGGCGAGTCCGGCATCGACCAAGCGCAATTGTCCACCGGCAAAGGGATATCGGCGCTTGAGCCGGACGACGGGTGAGTCTAAGGCACCGTCTTCAATGACATCGCCAGATACCAGCCGTTCGGACCGCTATCCAGCCGGTTCCGCCGCCTTCCCGCACCGCGACCTGACGGGGCTGGCAGGACTCGCCCCGTGGGAGATCCTCTACCTGCTCGACGAAGCGCAGCAGTGGGTCGAACTCAACCGCCAGTCGCACAAGCGCGTGGACCGGCTGAAGGGGCTGACGATCATCAACGCCTTCTTCGAAAACTCCACCCGCACGCTGCTGTCGTTCGAGATCGCCGGCAAGCGGCTGGGCGCCGACGTGGTCAACATGCACGCCGCGCAGTCCAGCGTGAAGAAGGGCGAAACGCTGATCGACACGGCGATGACGCTGAACGCGATGCACGCCGACGCGATCGTGATCCGGCACCAGTCATCGGGCGCGGTGCGGCTGATCGCGGACAAGGTAGACTGCCCGGTGCTGAACGCGGGCGACGGCCAGCACGAACACCCCACCCAGGGTTTGCTGGACGCGCTGACGATCCGCACCGAAAAGGGCGAGATCGCCGGGCTGAAAATCGTGATCTGCGGCGATATCCTGCACAGCCGGGTCGCGCGGTCCAACATCCACTGCCTGACCACGCTGGGCGCCGATGTGCGCGTCTGCGCGCCGCCCGCGCTGATGCCCGCCGATATCGAGGCGCTGAAAGTGACCCCCTATCACGATTTCGACGCCGCGCTGGCAGGCACTGACGTGGTGATGATGCTGCGCCTGCAGCAGGAACGGATGGAAGGTCAGTTCATCCCCTCCCCCCGCGAATACCGCCACCTCTACGGCCTCTCGCTCGATCGGCTGGCCAAGGCCAAGCCCGATGCGATGGTCATGCATCCCGGCCCGATGAACCGGGGGATCGAGATCGACAGCACGGTGGCCGATCTGGCGGGCCGTTCGCACATCACCCGGCAGGTCGAAATGGGGGTCGCCATCCGCATGGCCTGCCTGGACGTGCTGACCCGCAAGGCGCGCGGGCTGGAGGGCTGGGCATGAGCACGCCGAACCCCATCACGTTCACCAACGGCCGGATCGTCTCGGCCAGCGGTGAACCCGCCCCCGGCAGCCTGCGCTGCGCGGACGGGCGGATTGTCGCGCTGGGAGACATCATACCGGAACCCGGCGATACCGTGATCGACGCGCGCGGCGCGCTGATCGCACCTGGACTGGTCGACCTGGGCGTGTTCGCCATCGACAAGCCCGCGTTCCACTTCGGCGGGATCACCCGCGCCGCGCTGATGCCGGACCAGAACCCGCCGCTCGACCGGCCATCGACGGTCCGCTACGCCGCGCAATCGGGCAAGCCGGACCTGTGGGTTCACCCGCTGGCCGCCGCGACGCGCGGGCTGGAAGGGCGGGAACTGGCCGAACTGGCGCTGATGCGCGATGCCGGGGCCAAGGCCGTGGCCACCGGGCGGCGCTGGATCGCGGATTCGGGCACGATGCACCGCCTGCTGTCCTATTGCGCGATGCTGGGGCTGACCGTGATTGCCCATGCCGAGGATGGCGGCCTGACCGGCAATGCCGTGGCGACCGCTGGCGAAATGGCGACCCGGCTGGGCCTGCCGTCCGCCCCGGCCGAGGCCGAGGCGCTGGCCATCGCGCGCGACCTGACGCTGGCCGGGATGACCGGCGCGCGGCTGCATTTCCGGCAAGTCACCACCGCGCGCGGCCTGGCGCTGATCCGCGCGGCCAAGGCACGCGGATTGCCGGTGACGGCGGGCGTCACCCCGGCGCACTTCATGCTGTCCGATGTCGCCATCGGCGATTTCCGCACTTTCACCCGCCTGTCCCCGCCGCTGCGCAGCGAGGCCGACCGGCAGGCGGTGCGCGCCGCGCTGGCGGACGGGACGATCGACGTGATCGCATCGGGCCACGACCCGCGCGGCCCCGAAGACAAGCGCCTGCCCTTTGCCGATGCCGAACCCGGCATGGCCGGGGCGGAAACGCTGCTGCCGCTGACGCTGGGGCTGGTCCGCGACGGCGTGATCGACATGGCCCGCGCGTTTGCGCTGATCGCCTCCAACCCGGCCCGGTTGCTGGGCGTCAACGCCGGACAGCTGGTCGCCGGGGCCGAAGCCGACATCGCGCTGATCGACCCGGAACGCCCGTGGGTGGTCGATTCGGACAAGATGGCCGCCGCCGCGGGCAACACCCCGTTCGACAAGCAGGGCGTGCAGGGCCGCGTTACCGCGCTGTTCAAGGGCGGGAATCCGGTAAGTTAGGGGCCGGTCGGCTAGGGCCCGGTCGTCCAGCGCAACGCAAAACCCCCGCCGCAACGCGACGGGGGTCTGTGTGATCCGGAACGATCCGATCAGTGGCGGCGGGCCAGCGCCGGTCCGCCCGGTGCCTTGGCCGGCGCTGCCGCCGTTGCCGGCGCGGCTTTCTTTGGCGCGGGCTTGGCGCGGGCCAGCATCGGCGCGGCCGCCTTGCCAGCCGGGACCGGACGCGTGGAGTAAGCAAAGCATACCCCGCCGCGCGCCTTCACCGTCGAACACATCGTCCGCGCACCGCTGGCATCCAGCCCGGCAGCGGCAACGCGCCAGAAATCGCGGCCGTTCACCTTGGCGGGCGTGATCACCATGCGGAAGTTCTTCAGCTGGGGATTCCTGGCGGCATAGATGCCCCAGGCCCGCCGCGCGCCCTGCGGGCTCTTGAAGCTGCCCAGCTGGATCGCATGGGCCCCGCTGCCAACAGCAGCCACCCGGTAAGCCGGAGCTGCCTTGGCCGCCGCCATCGTGCGCGGCGCCGGCTTCGCCTTGTAACGGCTGGGCAATGCCTGCACGACCGGCTGCGAGACAAAGCTGACGCCCGACGCCTGTGCCACGACCGGCACGGCAGCAATCGGTGCAACCGGCGCGGCGTAGGCCGGGGCTTCGGCCACCGGGGCCGCTTCGACCGGCGCGTATTCGGCCAGATCGGCAGCAGCCACGGGGGCGGCGTCCGAGACCGGCGGCAATTCGACCGGCGCGGCATAGGCCGGAGCCGGGGCCGGGGCTGCGGCGGCCACGGCCGGGGCAGCGCTGCGTTCGGCGGCAAGCTGTTCGGCACTGGCGCTGTTGACCAGCGCCAGCGCGGTCGGCTGGCCTGGATCGGCGCGCAGCGGCGCGTTCAGCAGCGCGGCGATGCGCAGCTTGTGATCTTCCTGCTTGGCCTTCATGGCCCAGTCGGAGATGCGCGCGTCGATCAGGTTGGCGGGAACGTCCTGCGCCACCATCGTGCGCGCTTCGCGCCAGCGGCCATCCAGCGCATAGGCATAGGCCAGGTTCTGGCGCAGCTTGACGGTGTTTTCCCCGCCGCGCAGCGCATCGGCAAGTACGGCCACGCCGCGCGTCGATTCGCCCGCCAGCGCCAGCGCCAGGCCCAGGTCGCTGGCCGGAATGGCATCGCGCCAGTCATCCAGGATCGCCACTGCGGCGCGCGAATTGCCCGCCGCGATGTTCGCCAGCGACAGCGCCAGCGCGGTCTTGCCGCTGTTGTCGCCCAGCTTCATCGCATCATCCAGCGTGGTCACCGCCGAATCGAAGCGCCCGGCGCGCAGGTAGGCCTGCCCCAGCAGCGCCCGATAGGACGGCTCGCGCGGGTTACCGGCAACGGCGGCTTCGGCCAGGGTGATGGCCTTGTCGATCTGGCCCTTGCCCAGTGCCACCTGCGCGGCGGCCAGCGATTTGTCCGGGCTGGGCTTGGCCACCACCGCGCCGGAAAACGATCCGCTGGCGATGGCAATTGCGGCAACGGCACCAACAATGCCCAGCGGCAGGGCGGTGCGACGGATGCGATTGGCTGTCATGGGAAAGGTCCCCTTTCGTCCGGAATGCGTTAGCGGCGCTGTTGCTTGGCCAGTTGGGCGGCCAGCGGGGAAATGTCGGGCAACTCGTCCAGCAGGCGGTCGAGCGCTTCGGTCACGAGCTGCTGGGCGCTGCGATTGCGCACCGTGCAGGCCAGCCGCAGCTTGAGGTGGCGTTCGGCATCGACCCGCAGCGTGAAAGCCGCACGGCGGCCATCGGCCAGCGCGGAGCGACGCGGCTTGGCCACCCGGCGCGAAACCTCGCGCTGCTGGCGGACCACTTCGGGCACGACCGGCGCGGGGATCGGCGTTTCGGGCACGAGCGCCACGACTTCAGCCTCGACCGGGGCCGCCACGGGCGGCGCGGCAGCAGCGACCGGCTCGGCACCGTGGTGCACGTCGTGGCCCATGTCGTTCCAGCCCAGGTCATCGAGCTGGCGGGCAACCGCATCTTGAGTCAGCGGGCCAAGCTGCGGGCGCATCGCGGGCCGGGCCGCACCCTTGCGGGCGAGCAGGCTCGGGCTGAGCGAGGCGAAGGCTTTCGGTTCGGTCATGCCCCCCGGCACTCCCATCAGGAACCGGCCACGCGGCGGCCGAAGCCACCAGCGGGACGGTGCGCGCCGGGAACCATCGACACGCTGGTCGGCGCGGCAAAGACGGTGCGGCGGAAATTCTTTTCCAGGCGGTCGGAGATGTAGCTCCACAGCGCGGTAACTTCGGCAGCGCTGCGGCCATTGGGATCGACTTCCATCACCGTGCGGCCATCGATCATCGACGCGGCGAAGTCCGTGCGGTGGTGCAGCGTGACCGGAGCCACGGTGCCATGCTGCGACAGCGCCACGGCGGCTTCGGACGTGATCTTGGCCTTGGGCGTCGCGGCGTTGACCACGAAGATCAGCGGCTTGCCCGCGCGTTCGCACAGATCGACCGTCGCCCCCACGGCGCGCAGGTCATGCGGGCTGGGGCGGGTCGGCACGACGATCAGTTCGGCCACCGAAATCACGCTCTGGATCGCCATCGTGATGGCGGGCGGCGTATCGATCACGGCCAGCTTGAAGCCCTGCTGGCGCAGCACGGCCAGGTCCGCCGCGAGTCGCGCCACGGTGGTTTGGGCAAAGGCGGGGTATTCCGCCTCGCGTTCGTTCCACCAGTCGGCCAGCGAACCCTGCGGGTCGATGTCGATCAGGACGACCGGCCCGGCGCCAGCGCGCTGGGCCTGCACGGCGAGGTGTCCGGACAAGGTCGTCTTGCCCGATCCGCCCTTTTGCGATGCCAATGCGAGTACGCGCAAAACCAAATCCCCCTAGACTGCGGCAATTCCAATTCGACTTGCCGAGAGGGATCGCAGATCGTTCCTAATTTAGAGTTAATGGCGCCACCGCCGCAGCGGGAAGACATTCAGGCACAACGATAAAACCTCTGTTAACCCGTTCTTTGCTATGCCAGTTAACCTTGAAGCGAGGCGGAACGTGGCATCTGGACCGTGCCGCGCCGCCACAGAGGTTAAGCGCCAGGGCCCGTCACGGGCGCCAGATACGGGAATTCCGGTATGAACCGCAGTGTTGCATGGGGTGTGCTGCTGGCCGCTGGCGGGGCGATTCTTTCGCCGGCCGCGCTGGCCGATACCAAGGCCGGCGTCGATGCCTGGACGCGCGGCGACTATGCCGCGGCCGTAAAGGAATGGCAGGGCGATGCCGCGCGCGGCGATGCCGACGCGCAGTTCAACCTGGGCCAGGCCTATAAACTGGGGCGCGGGGTGCAGCAGGACCTGACCCGGGCGGAAGAGCTGTTCGGCAAGGCCGCCGCCGCCGGGCACATGCAGGCATCGGACAATTACGGCCTGCTGATGTTCCAGCGGGGCGCGCGCAAGCAGGCGCTGCCGTTCATCCGCGCGGCCGCCGATCGCGGCGATCCGCGTTCGCAATACCTGCTCGGCATCGGTCACTTCAATGGCGATATCGTGCCCAAGGACTGGGTCCGCGCCTATGCGCTGGTCAGCCTGGCCCAGCAGTCCGGGCTGGAACAGGCCCGCACCGCGCTGGTGCAGATGGATCAGCACGTGCCGCTCGCCCAGCGCCAGCAGGCCGTGCTCCTCTCGGCCGAGTTGCAAAGCCAGGCCGATGCCACCCGCGCGCGTCAGCTGGCTTCTGCCGACCTTGGCAATTCCCTGCCCGGTGCCGCCTATGCGCCGCCGCCTGCCCCCAGCGCCGTGGTGGCCAGCGATGCCGTGGCCGATGCCGTGCGCATCGCGGGAACGGACAGCCCGGCCACGGCGGGCGCGGATTATGCCCGCCCGGCCACTCCGCCACCCGCCGCCGCGCCCCGGCCCACTGCCCCCCGCCCGGCGGCTACCGCCCCCGCCGTGGCCGGCGCGCCGCCAGCGCCCCAATCCGCACCGCTCCGGCCCGCGCCGCCCCGCCCCGCCACCGCCACGGGCGGACCGTGGCGCATCCAGCTGGGCGCGTTCGGACAAGCGGCCAATGCCGATGCCCTGTGGGCGCGCCTGCGCCAGCGGCCCGAGCTGGCCGGTCACCCCCGCATCAACGTGGCAGCCGGCCCCGTGACCAAGCTGCAGGCCGGTGGGTTCGCCAGCGAAGCGGAGGCCCGTGCGGCCTGCACAAAGCTGGTCGCGGGCGGGTTCACCTGCATTCCGGCCCGGAACTGACGCCCGATTGCTATTGCGATCAATTCGCATTATACAGGCGCGACTCCATGGGAGAGCCGCGATGTTCATCTGCGTCTGCAATGCCATTCGTGACACCGAACTGCGCCAGGCCGCGCGCCAGCATCCGGGCGATGCCGATACGGTCTATGCCTGCCTGGGCAAGACCCCGCAGTGTGGCCAATGCCTCGACGAAGCGGCGGAAATCCTGATCGAGGAACGCGAACGCGCCGCGTGCGGGCAACTCGCTCCGGCCTGATCCCGCCCTTGCTCTTCCCGGTGGGCAGGCCCATATTCGGGTCATAGCCGATCACAGGAGCTTTCCATGAAGGGCGACCCGCAGGTCATCGAATTCCTCAACAAGGCGCTGCAGAACGAGCTGACCGCCGTCAACCAGTACTGGCTGCACTACCGCATGCTCGACAACTGGGGCGTGACCAAGCTGGCCGCGCATGAGCGCCACGAATCGATCGACGAGATGAAGCATGCCGACCAGCTGGCGGCGCGCATCCTGTTCCTGGGCGGGTTGCCCAATTTCCAGTCGATGGGCCGCCTGCGGATCGGCGAGACGGTCGAGGAGATCCTGAAGGCCGACCTGGCGCTGGAGCACGATGCCCTGCCCCTGCTGAAAGAGGCGATCGCCCATTGCGAGGCGGTGCGCGACTTTGTCAGCCGCGACCTGTTCGGCGCGATCCTCGCCAGCGAGGAAGAGCACGTCGACATGCTGGAAACCCAGTTCGAGATGATCGAACGGATGGGCCTGCAGAACTACATCCAGCTGAACAGCGCCCCGCCGGAGGACTGATCCGGCCTACTTCTTGGTGGCGTAGGGGTTCTTCGCGGTCCGCAGCGTCAGGCGCACTGGCACGGCATCGAACCCCAGTTCGCGGCGGATGCCGTTGACCAGATAGCGCTGGTAGCTGGTCGGCAATTCATCCAGCCGGGTGCCGAACAGCACGAAGCCGGGCGGGCGGGTCTTGGCCTGGGTGATGTAGCGCAGCTTGATCCGCTTGCCGCCAGGCGCGGGCGGCGGGTTCTTGGCCAGCGCATCGTCAAACCAGCGGTTCAGCGCCGAAGTCGGCACACGCTTCGACCAGGCGGCGCGCAAATCAAACGCCGCCTTGATCAGATCGTCCAGCCCCTTGCCGGTGCGGGCCGACACGGCCAGCAGCGGCAGCCCGCGCACTTGCGCCAGCCCTTCGTCCAGCGCGGCGCGCACCCCGTTGTAGAGGCCCGAGGCGTTTTCCGCGACGTCCCACTTGTTGATCGCGATGATCAACGCCCGGCCTTCTTCGAGCACCATCGAGGCGATCTTGAGGTCCTGGTGTTCCAGCCCGCGCGTGGCATCCAGCAGCAGCACGACCACTTCGGCAAAGTCGATCGCGTGGCGCGCATCGGCCACGGCCAGCTTTTCCAGCTTGTCGGTCACTTGCGCCTTCTTGCGCATCCCGGCCGTGTCGATCAGCCGCACGGGGCGTTGCTCGCCCGATGCGGGATCGGTCCAGGTCCAGTCGACCGCGATCGAATCGCGCGTGATGCCCGCTTCCGGCCCGGTCAGCAGCCGGTCCTCGCGCAGCATGGCATTGATCAGGGTGGACTTGCCGGCGTTCGGCCGCCCGACGATAGCCAGCTTGAGCGGCGCCGACAGGTCATGCTCTTCGCTGTCCTCGTCCGTTTCAAACGGCTCGAATTCGGGCTGCTTGTCGTCGAGATGCGGCAGCAGCGCCTCGAACAGATCGGCCATGCCCTGCCCGTGTTCAGCCGACAGCGGCACCGGATCGCCAAAGCCCAGCGCATAGGATTCGAACAACCCGTGATCGCCCGCCTTGCCTTCGGCCTTGTTGGCCACCAGCACCACCGGCACGGTGGACTGGTGCAGGTAACGGGCGATTTCCTCGTCCAGCGGGGTCAGTCCGGCGCGCGCGTCGATCACGAACAGCGCTACGTCCGCCCCCTGCAGCGCGGCTTCGGTCTGTTGGCGCATCCGGCCCGGCAGGCTGGCTTCGTCCTCGTCCTCCCACCCGGCGGTGTCGACGATGGTGAAATCGAGGCCCAGCAGATGCGCCTCGCCAAAGCGGCGATCGCGGGTAACCCCCGGCTGATCGTCCACCAGGGCGAGCCGCTTGCCCACGAGGCGGTTGAACAGCGTGGATTTGCCCACATTCGGGCGACCAATGATGATGACTTGCGGCAATGCCATGCGCCGCACCTGACCGCACCGGCAACAATTTGCAAGGTTTTGCAGCATCGGCGGCAAAAGGTTGCAGGTTTATTTACCAAACCCCGCAGGTTGCCCCTAACCTTGCCCTGCCATTACCGTTGGCATGAGGGAAAGATTTCTGATTGCGACCGGACTGGCGATTGCCGCGCTTTCAGCGCCCGTCGCCGCCGTATCGGTGGGGTTCGACGACAGCCGGGTCGTATCGGGTGGGGGCAGCAGCGAGCTACCTCCCTACCTGCAATGCGTGCCTTATGCGCGGCAGGTGTCGGGGATCATGATCTTCGGCGATGCGCACACCTGGTGGGACCAGGCCGAGGGCCGCTATGCGCGGGGATACAAGCCGAAAGTGGGCGCGGTCATGGCGTTCCGCCCGCATGGCAATTCGCGGCTGGGCCATGTCGCCGCTGTCAGCAAAATCGTCGATTCGCGCACCTTGCTGGTCCGCCACGCCAACTGGAGCCCGATCAACGGGCGGCGCGGGCAGATCGAGGATGACGTGAAGGTGGTGGACGTCTCGCCCGAGAACGACTGGTCGGCCGTGCGCGTGTGGTATGCGCCGCTGGGCCAGCTGGGCGGCACGCACTGGCCGGTCGAAGGATTCATCTATCCCGGCAAGGCGAAGAAGTCTGAACGCCTGCCGGTGCGCAACATAACGATTGCCGCCGCGCCCCGCGGCAGCGATCCGATTGCGGACATCATCCGCCAGAAACTGGGGTTCTGACGTCCCGCCGGGCAGGCCCGGCGGGCGAGACATCAGTCCATCAGGCCTTGGCGACCGGGGCGCCCTCGCCCAGGTCTTCGTACCAGGCTTCGACCGGGCCGTTCAGCTTGATGGTCAGCGGCTGGCCCTTGCGGTCCATCGTCTTGCCCGCCTGCACCCGCACCCAGCCCTCGGAAATGCAGTATTCCTCGACATTGGTGCGGACCACGCCCTTGAAGCGGATGCCAACGCCGCGCTGCAGCTTGTCGGCATCGAAATATTCGCTGCGCGGGTTGATCGCCAGGCGGTCGGGCGGGAGATCGGGGCCGGTCGAAGCGGCAGGAGTGGTTTCTTCGGTCATGAAAAGCGCCTCTAGATGTTGATCGGCGCTTGTCAATTCGCGCGAGCCTGTCTAAGGGCGCGCTTCGCGAACGGAAGTGGGCGCGTAGCTCAGCGGTAGAGCACACCCTTCACACGGGTGGGGTCACAGGTTCAATCCCTGTCGCGCCCACCACTTCCCTCCCCCGACATGGTTGAAAGCTGATGCCCAAGCGGGCATAGGCCGCGCCATGCATGATATTCGCCAGATCCGGGACAATCCCGCCGCTTTCGACGCCGCCCTCGCCCGCCGCGGGGTAGAGCCGGTGTCCGCTGCGATCCTTGCGCTCGACACCCGCCGCCGCGCGGTGGCCACGCAGATGCAGGAAGCGCAGAGCCGCCGCAACGACGCCTCCAAGGCCATCGGCGCGGCAATGGGGCGCGGCGACAAAGATGAGGCGGAACGGCTGAAAGCCGAAGTCGCGGCGCTGAAGGACACCCTGCCCGCGCTGGAAGCGGAAGACCGCGAGTTGCTGGCCCAGCTGAACGACGAGCTGGCCCGCCACCCCAACCTGCCCGACGCCGCCGTGCCGGATGGCGAGGACGAGGGCGCCAACGTCGAGGTCAGCCGCTGGGGCACGCCGCGCACCTTTGATTTCACCCCGCAGGAACACGCCGACATCGGCCCGGCGCTGGGGCTGGACTTTGAAACGGGCGCCAAGATTTCCGGCGCGCGCTTCACTTTCCTCCGCGGCCAGATGGCGCGCCTGCAACGCGCGCTGGGGCAGTTCATGCTGGATCACCAGACCAACGTGAACGGTCATGCCGAATGCGCGACGCCGCTGCTGGTCAAGAGCGAAGCGCTGTTCGGCACCGGCCAGCTGCCCAAGTTCGCCGAGGACAATTTCCGCACCACGGATGATCGCTGGCTGATCCCCACTGCCGAAGTCAGCCTGACGAATTCCGTGCGCGAGCAGATTCTGGCCGAGGCGGAGCTGCCGCTTCGGATGACCGCGCTGACCCCGTGCTTCCGCAGCGAAGCGGGCGCGGCGGGCAAGGATACGCGCGGCTATATCCGCCAGCACCAGTTCGAGAAGGTGGAACTCGTCACCATCTGCAAGCCGGAGGATTCCGAGGCCGAGCACGAGCGGATGACGGCGGCTGCCGAATCGATCCTGCAGGCGCTGGACCTGCCCTATCGCAAGATGATCCTCTGCGCGGGCGACATGGGCTTCACCGCGCGCAAGACCTATGACCTTGAAGTCTGGCTGCCGGGGCAAGGCGCCTACCGCGAGATTTCGTCCTGTTCCAACTGCGGCGATTTCCAGGCCCGGCGCATGAATGCGCGCTATCGCCCCGAAGGCGCGAAGGGGACGGAATTCGTCCACACGCTCAACGGCTCGGGCCTCGCCGTGGGCCGCACGCTGGTGGCGGTGCTGGAGAACTATCAGAACGCCGACGGATCGGTCAGCGTGCCCGCCGCGCTGCGCCCTTACATGGGCGGGATCGACACGCTGGTGCCCCTCTGACATGAAAGCCGCCTGATGCGCATTCTCCTGACCAATGACGACGGCATTTTCGCTCCCGGACTGGAAGTGCTGGAGCGGATCGCGGCGCGCTTTTCGGATGACATCTGGATCTGCGCCCCGGCCGAGGAACAGTCCGGCGCGGGCCATTCGCTCACCCTGTCGCGCCCGGTGCGGCTGCGCCAGCACGATGCCCGGCGCTTTTCCGTATCCGGCACCCCCACGGACTCGGTAATGATGGCGCTGCGCGAGGTCATGCCCGGCGCGCCCGACCTGATCCTCTCGGGCGTCAACCGCGGTGCGAACCTGGGCGATGACGTAACCTATTCCGGCACCGTTTCCGCCGCGATCGAAGGCGCGCTGGCGGGCATCCGCTCGATCGCGCTGAGCCAGGTCTACGAGAAGGAAGGCATGGGCGACACCGTGCCGTTCGCCGCCGCCGACGCCTGGGGCGCGAAAGTGATCGAGCCGCTGCTGGGCGTGCCCTTTGCCCCGCGCACGCTGGTCAATGTCAATTTCCCCCCGCTGGCGGCCGACGAGGTCAAGGGCATTCGCGTGGTTCGGCAGGGATTTCATGACTATGCGCGCGGATCGGTGGTTGAAGGAACCGATCCAAGGGGATACCGTTACTTCTGGTTCGGCCTGCACGGGATTGAGCATACCCCCGGTCACGCCACCGATCTTGAAGCGATCCAGGATGGCTATGTGTCTGTAACCCCGCTGCAACTGGACCTGACGCACGACGCATCGCTGGCCGCGATGGCAGAGCGGTTCGCCTGATGCGCCGCGCGGCGCTCCTCGCCGGGGTCGTCGCGCTGTGGCTGGGCGCGCCGGTTCTCGCGCAGTCTGCGGCAGAGAAGCGGGCGGACGATCCCAGGACCGCCACCGAATACGTGGTGAAGCCGGGTGAAACGCTGGGCGGCATCGCCAACCGGGTAGAAGTGCCGCGCATCCTGATAATCGAGGCGAACGGCCTGAAGGCGCCCTATCTGGTGCGCGCCGGGCAAAAGCTGGTGATCCCGCGCCGCCGCACACACACGGTGAAGGACGGCGAAACCGGGTTTGGCATTGCGCTGGATTACGGCGTGCCGTGGTCCGCGATTGCCGCCGCCAACGGGCTTGACCCCAAAGCCGCGGTCAAGACCGGGCAGAAGCTGGCGATTCCGACGATTGCCAAGGTCGCGGCCGCCACCGTGCCGGCCCCCGCCCCGACCGCAAGCGCCGCCCCTTCGCCCGAACCCACCGCCAGCGCCGCGCCCGCCGCCAAGCTGCCGCCCGATACCAAAGCTCCGCGCTTCGTCTGGCCCCATGCGGGCAAGGTCCGGCGCGACTTTTCCCCGCGCGGCAAATCCGGCTGGCACGACGGGATCGACCTCACCGCCGACAAGGGCGACGCCGTGCGCGCCGCCGCCGCGGGCAAGGTGATCTTTGCCGGACAAGGGCCTAAAGAATACGGTCTGACGGTGATCATCCACCACACCGGCCGCTGGACCACGACCTATTCGTTCCTCGACAAGGTGACGGTGAAGGACGGCGAAGCGGTCAAACAGGGTGAACGCATCGGGCTGGCCGGGGATACGGGCCTCGCCACTTCTCCGCAGGTTCATTTCGAAGTGCGCCGCAACCGCGTGGCGCTGGATCCGGTGGACTACCTGCCCGCGCGATGAGCCGCCGCTCCCGTCCCCGCTTCGTGCCGTTCCGCCCGCTGCGGCGGCAGATCCGGATGCCGGTCTGGGCCGATGTCGGCCTGCGGCTGGCGGCGGCCTTCGGCCTCGTGTTCCTGGTGGTGATGATCCACTGGCTGGACCGTGACGGCCTGAAAGACGGGCACGATGGCCACATCACGTTTCTGGATGTCGTCTATTTCACGATGATTTCCATCACCACCACCGGCTTTGGCGATATTGCCCCGGTCAGCGACCGCGCCCGCCTGATCGAGGCGGTGATCGTCACCCCGATCCGGCTGGCAGTGCTCTTCATCTTCGTCGGCACGGCCTACAACTTCATCATCAAGCGCACCTGGGAGAATTGGCGAATGCGGCGGATTCAGGAGCGGCTGACCGGCCATGTCGTGGTGCTGGGCTTTGGCGTCAGCGGATCGCAGGCCGTGGGCGAACTGATCGAGCGCGGGACTGATCCCGGCACCATCGTCGTGATGGACGGCAGCGCCGAACGCCTGGCCGAGGCCGAAGCGTTGGGCTGCAACGTGATCCAGGACGACGCCAGCCGTGACGAGGCGCTGAAGGCGGTGCGGATCGACAGTGCCGGCACCGTGCTGGTCTCGGCCGGGCGCGACGATACCTCGATCCTGATCGTGCTGACGGTGCGCCACCTCGCTCCGAACGTCCCGATCAGCGTGGTGGTGCGCAACGAGGACAACGAAATTCTCGCCCGGCAGGCCGGGGCCGACAACGTGATCAACCCGGTGCGCTTTACCGGGCTGCTGCTGGCTGGATCGGCACAGGGCAGCCACGTGGCGGATTACCTGGCCGATCTGGCCACCGCTTCCGGCAACGTCCAGCTCGTGGAGCGTCCCGCCCTGCCCGAGGAAATCGGCCGGAGCCTGAACGAGCTGCCCCACTCCGTGCGCGGCCTGCGGATCAATCGCGGCGGGCGCGAAATCGGCTTCTGGGAAGCGGATGCGGGCCGGATCGAGGCTGGCGACGTGATCGTGGCGGTAGTGCCGACCATCGCCTGACCGGCGCTACCCCAGCAGAAAGAACACCCCGCCCATCGCCAGGTAGGCCAGCAGGAAGGCCCCGCTGTCCTTCACTGTCTCCGCGCGTGGCGTGCCGGTGCGGGACTGGCTGATCCACAGCGCAGGGATCACGAAGGCCAGCGCCAACCCGCCCGACTGCATGAAATAGAGCCACGGCTTCACCGCCAGCTTGTCCGGCCCGATCCGGGCGAGCGCGTGGCCCAGCATCGCGGCGGACAGCAGCATCCCGGCCAGAGCCGCCACCGGTGACGTCCCCCGCCGCAGCGCCAGCACGATCCCCGCCGCGACCAGCGCCGCCGCCACCACGCCCAGCCAGTTCATCGGTCCCATCACGCCTGCTCCCATTCCAGCAACGCCACATGGCCTTCGCCAGCGGCCATCCATTCGCGGGCAAAAGCGCCGAGTCCCTCGCGCACGGCCTCCACCGCCCCTGCCGGCATGGCGGGCATGGGGACGTGCGATCCCGCGCAGGCCGTTTCCGCCATCGCCAGCAGATCAGCCGCTGCGCCGCTGCCGCCGCTCCACAAGTCCGCCTCGAAACACTCGACGATCCGTTCGGCCTGCAGCAACTGCACGATTTCCGGATCCGGCAGTCCGGCCCGCTTGGCGCTGGCGTGGCCGGCCGCCTTGGCCAGTTCCTGCAGCGCTTCGGGGTGCAACCCGCCTGCAACCATGCCCCAGAATCCGCGGTCCAGCGCGAAGGCGCGCTCCACGAACCAATGGACGGCATCGTGCGGAACCGGTCCCTTGTGCGGCAGGCGCGTGTCGGCGCGGGTGCCGTCGGCGCGGGCAATCGCGATGGCATCGGCGCCGCGCCCCTTGGTGATCGCGATCTTCATGCGCGCAGCAGTAGCGAAATCCCCGCAATCCGTGTAGGGGCCGCGCCCATGGCAATCGAGATTCCTGAAGCCCGTAAGGTCGGCATGGTCAGCCTGGGCTGTCCCAAGGCGCTGGTCGACAGCGAACGCATCCTCACCCGGCTGCGCGCCGATGGCTATGCCATGAGCGCGGACTATGCCGGGGCCGACGTGGTGCTGGTCAACACGTGCGGGTTCCTCGATTCCGCCAAGGAGGAAAGCCTGGCCGCGATTGGCGAGGCGATTGCCGAGAACGGCCGCGTGATCGTGACCGGGTGCATGGGGAATGAGGCGGAGCTGATCCGTGCGAAGTTCCCCGATGTGCTGGCCGTCACCGGCGCGCACCAGTACGAAGCCGTGGTCGAGGCCGTGCACGAAGCCGCGCCCCCATCACAGGGCCCATTCGTCGATCTGATCCCGCAGCCGTCGGACGCGGAGATCAAGCTGACACCGCGCCATTACAGCTACCTGAAGATTTCCGAAGGCTGCAACCACGCCTGCGCGTTCTGCATCATCCCGCAGCTGCGCGGCAAGCTGGCCAGCCGCAGGATCGACGCCGTGCTGCGCGAGGCGGAAAAGCTGGTCGCGGCGGGCACCAAGGAACTGCTGGTGATCAGCCAGGATACCTCGGCCTATGGCGTCGATGTGCGGCATGAAGAACGCGAGTGGAAGGGCCGCAAGGTCCGCACCCACATGACCGACCTTGCCCGCGAACTCGGCCAGCTGCGCACGCCCGAAGGCCACGCGCCGTGGGTGCGGCTGCACTATGTCTATCCCTACCCGCATGTCGATGCGGTGATCCCGCTGATGGCGGAGGGGCTGATCACGCCCTATCTGGATATCCCGTTCCAGCACGCCGCGCCGAACGTCCTGAAAGCCATGAAGCGCCCCGCGAACGAAGCGAAAGTGCTCGAACGCCTGAAGGCCTGGCGCGAGATCTGCCCGGACATCACAATCCGCTCCAGCTTCGTGGTCGGCTTCCCCGGCGAGACGGAGGAAGATTTCCAGTACCTGCTCGACTGGCTGGACGAGGCGCAGCTGGACCGCGTCGGCGGCTTCCGGTTCGAACCCGTCGCGGGCGCGGCGGCGAACGATCTGCCGAACCCGGTGCCCGAAGCGGTCAAGGAAGAGCGCTATCAGCGCCTGATGGAAAAGACCGCCGCGATCAGCGCGGCCAAGCTTGCCGCGAAGGTGGGCCGAACGCTGCCCGTGATCATCGACGAAGTGGGCGAACCCGACGAGGATGGCGACATCGGCGCGACCGGGCGGTCACAGGCGGATGCCCCGGAAATCGACGGTGCGGTCTATCTGCGCAATGTCCCCGCCAGCCTGAAGGCGGGCGACATCGTGCAAGTCGAAGTGGAAGATGCCGACGCGCACGACCTGTTTGGCGTGATCGTCTGACGGCAGGGGGCGCAAGCCGCGCCCCCCGGCCCGATCAGAACATCTTGGTAAGCGTGTAGAACACCGCACCAACCGCCGCGCTGGCGGGGATGGTGATGAACCACGCGGTCACCACCCGGCCCGCCACGCCCCAGCGCACGGCGCTGGCCTTGCGCGCGGCGCCGGTGCCGATCACCGATCCGGTGATGGCGTGGGTGGTCGATACCGGAATGCCCAGCGCGCTGGCCCCGAACACCACGATCGAACCCGCCGTCGAAGCACTGAACCCGGTGTGATGGTTCAGCTTGGTCAGCTTGGTGCCCATCGTTTTGATGATCTTCCACCCGCCCGACATCGTGCCCAGCGCGATGGCCGCATAGCAGGAAATCACCACCCATTCCGGCACGTGGAATTCACCGTTCAGGTGACCGGTGGAATAGAGCAGGACCGTGATGATCCCCATGGTCTTCTGCGCGTCGTTGCCGCCGTGGCTGATCGAATAGGCCGCCGAACTGACCAGGTGGAGCGATTTGAACACCCCTTCGGCCCGGCGCGGCTGAAAGCCCTTGAACAGCCAGCTGGTCAGCAGGACCATCAGCATGGCCAGCGCAAAGCCGATCATCGGCGACAGGAAGATCGCCACCACCGTCTTGGTCGTGCCAGAACTTTCAACCACGGTGAACCCGCCGTGCGCGATGCCCGCGCCCAGCAGCCCGCCGATCAGCGCGTGGCTGGACGAGGACGGGATGCCCTTGAGCCAGGTCACGACGTTCCAGAACATCGCCCCGACCAGCGCCCCGAACACCACTGCCGGGGTCACCGCATCCTTGTCGATGATCCCCTTGCCCACGGTTTCGGCCACGTGCAGCCCCACCAGCCAATAGGCCGCGAAGTTGCCGAACGCGGCGAACAGCACCGCCACGACCGGAGAGAGCAACCGGGTGGAGACCACGGTGGCGATGGAATTGGCGGCATCGTGCAGCCCGTTCAGAAAATCGAACGCCAGCGCGAGGGCGATCAGGCCGACGAGCAGCGGAAAGGCAAGCTCATGCATTGCCGGTATCCTTTGTCAGGCGCCCTCAGGCGTGGTCGATCACCAGGCTGTCGATTTCGTTCGCCACGTCCTCGAACGCGTCGGCGATGCGTTCCAGCCGCTTGTAGAGTTCGCGGGTGACGACGAACGCGATCGGATCGGGATTGACCTTCTGCGCCTGAAACGCCGTCTTCATCCCGCTGTCGTGCAGGCCATCGACCTGCCCTTCCAGCTGGACGATCCGGCCGGTCAGCTCGTGCAGGCGGTGGCCGTTGCGCTCCACATCGCGCAGCAGCGGCACCGCCTCGGCGATCAGGCGGCTGGCATCCAGCGTCAGCTGGGCGATTTCCTTCATCGCCGGGTCGAACTGCGTGATTTCGAACAGCTCGATCGCCGACGAAGCCGCGTTCATTTCATCGATGGTGTCGTCCATCGCCCCGCTCAGCGCGGTGATCGCTCCCCGGTCGAACGGGGTCAGGAACGTCTGGCGGACTTCGTGCAGAGTCTGGCGGATCACTTCGTCCGCAGCATGCTCGAAATCGTGGATCGCGCGCAGGTGGGCGCTGCGGTCCCCTTCGCCATGAGTCAATTGCACAAGTGCTTCCGCCGCACCGACCATGCTGGCCGCATGACGTTCGAACAGCACGAAAAAGTCGCCAGACTTGGGCAGCAGGCGCTGAAACCAACCGAACATTACAGATGTTCCCCCTCAGGAATGTGACACGCCTATGACACCGAAATGACAGATTCGACAGCGCTAATCGCGCATGTCCACAATTGCCGGGTTGCGGGTTTGTCCCTAGCCTGCGCCGATGCTTCGCTTGCCCCCTGCCCTGACCCCTGTCCTGACCCTTGCCTGTGCCGCGCTGTGCCTGTCCGTACCAGCCGCCGCACAGCCCCTGACCCCGGCTGAGCGGGCCGCGATCGAACGCGCCGTTACCGGCACCTTGCGCGAAACGCGGGTACCTTCGGCGCAGGTTGCCGTGGTGCGCGATGGGCAGCTGGTGTTCGAGGGTGCGTGGGGCAAAGCGGCGGAAACGATCCCGCAGGCGCGCCCCGACCTGCCCTATCAGATCGCGTCCAATTCCAAGCAGTTCATTGCCGCGCTGCTGCTGCTGCTGGAAAACGATGGCCGGCTCTCGCTGGATGAGCCGGTCGCGCGCTGGTTGCCGGACATATCGGGGGCAGACCGGATCACGCCGCGCCAGCTCCTGTCGCACACATCGGGCCTGCCGGATTACTGGCCGCACGACTTTGCCTTTGCCGCCACGGCCGAACCGGTGACCCCGGACCAGATCATCGCCCGCTGGGGCAGCCAGCCGCTGGAATTCGAACCCGGCACGCGCTGGGAATATTCCAACACCGGCTATGTCGTGGCCGCCCGAATCGCGGAAATGGCGGGCGGTGCGCCGCTGTGGCAGCAGCTGGACCAGCGCCTGTTCGCCCCGCTGGGGATCAGGCCGCTGCCGCTGGACGACACCAACGCCGCAGGCTTTCCGCAGGGCTATCACCGCTATGCCACTGGCCCGGTCCGCCCGGCGAGGCCCGCCGCGCGTGGCTGGCTGTGGGCGGCAGGGGAACTGTCGATGACCGCAGCGGACCTGGCCCGCTGGAACATTGCCCGGATCAACCGCCAAGTGCTGCCGCCCGAGGACTGGGAGCAGATGGAAACCCCGGTGCGGCTGGCCGATGGTTCGCGCACGACATATGGCCTGGGCGTGGCGCGGCGCAGCGCGGGCGGGCGCACCCGGATCGAGCACGGCGGCGAATCGGTCGGCTTCCTGTCGCAGAACGCCGTCTGGCTGGACCAGCGCACCGCCGTCACCGTGCTGACCAATGCCGATTACGGCGGCGCGGAGAACGCGCTGACCAACCGGATCGCCGCGATTGTACTGCCCAAGCTGCCCCCGGTCCCGGCCCGCGTGGCGGATACGGGCGGGCGGGTCGATGAGATCCGGCACGTGCTGGCCGCCCTCGCCGTCGGCCAGATCGATCCGGCGCGCTTTACCCCCAACGCGCAGTATTACTTCAACCCCGGCGCACTGGCGGATTACCGCGCCAGCCTGTCCACCCTTGGCGCGCCGCTGTCGATCAGCAGCACCCGCTCACCCTGGCTGCGCGGTGGTTTCGTCGGACGAGCCTATAGCGTGCGCTACAAGGGCCAGCGCTTTCGCCTGTCGACTTATGCCGAACCGGGCGAGAATGGCCGGTGGGAGCAGTTCATCCTTTACGCGGATTAAAGCCAGCCGATCCGCTTGAACCGCACATAGAGCCCGCCGCAGATCGCAAAGATCAGGCCTAGCACCGCCGGATAGCCCCACGGTTGACGCAACTCGGGCATATAATCGAAGTTCATGCCGTAAATCCCGGCAATTGCGGTCGGCACCGCCAGGATCGCGGCCCAGGCTGCCAGTTGCCGGGTCATTTCGCCCTGCCGGTGCTGTTCCAGCAGGCTGGCGGTTTCCACGATGCTGGCCAGCGTTTCCATCAGGCCCACCATCCGCCGCATCGTCCGCCGCACGTGGTCCTGCACGTCGCGGAACCAGACCCGCGCGGCCGGATCGATCACCGGCAGCTCGACCGTGGCGAGCCGTTCGCACATTTCCTCCATCGGGCCGACGATCCGCTGGAACCGGCGCAGCTGGCGGCGCAGGCGGAAGATGCGGCGGATGGTGGATGGTTCGGGGAACGTGTCGATCGCCCGCTCCTCCATGTCCTGCACCGCGCTTTCCAGCTTTTCCATGATCGGCTGATAGCCGTCGACGATGTAGTCGAGGATCGCATGGGCGACATAGTCCGGTCCTTCGGCCAGCCGCTGCGCATCCGCTTCCAGCCGGGCGCGCAGCGCGGCGTGCGACCGGGTTGACCCGAACCGGACCGAGATCAGGAAATCCGGCCCGAGGAACAGCGCGGTCTGACCATAGGCGATCTTTTCGCCCTCCTCGATCATCGCGGTGCGCGCGACGATGAACAGGGTTGGCCCATAGGCTTCGACCTTGGGCATCTGCATCGGGTTCAGGGCGTCTTCCACTGCCAGCGGGTGCAGGCCGAACTGGCGCCGGACCAGGTCCATCTCCGCCTCGTCGGGTTCGGCCAGTCCGACCCAGTCAAACGCGCGTGCGGGCACTTTTCCGCGCGGCTTGCCGGTCAACGCCAGGGCGGTATCGACCGGCTGACCGGCGGCATAACGGCGGGCTGCGATGATTGCCATTGCATCGCAGTGCCAAACCCGCATGATGCTGGCAATCCCGCGCGTCTTGCGATACGTACGGCAATGAAACTTACAACAATGTCAATTTACCGGGGGAGAGCCCGAGAATGAATGCCATTACGCCGATCGAGGCCACTACAACTACCGAGGAATGCCTCGACGTCCTGATCGTCGGCGCCGGAATTTCCGGCATCGGCATGGCCGTCCACTTGCGCAAGGACTGCCCCGGCAAGAGCTTCGCGATCCTCGACCGGCGCGAGCAGCTGGGCGGCACGTGGGACCTGTTCCGCTATCCCGGCATCCGGTCGGACAGTGACATGCACACGCTGGGCTTTGCCTTTGCCCCGTGGAAGCATGAGAAGTCGATCGCGGATGGCCCGGCCATCCTGGAATACCTGAACGAGATCACCGACCAGTATGACCTGCGCAGCCACATGCGCTTTGGCCAGAAGGTCGTCTCGGCCGACTGGGACAGCGAGACCGCCCGCTGGACCGTCACGACCGAGGCTGCCGACGGCACGCTGAGCCGCGTGCAAGGCCGGTTCCTGTTCCTGGGATCGGGCTACTACGATTACGATGATCCCTATGACGCCGGCTTCAAGGGGCGCGAGGACTTCAAGGGCCAGATCATCCATCCGCAGTTCTGGCCGAAGGATTTCGACTACACTGGCAAGAAGGTCGTGGTGATCGGCTCTGGCGCGACCGCGGTGACCATCGTGCCGTCGATGGCGCATGGCGGCGCGGCCCACGTCACCATGCTGCAACGCACGCCGACCTGGATGGTCAGCCGCCCCGCGCGTGACAAGTTCGCCAATACCCTGCGCAAGTTCCTGCCGGAAAAGGTCGCTTATGCGCTGACCCGCGCCAAGAACATCTTCCTGCAGGACCTGATGTTCAAGCGCGCCCGCAACGCGCCGGACAAGGTGAAGGATTTCCTCACCACCCAGCTCCGGCAGACCCTGGGCGACAACTACGATCCGCAGGCCTTCACTCCGCCCTACGATCCGTGGGACCAGCGCCTGTGCCTGGTGCCGGACGCCGATTTCTTCACCGCGATCAACCAGGGCAAGGCCTCGGTCGTCACCGACCATGTCGAATGCTTCGACGCCACGGGGATCAAGCTGCAATCCGGCAAGCATCTGGATGCCGACGTGATCGTTACCGCGACGGGCCTGAAGATGGTGTTCGCGGGCAAGATCGCGTGCAGCGTGGATGGCCAGCCGATCGATTTTTCGAAGACGTTCTATTACCGCAACTGCATGTTCTCCAACGTGCCGAACATGGCCGGGGCGTTCGGCTATCTCAACGCGTCGTGGACGCTGCGGGTGGACATCATCGGCGATTACCTGACCCGGCTGCTCAATGCGATGGACGCCAACAACGTCCAAATCGCCGTGCCCGCCCTGCCCGACGATCAGCGCCCGGATGAGGACGACGTGTTCGACTTCTCGTCCGGCTACATCCAGCGCGCCAAGCACATCATGCCGCGCAACGCGCCAACGCTGCCCTGGCGGCTCAATCAGGAATATCGCAAGGACCGGGTGGACATGCGCCAGGCTCCGATCGACGATGGCGTAATGCAATTCCGCCGCGTCCGCGCAAAAGTTGATGCATAAGTAAGCCGAAAGGCCCCTTGCGTAATGGCGCGGTTGCCGTAACGCTTGGGGCCTATGGCTGAAACCGCACGCATCTGGACCGCCGCCCTGCTCGTCATCGGGGACGAGATTCTCTCTGGCCGCACGCAGGACAAGAACGTGGCGCAAGTCGCCACCTGGCTCAACGTGCAGGGCATTCGCCTGCGCGAAGTGCGGGTGGTGGCCGATGACATGGAAGCGATTGTCGAAGCGGTTAACACCCTGCGCGCGCGCAACGACTACCTGTTCACCACCGGCGGCATCGGCCCGACGCACGACGACATCACCGTGGACGCCATCGCGCAGGCGTTGGGCGTGGGCGTGGTGATCCATCCCGATGCCCGCGCCATTCTCGAAGGGTATTACGCCACGCGCGGCGGGCTGAACGAGGCGCGGCTGCGCATGGCCCGCGTGCCGGACGGCGCCAGCCTGATCCCCAACCGGATGTCCGGCGCACCGGGCATCCAGCACGGCAACATCTTCATCATGGCGGGCGTGCCCAGCATCACGGCGGGCATGCTCGACGCCCTTACCGGTACGCTCGAAGGCGGCCTGCCGGTGCTCTCTGCCACGGTCGGCTGCTGGGTTGCTGAAAGCGAGATCGCCGACCTGCTGCGCGAGACGGAGCGCCTGCACGACGATTGCCAGATCGGCAGCTACCCCTTCTTCCGCGACGGGCGCGTTGGCGCGAACTTCGTGATCCGTTCGACCAGCGCGGCCATCCTCGAGGACGTCAGCACCGCGCTCACCACGGGTCTGGCCGCACTGGGTCGCGAAGCGGTGGCGGGTGGCATCTAGGGTCGTTCTGGCGGCGCTGGCGCTCGGCGCTTGCGCCGCACCGCCAGCGAACGTGCTGGACCGGTTCGAGGCCACCCTCGCCGCGCAGGACAGTGCCACCGCCGCACTTGGCGCATGGTGCGCCGCACGCGGGATCGCCGCACCCGCGCGCATCAGTGCCGAGGTGCTGCCCGGCGGAATGCGCACCGACCCGGCGGACCTGCCCGCGCTGCTGCAACTGGAGGCACCGCCCGGCTATCGCCACGTCCGGCTGAGCTGCGGCGAAGCGGTCCTGTCCGAAGCCCACAATTGGTATGTGCCGCAGCGCCTGACCCCGGCCATGAACGCCGCGCTGGCCACCAGCGACGTGCCCTTTGGCAAGGTTGCCGCACCGCTGCGCTATAGCCGCCAGCGCCTGTCCAGCCAGCGCGGGGCCGGGCCGGGCTGCCCGGCCGATACGATCCTGACCCACCGCGCGCTGCTGCGCCTGCCCGATGGCGCGCCGCTGGCGCTGGTGACGGAATGCTACACCCCCGCCAACCTGCGGCGCTGATGCGCGCCTGATGCACAAAACGCCAGATCCGCACAAACGAAAGGGCCGGGAAGGTTTCCCCTCCCGGCCCGTTCATTGCGCGTATCGCGGCTGGATCAGGCGCCCTGCACTTCCGTCAGGTCAACCTTGATGCCCGGGCCCATCGACGAGGACAGGCCGATCTTGCGCACGTACTTGCCCTTCGAACCCGACGGCTTCGCCTTGACGATGGCGTCGACGAACGCGTCGAAGTTGGCCTTCAGCTGTTCGTTGGTGAACGACAGCTTGCCCAGACCGCCGTGGATGATCCCGGCCTTTTCGACGCGGAATTCAACCTGGCCGCTCTTGGCCGCCTTGACGGCGTCGGCGACGTTCGGGGTCACGGTGCCCAGCTTCGGGTTCGGCATCAGGCCCTTCGGACCCAGCACCTTGCCGAGACGACCGACCAGACCCATCATGTCCGGCGTGGCGATCACGCGGCCATAATCCAGGTTACCGGCCTGCATGTCTTCCAGCAGGTCTTCGGCGCCAACCTTGTCCGCACCGGCGGCCAGAGCGGCTTCGGCCTTGTCGCCGCGCGCGAACACGGCAACCTTGACGTCCTTGCCAGTGCCCGAGGGCAGCACGACCATGCCGCGGACCATCTGGTCGGCGTGACGCGGGTCAACGCCCAGGTTCAGCGAGACTTCCAGGCTCTCGTCGAACTTGGCGCTCTTGAGGTCCTTCAGCAGCTGGATGGCTTCTTCGACGCCATAGAGCTTCTGGTTGTCGCCCAGCTTTTCAACGAGGGCCTTCTGCTTCTTGGTCTGCTTGGCCATGATATCAGCCCTCCACAACCTGGAGGCCCATCGCGCGCGCGGAGCCTTCGATGATCTTGGTGGCGGCTTCAATGTCGTTGGCATTGAGGTCAGCCATCTTGGTCTGGGCGATTTCCGCCAGCTGCGAACGCTTGATCGTTCCCGCGCTGACCTTGCCCGGCTCCTTCGAACCCGACTTCAGGCCGGCGGCCTTCTTGATCAGGAACGAGGCCGGCGGCGTCTTGGTGACGAAGCTGAACGAGCGGTCCGCATAGACGGTGATCACCGTCGGGATCGGCATGCCCTTTTCCAGTTCCTGCGTCGCGGCGTTGAACGCCTTGCAGAATTCCATGATGTTGACGCCGCGCTGACCCAGCGCCGGACCGATCGGCGGCGAGGGGGTGGCGCTGCCAGCTGCGACCTGCAGCTTGATATAGCCTTCAATTTTCTTGGCCATGGGTGGCCTCCTTTCTTCCTGTTGGACCGGCTGGGCCGGCCCGCAGAGTGAGCGGTCAAACGGTGACCCGAAGGCCCCCTTCCGCACGGAATCGCCCCGGCAGGGCCAGAGCGAAGCGGCGCGCGTAGGCGAATACGCGCGCCATTGCAACTGCCGGGTTGCCCCGGCAGGTGGTTACTTGGACAGTTCGACCTGTTCGAAGTCGAGTTCGACCGGCGTGGCGCGACCGAAGATCGAGACCGACACCTTGACCCGGTTCTTGTCGAAGTCGAGTTCCTCGACCACGCCGGTGAAGCTGTTGAACGGCCCGTCGAGCACCTTGACCGAATCCCCGATCTCGTAATCGACGCTGACGTGCTTCTTCGGCTCGGCCGCGGCGGCATCGCGCGCGCCGAAATAGCGGGCGGCTTCGCGGTCGGTGATCGCCTGCGGCTTGCCGTTCGGCCCGAGGAACCCGGTTACCTTGGCGGTGTTCTTGACGAGGTGATAGACGTCGTCGTTCAGGGTCAACTTGGCCAGCACGTAGCCGGGCATGGTCTTGCGTTCAACCTGGACCTTCTTGCCGCGCTTCACTTCGGTCACGGTTTCGGACGGAACCTCGACCGCTTCGACCAGCGCTTCAAGGCCCAGGCGCTCCGCCTCGGCCAGGATCGAATCGCGGACCTTGTTCTCGAAGCCCGAATAGGCGTGGATGATATACCAGCGAGCCATGTGTCTCTCGTAACTTTCGAAATCAGGCCAACGACAGCAGCCAGCGCACAATCGCGCCGAACAGCGAGTCCACGCCAAGGAAGAAGACGGCGAGGATCACCATCAGGATGCCCACGAAGATCGCGGTGGTGACGGTTTCCTGCCGCGTCGGCCAGACGACCTTGCGGGCTTCCGCCTGAACCTGACGCATGAATTCGCCGGGATTGAACTTGGCCATGGCTACTCAGCCCGTGCTGTTGAACGAAAAAACTCAAACCGTCCGCCGCGCCGGGAACAGCACCGCCCCGGCGCCCTCAGGAAGGGCTGCCGGGGTGGCGAATGTTCTCCGATGTCGGAAGACACTCGCGCACTTAGCTATCGCGCGGCGGTTTTGCAAGCTTGGCCAGGAAGGTGCCCTGCGCGCGCTTCACGATGACCGCGCCGGGCGGCAGGCTGACCGGATCATCCCGCCCGATATACCACAGCCAGTCCGCCTCGTGCGCGGGGCCATACTTGGCCAGTTCGATCGGCCGGCCCGGAAACCGCAGCAGGCGGTGATAGGGATCGCGGTAGAAGGGGCCGCCCTGCTTGATGGTGATCATGTGCACCTTGGGCAGCGCGAAATTGGAATTGTTCAGCGCATCCAGCCGCACGATCGACCAGGCGCCGACATGCTCCTGCGGGTTATAGCCCCACTCGCTGCGCTCGGTCACGACCAGGCTGGCCACTTTCGCGCCGCGCGGCAGATCCTCGATCATGGTCAGCAGCCGCGCGGTGTGCTGCGATTCGCGGTACCAGTCCGCCGTGGTCAGCCCCAGCCGCCCCAGGAACAGCAGCGGCGCCAGCAGCAGCAGCCAGCGCGGCGTGCGCCAGGCCAGCGCCAGACAGCCGACCATCAGGCCGGTATAGATCATCCGCGCATCGACCAGGTCGCCACCGAAGATGTGGCGCGGCATCACCACCGCCAGCCCCAGCATCGCCACGGCCGCCCAGCCCAGCCGCCCGTCGAGCCGCCGGAAACACAGCGACAGGAACAGGATCGCACCGATCAGGATCGCGCTGGCATAATCCAGCCACTCGATCTGATCCTTCATCGCCTGCTTCCAGATCGTCCACTTATAAGTCAGCGCGTTGGTGCCATAGGACGCCAGTTCCTTGGTCCCTTCCCCCGCGAACAGCGTGGTCAGGAACGGCGCCATCAGCGGCCACGGGGCCACGAAGGGGCGCCAGCTCTTTTCGCGGTGCCATTCATAGGCAAAGACCATCACGCCCAGCGCGCCCCAGCCCGACACGTGGCACAGCCACACGCCCAGCCCGATCGGCACGAACAGCGGTTCGCGCCAGCGCTTGCCTTCCAGCCGCACCCACAGCGCGAACGCGAACAGCGCGCCGGCCAGCGACAGGCCGAAGTTGAGGAAACCCAGCAGCATGGCCGGGGACCAGACAAAGCACAGCGCCAGCATCGTGCCGACGCCGATCCGCCGCCGCAGCGTCCATTCGACCGCGATGATGCCAAGGCCGGTGGACAGCACGGTCAGCATGACCACGATCCGCCCCGCCGCCTCGATCCCGCACAGCTTGGCAAACGGCCAGATCAGCAGGTCCGCCCCCAGGTTGCCCATCAGGTGCCACTGGAAGCCATAATATGCCTTCAGGAACGGGCTTTCCGCGCGGTCGAGCATGATGTGGTAGCGCGCGAGGTGCGCGGCATAGTCCACCATCTGCGGATAACGTGCCACCAGCACCGGCAGGCAGGCCAGCACCGCCAGCGCGATGGCGATCCACAGGGTCTGGCGCGGGGTGAATTCGCCCGACAGCCAAGATCGGCGGCCGCCCTCCGTACTGACCTGCTCGGCAAGAGGTTCGGCGGACATCGGCTCAAATCTGGCTGGGGGGATGGGCAGCGCTGGCAGGAGTGGCAGGATTCGAACCCGCGGCCCTCGGTTTTGGAGACCGATGCTCTACCAACTGAGCTACACTCCTGCAGGCGGAAGCGGCCACTATACCGAGTTTTCACGGATGGCAAGGCGCGCCGCGCATTTATTCTCCCGGTCCGCCACCGGCTCTGCTAACCTGCCGCCGTGCACGCCCCCGTAACCCCGCAACCGCTTGACCCGGACCTGCTGATGCTGGCCTATCGCAGCGGCGTGTTCCCGATGTCAGACGCGCGCGACGATCCGGATGTGTTCTGGGTGGAACCGCGCCAGCGCGCGATCCTGCCGCTCGATGGCCTGAACGTGTCGCGTTCGCTGGCCCGCACGTTGCGCCGGGGCAGGTTCCACGTGACCTGCAATGCCGCCTTTGCCGAGGTCATGGCCGGATGCGCCGCCCCCCGGCGCGAAACGGACGATACGTGGATCAGCGGACGGATTACCGCCAGCTACCTGCTGCTGCACCGGCTGGGACACGCCCATTCGATCGAATGCTGGCAGGGCGATGATCTGGTCGGCGGGCTTTACGGCGTGGGGTTCGACCGGGTGTTCTGCGGCGAATCGATGTTCAGCCGCGTGCCGGATGCGTCAAAGGTCGCGCTGTGCTGGCTGGTCGCGGCGCTGCGCCATGCGAACGCGACACTGCTGGACTGCCAGTTCATGACCGAACACCTTGCCTCGCTGGGCGCGGTGGAAATCAGCCAGGCGGAATATCTGGTGCGGCTGCGCGCCGCTCAGAGCGCGACGGACGGCGCGGGTGCGGCGGCGCTGGGCGATGGGGTGGGCGATGCACTGGCCGACGGCTCGGGCGTCGGCGCGGGCGTGGCGCTGCCCGATGGCTTTGCGGCGCTGCTGGCAGCGGCGGCGGCGGCGGGATCTTCCTCCTCGCCGGGGAACTTCATCGCGCAGTCCTTGACCCAGACGTCATAGACCGGGTGCTCGACCACGTTGAGCGAGGGCGAGTTCTTGAACAGCCAGCCCGAAAACACCTTGCGCCACTGCAGCGCCTGATCGGCTGAGGCCCGCTCCTCGATGAACACCTGCACGAAGGCACCGGTTTCAGGCGGGCTTTCCCACGGCAGCGTGCGTTCGCAGCTGGCCAGACGGACGATCACGTTGCCCACGCGGCGCGATTCGCCCGGCTTCATAACCAGGTCCTGGGTCAGGTTGTTGCGCTTGTTGAGCAGGCCGATCGTCGCCACCCGGTCCTTCACCGGGGTGCCATATTCGCTTTCCACCACCGGCGCGGCAGCCTGATCGGCCACGGCCTTGGGAATGTCGGTGGGGGCAGGCTGCGCATCGTCGCTACCGCCAGAGCAGGCGGCCAGCAAAAGCAATCCGACAGGGGCCAGCGCCCGCTTCACGCCTCAGGCGTCCGGGGTCCAGGCTTCGTAGTCGCCGGTTGCCGCCGCGCGCTTGCCGCCGCGCTCCAGCGCGCCCTGCGGGCGATAGGCAGCCTGCGTGCCGGTAGCGTTGGGCGTGTAATCCGCTTCCCAGATACGCGGCGGGGGCAGGAAGCTTTCAGGCACGCCGTCATAGCTGCCGTGCAGCCAGCCGTGCCATTCGGCCGGGACCCGGCTGGCGTCGTTGGCGCCGTTGTAGATCACCCAGCGACGCTCGCTGCCGCCAAAGGGCTGGCCCGCGGCGCGGCGCTTCTTGGCGCGATAATACTTGTTGCCCTGCGCGTCGGTGCCGACGTGTTCGCCGGTGAACGCGCTGTTGAGCATGGTGCCGATGGTGGCGCCGTCCCACCAGGTGAAGATCTTGCCGAGGATTCCCATGCGCGCCGCCTAGCCCAATTGCGGCGCGGGGGAAAGGGGCCGGTGCAGGCTTTTCCGCGCCCGGTGCATCACCAGTTGACCTTGTCGCCCGGCTTTAGCCCCAGCTCTGCCGCACGGCCCCCGTTCAGTTCCAGCACCGCGATCACCAGCCCGACCGAGCGCAGCGGGCTTTCGTCATAGGGCACGGCATTGGCGGCAATGTTGCTGATCCGCCCGTCCACGCCCACGAAGATCAGGTCCAGCGGGATCACCGTGTTGCGCATCCAGAAGCTGGCGCCGCGGGGCGGGTTCATCGGGAACAGCATCCCCTCGTCCGCGCCCATGGCCGTGCGGAACATCAGCCCGCGGGCCTGTTCCTGCCCCGTGCGGGCCAGTTCGACGCGAAAATTGTGGACCCGGTCGCCACTGGTGACGGTCAGCGGCACAACCGCCAGCCCCGACACCGGGTGCACCGAAGGCGCGGCCTGGGTCGATCCCGGCGCGGCTTCGGAAGCGTTGGGGGAACAACCCGCCAATGCCAGGCCCGTCAATGCCAGGATTTTGGCCGCGATCAGGCACTTGCGCATCATTCTTCACCATCCAGTTCCGCCGCCCAGCGTTCGGCGGCCGCGATGCTGGGGGCATTGACCAATTCGCGCGCGCTGTCCAGCGGGTGCCCGGCCCGCAGCATTGCCGCCAGCTGCTTTTCTCGCACCGCCCGGTCCGCGCCGTCCGGCCCGAACGGCCCGATCCGCCGCTTGCGGGCCAGCGCCAGCGCGGCGCGGCGCTGTTCGGCAGGGGCCGCGCGCACTTCCGCCCGTACGTCCTCGGCAATGCCGGCCGCGTCCAGCGCCTGCCCGATCCGCCGCACGCCATAGCCGCGCCGCAGCAGGCTGCCGGTGCGGGCGCGGGCGAACACGGCATCGTCAATATAGCCCGCCGCCACGAACCGCGCGACGATCTCTGCCACCGGGGCCGCGCCCTCCCCGTCCCAGCCGCGCTCGCGCAGCTTGCGGCGAAGATAGCCCTCCAGCTTGGCCGCGCTGGTGGCAAAGCGGGCGACATAGGCCAGCGCCAGCTCCTCCAGCCGGGGGGCGTCAAGCGGCCGGGGATTGCGGCGGGTCTGGGTCATGGTTGGCCTTATTCGTGCCATAGTATGCGGCAAATGGGGAGGCTGGACCGCGAAGTTTGAGGGTTTCGCGCAGGACTTGAACATGGGAGCGATGCTGAAATGCAGCACAAATCCCTGAAAAACAAACGGGTTAACGCACGATGATTGATGCCGCCACAACCGTGACGAATGCATCCGGCCAACTGGTCCCCACGCCGAACGAGGACGATCATCCGCGCCGGTTCGCCGATTTCGCCACCTTTGGCGAAGCGCTGGACTATGCCGCGCAGGGCAAGCGCGGGTTCAACTTCCACGATCCGCGCGGCAACCTGGCCCGGGTCTATCCTTTCAGCGAGTTGCGCAGCGATGCGCTGACCATGGCCTATCGCCTGATCGCCCACGGCGTGAAGAAGGATGACCGCATCGCGATGGTCGCCGAAACCGGGCCGGAATTCGCCGCCCTTTTCTGCGGCGCGATCTATGCCGGGGCCTGGCCGGTGCCGCTGCCGCTGCCGACCAGCTTTGGCGGCAAGGAAAGCTATATCGACCAGCTGGCCGTCCAGTTGCAGAGCAGCGATCCCAAGATCCTGTTCTATCCCGCAGAGATCGCCGAAATGGCCGGAGCGGCCGCCGCGCGTCAGGGATGCGAAGGGATCACCTGGCAGGACTTCGCCATGGCCCCCGCGCCGGAATGCGCATTGCCCGCCGCCCACCCGGACGACATCTGCTACCTGCAGTATTCCAGCGGCTCGACCCGGTTCCCGCATGGCGTGGCCGTGACCCACGCATCGCTGCTCAACAACCTGGCCGGGCACAGCCACGGGATGAAGATCCAGCAGTCGGACCGCTGCGTCAGCTGGCTGCCGTGGTATCACGACATGGGCCTGGTCGGATGCTTCCTGTCGCTGATCGCCAACCAGATTTCGGCCGACTACCTGAAGACCGAGGATTTTGCCCGCCGCCCGCTGGCCTGGCTGGACATGGTCAGCCGCAGCCCCGGCACGACCTGCAGCTATTCGCCGACCTTCGGCTATGACATCTGCGCCCGGCGCATTTCCAGCCAGAGCAACGTGGCCGAACGGTTCGACCTGTCGCGCTGGCGGATCGCCGGCAACGGCGCCGACATGATCCGCCCGGACGTGATGCAGAGCTTCGTCAACGCCTTTGCCGATGCCGGGTTCAAGGCCAGCGCGTTCCTGCCCAGCTATGGCCTGGCCGAGGCGACGCTGGCGGTCACCCTGATGCCGCCGGGCGAAGGCATCCGCGTCGAGCTGGTCGAGGAAGAGCGCCTGTCCGGCACCCCGCGCGACCTGTCGCGTCCGGCCCGCTATCGCGCCATCGTCAACTGCGGCAAGGCCGTGAAGGACATGGAACTGGCCATTCGCGGCGAACATGGCGAGAGCCTGCCCGATCATCACATCGGCAAGGTGTGGTGCAAGGGGCCGTCGGTGATGCACTCCTACTTCCGCGACCCCGAAAGCACTGCCGCGTGCCTGGTCGATGGCTGGCTGGATACCGGCGACATGGGCTACATGGTCGATGGCTATCTGTTCATCGTCGGCCGCGCCAAGGACATGATCATCATCAACGGCAAGAACCACTGGCCGCAGGACATCGAATGGGCGGTGGAACAGCTGCCCGGCTTCCACCAGGGCGACATTGCCGCGTTCTCGGTCGAAAACGACAGCGGCGAGGAAGTTCCCGCCGTGCTGGTGCATTGCCGGGTCAGCGATCCGGCCGAGCGGGTCAAGCTGCATGACCAGATCAAGGACAAGGTCCGCTCGATCACGGGCATGAACTGCGTCGTCGAACTGGTGCCGCCGCGCACCCTGCCCCGTACCTCGTCGGGCAAGCTCAGCCGCGCCAAGGCCAAGAAGCTGTACCTTTCGGGCGAAATCGCGCCGTTCCAGCTGGCGGCCTGAACCGTCCCCATCACCACGACCGCCGGTGCTGAACGGAAAGGTAAAGCCGTTCACCGCCGCGTGGTCTCGGATGAGCCCGGTTAAGCCCCGTTTGCCGTACCTGTTAATCCGGAAGTCAGCAAAACTGGCGCCTTCCGGGCCTGACCGTCGGCGTTGATGCCCTGCATCGGCCGGTGGTCCGGGTGACGCAAAGCGGCAGTTCCAGGATTTTTCCTGCCCCGTCGCGGCGCGTCGACAACGCAGGAGAAAAACAATGATCAAGCTCTTGTCCGCCACTGCCGCGATTACGCTGGGTGCCGGGATCGCGGTCGCGCAAACCACCACTGAAACCCCCAAAGCTGCTGTCGGCACTGGTATCGGCGCAGATGTCAGCGTCATGGCCAAGGTCCAGCGCGATGGCGAAAGCCGGGGCATTGGCGCCGAGGTTTCGGCCATGGCCCAGGCACGCAACGCCGTCCGTGCCGAACAGCGGGGCGACGATGTTGCCGAAGACGCCGAAGACGGCACCGAGACGCGTGGCAAGGCCGCCCTCGCCGCCGATGTCGCTGCCGCCCGCGGCGAAAACCGCGCGGTGCGGGGCAACGCCGGAGCCGTCGCCGATCTGCGCGCCGCCCGCACCGGAGCGGCAGACGCCCGCGCGACGGGTACGGCCGCGCGCGAATCCGCCGCATCGGTCCGCACCGCCGCCATGGATGCGCGCGCAAATGCCAGCGCGGTGCGCGATTCGGCCAAGGCCATCCGCGAAACCGTGCAGGCCGTGCGCCCCGGGCGCGGCGGCTGACACCGGACGCGCAGTAGCGGAACGGAGCCGGGCGCAGACGGCTCCGTTCCCGTGCGCTCGCATTCAAACAGGGAGAATTTCCATGCGCCATGCCTTGCGCTCCACTTTTGCCGCCGTCTGCGCCGCATGCGCCGGACTTGCAGCGGCCTCACCCGCACTCGCCCAGTCAGAACTGGCCGCCGATCCCGCCCCCGATACCCAGCTGTCCTTCACCACCGGCCTGGATTTCTCCGAAGGGGACTATGGCGCTCCGCTCGACACCAGAATCCTGGTCGTTCCGTTTTCGGCCCGGCTGAAAACCGGCGACGTCCGGATCACTGCCAGCGTGCCGTGGCTGCGGATCGACGGGGCCAACATCGTCGGTGGCGGGGCTGGCACCCCGATCGTGATCGATCCGACCGCGCCGCGTTCCGTGCGCAGAGGACTGGGCGATGTTTCGCTGGGTCTGGCCTATGTCATCCCCGAGGACCGGCTGGGTATCGGCATCGATCTTTCCGGCCGGATCAAGTTGCCCACTGCCTCTGCCGCCAAAGGCCTGGGCACCGGCAAGGCCGACTTTTCGGGATCGGTGGAACTGTCGAGAACATTCGGCACCGTCACGCCGTTTGCCAGCGTCGGATATCGCCTGCCGGGCGATCCCGACGGGTTCGACCTCAAGAACACGCTGTTCGCCTCTGCCGGGTTCAGTGTTGCCGCTGGCAAGACGGTGCTCATCGCGTCCTACGATTACCGCGAAAGCCCCACCACGCTGGCGCAGGACAGCCATGAGTTGTTCGGCGCAATCAGCGTGCCGGTTTCGTCCAGGCTCGACCTTACGTTCTACGGATCGGGCGGGTTGAGCAAAGGCGCCCCCGATTACGGCGTGGGCGCGATGCTGACGCTGAAGGCTTTCTGAATCGCGGGCGGCAGGCGGGGGCCGTGCGGTCCCGGCTTGCTGCCCGTGTCTTATCCCGCTAATACAGCTTGCACTGCCGCGCATGTCACCCCATGTTGCAGCAAGAACCTGATTACCGGGAAGAACCAATGGCCACCACGCCCACTGCGACCGAGACCCCCACGATCACGCTGACCCCGCCCGATCCGGTGCCGGTGGTCGCGCCCGAACAGGCCGTCGGGCTGGTGCCCGTCGCGCCGGAAGCGAAATCGAAGCTGGACGCCAAGGTCGAGGCGTTCATTGCCGACCTCGTCGCTTCGGATGCCAACTCGCCCGAATTCGGCCAGAAGGTCGATCAGATCACCAACATGGGCCGCAAGGAAATCATGGCGGCGGCGGGGATGTCGAACCGCTTTCTCGACCGCCCGGTCCGCGCGATGGACAAGGACAACGGCGTGGGCGCCGACCTGGCCGAGCTGCGCCGCACGGTCGAGGAGCTTGATCCCGGCCGCAAGGGCAAGCTTTCTTCGGGGCGCAAGATCCTGGGCATCATCCCGTTCGGCAACAGCCTGAAGAAGTATTTCGACAGCTACCAGTCCAGCCAGGGCCACATTCAGGCGATCCTCGCGCGGCTCTCGTCCGGCAAGGACGAGCTGCTGATGGACAACGCCGCGATCGACGTCGAACGGCAGAAGCTGTGGGAAGCGATGGGCGCGCTGGAACAGATGATCCACATCAGCCGCAGCCTTGACCAGCGGCTGGAGGACAAGGCCGCCGATCTGGACGCGACCGACCCGGCCAAAGCCAAGGCGATCCGCGAAACCGCGCTGTTCTATGTCCGCCAGCGCACGCAGGACCTGCTGACGCAGATGGCGGTGACGGTGCAGGGCTATCTCGCGCTCGATCTGGTCAAGAAGAACAACGTCGAACTGGTCAAGGGCGTGGACCGCGCCAGCACCACCACCGTCGGCGCGCTGCGCACGGCGGTGACCGTGGCGCAGGCGATGACCAACCAGCGGCTGGTGCTGCAACAGATCACCGCGCTGAATGAAACGACCGCCAACATCATCGATTCCACCGGCACGCTGCTGCGCGACCAGACCGGCAAGATCCACGAACAGGCCGCATCCAGCACGATCCCGCTGGAAACGCTGCAGCGCGCGTTCCAGAACATCTATGACACGATGGACAACATCGACACCTTCAAGCTGAAGGCGCTGGATTCGATGAAGCAGACGGTCACCACGCTGACCAGCGAAGTCGAAAAGTCCAAGGGCTATATCGCCCGCGCCGAGGGGGCCGCGCAGGCTGCCAAGACGGCGGACAAGCCCAGCCTGTTGAGCCTGGAGGGCTGACTTGGCCGGAGAATCCACCAACTCTGACCTGATCCTGCGGCAGGCCCGCGCTGCACTGGTGAACCAGCGCGCGGGCGGGCGGCGGGCCGGGTCGATCGGCCAGCGCTCGGCCGCGCTGAAGCGCGAATACCGCCTGCGCAAGCTGATCCGTACCGGCATCGCGGTGACGGGGATCATCTTCGCGGCCATGGTTGCCGGGTTGGTGATCGACGGGATCGGCGTGATCGGCGTGATCGTCACCGCGCTGGCGATCTTCACCGCGATTGCGCTGTTCAGCACGTTTCCCAAGCTGAAAGTACCCGAAATGCGCGACCTGACCGGGGGTGACGTGAAGTCGCTGGTCGGCCGCACGGAGCTGTGGCTGGAAAGCCAGCGCCCCGCCCTGCCCGCCCCCGCCGTCCAGCTGGTGGACCAGATCGGCGTACAGCTGGATGCGCTGGGGCTGCAGCTGGACGGACTGGATGACAAGCAACCCGCCGCGGTCGAAGTGCGCAAGCTGGTGGGCGAACACCTGCCCGGCCTCGTCAACACCTACACCAGCATCCCGCGCCATTTGCGCACCGAGCCGCGCGGCGGCCGCACCCCGGACGAGCAACTGACCGAAAGCCTGGGCAAGATCAGCGTCGAGATCGATAGCGTGACTCGCCAGCTGGCTGCCGGCGCGATCGACAACCTGGCGATCCAGACCCGTTATCTTGACTACAAGTACGGTGCGGCGCTGGACGAAGGCGAAAAGACCCCCTGATGCGTCTCACCGTTCCCCACACCCTTGGCCGCGAGGCCGCCGTCGCCCGCATCCGCGCGCGCGAGCACGAAATCGCCGACATCATGCCCAGCATGGCGACAGTCACCACCGCGTGGTCCGGGGAGGACCGGCTGGACCTGCGGGTGGAGGCGATGGGCAAGACCATCCACGGCGCAGTTGAAGTGGGTGACGAAACGGTCAGCTTCGAATTCGATCTGCCCGCCGCCCTGTCCTTTGCCGAACCGATGATCCGCGCGGCGGTCGAACCGAGAGCGCAAAAGCTGCTCGCCTGATTCCTCCCCCTTGGGGAAGGAAGTCAGAGATCGCGCTCCAGCTCCAGCAGGCTGCGCGGGATGCGCAACTGGGAAGACGCCACCCGCGTTTCGGCCAGGAACAGCATCAGCGCCCACATCAGCAGGCCGATCGCGATCAGGAACAGGCCAGCCGCCGCGAATTGCAGGCGCACCGCCACGAATTCTTCGAGGAACAGCACCGCCACGGTCACGCCGATCGTCAACCCGCTCAGCACCATCAGAAAGATCGCGCGCGTGATCAGGTGGATGCGCCGGGCGATGGCGCGCATTTCGATCACCACGGCATCGTGATCCGGACCACTCGTGGCGGTATGCCGTTCCTGCAAGTGGCGTGACCGGTCCACAATCCGGCCCAGCCGGGTCGACAGCAGGTTCATGATGTTGCCAATCGCCACCAGCACGAAAACCGGGGCAAGCGCGAGCTGGATGGTCTGGGCGATCATGCCCCTTGCATAGGGGCGAACCGTGCCCAGATTCAATGCCCGAACACCCTCACGGAAAACGACCCGCCATGTCCGCACGAATTGCCAAGCCACTGCTTCTTGCCGCCCTCGCCGGAGCCGCCCTGCTGTTATCGGGCTGTGCCGCGCTGGGGCCCAAGCACCCGGTCGGCAACGCGGCTGTGCCGCAGCCGGCCAAGGCGGTGGAACTGCCCCGCTATCTGGGGCGGTGGTATGAAATCGCCCGCTATGACCAGTCCTTCCAGAAGGGCTGCGAAGCGGTCAGCGCGGACTATGCCCTGCGGGAAGACGGCAAGATCAGCGTGCGCAATTCCTGCCGCAAGGCCGACGGCAAGGTTTCCGTCGCGAACGGCAAGGCCAAGATCGTGGACGCCGCCTCCAACGCGAAGCTGAAGGTCAGCTTCTTCGGCCCGTTCTATGGCGATTACTGGGTGCTCGACCGCGCGGACGACTATGCGTGGGCCATCGTTGGCGAACCTTCCGGTCGCTATCTGTGGCTGCTCGCGCGCGAGGCGACCCCCGCCCCCGACAAGGTCGAGGCGCTGATCGCCCGCGCCCGCGCGCTGGGTTATGACACGTCGCTGCTGACCCGCACGCGCCAGCCGTAAGGCCAATCAACGCCCGGCGCTCAGCGCCCGCTGGTCAGCAGCGTATCCACCACAGACGGATCGGCCAGCGTCGAGGTATCGCCGAGGTTCGAAGTATCCCCTTCGGCGATCTTGCGCAGGATGCGGCGCATGATCTTGCCCGAGCGGGTCTTGGGCAGCGCGGGGGCGAAGTGGATCACGTCCGGCGTGGCGATGGGGCCGATTTCCTTGCGCACCCATTGCACCAGCTCCTTGCGGGTGTCCTCGCTCGGCTCCTCGTTGGCGTTGAGCGTGACATAGGCATAGATGCCCTGCCCCTTGATCTCGTGCGGCATCCCCACCACCGCCGCTTCGGCCACGCGGGCATGGGCGACCAGTGCGGATTCGACTTCGGCGGTGCCCATGCGGTGACCGGACACGTTGATCACATCGTCGACGCGGCCCGTGATCCAGTAATAGCCGTCCTCGTCGCGGCGGCAGCCGTCGCCGGTGAAATACTTGCCGCGATAGGTGGTGAAATAGGTCTGGAAGAACCGCTCGGCATCGCCCCATACCCCGCGCATCTGTCCGGGCCAGCTTTGCGTGAGGCAGAGGTTCCCCTCGGTCGCACCGTCCAGCACCGCGCCATCGGCATCGACGATCTGCGGCACCACGCCGAACATCGGCTTGGAGGCGGAACCGGGCTTCAGATCGGTCGCGCCCGGCAGCGGCGTGATCATCGCTCCGCCGGTTTCGGTCTGCCACCAGGTGTCGACAATCGGGCAGCGTTCATCGCCGACCACGCGCCAGTACCATTCCCAGGCTTCGGGATTGATCGGCTCACCCACAGATCCGAGCAGGCGCAGGCTCTTGCGGCTGGTGCGCTTTACCCAGTCATCGCCTTCGCGCATCAACGCGCGCAGTGCGGTCGGCGCGCCGTAGAAGATGTTGACCTGATGGCGGTCGACGATTTCCCAGAAGCGGCTGTGGTCAGGATAGTTCGGCACGCCCTCGAACATCACCGTGGTCGCCCCGTTGGCCAGCGGGCCATAGACGACATAGCTGTGCCCGGTGACCCAGCCGACATCCGCCGCACACCAGTAGATTTCGCCCGGACGGTAATCGAACACGTAGTGATGTGTCATCGCCGCCCAGGTGAGGTAGCCGCCGGTGGTGTGCAGCACCCCCTTGGGCTTGCCGGTGGAGCCGGAGGTATAGAGGATGAACAGCGGGTCTTCCGCGTTCATTTCCTCTGCCGGGCAATCGGCGGACACGCTCTCGCGGTGATCGTGCCACCAGTGATCGCGCCCGTCCGCCATCGTCACGTCATTGCCGACATGGCGCACGACCAGCACCGAACTGACCGAGGGGCAATGCGCCAGCGCGGCATCGACGTTGGCCTTCAGCGGCACCTGCTTGCCCCCGCGCATCCCGGCGTCGGCAGTGATGACGATGCTGCTGTCGCAGTCCTGGATGCGGCCCGCCAGCGCCTCTGGCGAAAAGCCGCCGAACACGATGGAGTGGATCGCCCCGATCCGCGCGCACGCCAGCATTGCCACCGCCGCTTCGGGGATCATCGGCAGATAGATCGTGATCCGGTCCCCCCGCCGCGCGCCCAGCGCCTTCAGCGTGTTGGCAAAGCGGCAGACGTCGGCGTGCAGCTGGCGGTAGGTCAGGCGGCGCTGGTGCTCACTGTTGTCGCCTTCCCAGATGATCGCCACGGTATCACCGCGCTCGGCCAGATGGCGGTCAAGGCAATTGGCCGAAACGTTCAGCGTGCCGTCGGAAAACCACTCGATCCCGAAGTCGGCCTCGTCGAAACTGCACTGGCTGAGCTTGGTCCACGGCTTGATCCAGTCCAGCCGCGCGGTCTGTTCGCGCCAGAACGCTTCCGGCTCCGCGATGGAGCGGCGATACTGCTCCGCATAGGCGGCGGCATCGACATAGGCGCGGCTGGCCCATTCGGCGGGGACGGGATGCAGGGTGGCCATATGGTCCTCTCTCGGATTCGTGCTTTGGCCCAGTTAGGAACCGGAGGGCGCGCCAGTCAATCTTAAGGCCCGTCAATCGTACCAGCGTTGCCGCCAGCCATACGTGGAGGCCACGGGGTTGCCCTGCGCGTCAGTCGCGGGCTTGAAGCGGAAGCGTTGGATGGCCAGCGTGCAGGTGATCGCATTGGCCTGCGCGTCCTTGCTGGGACGATGGATGCGGCAGGCGGTGGGCTTGCCCTCGGCGCTGACGGTGATGGCGATGATGACGTAATCGTCCTTGCGCAACTCGCGCGTGTCGCGGGGATAGTCCTTGGCGGAATTGATCTCACCCGCGATCTTTTCGACCTTGCGGGTGAGCCCCCCGCCCGTGCCCGTGCCGCCTGTCCCGCTGCCGGTGCCGCTGCCCTGACCGCCCGCGCCGGTTCCGGCCCCGGCATCCTTCGCGCCGGACGAATTGGCGCTGCCGGTGCTGGCCGCCTTGGGCGCAGGGGTTTTGGCAATGTCCACCTTGGGCTTGTCGGCCTTCACCTCGCGCGCGACAGCCTTCTTGCCTGCTTCGGCAGCGGCTCCGGCGGGCTCCGGCTCCTTGCTCGGCTGCGGCGCGGGCGGCGGGGTCACCACCGTTACCGAGAACGTGGAGAGTACCGTCCGGGTCACTTGCGCGGTGAAATCGGGCGCGAACGCGCGGATCAGGCCCAGCAGCGCCGCCACGTGCAGCACCACCACCAGCACGACCACCCCCAGCCGGGTGCTGCGCGCGGCGGACAGGTCTGCCGGTTCATCCCCCATCGCTCAGTGGTGCCGCTTGCCGTGCTTTTCGCGGCGGAAATGGGTGTAGCTGTCCAGCACCTTGCGCATCGCCTCGACCGCCTTCTGCCGTTCGCGCTCGTCCTCGATCCGCGAGAGTTCCCGCTTCAGGCCGGTGACGAATTCGGCGTAACTGTTCTGCCAGTCGCGCCCCAGCGCCTCGGTCAGGTCGGTGCGCCCGGTCTTGATCCGCCGCGCCGGGGCGGCGGGCGGCAGGACATAGCTTTCGCCGATTTCCGGGGTGACGATGGTGCCGCCCAGTTCGCGCGACTGGGCAAGCTGGCGCAAGGCTTCCAGCGCACCCTGCTCGCCGTGGACCAGGAACAGGCTGCCCGCGATCGGCGCGCGGGCACTGATCCAGTCGAGCAGTTCGCCCTGATCGGCATGCGCGGAATAGCTGTCGATCCGGCGGATCGTGGCGCGGACCATCACGTCCTCGCCCGAAATGCGCACCCGCCCCGCCCCTTCCAGAATGACCCGGCCCAGCGATCCTGCCGCCTGATAGCCGACGAACAGCACCGTCGCCTCGCGCTTGTGCAGGTTATGGACCAGATGGTGGCGGATGCGGCCCGCCTCGCACATCCCCGACGCCGCCATGATGATCGCGCCGGACACGGAATTGAGCCGGATCGATTCCTGCACGCTCTCGACGAAGTGGAACCCCGGTTGCTTGAAGGTCTGCTCGCGCGTGAAATCCTGCAGCTCCGCCGCGTGCTTTTCGAACACCCGGGTCGCCTGGCTGGCCAGCGGGCTGTCGATGAACACCGGCACGTTGGGGATCGCGCCCGCGTGCATCAGCTCCGCGATGTCCAGCAGCAGTTCCTGCGTGCGCTCCAGCGCAAATGTGGGGATCACCAGATTGCCGCCCCGCGCCAGCGCGCCGCGGATTTCCGCTTCCAGCACCTTGCGCCGCCCGGCAATCGTCATCGGTTCGCGCGCGCGGTCGCCATAGGTGCTTTCGCAGAGCACGTGGTCGAACCCCGACGGGCCTTCGGGGTCGGCGTGGAACGCCTTGTTGTCTGGCCCCAGATCGCCCGAACACAGCACCCGCACGCCGCCCGCTTCCAGTTCGACCGAGGCCGAACCCAGGATATGCCCCGCATTCCACAGCCGCGTCCGGATGCCGGGGACGGGTTCGAACCACTCCTCCAGCTCCACCGGGCAGGCCTGCCCCCAGGCGGCGATGGCGTCAGCCTCGGTATAGAGCGGGTCGAACGGGTCTTCGCCCGCCCGGTCGCGGCGGCGGTTGCGCCGCGCGGTGTCGGCCTCCTGGATGCGGCCCGCATCGGCCAGCATGTATTCCAGCAGGTCAGCGGTCGGCTGGGTGCACCAGATCCGCCCGGTGAAGCCTTCCGCCACCAGCCGCGGCAGCAGGCCGGAGTGGTCGATGTGGGCATGGGTCAGGATCACCGCATCGACCTTGGCCGGATTGAACCCGAACGCGCCGGCGTTCAGCCCCTCCAGCGTGCGCGAGCCCTGGAACAGCCCGCAGTCGACCAGAATGCGCCGGTCCCCCAGCGTGAATTCATGGCAGGAACCGGTCACGGTGCGCGCGGCCCCGTGCAGCGTCAGGGTCAGGTCCTTGGTCATGCCCGCAGACTGCTCCTCTTGGCAGCCGGGAGCAAGCCTGCATCCGGTCAGGCGGCGCGCAGGCCCGATACCGCCTTGGCCCCGCGATCCTGCGCGGACAGCCCGTCGAACACCGCATCGATGATCCGCGCCAGCTTGTCGGTGGTCAGCTTGGGCATGATCAGTTCCATGGCCGCGATGTTGACGTAGACATTGACCATCTGGTTCACGAGGCTGAGCGCCTCGTCGACTGACAGGCCGGCGAAATGGCCCTCGCCCATTGCCTCGCCGATGATCTCCGCCAGGTAGTGATCGCCAAGATCGACATAGCTGCGGATCAGTTCAAAGTGTTCCTTGCCCAGTTCCACGTGCAGCGCGAAGGCGACGGGATCTGCTTCCCACTCCGCCTTCATCAGCGCAAAGCGGCGGGCAAAGAATTCGTACATCTTGCGGCGCGGCGGCAGGTCGCTGGCGACGACTTGTTCCATGATGTCCAGCTTGGGCTGGAACCAGCGCCCGGCCACGGCCTCGATCAAGGCCTCCTTGCTGTCGAAGTAGCGGTAGAGGTTGGCGGGCGACATGTTCGCGCGGGCGGCCACTTCCGCCACGGTCAGGGCAGCGGAGCCGCGTTCGTCGATCATGGCCATGACCAGATCGATCAACTGCTCCCGTCCGGCTTCGATATCGCTCTGCGGACGCGCCATTGATCCAACTCCCGGGTTGTCTTTCCGGTAAATATAAACGTGAAGGCCTGGAATTCAAGAAACTGTCTTATTCGCACAATACGCAACGGTGCCGCCCCATTGCCCCGCGCATCTGGCCGACCTAGGAACGCGTCATGATCGAATCCCTTCCGCGCCGCCGCCATCTTGCCCGCCTGCTGCCCGTGCTGCTGCTGCCCGCGCTGGCGGCCTGCGGCGCGCAGGGGCGCGTTGCCTCGACCGCCCCCGCCGCTGCACCGGTCACCGTGGGGATCATCGCGCTGAACGACTTTCACGGCGCGCTGGAGCCGCCGCGCACGGCGGTGCTGGTGCCCGATGGCAAGGGCGATGCCCGCCCGGTTCCAGCGGGCGGCGCAGCCTGGCTGGCAAGCGCGGTGGATTCGCTGCGCGCGCAGTATCAGCATTCCGCCACCGTCGCGGCGGGCGACCTGATCAGCGCGTCGCAGATCGCCTCGTCGCTGTTCCTCGATGAGCCGGCGATCGGGGTGATGAACCGCATCGGGCTGGATTTCAACGCGGTCGGCAACCACGAATTCGATCACGGCACGGATGAGCTGCTGCGCAAGCAAAGCGGCGGCTGCGCCCAGCATACCGCGCGCAAGCCGTGCCAGGTCGAACCGTTTCCCGGCGCGAAGTTCCGGTTCCTGTCGGCCAGCACCTACAAGGCGGATGGCACCACCCTGTTCCCGGCATCGGGCCTGCGCAGCTATGGCAAGGGCAAGCGCCGGGTCGAGGTGGGCTTCATCGGCCTGACGCTGAAGGGAACACCCAGCTTGGTTGCCCCCGAAGGCATTCGCGGGCTGACCTTTGGCGACGAAGCCAGCGCGATCAACGCCGAAGCCGCGCGACTGCGGCGCGGCGGCGCGGACGCGGTGGTCGTGATGATCCACCAGGGCGGCTATACCAGCGGCTTGCCCAACCCCGACGGGTGCGCAAACCTGACCGGCGAAATCCGCCCGATCCTCGACCGGCTGGAAGGCGGCGTCGATGTCGTCGTGTCAGGGCACAGCCACTGGGCCTATGTCTGCGAATATGGCGCGATCAATCCGGAGCGGCCCGTCCTGCTGACCAGCGCCGGGGTCTATGGCCAGCTGGTGACCGACATCACGCTGGACATCGACCCCAAACAGGGCCGCGTCGTTGCCCGCCGCGCCCGCAACGTGGTGGTGCAGAGCGATCCTTATGTTTCGCCGCGCGGCCCGGTGGAAACCGCCGCCGATCTGCCGCGCTTTACACCCCGTCCGGATGTAGCTGCCTATGTCGGCAAGTATGTCGATGCGGCCAGGGACTATGCCCAGCGCCCGGTCGGACGGCTGGGCGGCCCCGTCGCGCGCGGCGAAGTGGCGGGTATCAGCAACCAGGGCGGATCGCTGGGGAACCTGATCGCCGATGCCCAGCTCGCCGCAACCACCGGAGCCGGGGCGCAGATCGCGTTCATGAACCCGTTCGGCATCCGCGCCCCGCTCAATCCTGCGGCGGATGGCGCGCTGACTTTCGGGGCGATCTATGCCTCACAGCCGTTCAACAACACGCTGGTCACCCAGTCATTGACCGGGGCCGAACTGAAGGCGGTGCTGGAACAGGGGTTCGACGATGACGGGCCGCATCAGGTGCTGGCCCCGTCGGCAGGCTTCACCTACCAGATCGATCGCAGCCGCCCGATCGGCCAGCGCATTACCGCGATGGCGCTGAACGGCCAGCCGATCGATCCCGCGGCGACCTACCGCGTCACCACCAACAGCTTTCTGGCAGGCGGCGGTGACAGCTTTACCGTGTTCACGCGCGGGCGGGATTCGGTCAGCGGGATGCCCGATATCGATGCGCTGGAAGCCTGGCTGAAGGCGGTGCCGCCGCGCCCGGTCCCCAGCGAGGAGCGCGTCACCCGCGCCGACCGCTGACCCGGCTGGGGGCAGAAACGCAGCCGGATCGCGGCGCACCTGCAACGGGTGCGGACAAACGACTCGCCTTTCCCCGCGAAACCGGCTAGGCGGCCTTCGCACTTGCGGCATAAACGGCCTATCGCGAAAGTTCAGGTCACTTGCCGTGCAAGGCTGTATACCAATCCCCTTGGACAGCTTCCTGACCTGTGCAGGCCATGCCTGCTGACTTGCGAGATATATGACTTTCAACGGAATTCCCGACGCCCTGAGCCAGGCATTGACCGGCCATGGCTATACCGCCCTGACCCCGGTCCAGTCGGCGGTGATCGAAGACGAAGCGCGCGGGCGCGACCTGGTGGTTTCTGCCCAGACCGGTTCGGGCAAGACGGTGGCCTTTGGCATCGCCATGGCCGACGAACTGCTGGCCGAAGGCGGCGTGTTGCCCCCCGCTGGCGCACCGCTGGCGCTGGTGATTGCGCCGACGCGCGAACTGGCCCTGCAGGTCGCGCGCGAGCTGGATTGGCTCTATGCCGGCACCGGCGCGAAGATCGCCGCCTGCGTTGGCGGGATGGACCCGCAGCGCGAACGCCGCACGCTGAATTACGGCGCGCATCTGGTGATCGGCACGCCCGGCCGCCTGCGCGACCACCTGGAACGCGGCGCGCTGGACCTGTCGGCCCTGCGCACCATCGTGCTGGATGAAGCGGACGAAATGCTCGACATGGGCTTCCGCGAAGACCTTGAGGAAATCCTCGACGCGACGCCGGAAGGCCGCCGCACCCTGCTGTTCTCGGCCACCATGCCCAAGCCGATCGTGGCGCTGGCCCGCCGCTACCAGAACGAGGCCGTGCGCATCTCCACTGTCGGCGAAGATCGCGGGCATGGCGACATCAGCTATCAGGCGATCACCGTTGCCCCGGCAGACATCGAATCCGCCGTGGTCAACCTGCTGCGCCTGCACGAGGCTGAAACCGCCATCCTGTTCTGCGCCACGCGCGACAACGTCCGCCGCCTGCACGCCACCTTGCAGGAACGCGGGTTTGCCGCCGTCGCGTTGTCGGGCGAGCATAGCCAGAACGAGCGCAACAACGCGCTGCAAGCCCTGCGCGACCGCCGCGCCCGCGTGTGCGTGGCGACCGACGTGGCCGCGCGCGGGATCGACCTGCCCTCGATCACGCTGGTCGTGCACGTGGAAATTCCGCGCGATGCGGAAACGCTCCAGCACCGTTCGGGCCGCACGGGCCGCGCCGGCAAGAAGGGCACCGCGGTGCTGATCGTGCCGTTCCCGCGCCGTCGCCGGGTGGAAATGATGCTGCGCGGCGCGCGCATCCCGGCCGAATGGGTTGAGGCACCGACGCCCGAAACGATCCGCGCGGCGGACCGTGAACGGCTCATGGAAAAGCTGCTGGAGCAGGTCGAGGCCGAACCCGACGATCTGGAAATCGCCCGTGCGCTGCTGGAACAGCGCAGCGCCGAAGACCTCGCCGTGGCGCTGGTCCGCTCGTATCGCGCCTCGCTGCCGCAGCCGGAAGAACTGATTGCCGGCACGCCCGACGCCCAGCGCGCCGCGCAGATGGACAAGCACCGCCCCGGCTTTGACGACGTGGTGTGGTTCAAGATGGACGTGGGCCGTCGCCAGAACGCCGATCCGCGCTGGATCCTGCCGGTGCTGTGCCGCCGCGGGCATATCACCCGCAACGAAATCGGCGCGATCCGCATCGCCGCCAATGAAACCCACTTCCAGATCCCGCGCGCCATCGCCGACCGCTTCCTGCAGGCGGTCGAGCGCACGGCCGATCAGGATGGCGAGGACGAAAGCGGCATCCGCATCATCGCGTCGGAGGAAAGCCCGCGCGAAATGGCCCGCACCAACCGCCACGCCGGTCCGCGCGAGGGCACAAGCCGCGACCGCCCGGCCCGCGATGCGTGGCCGCGCGACAATGGGCCGCGTGAGCATGCCCCGCGTGAGCGCGCACCGCGCGAGCATGCGCCGCGCCCTGAGCGCCGCGAGGAATATCGCCGCGAGGAAACCCCGCGCGAGGACGCCCGCCCCGCCCCGCGCAAGCAACTGGCCGCGCGCCCGTTCAGCGAGCGTCCGCAAGGCGACCGGGCCAAGCCGCATGGCGCAAAGCCCTTTGGCAAGGGCCGTCCCGGCGGCCCCGGCGGCAACTTCCGCAAGGGTCCGCCGCGCAAGGGCCCCCGGCCCTGATCGTCAGATTGGCCGGATCGCTGTCACTTCGATGGCATCCGGCTGACCGCCGAAATCGGCGAAGTCCCCCGCCTCGCAGCCCAGCAGGGCGCGGGCGAGCGGGGCAGTGAAGGCAATCCGCCCCTCGCCCGCATCGGCCTCGTCATGGCCGACGATGTCCAGCACGCGCGGGTTGCCGTTCAGGGTAAAATCCACCCGGCACCCGAACGCGGCCACCGTGCCATCCGGAACCGGCACGAGCTGCGCCGTCGCCAGCCGCTGCTGGACATAGCGCAAGTCACGCTTCGCCGCGTTCAGCGCGGTTTCCTCGGTCTGGGTCGCCACCAGCGCCGCCAGTTCCGCCTCGCGCGACTTCAGCAAATCCAACCCGCGCGCGGTGACCAGGTTCGGTCCCGGCGGGATCGGCACCTCGAACTTCAGCTCAAGGTGCTCCTCATCCCCGTCGCGGCGAAAGGCGACGCTCATGCCGTGACCGCCTGCGCCGCTTCCAGCGCCTCGCCCGCGTCGAGCCAGGCCAGTTCCGCCGCTTCCAGCTCCGCCGCCACCTTGCCGCGCCGGATCGATAGCTCGCCCATCTTCAGCTTGGCCAGATCGGCCCGCGCGCTGGCGGGATCGAACATGGCCCGGTCAATCTCGCTCAGCAGCGCCTGTGTCTTGGTAAGCTGCGTCTCAGCCTCGGTCAGCTTCTTCTTGAGCGCGCGCAGTTCCTCGCGCGCCTGGGCGCTGGCGCGGCGGTCCTGCTTGCCGCCTTTCGCCTTGCCATCGCCAGCAGAGGCATCCTTCGGCTGGTTCCGGCCCAGCACGAAATCGATGTAATCCTCGATACTGCCGGGATATTCCTTCGCCGTCCCGCCATCGACCAGTACCAGCCGGTCGGCGGTCAGCTCCACCATGTGCCGGTCGTGGCTGATCAGGATCACGGCGCCGGTATAGCTGTTGAGCGCCTGCACCAGCGCCTCGCGCGCATCGACATCGAGGTGGTTGGTCGGCTCGTCCAGGATCAGCAGGTGCGGCGCATCGCGCGTCACCAGCGCCAGCGCCAGCCGCGCCCGCTCCCCGCCAGACAGCGTGCCGACCTGCGCGGTCGCGCGGTTGCCGGAAAAGCCGAACCGCCCCAGCTGCGCGCGCACGGCGGCGGGCGTCTTGCCCTCCATCGCGCGGGTCATGTGTTCCAGCGGGGTGGCGTCCCCGGCCAGTTCCTCCACCTGATACTGCGTGAAATAGCCGATCTGCATCTTGCCCGATGCCGTCAGCGATCCTTCCATCGGGGTCAGCTGCGCGGCCAGCAGACGGGCCAGCGTGGTCTTGCCGTTGCCATTGCGGCCCAGCAGCGCGATGCGATCATCCGGATCGATCCGCAGGTTCAGCCGCCGCAGGATCGGGGTGTCCGCCGCATAGCCGACCGAGGCCAGGTCCAGCGTGATCAGCGGCGGGCGCAGCTCGGTGGGGTTGGGGAAATCGAACGCCAGCGACGGGTCCTCGATCAGCGCGGTGATCGGCTGCATTTTGGCCAGCATCTTGGCGCGGGACTGCGCCTGCTTGGCGGTGGAGGCGCGGGCGCTGTTGCGCGCGACATAGTCCTGCAGCTTCGCCCGCTGCGCATCCTGCGCGGCCTTGGCTGCGGCCAATTGCGCGGCACGCTCGGCGCGCTGGCGTTCAAAGCTGTCGTAGCTGCCGGGATAGAGCGTCAGCTTGCCGCCCTGCAGGTGCAGGATATGATCGACCACGTTGTTCAGCAGGTCGCGTTCGTGGCTGATGACGATCAGCGTGCCGGGGTAGGACTTCAGGAAGCTTTCCAGCCACAGCGTCGCTTCAAGGTCGAGGTGGTTCGACGGTTCGTCCAGCAGCAGGACGTCCGGCGCGGAAAACAGCAGCGCGGCCAGCGCGACGCGCATTTTCCAGCCGCCCGAAAAGCTGTCGAGCGGGCGGCACTGCATCTCCTCGTCAAAGCCCAGCCCGATCAGGATGCGCGCGGCGCGCGACGGGGCGCTGTAGGCGTCGATTGCCAGCAGGCGTTCGTGGACATCCCCCAGCCGGTCGGGATCGGTGCAGGTTTCGGACTCTGCCAGCAGCGCCAGCCGTTCCACATCCGCGGCCAGCACCGTATCGAACGGGGTGGCGGTGCCGCTGGGGGCTTCCTGCGCGATATAGCCCAGCCGCATGCCGCGCGGCATGTCGATCTCGCCCTCGTCCGGTTCGATCTCGCCGATGATCGCTTTCACCAGCGTGGACTTGCCCGCGCCGTTGCGGCCGATCAGGCCCACTTTCCCGCGCGGGGGGATCGCCGCGCTGGCGCGCTCGATGATATCGCGCCCTCCGAGGCGCACGGTAAGACCCTGGATCGTCAACATGGCCGCGCGCCTAGCAGGTGCGCGGCCAAAGCCCAAGCCGCCAGACGGAAGTCAGACGCTGTTTCAGTGCCCCTGAAACAGCCGCGGCACCGGCCTGCTTCAACCTGAATACAATCAGAAGCTTTTCGGCATCCCCAGCACGTGGGTGCCGACATGGCTGAGGATCAGGTTCGTCGAAATCGGCGCGACCTGATAGAGCCGGGTTTCGCGGAACTTGCGCTCGATGTCGTATTCCTCGGCAAAGCCGAACCCGCCGTGAGTCTGGATGCACATGTCGGCGGCGAACCAACTGGCTTCGGACGCGACCATCTTCGCCATGTTCGCCTCGGTGCCGCAGGGCTGGCCGGCTTCGAACTTGGCGGCGGCATCGGCCACGACCAGCGCGGCGGCATTCATCTGGACATAGGCGCGGGCAATCGGGAACTGGATGCCCTGGTTCGATCCGATCGCCCGGCCGAACACGGAGCGTTCCTTGGCATAGGCGGCGGCGCGGTCGATGAAGAACTTGGCATCGCCGATGCACTCCGCCGCGATCAGGATGCGTTCGGCATTCATGCCCGACAGGATATAGCGAAAGCCCTTGCCCTCTTCCCCGATCAGGTTTTCAACCGGAACCTTCAGGTCGTCAAAGAACAGCTCGGTCGTCGCATGATTCAACATCGTGCGGATCGGGCGGATGGTCAGGCCATTGCCCACCGCTTCGCGCATGTCGACCAGCAGCACGCTCATCCCGTCGGACGACCGCGCGCACTCCTCGCGCGGGGTTGTCCGGCACAGCAGCACCATCAGGTCCGAATGTTCGGCCCGGCTGATCCAGATCTTCTGCCCGCTGACGACGTAATGATCGCCTTCGCGCTGGGCAAAAGTGCGGATGCGGGTGGTATCGGTGCCGGCGGTCGGCTCGGTCACGCCAAAGGCCTGCAGACGCAGCGAGCCATCGGCCACGCCGGGCAGGTACTTGGCCTTCTGCTCCGCGCTGCCATGCTTCAGCAGGGTGCCCATCGTGTACATCTGCGCATGGCACGCGCCGCCATTGCAGCCAGAACGGTGGATTTCCTCAAGGATCGCGGTTGCCGCTCCCAGCCCCAGACCGGAGCCGCCGAATTCTTCGGGAATCAGGACAGAAAGGAACCCGGCCTCGGTCAGCGCGCGGACGAATTCGGTCGGATAGGTCCGGTCGCGGTCCAGTGCCTGCCAGTAGCTGCCGGGAAAATCGGCGCAGAGGCGGCGCACCGCATCGCGGATTTCAGGGAAGGTCTCATCGCTCATCGGGATCATCCTCTCAAGATTCGGTGGCCAGCGCGGCGGCCAGATCACGCAGCGCGCGGCCCAGCGCGCGGATCCCCTCCGCATCGCGCGAACCGGCAAACAGCGAGGCCGACAGACAGAACGCGATCGGCTCGCCCGGAATGACACAGGCGATGGAGCAGATGCCCGCGTGGCCGAACCCGTCATCCACAGCATACCCCGCCGCGGCGGCCGCGCCGACCTGCACCGCGTAGGCCGGGAAATCGAGCGGGCGCTGCCAGCGCAGCGCGGCATAGCGGCGGGCCAGTTCACCCTCGTCGATGCGCTGCGCCGCTGCCAGCGCGCGCCCGGTGCTGCCCCCGCCGAACGGCTGGCGCTGGCCCACGACCATGTGGATGCGGGTGGCGGAATCGCTTTCCCCCAGCGCGACCAGTTCCAGCCGCTCGCGTCGGTCCAGCCGCCACAGGCCGGTCGCGGCGTCGTGGGTCTGGGCGAACCGGTCCAGCAGCGGCTGGGCACGGGCGATCACGCGGGCCTGCGCGGTATCGAGCAGCGCGGTCAGCCCGTTCCATTCGGCAGCAAGGCGATAACGCTTGCCGTTTTCGGCCTCCAGCGCGCCTTCGGCCACCAGCGTGCGCAGCAGGTTAAGGCAGCTGGACAGCGAGAGGTCGGTCGCACGGGTAATTTCGGAGAGGGTCAGCGCGCCGCCATTCTGCGCCATCAGGCGCAGGATCGTGAATGCCTGCGAAACGGAGCGGACGGGACCGGACATGGCCCCTTCCTATTTTTCAGGATAGTGAAATGCAATCCTGAATGATGAAAATTGGCCGACTGTTCCGCGCTCAGGCCCGCCCGGTACTGCTGGACAGCAGCGCGGGATCGACCCCTTCGGCCTGCCACGCGGCTTTCCAGCGGGCCGAAACGGGCGTGTCGAACACGATTTCGGGCCGTCCGGTCGCGGCATACCAGCCGTGCGCCTGCATTTCGGCTTCCAGTTGCCCCGGCGCCCATCCGGCATAGCCCAGCGCGACGATCCAGCTTTCAGGCCCTTCGCCAGCCGCAATCGCCTGCAGCACATCCCGCGAAGCGGACAGCGCGCCCAGCGGTCCGGCCTGGATCGTGCCGGGCCCCTCCCATTCGGGCGAATGCAGCACGAACCCGCGCTGCGGCTCCACCGGGCCGCCTTCGTGGATCACGCGGTCCGGGGCCATGCCGGGGGCGATCCCGACATCCTCCAGCAATTCGTGCAGGCGCAAGCCGTGCTTGATGCGGCCCACACCGATGCCCAGTGCGCCATGAATGTCATGCACGCACAGCGCGATCACGGCATGGTCAAAGCGCGGATCGCCCATGCCGGGCATTGCCAGCAGCAAGCGCCCGGCCAGGTACTCGGATGTCATCATGCGCGTCAGGCTATCGCGCCCGACGCGAGTCCCCAAGAGCCATTGGCGCGGTTCGTCGCAGCTTTCAGTCGCGTGGCAGCAGATGCTTCTGGACTTTGCCCGATGCGGTGCGCGGAATGCTGTCGGTCAGCACCACGCTGGCGGGAACCTTGAACTTGGCCAGCCGCGCGGTGCAGTGCGCGATGATCTGCTCCTCGGTCAGCGTTTCGCCCGCTTTCACGATGATGAAAGCGCGCCCGACTTCGCCCCAGCGTTCGGACGGCACCCCGATCACGGCCGCTTCGGCCACTTCCGGCAGTTCCGCCAGCGCGGCCTCGACCTCAGCCGGATAGACGTTTTCCCCGCCGGAGATGTACATGTCCTTCTTGCGATCAACGAGATAGAAGAACCCGTCCGCGTCCATCATCGCGGCATCGCCGGTCTTGAACCAGCCGTCCTCGAACGCCTTGGCGGTCAGTTCCGGCTGGTTCCAGTAACCCTGCGTCACGCTGGGGCCGCGCACCCACAACTCGCCGGTTTCGCCCTGCGGAACATCGTTGCCCGCATCGTCGACGATCCGGGTCTGCACCCCGATCAGCGGCAAGCCGCAGCTGCCCGCCTTTTCCAGCAGGCGCGCCTCATCCAGCACTGGCATGGCGAAGTTCGATCCCGTCTCGCTCATCCCGAAGCCATCGGAAAAGCGGATGCCGGCCTTGGCAAAGCGTTCGACCTGCGCCTTGGGATTGGGCGCGCCGCCGGTGACATAGAGCTTCAGCCCGTGCAGCTTCTCCGGCGTGAAATCGGGATGCTGCCAGATCACGGTCGCCATCTGCGGGACCGAGAAATAGTGAGTTACCCCAAGGTCCCGGTCGGCCATGCGGGCGATGGTCCTGGCCGCATCAAACCCGGCGCTGATCCACACTGTCCCGCCGCACAGGATCGGCACGCGCGCCGCTGCAAACAGGCCCGCGGTGTGGAACAGCGGCATGTCGCACAGGAACACGCTGTCGTGGCCGACCAGGCTGCCGTGGATGAAATTGGTGGGGCCCCAGAACGCGTTCGCCTCACTGATCATCACCCCCTTGGGGCGGCCGCTGGTGCCGGACGTGTAGAGCAGCGTCGTGGGCTCCTCCCACCCGCGCCGGGCGCTGGCGGGCGCGTGGGCACCGGCGCTGCCCAGCGATTCCAGATCAGCCAGCAGGTGGCGCGGCGCGGGATAGTCCGGCACGGTGAATTCGGCATCGTGGAAGATCAGGCTTGGCTCCGCATCCGCCATCAGCGCGGCGATTTCGGCCGTGGCGAGCCGCCAGTTGTAAGGCACGAAAATCGCGCCCGCGCGGGTGCAGGCATGTTGCAGCACCAGCATGTTGGGATGGTTGCGAGTCAGCGTTGCCACGCGCTTGCCGCTGGCCGCACCCAGTTGCTCCACCAGCCAGGCCGCGGCCCGGTCAACCGCGCGGTCCAGCTCCGCCCAGGTCCAGCGCCGCCCCGTCTCGCAGCAGCCCACCGCCAGCCGCGTGGGCGTGGAAACCGCGTAAGTGCGGATCGAATCGATGATGATCGACGACATAGGCGTGGCTCTCCCAGGGGTTCGGCATATGATCCGTTACCGTGACATAGCTGGAAAAATGCTATGGTCAATAACAATAGCCGTGGTAGCGTATCCGTGGAACGGACTTGCGCCGGACTCGATATTTTGTATGCATTGCCTACTAAATAACATAGAGTGAAGACAACCAGAATCGCCTTTGGAGAGAGGTATCACCATGAACGACATGACCACGATCGATCGCACCCAGCGCGCCTATTCGGCCGCCGCGCAGGCGTTCCTGGCGCGCAAGCCGGCACTGTTCATCAACAACGAATGGGTATCCTCCAGCCACGACAAGACCATTCCGGTCGAAGACCCCTCCTCGGGCAAGATCGTCGGCCATGTGGTCGATGCCTCTGACAAGGACGTGGACCGCGCCGTGGCCGCCGCGCGCGCCGCGTTCGACGATGGCCGCTGGTCGAACCTGCCGCCGATGGTGCGCGAACGCACGATGATCCGGCTGGCCGACCTGATCGAGGCCAACGCCGACGAGCTGGCCGAGCTGGAAGCCATCGACAACGGCAAGCCCAAGACCATGGCCGGCGCGGTTGACGTGCCGGGCGCCGCCGCGCACATCCGCTTCATGGCCGGCTGGGCCAGCAAGGTCAGCGGCGAAGTGACCACGCCCTACACCATGCCCGGCGGCACGGTGTTCGGATATACCACCAAGGAGCCGGTCGGCGTTTGCGCGCAGATCGTGCCGTGGAACTTCCCGCTGCTGATGGCCTGCTTGAAGATCGCCCCGGCACTGGCCGCAGGCTGCACCACCGTGCTGAAGCCGGCCGAACAGACCAGCCTGACCGCGCTGCGGCTGGCCGACCTGATCGCCGAAGCGGGCTTCCCCGCGGGCGTCGTCAACATCATCACCGGCAACGGCCACACCGCCGGGGACCGCATGGTCAAGCACCCCGATGTCGACAAGGTGGCCTTCACCGGCTCGACCGAAATCGGCAAGCTGATCAACAAGAACGCCACCGACAGCCTGAAGCGCGTGACGCTGGAACTGGGCGGGAAATCGCCGGTGGTGATCATGCCCGACGTCGATGTTGCCACCGCCGCCCCCGGCGCGGCAGGGGCGATCTTCTTCAACTCCGGCCAGGTCTGCGTCGCCGGTTCGCGGCTCTATGCCCACCGCTCGATCTTCGACCAGGTGATCGAGGGCGTGGCCGCGACCACCCCGTTCTGGGCTCCGCGCGCCAGCCTTGATCCCGAAGCGCACATGGGCCCGCTGGTGTCGAAGGAACAGTTCGACCGCGTGATGGGCTATATCGAGGCAGGCAAGCGCGACGGCGCCAGCGTGGCCGTGGGCGGCGATGCAGCTGCGGCCGACGGGGGCTATTACGTCAACCCGACCGTGCTGGTCGACGTGAACCCGCAAATGAGCGTGGTGCGCGAGGAAATCTTCGGACCCGTCGTGGTCGCCCAGCGCTTTGACGATCTGGACGAAGTGGCCAAGTCCGCCAACGACACCTGCTTCGGCCTGGGCGCGGGCATCTGGACCAAGGACGTCGCGACAATGCACAAGCTGGCGTCGAAGATCAAATCGGGCACCGTGTGGGGCAACTGCCACGCCGTGATCGACACTGCGCTGCCATTCGGCGGATTCAAGGAATCCGGCCTCGGCCGCGAACAGGGCCGGCAGGGCATCGAAGCCTATATGGAAACCAAGACGGTCATCATCCAGCTGTAATCCGGCAGATGGCCTACGTCCGCAACGCCTGGTACGTCGCAGGATGGTCGCACGACCTTCCTGCGGCGCAGCCGCTTGGCCTGACCCTGCTGGGCGAGCCAATCGTGCTGTGGCGTGACAGCAAGGGCCTGGCCCATGCGCTGGAAGATCGCTGCGTCCACCGCCTCGCCCCGCTCTCGCTGGGCCGCTGCGAAGGGGACCGGCTGCGCTGCCAGTATCATGGCCTGCTGTTCGGTGCGGACGGGCGAGTGGTCGAAATTCCGGGGCAGGATCTGATCCCGCCGCAGGCCCGCGTCCGGGCCTATCCGCTGGTCGAACGCCATGACTGGCTGTGGGTCTGGCCGGGCGATCCGGCGCTGGCCGACCCCGCGCTGATCCCCGCGGCGGTCGGGCCGTCCGATCCCGACTGGGTGCTGGGCACCGGCCAGCTTGACTACGCCGCCGAGGCGCGGCTGATCTGCGACAACTTGTGCGATTTCGCGCATCTGACTTACGTCCACGCCAACAGTTTTGGAGCAAGCGAAACATGGGCGCGCAGCCGCCCGAAAGTGACCCCGCTGGAACGCGGCGTGCGGTTCGAACGGTGGATCGAGGGCGAAGTGCGGATGGCATCGGACATCGCGGAAACGGTCGACCACTGGTCAACCTATGACTTCCTGCTACCGGGCATCCTGCTGATGGGCGGCGGGACGTTCCCGGTCGGCACGGCCCAGCGGTTCGATCATGGCGTGCCGGATATCGACCTTGCCGTGTCCCGGACTTTCACGTCGCAGGCCGTCACTCCGCTGACCGACACGTCGGCGCGCTATTTCTTCAGCTGGGGGCCACACCGCCATTTTGGTGATGAAGCCATGCGCGACATGCTGATGGGCATTGCCGCCAAGGCATTTGCCGAAGACAAGGTGATGATTGAAGCCCAGCAGAAAGTCATCGATTCCACGCCCCGTCCGGTGGTCATGCCGACCACGTCCGACAAGGGCGTAATCCTGTTCAATCGCCTGGTCGAGCGGCTTTCCCGCGCGGAAACCGAACCGGGCCATACCATTGCAGAAGGTGCAGCATGATCGACCTTTCCAAGATCAAAGCCATCGACGTCCACGTCCATGCCGAAGTCAGCTGCCACGATCCGGAAGATCCGGTGATGGGCCAGTTCTTCGATGCTGCCAGCGCCTATTTCAAGGCGCCGCGCGAACGGCCCAAGATGCCGGAAATCGCGGAAATCTATCGCGAACAGCAGATCGCGTTCTGCATGTTCACGGTCGACTGCGAAAGCGGGATCGGGGCCAAGCGGGTCTCGAACTATGAAGTGGCGGAATTCGCGGCCAAACACGATGACATCTGCATCCCCTTCGCCTCGATCGACCCGCACAAGGGCAAACTGGGCGCGCGCGAGGCCCGCGATCTGATCGAGAACTGCGGCGTGAAGGGCTTCAAGTTCCACCACATCATGCAGAATATCGAACCCGCCGCGCAGGTCGGCTACGCGATCTACGAGGTGATCAACGAATACAAGCTGCCCGCAATCTTCCACACCGGCCATTCCGGCATGGGCACGGGGATGCGCGGCGGCGGCGGGGTGCGACTGAAGTATGGCCAGCCGATGCTGGTGGACGACGTCGCGGTCGATTTCCCCGACATGAAGGTGATCCTCGCCCATCCCAGCTGGCCGTGGGTCGATGAAAGCCTGTCGATGGCGCTGCACAAGGACAACGTGTTCATCGACCTGTCGGGCTGGTCGCCGAAGTATTTCCAGCCGCAGATCATCCAGTACGCCAACACCCAGCTGCGCAAAAAAATGCTGTTCGGCAGCGATTTCCCGCTGATCCACCCGCAAAAGTGGCTCGATGCGGCGCGGCAGGTGGGCTTCAAGGAAGAAGTCCTGCCCGGCATCATGAAGGACAACGCCGCGCGCCTGCTGGGCCTGGCTTGAGGCCAACCGCATGGACTTCACCGGCCGCCATGTCGTCATTACCGGCGCGTCCACCGGGATCGGGCGGGCAACGGCGGACCGGATCGCCGCGCTGGGCGGGCGGGTCACGCTGATCGCCCGGCGGGCGGCGCTGCTGGAGGACGCCTGCGCGCAGCTGGGCGCGTCTGCGAAATGGGCTGCCGCCGACGTGGGCGACAAGGCCCAGTTGCTGGCCGCGCTGGACAGCGCCGCCGCGCAGAACGGACCGATCGACGCGCTGTTCCTCAACGCCGGCACCGGCGGAGCCTTCGCGCCGGTGCAGGATTATGACGACGCCGTGTTCGATGCCGTGCTGGCAGTGAACCTGAAATCGCCGTTCTGGGCCATCGCCCATGTCCTGCCCGGCATGGTGGAACGCGGGCGCGGCAGCATCCTCGTCACCGGCAGTCTGGCCTCTGAACGCGGGATGGCGGGCAATGTCGGCTATGTCGCGTCGAAGCACGCGGTGCTGGGCCTGGCCCGCGCGGTCGCGCTGGAGGCGGCGCCGCATGGGGTGCGCTGCAATTGCATTGTCCCCGGCTTTATCGAGACGCCGATGCTGGACGCGCTGCCACCGGACGCGCTGGCGACGATGGCCGCCGCCACGCCGCAGGGCCGCACTGGCAAGGCCGGGGAACTGGCTGACGTCGCGGCGTTCCTGCTGTCCGACGCGGCCAGCCATGTGACCGGGCAATCGCTCGCGGTCGATGGCGGAGTGCTGGGCACCTTGAGAATTTGAACGGATAAAAAGGGAAACCGGGATGGGCCTGAAATACTACCACGCCGAGCCGCTGGCGAATTCGCTGAAATCGATGGTCCCGCTCAAGGAAAAGGGGCTGGCCTATGAATCGGTCTATGTCGACCTGCACAAGTTCGAGCAGCATTCCGCGTGGTTCACCGCGATCAATCCCGAAGGCCAGGTGCCGGTGCTGGACCATGACGGCACGATCATCACCCATACCACGGTGATCAACGAATACCTGGAAGACGCCTTCCCCGATGCCCAGCCCGCCGATGGCCCGCTGCGCCCGCGTGATCCTGTTGGCGCGGCGCGGATGCGGTACTGGAACAAGTTCGTTGACGAACACGTGATGAACTATGTCTCGATGCACGGCTGGCACCGCATGGTCGGCGTGATCGCGCGCAGCATCGACAGCGGCGAGTTCGAAAAGCTGCTGGAGAACATCCCCCTGCCCGACCAGCGCAAGAAGTGGGCAACCGCGCGCTCCGGCTTTTCGGATGCGGACCTGGCGAACGCGACCGCCAAGATCGAATATGCGTTGGGCAAGGTCGAGGCGCAGCTGGGCCAGACCCGGTGGCTGGCGGGCGATGCCTATACCCTCGCCGACATCAACTTTTACTCGCACTGCGGCATGATGGTGGAGCGAATGTTCCCCGAACTGGAGGTGGCCAAGCGCTGCCCGCACCTGATCGACTGGCGGGATCGCGTCACCGCCCGCCCCGCCGTAGCCGAAGCGCTGAAAAGCGAAGACCGCACCGCGCCGGGCCTGCGGACCTGGTCGGGCGAGGTGCGCTGAGGCGATCATGGCTGGATTTGTCCTGATCCACGGCAGCTGGCACGGTGGCTGGTGCTTTGACGAAGTTGCCGCACGCTTGCGCGCCGCCGGTCACACCGTGGTTGCCCCGACCCTGCCCGGCATGGGCGGCAACGAGGCGCAGCTGCGCGCCGTCACCCTGCAAGGGTGGGGCGATTTCGCCGCCGCCCAGTGCCGCGAACTGAAGGCGCAGCTGGGCGGCGCGCCGGTTGTGCTGGGCGGCCATTCGCGCGGCGGGATCGTGGTCAGCACCGCCGCCGAGGCCGATCCCGCGGCGATGGACGCGCTGGTCTATATCTGCGCAATGATGCTGCCCGATGGCATGAGCCGCGCCGAATTCAAGGCGCTGGAAGAACCCACCCCCGCATTCGACGCGCTGATTTCAAAGGTTCATGACGGGGCCGGGACCGTGGTCGACCCCGCACTGGCCGGGCCGGTCTTTGCCCAGCTCTCTCCGCCCGAACTGGTCGCCGCCGCACTGCCGCGCCTGCTGGCCGAGCCGCACGGCCCGCGCAGCGAGCCCTTGCGGCTGACGGCGGAACGTTGGGGCAGCCTGCCCCGCACTTATGTCGAATGCACGCAGGACCGGACGATTCCTATCGCGAGCCAGCGGCTGATGCAGCAGATGTCGCCCGGCGCGCGCGTGGTCACGCTGGAGAGCGATCATTCGCCCTACCTGTGCTGCCCAGGGGCCTTGGCGGATGCGCTGATCGCTGCGATACCCGCCTGAAGGGGCCCGTCTTAAAGGGAGAGCCAGCCATGCGTGAAGTCCGTCTCAGCCCGTCCGGCGGGTTTGACAATGCGGCGCGCGATTACCGCCACATCACTGTCCAGCCGATTGCCGCCGCGATGGGCGCGGAGGTTGTCGGGGTAGCTCTGCGGGACTTGTCCGATGCCGGGCTGGCCGAATTGCAGGACGCGCTGTGGCGGCACAAGATGGTGTTCCTGCGCCACCAGCACCTGACCCATGCCGAGCATGAGGCCTTTGCCGCCCGCTGGGGGGCATTCGCGCCCGATGCCTACACCCACGGCGTCCCCGGCCATCCCCATGTCCAGCCGGTGATCAAGGAAGCCGATCATCGCAGCAAGGGCCTGTTCGGCAGCGGCTGGCACACGGATTCGCCGTTCCTGCCGGAACCGCCGGGCGTCACCATCCTGCGCTCGGTCCAGATCCCGCCCTATGGCGGCGATACCGTGTGGGCCAATTGCGCGCTGGCCTGGCGCATGCTCAGCCCGACGATGCAGACCATGCTCGCCCCGCTGAAAGTTCGGATGAGCGCGCGCAACAACGCCTTCACGCAGAAACTGGCCGACGGCAAGGAACTGTCCTTCGCCAGCGACGAAGCCCGCGAGGCCGCGTTCATGGGCACCGGACATCCGCTGGTCCGCACCCATCCGGTCACCGGCGAACAGGCGTTGTTCGTGGACGAGGTCTATGCCGTGGGCATCGACGGGCTGACCAGCGCCGAGGCGCGCCCGCTGCTGGAATTCCTGATCCAGCACATCACCCAGCACCACTTCACCTGTCGCCTGCGCTGGGACGAAGGCATGGTGGCGATGTGGGACAACCGTACCGCCCTGCACCTCGCCGCCAACGATTACGACGGCTATCGGCGCGAGATGTATCGCACCACACTGGCGGGGGAACGGCCGTCGTAAAGCCGCCAGCCGTCCCTGCCAGCTGGAGGTGACTTAAAGTCCGTCCAGGCCCTTGCTGACCAGGATATTGACCGAAACCCGGCGATTCTGCGCCCGGCCTTCGGGCGTTTCGTTATCGGCCAGCGGATCGGATTCCGCCATGCCGGTGGGGGTCAGCATGCGATAGGGTTTCCAGCGGCAGGCCTGTTGCAGGTAATTGATCACCGCCGCGGCGCGCCGCTCGCTCAGCATCTGGTTGTATTCCTCGCTGCCGACCGAATCGGTGTAGCCCACGACCAGCATCAGCGCGTTGTTGATCCCGTCAGCCTGCGTGGCCGTGGCGCACAGATCAGCCTTCGCGCCCGGTGAGAGGACCGCCTTGCCGGTGTCGAAGTAGACGTTGGTCGTGCCCTTGACGTTGTACTTGTCAATGTCGCCCATCCGCCCGCGCAGCGCCTCGGTCGCGGCGGTCTGCTCGGCAAAGCCCTGCGCGGTGCCGTTGCGGATCATGGTCGCGGTCTTGAAGTCGTTCTTGCGGAACGTCACCTGGCTGGCGATCAGGCCCGTGTCCGATTGCAGGGTCTTCACGGTCACCGGCAAGCCGTTGAGCAGCGCGTCCACGGTCAGCTTGCTGCCGCCGCCAAACAGCCCGCCAGCCGCCTTGACCTGGGTTGCTTCATTGAACGCGATGATCGTGCTGGTGCCATCCTCGGCCGTGACCTGCATCCGGTCGCCGTTTCGCGCGGTGATGACGCCCTTCAGCACCGGCCCGGCCACCGGCACCGCCGCGTTGACGACGATGTTCGGATCGGACGGAGCCGCTTCCTGGGCGGAGACGCTGGCCGACACCGGCATGACGGCCATGGCGAGCAGAAACGGTGCGACCCGATTTTTCTGAATGACGCGCATTGTCTTGTTCCTTGGTTGTGCTGACGCGGGCATCGCCTGATCGGCGCAACCTTGCTGCCAGATGAACCCGCCCCGCCCGCATGGCGTTCACGCGGGCAGTGCGAGCCGGCCTTGCGGTGAAACGAGCTTGCCCGCCGCTTTGGCCGAAGCCTCAGTCGCCGAAGAAGTTCAGCTCCAGCAGCACATTGTTCGGGTCGGCGGTGAAGATCTGGCGCAAGCCGATGGCTTCGACCAGGTTGACCTGGTGATCCAGACCCATCCCGGCGATCCGGTCCATCACCGTGTCATAGCCCGAGCAATTCAGCGCCACATGGTGCACCGCGCCGGTCAGCGCGCCCGGTTCGACCGCGCGGTCATAGGCGCGGGGGCAGTCGGTGCTGTTGATGTGAATGATCGCCTTGCCGCCCGCATCATACATCCACTGCGCGTTGGCGGGAGTCAGCGGCGGCGGCGCATCGCGGCGCTCCAGATCGAGCAGCGCGGCATAGAACCGCGCCGTCTCGTCCAGCCGCTCGGTGATGATGTTGACGTGGTCGAGCGCGTTGACCTGCATGTCCGCTTCCTTTTCTCCAGCCTGACGGCCGGGCGCGGGCCGGAGCCGCGTGAGGCCTGCGTGTAACGCAGGCCGGACACCGCATCAAATCAGCTGCGGAACACCACCGTCTTGTCCTTGTTCAGCAGGACGCGGTCGTCGAGATGCAGGCGCACCGCTTCGGCCAGCACGCGGCGTTCGATGTCACGGCCCTTGCGGACAAGGTCGTCCGGACGGTCGGCGTGGCTGATCGCTTCGACGTCCTGGTGGATGATCGGCCCTTCATCGAGGTCTGCCGTCACATAGTGCGCCGTCGCGCCGATCATCTTCACCCCGCGCGCATGGGCCTGGTGATAGGGCTTCGCGCCCTTGAAGCCCGGCAGGAAGCTATGGTGGATGTTGATGCAGCGGCCCGACAGGAACGCGGCCAGATCGTCCGACAGGATCTGCATGTAGCGCGCCAGCACGACCAGTTCGGCCCCGGTGTCGGTGACCACCTGCTTGATCTGCGCTTCCTGCTGCGGCTTGGTGTCTTTGGTAATCGGGAAGTGATAGTACGGCACGTCCCCCAGCAGCGAGATCGACAGCGCTTCCTTGGGATGGTTGCCGATGATGGCGACCACGTCCATGTTCAGCTCACCGATGCGGTTGCGATAGAGCAGGTCGCCCAGGCAGTGGTCGAACTTGCTGACCATCAGCACGACCTTGCGCGGGGTATCCTTGCCCCGCAGGTTCCAGGTCATGCCGTATTCCGTGGCCAGCGGTTCGAACCCGGCGCGAATCGCGCCCAAGTCCGCGCTGCCCGGATCGAAGGCCACGCGCATGAAGAAGTGGCCGCTGTCCTGATCGTTGAACTGCTGCGCCTCCAGAATATTTCCGCCGTTTTCAAACAGATAACCGGTAACGCGCGCGGTGATCCCGGCACGGTCGCAGCAGGACAGGGTGAGGATCTGAACCTCGGCCATCAGCAAGTCTCCCATTGTGGCGCAGCGCCATAGCCGCTCCGCTTTTCGTTTGCACCGATAGCAAAATATAGTATGCAGTGCATACAAAATTGCAAACGGCAAAATTGCACACCGCAATGCGCCAACCGGATTTCAACTGGAGAGGGAGTAGGGGCACATGGCCGCCACCAATCTTGAGCAGCTTCTGAACGAACAGGGCAACATCGTCGACATGCTGCGCAACTCGCAGCTGGGTGCCTATGTCTATCCCGTGGTCGCGCCGGAATTTTCCAACTGGCGCAGCGAACAGTGGGCCTGGCAGCACAGCGCCGTGCTGTTCGACCAGTCGCACCACATGGTGAACCTGTACATCCGCGGCAAGGACGCGCTGAAGCTGCTGTCCGACACCATGGTCAACAGCACCAAGGGCTGGACGGTCAACAAGGCCAAGCAGTACGTCCCCACCACCCCCTATGGCCACGTAATCGGCGATGGCATCATCTTCTGGGAGGAAGAGGAAAGCTTCACCTACGTTGGCCGCGCCCCCGCCAGCAACTGGCTGCGCTATCACGGCGCAACCGGCGGCTATGACGTGGAAATCGAGCTGGACGACCGTTCGCCGATGCGCCCGATGGGCAAGCCCGTCACCCGCAAGGAATGGCGCTTCCAGATCCAGGGACCGAACGCCTGGGCCGTGATCGAAAAGCTGCACGGCGGGCCGCTGGAACAGCTCAAGTTCTTCAACATGAGCACGATGAACATCGCCGGCAAGACCGTGCGCACCCTGCGCCACGGGATGTCGGGCGCGCCGGGCCTGGAAATCTGGGGTCCCTATGCCGAGCAGGAAGAAATCCGCGCCGCGATCCTCGAAGCGGGCAAGGAATTCGGCCTGATCGCCTGCGGCAGCCGCGCTTACCCCTCGAACACGCTGGAATCGGGCTGGATCCCCTCGCCGCTCCCCGCGATCTACACCGGCGAAAAGCTGAAGGGCTTCCGCGAGTGGCTGGCCGCCGATTCGTATGAAGCGACCGGCTCGATCGGCGGTTCGTTCGTGTCGGACAACATCGAGGACTACTACCTCAACCCGTGGGAACTGGGTTACGGCGGCTTCGTGAAGTTCGACCATGACTTCCACGGCCGCGAAGCGCTGGAAGCACTGGACCCGGCTGCACAGCGCAAGAAGGTGACGCTGGCCTGGAACCCGGAAGACATGGCCAAGATCATGGCCTCGATGTTCAACCCGGACGGCGAAGCCTACAAGTTCTTCGACGTGCCGCTGGCGAACTATGCCTCGTCCAACTACGACCGCGTGGTCGATGCGGGCGGCAAGACGGTCGGCCTGTCGATGTTCACCGGCTTCTCCTACAACGAAAAGCAGGCGCTTTCGCTGGCCACCATCGATCCGGAAATCCCGGTCGGCACCGAACTGCGCGTTGTGTGGGGCGAAGAGAACGGCGGCACCCGCAAGACCACCGTCGAACCGCACAAGCAGATCGAGGTGCGCTGCATCGTCAGCCCCGTGCCCTACAGCCGCGTGGCGCGTGAAAACTACGCCGAAGGCTGGCGCACCGGCCGCTGAGGCCAATCAGGCCGGGCAGCCCGCGGCGCCGCAATGGCGCGCGGGCTGCCGCTGGCTTTTCAAGAGGAAGCACTGATGGCGAAACCGCTGATTCACCCCAACTGGGACAAGGCCCCCGCCGGAATCACCGACGGCTTCAGCCTGGAAATGACCGCCAAGGACATCGAATCGCTGCGCGAGGCCGCGCCGCTGATTCCGGCCGACACCCCCGTCGCCGTCACGTTCCTGCCCGGCGAAGAAGCCGAAGCCCGCATCGCCGCCACGGTCGCCGTGCGCGAACTGGGGTTTGAACCGATGCCGCACTTCTCCGCGCGGCGCATCACCTCCGAAGACGATTTCGAGGGTTACCTGAAAGCCGTGGTCGAACGCGCGGGGGTGACCCGCTGCTTCATCGTCGCGGGTGACCCGCCGGAACCGCAGGGCCCCTATTTCGACACCTCCGCCCTGATCGCGACTGGCGCGTTCGAGCGCGCGGGCATCAAGGCCATCGGCGTTGGTGGCCACCCCGAAGGGCATCCCAACATGACCGAGCAGCAATGCTGGGACGTGCTGGAAAGCAAGGTCCGCGCGATCGAATCGCGCGGCATGGCGCCGCTGGTGGTCACCCAGTTCGGGTTCGATCCCGATGCCTTCCTGACCTGGCTGAAGCAGCTGCGCATGCGCGGGCTGGACGTGCCGGTGCGGATCGGGGTGCCCGGCCCCGCCAGCATCAAGGCCCTGCTGCGCTTTGCCGCGCGCTGCGGCGTGGGCGCATCGGCCAGCGTGATGAAGAAATACGGCATCTCGCTGACCAACCTGATCGGCAGCGCCGGACCGGACAAGCTGGTCGACGCGTTCGCGCGCGGGCTGTCGGGCGAACACGGCCGGGTGCGGCTGCACTTCTATCCCTTCGGCGGCATGGTGAAGACCGTGGAATGGATCGCCGCCTATAACCGGAAGCACGGCCTTTGACCGACTACGTCCTGGTCCACGGGGCGTGGGGCGGCGGCTGGGCCTATGACCGGCTGGCGCGCGAGTTGACGACACACGGCCACCGCGTGCTGGTGGCGCAACTGACGGGCCTTGGCACCCGCGCGGCAGAGCTCAATCCGGCGATCACGCTGACCACCCACATCGACGACGTGACCGCGCAGATTGCCGATGCCGGGTTTGACCGGTTCGTGCTGTGCGGCCATTCATGGGGCGGGATGGTCATCACCGGCGTCGCCACCCGGCTGGGCGGGCGGATCGACGCGATCTGTTATATCGATGCGTTCCTGCCCGCCGATGGCCAATCCCTGTGGGACATTACCGGCCAGTGGGAGCATGACTATTACATCGAGGCGCAAAAGGACGCGCCGGGGCTGGTCCTGCCCTTTCCGCCATCGCGCGGGAAGCCAGGCTATGGCCGCCACCCGCTGCTGACCCTGACCGAGCCGGTGCATTTCACCGGTGAGGAAGCGAAGATCCCCCGCCACGTCTATGTCTACGCCACCGGCTACAACCCCACCCCCTTCACCCGGTTCCGGAACCAGGTGATCGGTCAGGGCAACTGGGAACTGCACGAAGTGGGCGGCGGGCACGATGTGATGGCGGACGAGCCGGAACGCCTGCTACAGATCGTGCTGGGCCTGAGCACCCCCGGGCGCTAATCCCGCGCACGATGCGCTTCTTCTTTTACGGCACCCTGCTGGACGGCAGCGACAACCCCGTCGCCCAGGCGATCCACGCCCTGCTGGAGCCGCTTGGCCCGGCCACAGTGCGCGGTGCGCTCCATGCCATCCCCGATGCGCTGGGCTGGTTTCCCGCGCTGCTCGCGGGCGACGGGCTGGTACACGGCAAGGTCTATGCCGCGCGGCCCGGATTCAGCGCGGCCGATCTTGCCAGCATGGACGGGTATGAGGATTTCGATCCGGCAAACCCCGCCGCCTCGCTCTATCTCCGGCAGGAACTGGAATTGACCGGTGGTGGCGCCACGCAAGCCTATGTCTGGAACCGCGCGCTGCCTGCCGGGGCAGTGCCGATCGCCTCGGGTGATTTCCGGGAATGGCTGGCCAGCCGGGGAATGCCGCAATTCCGGGGTGCGCACGGCGGTTAGCGCTTGCTTTCCCGGCGATTCGCCACTAGGGGCCCGCTCTTCACAGACACGGTTTCGATGGTCCGCCTGGCTTTCAAGGGCTGCCAGGGCGGATTGGACGTGTCCCTGAACAAGGAGACTGAAATGCCCAAGCTCAAGACGAAGAGCGGCGTGAAGAAGCGCTTCAAGCTCACCGCAACCGGCAAGATCAAGCACGGCGCGGTTGGCAAGCGTCACCGCCTGATCAGCCACAACGCCAAGTACATCCGCCAGCATCGCCGCACCGACACGATCTCTGACGCAGATGCGAAGACGATCAAGAAGTGGGCGCCCTACGGGCTGAACTGAGGAGTACTGAAGTATGGCACGTGTCAAAAGGGGTGTTACCACCCGCGCCAAGCACAAGAACATTCTGGAACAGGCCAAGGGTTACCGCGGTCGCCGGAAGAACACGATCCGCGTCGCGCGTCAGGCCGTCGAAAAGGCTGGCCAGTATGCGTATCGCGACCGCAAGGTTAAGAAGCGGAGCTTCCGCGCTCTGTGGATCCAGCGCATCAACGCGGCTGTCCGCGCTGAAGGCCTGACCTATTCGCAGTTCATCCACGGCACCAAGCTGGCCGGGATCGAACTGGACCGCAAGACCATGGCCGACCTGGCCATGAACGAAGGCGGCGTGTTCAGCGCCGTGATCGCTCAGGCCAAGGCAGCTCTGCCCGCCGCCTGATCCGGTCAACAGGCTTCGGTACAAGATCAGGGCGCGTCAGGACTTTCCTGACGCGCCCTTTCTTTTTGCTTCTTCACACAAGCACTTGCCCGTTTTTGGGAACTGCGGCAGTCTTTACCTGCTGTTAACCGGTCAACTTGCGCGCCGGGTGGGTTCAAAGGGGCATTTCCGATGATGAAGCAGGTAACCGGCGATGCCGTTACGGTGCGCTTTTTCATGCCATCGCCGGAATTAGCCCCTTATTTTACAACCTATTACCTGACCGAAGTAAAAGTTCCCGAAACGGAAGAAGTGGAGGACTGGCTTCACCCCGAATGGGCCAACGTCCGCTTCCCCCAAAGCGCGAACATGCGCGCCGCCGTCGGGTCCGACTCCCTCGCCCGCGCGCCCGACATGATCGCGACCGGGCCGACCAGCCTGGCGGGGCACTTCGTTTCCGGCCCTTTCCGCAACTGGGGCATCGGCATCCAGCCGCTGGGCTGGGCACGGTTCTGCCAGGGACCGGCCGCCGATCTGGCAGACCGCTACTGCGACGGCAGCACATCCGCCGCGTTTGCCGCATTCAGGCCGCTGGCCGGCCAGCTCTATGCCGGGGCACCCGACCCGGCGGGGGAAGCGGCGCGGATTGACGCGTTTCTGCTGTCGCTACTGGCAAAGCACCCCCCGGCGGAGGATGAAGCGCGCATTCGCGCGGCCCACGCAGCCCTGATGGATCATGAAATCGGCTCGGTCGGCGAACTGGCCGAGCGGCTGGGCATGTCCGCCCGGTCGCTCGAACGGCTTTCCCTGCGGGCTTTCGGCTTTTCTCCCAAGCTGCTGCTGCGCCGCCAGCGGTTCCTGCGCAGTCTGGCGCAATTCATGCTGGACCCTTCGCTGACCTGGATCAGCACGCTGGATTGGCAATATGTCGACCAGGCCCATTTCGTGCGTGATTTCAAACGCTTCATGGGCATGAGCCCCAGCCAGTACGCCGCCCGTGAACACCCGGTGCTGCGCGCCGCCGCCCGCGCCAGGGCAGCTGCGGCCGGGGCGGCCGTTCAAATTCTGCACGCACCGTGAATGGCCGCGCCGTTAACGCGCTTGCCATTCAAGACACTCTGCGTAATGCTTTAATTGGTCGCGATAATTAGGGCTTGCTTCTGTGTTATCGCAAATTGCTGTCGATGTTCGGTTCTATTCACCACCAGAGGATCTACGCCGCTACTTCACGACGTTCTATTACACCAATATTACCCTGCCTCACGGGGTGACGGTGAATGACGCATTGCAGCCGGAATGGGCCAATCTGCGCGTGTTTTCCGGGGGGACGCCAACAGCGTGGGTCGAAGGCGGGCTTGTGCTGAAGGGTTCCAGCATGGTGGTGACCGGGCCGACTTCCCGGGCGATCAATTTCGAGATCCCCGCCACGCGCATGTGGGGCATCGGCCTGCTCCCCATGGGCTGGGCCCGGTTCATGCCCCGTGCCGCGGTGATCTGCGCCAATTCGCTGACTTGCGGTCAAACCCACCCGGATTGCGAACCGTTCCGGCCACTGGCCGACACGATCTTTCAGGGGGAGCCCAGCGAAGAAGCGGAACTGGCCCGGATCGTGGCGTTTTTCCGCAAGTTCCCGCCTGCAAAGCCCGTTGATTCGGAACGGATCTCGCGGATTCATGCCGCAATCGTCGATCCCGCGATCGGCACGGTGCGCGACCTGGTGGACAAGGTCGGCATGGGCCAGCGGACGATCGAACGGGTCTGCGCCCGCGCCTTCGGCTTTTCACCCAAAGTGCTGCTGCGGCGCCAGCGCTTCATGCGCAGCCTGACGCAATACATGCTGGATCCGTCGTTGAAATGGATCGGCGCGATCGACAGCCATTACCACGACCAGGCCCAGTTCGTGCGCGACTTCCGCGAGTTCATGGGCACCACCCCGCGCGAATATGCCGCGCGCCCGCACCCGATCCTGGAACGCTTCATGCAGGAACGCATGCGGGTCCACGGCTCGGCGGTGCAGACGACCGACCGACCCGATGGAACGCTGCCCAGCAGCGTGGACGCCCCGGCCAACGCAGCCTGAAGCAAAACGCCCGCCCCCTGCGCAAAAGCAGTTGGACCAGCCGCGCCGCATGGCTAAAGGCGCAGGCTCAATCTTGGCATTCAGGCGGGACGATCGAACGTGGATTACGCAGCAACCCTTGAACAGGCGCTGGCGCGCATTGCCGATGCGGCCGATCTGGACGCGCTGGAAAAGCTGCGGGTCGAACTGCTGGGCAAGCAGGGCTCGATCTCCGGCCTGCTGAAGACGCTGGGCGGGATGTCGCCGGAAGAGCGCCAGACGGTCGGCCCGCAGATCCAGGCGCTGCGCGAGGGTGCAACCAGCGCGCTGGCCACGCGCAAGGCGGCGATGGAAAGCGCCGCGCTGGAAGCCCGCCTCGCCAGCGAAAGCGTCGACCTGACCCTGCCCGCCCCTGCCGCGCCGCGCGGCACCGTCCACCCGGTCAGCCAGGTGCTGGACGAGCTGGCTGAAATCTTCGCCGACATGGGCTTTGCCGTCGCCACCGGGCCGGAGATCGAGGACGACTGGCACAACTTCACCGCGCTCAACATTCCGGAAAGCCACCCGGCCCGCGCGATGCACGACACCTTCTATTTCCCGGACAAGGATGCGCAGGATCGTTCGATGCTGCTGCGCACCCACACCAGCCCGGTGCAGATCCGCACCATGCTGGACGTGGTCAAGGCGAACCCCGGCGGCGCGCCGATCCGGATCATCGCGCCGGGCCGGGTCTATCGTTCTGACAGCGACGCCACCCACACCCCGATGTTCCACCAGGTCGAAGGGCTGGTGATCGACAAGGGCATTCACCTGGGCCACCTGAAGTGGACGCTGGAAACCTTCCTGAAGGCGTTCTTTGAACGCGACGACATCGTCCTGCGCCTGCGCCCCAGCTATTTCCCGTTCACCGAGCCTTCGGTCGAGGTGGACGTCGGCTTTGCCATCGTGAATGGAAAACGCGTGCTGGGCGGCAGCGGCGATGCGCCGGGGCACGGCTGGATGGAGCTACTGGGCAGCGGGATGGTCAACCACCACGTGATCCGCGCGGGCGGGCTGGACCCGGACGAATGGCAGGGCTTTGCCTTTGGCATCGGCGTGGACCGGATTGCGATGCTCAAATACGGGATGGATGATTTGCGTGCGTTCTTCGATGGCGATGCCCGCTGGCTCGCCCACTATGGCTTCTCCGCGCTTGACGTGCCGACCCTGTCGGCTGGCGTCGGCACGCCGGCATAAGCGGGAGGACGACCGATGAAATTCTCGCTCTCCTGGCTCAAGGATCACCTCGACACCACCGCTTCGGTGGAGGAAATCGCCGCGAAGCTCAACGCCATCGGGCTTGAGGTCGAAGGGGTGGAGGACCCCGCTGCGAAGCTGGTGGGCTTCCGCATCGCCAAGGTGCTGACCGCCGCCCGCCACCCCGATGCCGACAAGCTGCAGGTGCTGTCGGTGGACCTGGGGGATGGCAACCCGTTGCAGGTCGTCTGCGGTGCGCCGAACGCGCGCGCCGGACTGGTCGGCGTGCTGGGCCTGCCGGGCGCGGTCGTGCCCGCCAATGGCATGGAACTGAAGAAGTCCGCGATCCGGGGCGTCGAATCCAACGGGATGATGTGCTCCACCCGTGAACTGGAACTGGGCGAGGATCACGACGGGATCATCGAATTGCCCGCCGACGCACCGATCGGCACACCCTTTGCCGAATACCACGGCAGCGACCCGGTGTTTGACGTGGCCATCACGCCCAACCGCCCGGACTGCATGGGCGTTTACGGCATCGCGCGTGACCTTGCGGCAGCGGGCCTTGGCACGCTGAAGCCGGTTCCGGCCAAGGCCACCCCCGGCAGCTTCCCCTGCCCAACCGAAATCCGCACTGACGATCCGGATGGCTGCCCCGCCTTCTACGGCCGCGTCATCCGGGGCGTGAAGAACGGCCCCTCGCCCGACTGGATGCAGGCGCGCCTGCTGAGTGCCGGTCAGCGCCCGATCTCGGCACTGGTGGACATCACCAACTACGTCATGCTCGCCTATGGCCGCCCTGCGCACGCCTATGACCTCGCCAAGCTGACCGGTGCGATCTTCGCCCGCCGCGCCGTGGACGGCGAAACGGTGCTGGCGCTGAACGGCAAGGAATACACGCTTGACAGCGAAATGACCGTGATCGCCGACGATGCCGGGGTCCACGACATCGCCGGGATCATGGGCGGAGAGCATTCGGGCTGTTCGGACACGACCACCGACGTCCTGCTGGAAGTCGCCTACTTCAACTCCGCGCGGATCGGCGACACCGGCCGCAAGCTGAATCTGACGTCGGATGCACGCCAGCGGTTCGAACGCGGGGTCGATCCGGCGTTTCTGGATGCCGGACTGGATCTGCTGACTGCCCTGATCCTGGAAATCTGTGGCGGTGAAGCCTCCGAAGTCGTCCGCGCTGGGACACCGCCGACCACACCCAAGGTGGTGGCTTATGATCCGGCCCGCTCACTGTGGCTGGGCGGCGTCACGATCCCGGACAACACCCAGCGCGCAACGCTGGCAGCGCTGGGCTTCATCGCCGACGACGCATGGAACGTGACGATCCCGACCTGGCGCCCTGACGTGGACGGCGCCGCTGACATCGTCGAGGAAGTGGTGCGTATCCACGGCATCGACAATGTCGACAGCGTCGCCCTGCCCCGCGCCGATGGCGTTGCCCGCCCGACCGCGACCCCCGCGCAAAAGCTGGAACGCCGCGTCCGCCGCGCCGCTGCCGCGCGCGGTCTGAACGAAGCCGTCACCTGGTCGTTCCTGCCGGTCCCCGAAGCCGAAGCCTTCGCCACCGGCAACGGCGGCCTGTGGGTGCTGGCCAACCCGATCAGCGAAGACATGAAGGCCATGCGCCCCTCGCTGCTGCCGGGGCTGCTCTCGGCCGTGCGCCGCAATGTTGATCGCGGCGCGGCCAGTCTGCGCCTGTTCGAACTCGGTCGTCGCTACTTGCGCGGCGATGCGGGCCACAGCGATGAACGCCTGACGCTGGGCGCGGTGCTGGCGGGCGAAAAGACCGCGCGCGGCTGGGCGACGGGCAAGGCCCAGCCCTTCGACGCGTTCGACGCCAAGGCCGAGGCACTGGCCTTGCTGGCCGAAGCGGGCGCGCCGGTCGATAACCTGCAAGTGATGGGCGAAGCCGGTCCGCAGTTCCATCCGGGCCAGTCCGGCACGCTGCGACTGGGGCCGAAGACAGTGCTGGCGCGGTTCGGGATGCTGCATCCCGCCACGCTGAAGCAGTTCGACATCGGCGTGCCGGTGGCGGCGGTGGAACTGTTCCTAGAGGCCATCCCGGGCAAGCGCGGTGCGGCGACTTTCGCGCGCAGCGCCTATGCCCCGCCCGCGCTGCAATCGGTGACGCGTGACTTCGCGTTCCTCGTCAATGCCGCACTGCCGGCGGGCGACCTTGTCCGCACCGTCAAGGGCGCGGACAAGGCCAACATCGTCGCCGTCCGCCTGTTCGATGACTTCCGCGGGGCTGGCGTACCCGAAGGCCAGAAATCGCTGGCAGTCGAAGTCACGCTGCAACCGGGCGACAAGAGCTATACCGAAGCCGACCTCAAGGCGATTGCCGAGCGCGTCACGGCCGCGGCCGCCAAGCTGGGCGCGGTGCTGCGGGGATAAGAATCAGGTCTTGCCGGGGGCGGTGGCTCAGCCCACCTGCCCCCGGTGGAGCAGCTTCTGGTCTGCCAGGACCAGCGCCATCATCGCTTCGACCACCGGCACGCCGCGAATGCCGACGCAGGGGTCGTGGCGGCCCTTGGTGAACATTTCCGCCGCCTGGCCATCCGGGGTGATGGTCTGCTGCGAGGTCAGGATCGAACTGGTCGGCTTGAACGCCACGCGCACCACTACCGGCTGCCCGGTGGAAATCCCGCCCGCGATGCCGCCGGCGTGGTTGGCGAGGAACGCCGGGCCGCCTTCCGCCGGGCGCATCGGATCGGCGTTCTGCTCGCCCGTCAGGCGCGCGGCCGCGAAGCCGTCGCCGATTTCCACGCCCTTGACCGCGTTGATCCCCATCATCGCGCTGGCAAGTTCGGAATCGAGCTTGGCATAGAGCGGTGCGCCCCATCCGGCGGGCACGCCCGTGGCCACGCATTCCACCACCGCGCCGACCGAGGAACCGGCCAGCCGCGCATCGTCGACAATCTTTTCCCAGCGCTTCGCCGCTGCCGCATCGGGGCAGAAGAACGGGTTGCCCCGGATTTCACCGGCATCGAAGTTCGCCATGTCGATCGCATCGCCACCGATTTCGGAGACATAGGCCAGGATCGACACTTCCGGAATCACCAGCCGCGCGACCGCCCCCGCCGCGACCCGCGCCGCCGTTTCCCGCGCGCTGGACCGCCCGCCGCCGCGATAATCGCGGAAACCGTATTTCGCGTCATAGGCATAGTCCGCGTGACCGGGGCGATAGGCCTTGGCGACATCGGAATAGTCTTTCGAGCGCTGATCGACATTCTCGATCATCAGCGAAATCGGCGTGCCGGTCGTCTTGCCCTCGAACACGCCGGACAGGATCCTGACCGCGTCGGGTTCCTGCCGCTGGGTCGTGAACTTCGACTGGCCGGGCCGCCGCGCATCGAGGAACGGCTGGATCACGCTTTCGTCGATGGCCAGCCCCGGCGGGCACCCGTCGACCACGGCGCCCAGCGCCGGCCCGTGGCTTTCGCCCCAGGTGGTGAAACGGAACAGGCGGCCAAAGGTGTTGACTGACATGGACGTCGCTTTGGCCAAAAACGGTGGACGGCGCAAGCGCGGCCCCGCTAAGCCGCGCAGATGTTCCTCGTCGTCTTTCGCAACCGCAAGCGCGCCGACATTGATGGCGCAGCCTATGCGGCTGATGCCGCCCGGATGGAGGCGCTTGCCCGCGCCCAGCCGGGATTCATCTCGTTCAAGGGCTATACCGCCGAAGATGGCGAGGTGATTGCCCTGTCCGAATGGGCCAGCGCCGAAGCCGCCCGCGCGTGGGGCAGCCACCCGGACCACAGCGCCACCCAATCGCGCGGGCGGGCCGAATACTATCAGGACTACACCCTCTACACCTGCGACAATCCGCGCACCCACCACTTCGAGAGGCCGCAATCGTGACCGTCACCGTCTATGGCATCCCTAACTGCGACACCGTGAAGAAGGCCCGCACGTGGCTGGACGGAGCCGGGATCGCCTATGTATTTCATGACTACAAGAAAGCCGGGGCCGATGCGGACCAGCTGGCGGCATGGTGCGCCGCCGCCGGGTGGGAGAAAGTGCTGAACCGCGCCGGGACCACGTTCCGCAAGCTGCCCGATGTCGACAAGGACGGGCTGGACGCGAGCAAGGCCGTGGCGCTGATGGCCGCCAACCCCAGCTGCATCAAGCGGCCGATCGTGGAGCATCCCGGCGGACTGCTGGTGGGCTTCAAGCCGGACGAGTGGGCCGCGGCGCTTTGCTGATGCCGGCGTGGACCGAGTTGGCCGGGGCGGCGCTGGGCCTGCTCAACGTCGTGCTGCTGGTGCGCCGATCGGTCTGGAATTTCCCGGCGGCGATGGCAATGGTCACGCTGATCGGGATCACCCTGTTCGAGGCCCGGCTCTATGCCGAAACCGGCCTGCAGGTGTTCTTTTTCGTCGTCAACGCGTGGGGCTGGTACTTGTGGGCCGTGGCCCGCGACAGGGCAGACAACACAGTGCCGGTCGGCTGGATGAGCGACCGGGCGCGCTTCGTCTGGGCCGCGATCACGGCGGCGCTGTCGCTCTCGCTCGGCTGGTTCCTGCACCGCTTCACCAACGCCGCACTTCCGTTCGCCGATTCCGCGATTGCCGGGGCCAGCGTCACCGCGCAGATCCTGCTCTCGCTGCGGCGGGTCGAGAACTGGGTGCTGTGGATCGCGATCGATGTGCTGTCGGTCATGCTTTACATTAACCGCGAGCTGTATTTCCTGGCGGGGCTCTATGTCGTGCTGGGGGTGATGTCGGTGCTGGGGCTGCGCGAATGGCGCAAGGTGGCGCGCGCGTGATCCAGCTGTGTTTCCACGGCGCGGAAAGCACGGGCAAGTCGGTGCTGGCGGACAAGCTCTCGCGTGAGCTGGGCTTGCCGTGGGTGCCGGAATATGGCCGGACCTATTGCGAGGAGCGCGGCACGGACCTGACGATGGCCGACCTCCTGGCGATTGCGGAAGGACAGCAAGCCGCAGTCGAGGCCGCGCGCATCGGCGATCCGCCGCTGCTGCTGCTCGATACCGACCAGCTGATGACCGCCGCCTGGGCCGAAATGCTGTTCGGCGAGGTGCCGGACAGCCTGATGGCCTATCCCAAGGCCGACCTCTACCTGCTGTTCAGCGCCGACGTGCCGTGGGTGGAAGACGGCACCCGCCTGTTCGGCCAGACGCGCGAGCGCACCCGGTTTGCCGGGCTGGCCGAGGAGATGCTGGACCGCGCGGAGGTACCGTGGCGGCGGATTGGTGGAAACTGGACCGAACGCGAAGCCGCAGTGCGCGCGGAGATCAGCGCGCTGTTGCGGTGACGATGTAGTTCAGCGCCAGATCGCTGGAGAGGTGCAAACCCTTCAGCGGCGAGAACGCAATCCCCTGCGGCTCGCCCATGATCAGCCCTGCCCCGTCCAGCAGATCACGCAGCTCATCTGGCGTAATGAAATCGTCCCAGTGATGCGTGCCGCGTGGAACCATGCCGATCCGTTCGGCAGCTTCCACCATCAGCCATTTCGAATGCGTAGTCCGGTTGGGGGTGGACAGCACCATCAGCCCGCCGGGGGCCAGCGTGGCCGCCAACGCACGGACAAACGCGGCCTTGTCGGCCACGTGTTCGATCACTTCCATCGAACAGACCAGATCGAACCCTGACAGCCCGAGCGCGCCGATCTCGCCGTGGCGATAGTCGATGGACAGGCCCCCGCCCGCCGCATGGGCACTCGCCGCCGCGATGTTTTCCGCTGCCGCATCGACCCCGGTCACGCTTGCGCCCAGGCGGGCCAGCGGCTCGCACAGCAGCCCGGCCCCGCAGCCAACGTCCAGCGCGCGCTTGCCCAGCAGCGGGCGAACGAGGTGCGAATCACCCGTCCAGTGCGCGTCGATGGCGCTGCGGATAAAGCCCAGCCGCACCGGGTTCAGCCGGTGCAGCATGGCCGAAGACCCCTTCGGGTCCCACCAATCCGCCGCCAGCTTGCCAAAATGCGCCGCTTCTTCAGGCCGGATCGTTGCAGGAGAGGTTGCATTGCTCATCCCCCATCCCTAACAGGGCGCGCGCCGCGCGGCGAGGGGTCGTGCGGGAAAGAATCTTGCGGAAAGGTGCGACACGCGTGGCCCGGATCGTGATGAAATTCGGCGGCACTTCGATGGCCGGCTCGGAACGCATTCGCCGCGTTGCCAACATTGTGCGCCGCCAGCAGGCTGCCGGGCACGAAGTGGCCGTGGTGGTTTCGGCCATGGCCGGGGAAACCGACCGGCTGGTAAACTTCTGCCGCGAAGCCAACCCGCTCTATGACCCGGCGGAATACGACGTCGTCGTCGCTTCGGGTGAGCAGGTCACGGCCGGCCTCCTCGCGCTGACGCTACAGGCGCTGGGGTGCAAGGCGCGCTCGTGGCTGGGCTGGCAATTGCCGATCCACACCGACGATGCCCATGCCAAGGCGCGGATCGAAAGCATCGATTCCGAAGCACTGCTGGCCAGCATGGCCGCCGGCGAAATCGCTGTCATTCCGGGCTTTCAGGGGCTGACTGCCGACAACCGCGTGACCACGCTGGGCCGGGGTGGTTCGGACACCTCCGCCGTGGCCGTGGCTGCCGCCATCGGGGCCGACCGCTGCGACATCTACACCGATGTCGACGGCGTCTACACCACCGACCCGCGGATCGTGGCCAAGGCCCGCAAGCTCAAGAACGTGACCTACGAGGAAATGCTGGAACTCGCCAGCGTGGGCTCGAAGGTGCTGCAGACCCGCTCCGTCTCGCTCGCCATGAAAGAAAAGGTGCGGGTGCAGGTGCTCTCGTCGTTCATTGGCGACGATGCCGTCCCGGCAGACGAAATCCCCGGCACGATGATCGTCTCGGACGAGGAACTGGCCAAAATTCAAGAGGATCTGGACATGGAAAGCCAGCTGATCACCGGCATTGCCGCCGACAAGAACGAAGCCAAGATCATCCTGACCCGCGTGCCGGACCGTCCCGGCGCCGTGGCCACGATCTTCAGCCCGCTGGCCGCTGCCAACATCAACGTCGACATGATCATCCAGAACGTCGGCCGCGACAAGGGCGAGACGGACGTGACCTTCACGGTCCCCGCCGCCGACCTGCTGCGCGCGCAGACCCTGCTGGAAGCGCAGAAGGAAGCGATCGGCTACAACCGGATCATCACCGACAGCAAGGTCGCGAAGATCAGCGTCGTCGGCGTCGGCATGAAAAGCCACGCGGGCGTGGCGAGCACCATGTTCCGTGCCATGGCGGATCGCGGGATCAACATCCAGGCGATCAGCACCAGCGAAATCAAGGTCTCGGTCCTGATCGACGAGGACGAAACCGAACTGGCCGTGCGCGTCCTGCACACCGCCTACGGCCTCGACGCCGCCGACTGATGACCGCAATCGGACCGGGGCTTAGTCGTCCCGGTCCTGGTTGCCCATTTCGATTACCATCACGAACCCGCCGTAAGGCGCCATCCGCACGGGCTGCACCGCCGGGCGGATCATGGCGCGGCGCGACTGGATCGCCAGCCGGTCCGCCCCATCTTCCAGCACCAGCGCCGCGCCGGACTTGCCCAGAAAGCGCAAGTCCAGCTGGACTGTCTTGGCCGCATCGGCGCTGTTGAGCCCCGCGACATACCAGCGCGCGCCCGCCCGCCGCGCGATCACCACGTCACGGCCCGGATAGCCCGACAGCAACCGCGTTTCGTCCCACGCCGCCGGCAGCTGCGACAGATAGCGGCGCGTGTCTGCACTCGCCGCGCGGTAGCTTTCCACGCTGTCGGCCAGATGCTGGATGCCGGATTCGAACACGACGCCCAACGCGGCTTCGTGCGCATTGGTGGTAAGGTGTTCGCGGCGCTGCTTGCTGAACAGCACCGGGGTGAAGTCCATCGACCCGATGACATTGCGCGTGAATGGCAGCACGCTGTTCTGATAGGTCGACAGCTGCGCGAAGTCGGGCAGCGATTCGAATGAATAATGCTCGCCCCCGCGCACGGCTTCCATCGTCATCAGGTGCGGATAGGTCCGCTGCCAGCCGCGCGGGATGGTGCAGCCGTGGAAGTTCACCAGCAGGCGAAACTCGGCGGCGTCTTCCAGAATTTCGATATATTGCTGGATGCGGTCCTGCTTGTCGGACTGGAAGAAATCGATCTTCACGCCTTTCACGCCGAGCCGTGCCAGCCGTGCGAATTCAGTCCGGCGGCGGGTGCGGTCATCCATAATGTTGCGCGGCCCTTCGGTCACCGCGTTGTGGCGTCCGCCGGAATTATACCAGACGAGCAGCCCCACCCCGCGCCGGTTGCCCTCTGCGACCAGCTGTTCGAGCGCATCGGGAGCGATCCGGTCCCAGTTCGCATCGACCAGCGAATAGGCCCAGCCCATTTCCGCCGACAGGCCGATAAACGCCTTCAACTTGGCCAGATCCTGCGAACTGTCGTGATCGGTTAGCCAGCTCCACGATGCGACGCCCGGTTTGATCCAGCTGGTATCCGCCACGGTCGAGGGCGGTGACAGATCGAACACCCGGTTCGATTCCGCAATGTCGCCGAGCCGGGGCGAAATCACCATGAACCGCCATGGCGTGGCCGACGGCAGGGTCATGGCCGGCACGTTGCGGCCAAATCCCAGTCCGTCCTCCGCCAGCGGCGGCGCGATCCGATACGTCCCGCCGCTGGCGTCCGCCTGCAAGTGCGAGGCGTGATAATCGCTAGTCAACCCGGCCTCGTGCAGCAGGATCCACGCGCCGCCTTCATCGCGGAACAGCGCCGGAATGCCCCAACCCGGCCCCTCCCGCGACGGGGCGGAGCTGCCAATCGGCAGCCCGTTGGTATAAGGCGCTTCATAGGCCGGTTGCCACGCGTTGGCCGCATCATAGACCTGCCCCCAATGCGTGCCCCCCAGTCCCAGCGCAAAGCCGGTGTCTTCCGCCTCCACCCAGTGATGCACCGCATTGCGTTCCGGCAGGACATAGCGGAACGCCGCGCCATCGTCGGCCACCTGGAACTCCAGATCGAGCCGCCGTCCGGTTTCAACATCGGTCAACGCCAGCGTGAGAGCATTGGCGGCATAGGCATTGTCGCGCCGCTTGCCGGTGACCATCGCATAAGCATCGCGCACGCTGCGCCGCGTTTCCGCGCCGAACGTGACCGTGCTGGCAAAATTGGCGCGTTGCACCACCTCGGCACTGGATTGGTCACCCCAGGCCAGCGTCAGCCCCAGCGGGGACCATTCGATCACCCGGCGCCCATCCATCGCGATGGCGTATTCCGCGCCGCCGTCCGCCGATTGCCGCAAGGTCGCCACCAGCTTGCCGCCGGGCGATGCGACCTGCCACTGCTGCGGTGCGGGGATGGTTTGGGCCGTCGCAGCGCCAGCCCACATCAGACAACAAAGCGCGATGCCCGAAAACGATGAACGCACGACGTCTCTCCCACAGCCTTTCGTCGCAGGTTATGCGCCCCTAAGCATCATTGCAATCGATTGCCGTCCCTTTACGTATGCGCAAAACTCCGCCCCCGGCGCAAGCGCCAGAGGCGGGGCCAGTGCCCGGCAGGCACCGTGATCAAACGACCTGCCGGACCTTTCGGGTTCAGGCCAGATCGAACCGGTCGGCGTTCATCACCTTGGTCCAGGCCGCGACGAAGTCATTCACGAACTTCGCCTTGGCATCGTCCTGAGCATAGACTTCGGAATAGGCGCGCAGGACCGAATTTGATCCGAACACCAGATCGACGCGGGTGGCGGTCCACTTCACCGCCCCGGTCGTGCGGTCGCGGATTTCATAGCTGTTGCGGCCCGTTGGCACCCAGGTGTTAGCCATGTCGGTCAGGTTGACGAAGAAGTCCGTGGTCAGCGCCCCTTCGCGGTCCGTGAACACACCGTGCTTCGTCCCGCCGTGGTTGGTGCCGATCACCCGCAGCCCGCCCACCAGCACGGTCATTTCCGGCGCGGTCAGGCCCATCAACTGCGTGCGGTCGAGCAGCAGTTCCTCCGGCTGGACCGTATAGTGCTGCTTCAGCCAGTTGCGATAGCCATCGGCCAGCGGTTCCAGCACCTCGAACGATTCCGCATCGGTCTGCTCGGGCGTGGCATCGCCGCGACCCGGCGCGAACGGCACCGTCACATCGAACCCGGCAGCTTTCGCGGCCAGTTCCACCCCCAGATTGCCCGCCAGCACGATCACATCGGCCACGCTTGCGCCGGTTGCCGCCGCGACCGGTTCCAGCACCGCCAGCACGCGCGCCAGCCGCTCCGGTTCATTCCCGGCCCAGTCCTTTTGCGGAGCCAGTCGGATGCGCGCGCCGTTGGCGCCGCCGCGCATATCCGATCCCCGGAAGGTCCGGGCGCTGTCCCACGCAGTGCTGACCATATCGGATACCGAAAGGCCGCTGGCCGCGATCCGCGCCTTCACCGCCGCGACGTCATAGTCGCTGCGGCCCGCCGGTACAGGGTCCTGCCAGATCAGGTCTTCCGCCGGAACGTCCGGCCCGAAATAGCGCGCCTTCGGCCCCATGTCGCGGTGGGTCAGCTTGAACCACGCGCGGGCGAACACGTCCGAGAAGTAGGCCGGATCGGCCCGGAACCGCTCGGAAATCGCGCGGTAGGCCGGGTCAACCTTCATTGCCATGTCGGCATCGGTCATGATCGGCATGGTGCGGATCGACGGGTCCTCGACGTCAACCGGCTTGTCCGCCTCGGCAATGCCGACCGGCTGGTACTGCCAGGCACCGGCCGGGCTTTTCACCAGTTCCCATTCGTGACCCAGCAGCATTTCGAAATAGCCGTTATCCCACCGGGTCGGATGCGTGGTCCACGCGCCTTCGATCCCGCTCGTCACGGTATCACGGCCAATGCCCCGGCTGGTGTGGTTGTTCCAACCCAGCCCCTGCTCCGCGATGTCTGCGGCTTCGGGCGCGGGGCCCAGCAGCGCGGCATCGCCGTTGCCGTGCGCCTTGCCCACGGTGTGGCCACCGGCAGTTAGGGCCACGGTTTCCTCGTCATCCATCGCCATGCGGGCAAAGGTCACGCGGATATCGTGGGCGGTGCGCTGCGGATCGGGCTGGCCATCGACGCCTTCGGGGTTGACGTAGATCAGCCCCATCATCACCGCTGCAAGCGGGTTTTCGAGGTCGCGTTCGCCTGAATAGCGGCTGCCTTCGCTGCCGGTGGGGGCAAGCCAGTCCTTTTCCGAACCCCAGTAGATGTCCTTTTCCGGGTGCCAGATATCGGGGCGACCAAAGCCGAAGCCGAATGTCTTCAGGCCCATCGATTCATAGGCGATGGTCCCCGCCAGCACGATCAGGTCGGCCCAGCTGACCGCGTTGCCGTATTTCTTCTTGATCGGCCACAACAGCCGCCGTGCCTTGTCGAGGTTGGCGTTGTCAGGCCAGGAATTGAGCGGGGCAAACCGCTGGTTGCCGGTGCCCGCGCCGCCGCGCCCGTCCGCCGTGCGGTACGAACCCGCCGCGTGCCAGGCCATGCGGATCATCAGCCCGCCATAGTGGCCCCAATCGGCCGGCCACCAATCCTGGCTGTCGGTCATCAGCGCGGTCACGTCGCGCTTCAGCGCCGCCACATCGAGGGTTTCCAGCGCCTGGCGATAATCGAATTCCGCACCCAGCGGATCGGTCTTGCGGTCATGCTGGTGCAGGATGTCCAGGTTCAGGGCATTCGGCCACCAGGCCGTTACCGACGCATTGTTCGCGGTATTGCCGCCGTGCATGACGGGGCATTGTCCCGGATTGGTCATCGTTATCTCTCCTTTGCGGATCGGTTGCTGAAACCTGTCTACCTGGCCCCCTTAATTCGCCTAAACCGATTAAAATCGTCACAATGATCGCCAAGGGCGATATATAGCCATGCGCAGCGCCTTGCGGCCACCGAATCCGCCGCCTAAAGCCCGGAAGATTTTCCAAACCGCAGGATGGACGCACCGGATGGCCCAGTATCCCAAGACCCACGCACTGATGCAACGCGGCATCGACTTTCTGGGCAGCGAACACGCTGTGCTGTGCGGGGCGATGAGCTGGGTATCGGAACGCAACCTGGTGGCCGCGATCAGCAACGCGGGCGGATTTGGCGTGATTGCCTGCGGGGCGATGACGCCCGAATTGCTCGATACCGAAATCGCCGCAACCAAGGCGCTCACCAGCAAGCCCTTCGGCGTAAACCTGATCACCATGCACCCGATGCTGTTCGATCTGATCGCGGTCTGCGCAAAGTACGGCGTCAGCCATGTCGTGCTGGCCGGCGGCATCCCGCCCAAGGGCAGTGTAGAGGCGATCAAGGCGTTTGGCGGCAAGGTGCTGGTCTTTGCCCCCACCCTGGCGCTGGCGAAGAAGCTGCTGCGCAGCGGCGCGGATGCCCTGGTGATCGAGGGCAGCGAAGCGGGCGGGCACATCGGTCCGGTCGCGACCAGCGTGCTGGCGCAGGAATTCCTGCCCGCGCTGGCGGCGGAGCACGTGGTGTTCGTGGCCGGCGGGATCGGTCGGGGCGACATAATCGCGGCATACCTCGAAATGGGCGCAAGCGGTGTGCAGCTGGGCACCCGCTTTGCCTGCGCCACCGAAAGCATCGCCCATCCGGCGTTCAAGCAGGCGTTCTTCCGCGCCAATGCCCGCGATGCTGTCGCCAGCGTGCAGGTCGACCCGCGCCTGCCAGTCATCCCGGTCCGCGCGTTGAAGAACAAGGGGACCGAGGAATTCACGGCCAAGCAGCGCGAAGTTGCCCAACTACTGGACGAGGGCAAGATCGAGATGGGCGAGGCCCAGCTCCAGATCGAACACTTCTGGGCCGGTGCCCTGCGCCGCGCGGTGATCGATGGCGATGTGGAAAGCGGCTCGATCATGGCGGGCCAGTCGGTCGGCATGGTGACCAAGGAAGAGCCGGTTGCCGACATCATGGCCGAACTGATGGCCGAGGCAGAGGCCGCGCTGAGCCGGTAAATCGTCCCCGCTAAGGGGAGGTGGACCATCCGCAAGATGGTGGAGGAGCACCGGCCAGCAAGCCGTGCCCCTTTCTTGTTACGCATCCCCGCCCATACCCCTCCATCACGTCGTGGTTCCCCTCCCCCTCCCCATGCCGGGGAGGAATAAAAAAAAGGGGCCGGAGCATGAAGCTCCGGCCCGTTCAGTTTACGTTCGCAGGAGGAACGTCGGGAGGCGGGACCGAGGGAGGAGGAGAGGAGGAGACCCCGATCCCGCCAAGCTGGGTAATCAGTAGTTGTAGGCGCGTTCGCCGTGTTCACCGAGGTCGAGGCCTTCACGTTCGACTTCTTCGGAAACCCGCAGGCCGGTAAGAGCCTTGGCGACGTACATGGCGATGATCGTGCCGATCGTGGCCCACACGATGGTGGCGCCAACCGCCGCAGCCTGGGTGACCAGCTGCGCACCGATCCCGGTCGAACCGTCACCGGGGCCACCGAACGCCGGGGCATAGACCACCGCGGTGCCGAGCGCGCCGACGATGCCGCCCACGCCGTGGATGCCAAAGGCGTCGAGCGAGTCGTCATAACCCAGCTTGGGCTTGAGGATCGTGACGGCAGCGAAGCAGACCAGTGCCGAAACCGCACCCAGCAGGATGGCGCCGAGCGGGCCGGAGTTACCGGCAGCCGGCGTCACCGCCACGAGGCCGGCGATGATGCCCGAGCAGAAGCCGAGAGCCGAAGCCTTGTGACCGGCAAGCTTTTCCGCAACCATCCAGACCAGGCCGGCAGCAGCGGTGGCAACGAAGGTGTTGATCATGGCCAGCGCAGCCGAACCGTTGGCTTCCAGGGCCGAACCGGCGTTGAACCCGAACCAGCCCACCCACAGCAGGCCAGTGCCGATCATGGTCATGGTCAGCGAATGCGGTGCCATGATGTCCTTGCCATAGCCAACGCGCTTGCCAAGGATGATCGCCGCGACCAGCGCCGAGACACCCGCGTTGATGTGCACCACGGTGCCGCCAGCGAAGTCCAGCGCGCCCATCTCGAAGAACAGGCCACCAACCGCCCACACCATGTGCGCGATCGGGAAGTAAACGATCGTCAGCCAGACCGCTGCAAAGACCATCACGGCAGCGAACTTCATGCGTTCGACCACCGAACCCAGCACCAGCGCGACCGTGATCGCAGCGAAGGTCATCTGGAACGAAACGAACACATATTCGGGCAACTTGTACCCGTCGCTGAAGGTGTCAGCCAGGCTGTCGGGCGTGACACCGGCCAGGAACCATTTGCCCCAGGCGATGTAGGCGTTGCCTTCCGGGCCGAACGCCAGACCATAACCATAGGCGACCCAGATCACCATCGCCAGGCACGCGGCGGCGCCGATCTGGGTCATCGTGGCCAGCATGTTCTTGGTCCGGGTCAGGCCGCCATAGAACAGCGCCAGACCCGGCAGGATCATGAGCAGGACGAGCACCGTGGACGTCATCATCCACGCGGTATCACCCTTGTCGACCACAGGCGCGGCGGCCTCGGCCGCCTCCTGCGCAAATGCGGTGGTCGAGACCATCAGCGCCGTGCTGATTGCCCCCGCACCGGAAAGAAGCTTGCGAATCATGGTGTCTTGCCTCCTGTCAGGCGCGCTCACAGCGCGGTGTCCCCGGTTTCGCCGGTGCGGATGCGCGTGGCGGAAACGAGATCGAGCACGAAGATCTTGCCATCGCCGATGGCGTCGGTGCTGGCGGCCTGCTGGATGGTTTCCACCACCTGCGGCGCAAGGTCGTCGGACGTCGCGACCTCAACCTTCACCTTGGGCAACATGTTGGTGGAGTATTCCGCCCCACGATAAATCTCGGTCTGACCCTTTTGCCGCCCAAAGCCCTTCACTTCGGTCACGGTCATCCCCGCGACGCCCAGTGCGCCGAGGGCTTCACGCACCTCGTCAAGCTTGAACGGCTTGATGATCGCGATGATGAATTTCATGCCGATCCCCTGTTCACACACCGGCACAGCGCCGGCAGGGGTTAATCAGCAATTACCGTGCCAAACCGCGTTTATGACTGTTTTTCAACGGTGACGGACAGATCAGACCGAAATTGAGGCAGGCCGGTTCGCTCGAATCCTGCGCATCTGCCTATTTTTTAGGCAGTTCTAGCTGTGCAAAAACGGGCAGGTGATCCGACCCGACCGCCGCCAGCGCGCTGTGGTGGACCGCGGTTGCGGCCACGTCCCAGTCGGGCGAAATCACGATCCGGTCGAGTGGGGCGACGGGACGGCGCGAGGGGAAGCTTCGCCCCGGCGCGAGCACCCGCCAGGGTGCGTGGAACTCGGCCAGCGCCCCGCCCCGGCGGGAAAGGCCCCATTCGTTGCAATCGCCCATCAGCACCGTCGGGCAATGCCCGTCGCAGCGCGCGACGTGGGCCAGGATCGCGCGCAGCTGATGCCGACGGCGCAGGCCCGACAGGTCCAGGTGCATGCCCACCACGCGGATGCGCTGGCCTTCGACCAGCAGATCCGCCCGGATCGCCCCGCGCGGCTCCAGCACCGGCAGCGGCACAATCGCCGCCTCCGCCACCGCGACATGCCGCTTTACCAGCAGCGCGTTGCCGTGCCAGCCGATGCTGTCTGGCCGCAGGTTGAGCGGGACCGCGCGGTAATCGCCCAGATCGTCGAGAAGATCGCGCGGCAACACGCTCTCGCGGCGGCCAAACCGGCGGTCGGCCTCCTGCAGCGCCACCACGTCGGCATCGACCTCGTTCAGGATCGTCAGGATGCGATGCGGATCGCGCTTGCGATCCAGGCCCACGGCCTTGTGGATGTTATAGCTGGCGAAGGTCAGACGCACGGATGGATCAGTCAGGCTACACATCGCCCGCGATGTAGCGGTCTGTCGCGCGGGTCGGCAGGCCATCGATGCTGCGCGTCCGGCCCGCGACCTTGGCCTCCCACTTCGCAGGATCGGCCTGCGCATGATACTTGACCAGCGTGGCGCGTTCATGGTCCAGCGTCATGACCGGCACGCCCCAGCCGCAGCTGGTCTGGACGCTTTCCACCGCGATATCGAAAATCTGCCGCGTGCCGGGCAGCAGCGTGAAGTGGGCCGCCAACTCGGCCCAATCCGGGTCCTGCGGCAGCACCGCCCGCCCCCGGCCATAGATCCGCAGGATCAGCGCGGGTTGCTCGAAATTGCACATCATCACGGTGATGCGCCCGTCCGCCGCCAGGTGCGCGTGGGTTTCGTTACCCGACCCGCCAAGGTCCAGATAGGCAACCCGCTTGGGGCTGAGCACCCGGAACGTATCCGCCAACCCCTTGGGGCTGAGGTTGATCCGCCCTTCCGCTGCCGCCGTGGCGGTGAAGAAGATCGGCTGCTTCGCGATCATCGCGATGTCGGCGTCGGTCAGGGCATCGGTGAAGTCGGACATGGCCGCAGCCTAGCGCCTTGTCCCACCCGGCGGTAGCCTTAACGCTCCTTGGTCGCGCTGAAGGTCAGCTCGGGGTTGCGTTCCTGCTGATAGCTGACGTCCCAGGCCGAGCGCGCCAGGAACACCATGTCGCCGTCGCGATCCTTGGCGAGGTTGGACTTGTTGAAGTCTGCGAACTGGCTGAGCGCGGCGTCGCTGCCCTTGACCCAGCGCGCGGTGTCGAACGGCGATGCCTCCAGCACGGCCTCGACCTTGTATTCCGCTTCCAGCCGGGAAATCAGCACTTCCAGCTGCAACTGGCCGACCACGCCGACGATCCACTGGCCGCCGATTTCAGGGTAGAACACCTGGATCACGCCTTCTTCCGACAGGTCGTCCAGCGCCTTGCGCAGCTGCTTGGTCTTGGTCGGATCCTTCAGCGCAACGCGGCGCAGGATTTCCGGTGCGAAGTTGGGCAGTCCGGTGAAGCGGACCTTGTTGTTTTCCGACAGGGTATCGCCCACCCGCAGAGTCCCGTGGTTGGGAATGCCGATGATGTCGCCCGGCTCGGCCGTGTCCGCCAGCTCGCGGTCCTGCGCAAAGAACAGGATTGGCGAATGGATCGCCACCGGCTTGCCGAGCGCCGACGGAGTCAGCTTCATGCCGCGCTTGAACGTGCCCGATACCAGCCGCATGAACGCGATCCGGTCGCGGTGCTGGGGGTCCATGTTGGCCTGGACCTTGAAGATGAAGCCGGTGACTTCCTTGTCCGTCGGCAGAATCGTGCCGCTCTCGCTGGGCTGCGGGCGCGGCGGCGGGGCATAGCGGGCAATCGCGTCGATCAGTTCGGCCACGCCGAAGTTCTTCAGCGCCGACCCGAAATAGACCGGAGTCATGTCGCCGTGGCGATAGGCTTCGACGTCGAAGTCGCCGTAACCGGCCTTGGCCAGTTCGATTTCCTCGGCAATGTCGGCGGGGATGTTGTCGGCCGTTGCGGGTTCACGCTTGCCCAGGAATTCGCGGCTGTCGCCTTCGGGGCGGCTGATCGTGTCGGTGGCAAAGTCCAGCACGCCCTGAAACACCCCGCCCATGCCGACCGGCCACGACATCGGCACCACGTCCAGCGCCAGGGCATCGGCCACTTCGTCCAGCGTCTCGAACACGCTGCGGCCTTCGCGGTCGACCTTGTTGACGAAGGTGATGATCGGAACCGAGCGCAGGCGGCAGACCTCGAACAGCTTGCGGGTCTGCGGCTCGATGCCCTTCGCGGCGTCGATCACCATGATCGCGGAGTCCACCGCGGTCAGCGTGCGGTAAGTGTCTTCTGAGAAGTCCTCGTGGCCCGGCGTGTCGAGCAGGTTGAACGTGATCCCGTCCCGCTCGAAGGTCATGACGCTGGAGGTGACGGAGATCCCGCGCTGCTGCTCGATCTTCATCCAGTCCGAGCGCGCCCGCCGGGCCGCGCCGCGCGCCTTGACCTCGCCCGCCAGATGGATCGCCCCGCCTTGCAGCAACAGCTTTTCCGTCAGCGTGGTTTTACCCGCGTCAGGGTGGGAAATGATGGCAAAGGTGCGGCGGTTGGAAGCTGGCGAGGACATGGGGGCCGCGCATAGCGAAGGTTGCCTGCGGAGTCATCGGGCGATTGCGCCCCGACCGAGGGTGTTTCCACCCCAAGCCGTTCTTCAGCCCAACCCGTTCTTCAACAACGCGTTCGCCTTGGCAGCAACGTCGGCCAGATCGGCATCGCCGTCCATCACTCCGAAGCGCAGGCCCAGGAACACGTTCATCCCCATGATCGCCCAGGCGTGGACTTCATCCGGCCGCACCGCCAGTTCCCCCCGCCCATACGCGGCGGTCAGGCGCTCCTCGATGCGGCGCGCGGTGTTCAGATAGTGCGCGCGCCAGTCCTCCGGAGCAACGAATTCGGCTTCGTCGATGATCCGGTAGATTTCCTTGTGTTCCCGCGCGAACACCAGGAACGCGCCCAGCGCGGCGCCTTCTGCCTCAACGCCGGGGCGCGGACGCTCCGCCAGCACGGGCGCGACGTGATCGCGCACGCGGGCCGACATGTCCTGCACCAGCGCCTTGAACAGCGCCTCCTTGCTTTCGAAGTAGGTGTAGAAGCTGCCCAGCGCCACGCCCGCGCGGATGGTGATCGATACGATCGAGCTTTCGTGGAAGCCCTTTTCCCCGAATTCAGCCGCAGCGGCATCGAGGATCGCGCGCTGGGTGCGCCGGCCGCGTTCAGTGCGCGGCACGCGCGGGGCACGCTCAGGGCTTCCCGCCTCCGGCTGCGCAGCGTTCATGTCCATCCCCCGGTTGCGACGGCAGGTGTTGCCGTCTTGCCACGTTGCGGCACCGTTTCGCTGATCGGCGCCTCGGTCCAGCATAACAAAGTTGAAAGTTGGTTCAACTTTTATATAAGCGCGATAGTCCATCGCCGGAATCGCCCCTGACGGGCCTGATGGCGGTGTCCTGTCCAAGGGAGAGTAAATTCCTATGCGTACCGCAGCCCTGCTTGCCCGCACGTCGCTTGTCGCCAGTGCCATCGTCAGCCTGTCCGCCGTCCCCGCCTTCGCGCAGGACGCAGCCGCCACTGCCAGTGAAGACGACGGCGCGATCATCGTCACCGCCCGGCGCCGCGAGGAAGCGCTGATCGACGTTCCCGTCGCCATCACCGCGCTGTCCGGCGCCGAACTGGAACGCACTGGCGCGATGGACATTACCGCTCTGGCCGAAACCGTCCCCAACGTGACGCTGGAAGCCAGCCGCGCAACCAACTCCACCCTCACCGCCTTTATCCGCGGCGTGGGCCAGCAGGACCCGGTTTCGGGCTTCGAACAGGGCGTCGGCATCTACCTCGACGACGTGTACCTGAACCGTCCGCAGGCCGCCGTGCTCGACATCTATGACGTCCAGCGCATCGAAGTGCTGCGCGGCCCTCAGGGCACGCTCTATGGCCGCAACACCGTTGGCGGTGCGGTCAAGTACGTCACCAAGAAGATCGACGATGTCGCCCGCCTCAACGCCCGCGCCACGTATGGCAGCTATGACCAGGCCGATGGCGTGATCAGCGCCAGCACCCCGGTCGGCGATGGCACGCTGCGCTTCGGCGGCTCGCTGGCCCGCCTGTCGCGCGGTGGCTTCGGCAAGAACCTGACCACTGGCCAGGAAAACTACAACAAGGACATCTGGGCCGGTCGCGGCACGATGGAAGTCCACTCCGACGGGTTCTTTGCCCGTCTGGCCGGTGACTACACCCATGACGCGTCCAGCGCGCGCGGCGGCCATCGCCTGATCACCAGCCTCAACACTGCCACGCCGGTGCTGTCCAACGTGTTCGACACGCGCGGCGGCCTGGTCGATCCCAAGCAGGACGTGAAGGCCTGGGGCGTTTCGCTGTTCATGGAAGGCCAGCTGAACGACACCTTCACGGTCCGCTCGATCAGCTCCTATCGCAAGGACGATTCGCTCAGCCCGATCGACTTCGACGCGCTGCCCGCCACCGATCTTGACGTTCCGGGGATCTACCGCAACTCGCAGACCAGCCAGGAACTGCAGTTGCTGATCAGCGCGGGCCGCTTCAACGGCCTGGTTGGCGCTTACTACCTCAACGCCAAGGCGCTGACCCAGTTCGACGTGCGCCTCTACACGACGCTCGCAGGCCTGACCGCGTTCACCAACGCCGATGTCGGCACCGACACGCTGGCCGGCTTCGCGGACTTCACCTACGACCTCACCGACCAGCTGAGCGTCTCGGTCGGCGGCCGCTACACCTGGGATGAGCGCACTGCGACCATCCTGCGCCAGAACTACCTGGGCGGCGGTTCGCCGGTGTTCGGCGGTGCGGGCGTGGCCTTCGGCGCGCCGGGCACCAACTTCAAGGGCAAGAGCACGTTCAAGAAGTTCACGCCCAAGGCCTCGATCAGCTTCAAGCCGACCGAAGATCACACCCTCTACGCCAGCTTCTCGCAGGGCTTCAAGGGTGGCGGCTTCGACCCGCGCGGTGCGGGTGTGAACGCGCCTGACCTGGATGGCAACGGTGTGCGCTCGGACGCCGAAGTGGCTGCGTTCCTCTCGTTCAAGCCGGAAAAGGTGAACAGCTATGAAGTGGGTTACAAGGCCCAGCTGTTCGACCGCGCGCTGACCCTGGCGGTCGCGGGCTTCCGCATGGACTACACCGACGTCCAGATCCCCGGTTCGGTGGCCTGCACAGTCGGCGGTCTGCCCAGCTTCTGCGGCGTCGTGTCCAATGCCGGCAAGGCTCGGATGCAGGGCTTCGAGCTGGAAAGCCGCCTGCGCCTGGGTGGGCTGACGCTGGCTGGCTCGCTGGGCTACATTGACGCCAAGTACCTGAAGTACATCACCAACATCGCCAACACCCCGACCGACGTCGCCAAGTTCCGCAAGGTTCAGAACACGCCGGCATGGACCGGCAACGTCAATGCCCGTTACGATGTGGCGCTGGGTGAAGGCGAAGTCGGCGTGGGCGCGGGCGTTTCGTGGAAGAGCAAGACCTACCAGTTCGAAATCCCGAACCCGTATCTCGATCAGCCCAGCTATGCGCTGGTCGATGCCAGCCTGGTCTATACCGCCCCCGGCAAGCGCTGGACGCTGGGCGTGTTCGGCAAGAACCTGACCAACAAGAAGTACAAGACGTCGGGCTATACCTTCATGGCCGCCAACCCGACGACGGGTGCCCTGCTGACCGCAGCCAACGGCAACCTGATCTCGTCGCTGGGCCGCGAAGGCACGCTGACCACGTTCTATGGCAACCCGCGCCAGGTGTTCGTGACGGCGACCGTCAGCTTCTAAGTCAAACCGGAGTTTCCCCGCGCTACTCCTCCCGGCGCGGGGAAACACTCTCCGGCAAGGCATGGCAACAGGGCCCCAACCGGGGCCCTGTTTGCGTTTGGGGAAGACGCCATTGCCACACGGGCTGGCCGGTTGGCCTGCCTGCACGGCCCCGCGCTTACTTCAAACGACGCAGGATGATGTAGAGCGCCCCGGCGCCGCCGTGCTTGCGGTGGGCCGGACGCACCGCTGCAATCCGGCTGGCGTGCGGCCCCGCGGCCAGCCAGTCCAGCACCTTTGCACGGATCGCGCCGCGCCGTTCGCCGCGATCCGCCGCTTCGGTCGGGCGTGGCCGGCCGGTAATCAGCAAGACGACGCGCGCCCCCAGCGTAATCGCTTGCGTCAGCCCATGATCGAGGCGCGCATGGGCAGCGTCGAGTCCGTGACCGTGCAGGTCGAGTGTGAAGTCGGGATGGACTTCTGCGCGGGCCAGCTTCTTCTCCCACGAACCGTCCAGCCCGTGCCGATCCAGCGGGCGGACCGGCCGCGACGCCGGGACCGCACGCTCAGGCGGCAGAGATGCCTTGGGCTCGATCAGGCGTGGCGGGCGCTTGCCAGGAGGCGGCGGCGCGGCGGCGGCCACCGGCGCGGGCGCGCTCGTGGCCGAAACGGGCGTGGATGGTCGCAGCGGATTCACCGTGGCAGCCACGCGCGCCCACAGTTCCGCCTCCTGCGGCGAGAGCCCGCGCGGAGGCCGCATTACTTGCTGCCGGCCACAGTGCCGATCCGCGCCAGCGTGCCGCGCGGCAGCAGCAGCAGGGCATTGCCCCGACCACTCATCCCGCCGGCAATCACCCGCGCCTCATCGCCCGCGCCCCAGAAGCTGTCGATCCGGTTCGGCCCCTTGATCGCCCCGCCCGTATCCTGCGCGATCCACAGGCCATTGGCTTCCGCGCGATCCACATCCAGCCAGATCGGGGCGCCCAGCGGCACGAAAGCCGGATCTGCCGCAGCACTGCTGCGCCCGCGCACCGGCACATTGAGCGCCCCCAGCGGGCCGTCTCCGGTCAGTTCGCGGAAAAACACGAAGCTGCGGTTCTCACGCATCAGCGCTTTGCCGGCTTCCGGATTTTCCCGCACGTATTGCATAATGCCCTGCATCGATCCGGAGTATTGCCCCGGTCCGCTGCCCAGCAGGCCGCGTTCGCGCATCAGCCCGCCAATCCCGGTATAGGCATGGCCGTTCTGACCGGCGAACCCGATCCGCATGACCGTGCCGTCTGGCGCGCGGAGCCGCCCAGAGCCCTGGATCTGGAGGAAGAACATCTCAACCGGATCGGCCGCCCAGCCGATCTCCAGCCCCTTGCCAGCCAGCGCGCCGTCATAGATCTGCCCGCGATCGAAATAGGGCACGAACCGCCCGCTCTCGTCATAGCGGCCGAGCGGCTGCGAGCCATCGGGATTGGGAGGAGCATCCCCCACCCTGGCACGGACCAGATCGGGCGGGACGCGGTAGACCGGGACATCAAAGCCCGGCCGGCGCGTGCACGTCCCGGCAATTTCCGGCTCGTAGTAACCGGTCACAAGACTGCGGCCATCGCCGACCCGGACCGTTTCGAAATAGGTATGGAAAAAGCTCTCCGGCTCCGCTTCCGGCCACTTGGCGGCGGCGGTGCAGGCCGGCACCCAATCGGCCGGGCGCGTCAGGCCGGATGAATCCGAGCGGGCGGTCAGGCGCGGGCAACTCTCGCGGAAGGATTGCAGGGCGCCGAGCGCATCGTGGCGCGCCAGCCCGAGGTCGGTCACAGCAGGCCCGGCGGCAACCCCGGCGAGCAAGGCGTTGGCAACCGGCGGAGCGACCGGCTGCGCAAGCGGCGGCACCGGCGGCTGTCCGGGCGGAATGATCCGCCCGCAAGCCGCCAGCGCGGTCAGCAAAGCAAGGGCGGCCGCATTGCGAAGCCGCGCGCGCGGCACCCGTCCGGCCATTTTCCGCTCAGCCCTCGTCGGTTTCGTCGAGCAGCCAGTCCGGCTCGGCAGCGTTGACGTTGCGGGTGAAAGTCCACATGTCGCGTGCCTCGACCGCGTCGTCGAGTGATCCGGCGATCACTGCCCCGTCGCTGTTGCGCGTCACGGCGGCAATGTCTGCGGTGAAGCGCACGGTGATGCGCGCCACCGGAGCGTCAAAGCTGGCCGCGACAATCACGGCGTCCTCGATCCGCACCAGCCGGTTGTCCAGCGTCTCGCCAGCGGCGGCGCGGGCATCGATCGCGGCGGCGAACCCGGCATAGACATCGCTATCGCACAGCTGCGACAGCGCTTCCTTGTCACCGGCCCAGAACGCTTCCAGAACCATGCGATAGGCGCCCCGCGCCCCGCCCAGAAATGCCGCCACATCGAACTTGCGGTCTGCGGCCGCGATTTCGCGGATGCCGCGTTCGATCGCCGGGGCAACGCCGGGGATCAGCACGCGCGGCTGCGGTTGCAGCGCGGTGACGGTGCGGTCCGCCGGATCGGCGGCGCGGGGACGTGCGGGGGCAGCGCCCTTGTCCTCGAACCGGCCCTGAATCGGTTCCTCCTCATGCTCGGCCCGACGGCCCAGCACGGAATAGAGCCGCAGCCCAAGAAAGGCCGCAACCATGGCCAGGATCACGATCTCCACAGTGCTATCCACTTTCCAGTCCCTGCCGCGCGAATGCGGCCAATAACCCACTCTATGACCAAATAGGGAGCAATGACAGATGAACAACGCGCACTGTGCATTTTCCGTGCGATTTTTGCGCCGGGGTGTGACGTTTTCCCAGCACCGCGCCGTGCCGCCACGCGGCCAGCCTTGCCGCCCGCCGCGCCCGGTGCTAGGCGCGCCGGCAACTCGCTTAACCCCAATCCTTTTCACCTGATCGAAAACGGGAACGACCAAATGGCCGACGAAGGCAGCATCATCACCGACATGGGCCTGGGCGCCCCCGTGCCGAACGGCGCAGACACGCTGCCCGCCGCCGGGATCATTTCGCAGTACGTCAAGGACCTCTCGGTCGAGAACCCGAACGCGCCCGACAGCTTCCAGTGGACCGACGCGCCGGAAATCGACGTGCAGTTCAACATCGGCGCCCGCCAGCTGAGCGAGGAAGTAAGCGAGATCGAACTGAAGATCGCGATCAAGTCGCGCGCGCAGGCCGGCACCGCGTTCATCATCGACTTGGCCTATTGCGGGCTGGTCGGCATGCGCAACCTGGACGAAGCGCAGATGCACGCGTTCACTTATGCCGAAGCGCCGCGCATCCTGTTCCCGTTCGCCCGCCGCGTGATTTCGGATGCCGTGCGCGATGCCGGTTTCCCGCCGCTGCTGCTCGAACCGATCGACTTCAACGGCATCTACCTGCAGCAGCTCGCCGCGCAGCAGGCCGAAGCCGAAGCCGCTGGTGGCGCGCCCGCCGGCAACGCGTAAGCGCCCGGCCGGGCCGCGCGCAGGACTGAACCGCGCATGAGCCTGATCAAGAACGTCAGCACGATCGGCGGCCTGACCGCGATCAGCCGCATCTTCGGGTTCGCCCGCGACATGCTGCTGGGGCGGGTGCTGGGCGCGGGCGGCGTGGCGGATGCCTGGCAGCTGGCCTTCCAGTTGCCCAACATCTTTCGCCGCCTGTTCGCCGAAGGGGCTTTTGCCTCTGCCTTCGTCCCGCTGTTCAACCAGCGGGTCGGGGGCAAGGACGGCAACGACGACGCCTTTCGCTTCGCCAATGATGTGCTGGCAGTGCTGGTGCCGATCCTGCTGGGCTTTTCCGGCCTTGCCCTGATCGCGATGCCCTGGGTCATGGGCCTGTTCGCCAGCGATGCGCTGGCGGCGGATGGCGCGCGGTTCGATCTTGGCGTGGCCATGGCCCGGATCGCGTTCCCCTATCTGGCGTTCATGAGCCTGGCGACCCTGCTTGCCGCGATCCTCAATTCGATGTCGCGCTTTGCGGCGGCGGCGGCCGCACCGATCATCCTCAACCTCTGCCTCGTCGCCGCGCTAGTCGGTGGGGCGATGCTGGGCGAAGGGGAGGCCGCGAAGCACCAGACCGGGCTGTTCCTGGCGGTATCGGTATCGCTGTCCGGCCTGCTGCAATTCCTGTGGCTGTGGTTCTGGGCGCGCAAGTGCGGCTTTCACTTGAAGCTGCGCCGCCCGCGCCTGACGCCGGAAGTCGGCGCGCTGGGCCGCCTGATCCTGCCCGCCGTGCTGGGCGCGGGCGTCTATCAGATCAGCCGGTTCATCGACCTGTTCTTCCTGTCGGGCCTGCCGGACAAGAGCATCACGTTCCTGGCGATGGCCGACCGGCTCAACCAGTTGCCGCTGGGGATCATCGGCATCGCGCTGGGCACGGCGATCCTGCCTGCGCTGTCGCGCTATATCGCCCAGTCCGAGGACGGCGAGGCCTTCCGCCTGCAAAGCAACGCGGTGGAACTGGCCCTGCTGCTGACCCTGCCCGCGGCCGTTGCACTCTATGTCACCGGCACCGCGATCACCCGCGCGTTCTATACCGGCGGGGCCTATACCGCCGCGGACAGCATCGCCACCGGATCGGTCGTCGCCATGCTGGTGGTCGGCCTGCCCGCCTATGTGCTGGTCAAAGTGCTGACCCCCGGCTTCTTCGCCCGGCGCGATACCAAGACCCCGGTCTATACCGCTGCGATCTCGCTGACGCTCAACGTCGTGCTCAACCTGCTGCTCGTCCCGCGTCTGGGCGTGGAAGGCCTGGCGCTCGCCGGTTCGCTCGCCGCGTGGACCAACTGCGCGATGCTCTATGCTATCCTGACTTGGAAAGGGCATTTTCACCTGACCGGGCAGGTCGCCTGGCGGATTGCCCGTATCGTGCTGGCATCGGCGGCCATGGGCGGCGTGCTGTGGTGGCTCGTCCCGCTCGGCACCGACTGGTACGTTGGCGGCGTGCTCGAACGCATCACGTCCATCGCCGGGCTGGTGCTGGCGGGCATGATCGTGTTCTTCGGACTTGCGATTGCCTTCGGAGTGGTCAATCGCGCGACCATCGGCCAGTTGCGGCGTCGCAAGGCCTGATCAGGACAACTTGTAGGAATTCCCATGCGTATCGTTTCCGGCATCCAGCCCACGGGCAACCTTCACCTCGGCAACTACCTGGGCGCGATCCGCAACTGGGTGAAGATGCAGGACGAAGTGGCCGCTGGCGGTGGGCAGAGCCTGTATTTCCTGGCCGATCTGCATGCCATTTCGATGCCGCACGTCCCCGCCGACCTTGCCGCGAACACCCGTGAGATGGTTGCCGCGCTGGTCGCTTGCGGGATCGACCCGGACAAGTCGATCCTGTTCAACCAGACCCAGGTTCCCGCCCACGCAGAGCTGCAATGGCTGCTAAACGGCACCGCGCGGATGGGCTGGCTGAACCGCATGACCCAGTGGAAGGACAAGGCCGGCAAGAACCGCGAAGGGGCCAGCGTGGCCCTGTTCACCTATCCGGTGCTGCAGGCCGCCGACGTGCTGCTCTATCAGGCGACCCACGTGCCGGTGGGCGAGGACCAGAAGCAGCACCTCGAACTGGCGCGCGACATCGCGCAGAAATTCAACAATGACTTCGCCACGGAAGACGCCCCGGTGTTCACCCTGCCCGAACCAATCATCCCGCCCGAAGCGGCGCGGGTGATGAGCCTGCGCGACGGCAGCGGCAAGATGTCGAAGTCCGACCCTTCGGACATGAGCCGCATCAACCTGACCGACGATGCCGACACCATCATGACCAAGGTGAAGAAGGCCAAGACCGACCCCGAGCCGCTGCCCGGCGACAAGGGCGGGCTGGACGGCCGGCCGGAAGCGGCGAACCTGGTGGGCATCTATGCCGCGATGGCGGGGTGCAACGTGGACGCGGTGCTGGCCGATTTCGGCGGCAAGGGTTTTGGCGCGTTCAAGCCGGCCTTGGGAGAATTGCTGGTGGACAAGCTGGCGCCGATCAACGCCCGCTTCGTCGAACTGCGGCAGGACCGCGCCGCGCTAGATGCGATCCTGCGCCAGGGCGCCGAACGCGCCCGCGCGCTGGCCGCACCGACGCTGGCCGCAACCTACGATGCGCTGGGGCTGGTGCGCGGTTGACGCGCATTCAATCGCCATTCAGGCACGCTGGTCTACGCCTGCCAGACTGCTAACGTTCCGCCTGCTTCGCGCGAATCGCGCTGGGGCAAGCTTGGGAGATAACGGGTCCATGTCGCACTTTAGCACTTCACCGCTCGGCTGGTTGAAGGCCCTGCTCGCGCCGCTGATGCTGGCCACGCTGGCGGCTTGCGCAACGCCGTTCAATGCCGATGTCTCGCGTTTTGCCAGCCAGTTGCCAGCGCCGCAGGGACAAACCTTTGCCGTGGTCGCCGATGATCCGGCGCTGGCGGGCGGGCTGGAGTTTTCGCAATACGCCCGCCTGGTCGAAGCGCGCATGGCGCAGCTGGGCTATGCCCCGGCGGCAAGCGCGGCGGACGCCACGCTGATCGTGCGGTTCGATTACGGCGTGGACAAGGGCCGCGAGCGCGTGCGCTCGACCGGTTTTGCCGATCCTTACTGGGGCTCGTGGTATTCGCCCCGCATGGGCTACTGGGGCGGGCGGCGCGGCTATTACCGGCCATTCGGCTATGCCCGGTACGGCGCATGGGGTTATGGCTGGTACGATCCGTGGTTCGATAACGGAGTGGAAAGCTATACCGTCTATACCAGCGGCATATCGCTGAAGATCGATCGCAAGGCCGATGGCCAGCGCCTGTTCGAAGGCAAGGCCGAAGCGGTCTCGACCTCGAACCGCCTCCAGCACCTGGTGCCCAACCTGGTCGAGGCGATGTTTACCGATTTCCCGGGTAATTCCGGGGAAACCGTGCGGATTTCTGTCGCTCCGGAGAAAAAGCTTTTTTAATGATACGGCGACCACCGAGAGTGAAAGGGCGGGGTCGGCAACGGTCCCGCCCTTTTTCGTGGAGCGTGGGAGTCACTTGTTGGGTGCGGTCGGCCCATCCGGGCCTCCCTTTGCTGTGCCGTCCCGCTCCCCCGCCCGACCACCCAAACAGGGTATGTTCATGGGTGGTCGGGCGGGGGAGCGGGACGGCACAGCAAGCTATTCGCGGATGCGAATAGCGCACCACAGGAAACCGCTAACTCCCCAGCGCGACCACGCCGCCGGTCGAACCGAACCCGCCCTCGCCGCGCGCGGTTTCATCGAGTTCGCTGACTTCCAGCCAGCTGCCTTGCGTCACCGGGGCCAGCACCAGCTGCGCCACGCGGTCACCCCGGCGGATTTCGAACGCATCCGCGCCGTGGTTGATCAGGATGACTTTCAGCTCGCCGCGATAATCGCTGTCGATCGTGCCGGGAGTATTGGGCACCGTGATGCCGTGCTTCAGCGCGAGGCCGGAACGCGGGCGGACCTGAATTTCGTATCCGGCGGGAATCGCCAGCGCGAGGCCGGTGGCGACCGCGTGGCGCGCGCCGGGGGCAATCGTCACATCCTCGGCCGAAACGACGTCCATGCCCGACGCCCCCGCCGTGGCATAAGCCGGCAGGTCCAGCCCCTCGCCATGCGGCAGGCGCTTAACGCGGATCGGAACTGGCAGGGGGGACGAGTGCATCGGCGATCCTTTCGACAAGTGCGCGGGCGACGTCGTCCTTTGGCATTTCGGGCAGGCTTTCGACACCCTGCGCGGTGACGATATGCACGGCGTTGATGTTCCCGCCCATCACATCGCCCGACACATCGTTTGCCACGATCCAGTCGGCCCCCTTGCGCTGGCGCTTTTCGGTGGCGTGCTGGATCACCTTTTCGGTTTCGGCGGCAAAGCCGACCACCAGCTTCGGACGCTTGTCGCTGACCGAGACCATCGCCAGGATATCCGGGTTCTCGGTCAGGCGCAGCGCGGGCGGAGCGGAACCGCGCTTCTTCATCTTCTCGCTCGCGACGTCCATCGTGCGCCAGTCGGCCACGGCGGCGACCATGATCGCAACGTCGACCGGCAGCGCGCGCTTCACCGCCTCGGCCATTTCGCGCGCGGTTTCGACGTCCACCCGGTCCACCCCCACCGGGGTCGGCAAAGTGACCGGGCCTGACACCAGCGTCACCCGCGCGCCCAGCTGCGCGGCAGCGGCGGCAATCGCAAAGCCCTGTTTGCCGGACGAGCGGTTGGCAATGTAGCGCACCGGATCGATCGGCTCGTGCGTCGGGCCCGCGGTAATCAGCACATGCTTGCCAAACAGCGGCCGGTGCGGCGGGTCTTCCTCGAAATCGGGCTGAAAGGTCAACGGATCGTCGGCCAGTTGCTCGCCGAGCAGTTCTGGCAGGGGCTCCGGCTCCGACTGGCCGGACACGAGGTGATTGATCGCTTCCGCATCGGTCGGCGGCGCGGCCTTGGCCTTGCCCTTCCTGGACAGCAGCAGGCCCGGTTCGGCAGGCGCGGCGGCGGGGGTCGGCAATTCCGGCAACGGCGGCAGATCGGGCAGATCCTCGCCAAACACGGCCGAGCTGACCGTGCTGCGCGAAATCAGGCTGGCTGACAGGCCGCCCAGATCGTGAGCGTCGGCAACCGGTCCAACTGGCGTTTCCGTCAGCCCCAGCATCGCGGCAATCGCGTGCCAGACGGCATCGGGTTCGGGCAGGCGGCCGGGGCCGAATTCCCCGCAGGCCATCATCCCTTCATCCGGATCGAGCACCGTCACGCCGCTTTCGACCAGCGTTGCGACGTTGCGCTGGGTCGCGGCGTGCAGCCACATCCGCACGTTCATGGCCGGCACGGCCAGCACTGGCTTGTCGGTCGCCAGCAGCAGCGTGGTCGCCAGATCGTCGGCGATGCCCGCCGCCATCTTGGCCAGCAGGTTGGCGGTGGCGGGGCAGACCACCACCAGATCGGCCTGACGGGAAAGCTGGATGTGGCCCATCTCGACCTCGGCGGTCAGATCCCACAAGGTCGTGTGCACCGGGTTCTCGCTCAGCGCCGCCAACGTCATCGCGGTGACGAACTGTGCGCCCCCTTCCGTCAGCACGCAGGTTACCTCCGCGCCATTCTTGCGGATCAGGCGGACCAGTTCGCACGACTTGTAGGCCGCAATGCCGCCGCCGACGATCAGGAGTATCCGGGGTTTCCTCATGGTGGACCGCTTGTGCAATGCCGCACCCTTTCGCGCAACAGGCTTTGCTTTCCGCATTTCCCTGCGCCACAGTGGTCAAGGTCGCGTTAACAGGGGGAGTTACCGGAAAATGCGCATCATCCTGACCGCCGTGCTGTTTCTGGCGGGGCTGTTCAACCTGTTCCTGGGGGTCAGCTTTCTGCTCGATCCGGCGCGGCTGGGCGCGGCATTCAACCTGTCACCGGTCGGCCCCGGCGGCCTGGCGGTGCTGCGCGCCGACATGACCGCGTTCTTCCTGGTGGCGGGCGGATGCCAGCTGTGGGGCGGCTGGCGGCGCAATGGCGACCTGTTGCTGGTGCCGGCACTGCTGTTCGGCATCGCCTTCACCGGCCGCGCGATCAGCGCCGCACTGGATGGCACGGCCCCCGGTTTTGCCATGCCGATGGCGGTCGAGGCGCTGCAAGTGGTGCTGGCCATAGCCGCCTGGCGCGTGCTGCCGCACCACAAGATCAGCGAAATCGCGAACTGATCAGGCTGATTTTGCCCCGCGCCAGAGCGATGCCAGCGCGCGCGGGGCAAAGGCCAGCCCCAGGAACATGACCGGGGCCACGACCGCCCCCCAGTAGAAATTATCCGGTCGTCCGGCGAGCATGAACGCCAGCCCGTATCCCAGATAGAGCAGCGTCCCGAACGCACCCGCTGCCGTGCGCCACCCGGCCCAGCCCAGCAGGGCCAGCACGATCAGCGGCCCCGCGATCCAGTGCGGGAAGAACCGCAGGTTGCTGGACAGCGCGACGTTGGACAGCCACCCGGACAGGCCGCGCATCTGCAGCCATTCGGGCGACGGCCGGTCGCTCGGCAGCACTTGCAGCGCGGTGTAGTGGTGATGGACCATGATCAGCGCCACGAACGCCGCCGCCAGCAGCCCCCACGCCGCGGTTTCCTTCCAGTCGCGCCGCCATGCCGCCATGGCGGCCAGCAGCAGCACGAACGGGAACACGTGTTCGCGGATCGCCAGCGCCAGCGCGGTCACCGCCAGCGCCGCGCCCCATTTCCGTCCCGGCCGGTGGAGGCCGAACGCCAGCGCGATCAGCATCCCGGCCCACAATTCGTGCAGCACGAAGTAATAGCGATTGAGCCCCAGCGACGCGCCAAAGAACACCAGCGCCAGCCCGATCCGGCGGGTGCGCGGATCGCCCGCCTCCTCGGCCAGCCGGTCCCACCACACCTTCAGCACAGCCAGCATCAGCACGATCGCCGCCACCATCTGCCCGACCGGCCCCAGCCACATCGCCAGATAGGCCAGCGTGGGCGGCCGCACCGCCCAACCGGGGGTAACCGGATAGTCCGAGCGGCGATGCTCCTCGGCCGCAACGGTATAGTAATTCTCGCCCTTGCCGATGCGTTCGATCACGGTGTCATACAGCGCCAGATCGTCATCGCGCGGACGTTCGGCCCCCGGCACTTCGGTGCCGGCCAGGTTCTCGACGAAATCCTTGGTAACGATATCCTGCTTGCCCGCCGTGATCGGCACCAGGGCGGAAGCGATCAGCAGCAGCGCAAACGCCAGCAATGCCAGCCGCGCGGGCAGGCGCGGCCAGCTGGCAAAACGGTCTTCGGCCAGCGCGGCACGGGTCTGGTTCATCAAGTTCCCCCAAGGTCTTGAGGCCAGCTTGTGCATTGGCCCGCGCCGTGGTGCAAGCCATCGCAACTATTGCGGCGTTAGCTTGCGATTCAGCCATGCCGTCCTACATTGGCGGCGAAAGGACTTTTTGCGATGAATGAGGAACAGCCGAACGGCAATCCGATGATGAAGAGCCTGCTGATCTGGGGCGGCATCATCATGGCCTTGCTGCTGGTGGTATCGATGATGAACGCGCGGAGCGAACCGGCGGGCAGCGCGATCGGCTATTCCGAGTTCCGCAATCGCGTGTCCGAAGGGGCCGTGGCATCGGTCCAGATCAGCGAAACCCGCATTACCGGCAAGTTCAAGAACGGCGATGCGTTCACCACCGTGCCCGTGCCGAACGATGCCACGCTGCAGCCGCTGCTGCAGGACAGCGGCGTCAAGTATGAAGGCAAGGCGCAGGAAAAACCCAACCTGCTGCTCTACATCCTGGTCCAGTCGCTGCCGTTCCTGCTGATCCTGGGCGTCGCGTTCTTTGCGCTGAAGCAGGTGCAGAAGGGCGGCGGCGGCGGCGCGATGGGCTTTGGCAAGTCCAAGGCCAAGCTGCTGACCGAACGCCAGGGGCGCGTCACGTTCGACGACGTGGCAGGCATCGACGAGGCGCGCGAGGAACTGGAGGAAATCGTCGAGTTCCTGCGCGATCCGCAGCGCTTCTCCAAGCTGGGCGGCCAGATCCCCAAGGGCGCGCTGCTGGTCGGCTCGCCCGGCACCGGCAAGACCCTGCTGGCCCGCGCCATCGCGGGTGAAGCGGGCGTGCCGTTCTTCACCATTTCGGGTTCGGACTTCGTCGAAATGTTCGTCGGCGTCGGCGCATCGCGCGTCCGCGACATGTTCGAACAGGCCAAGAAGAACGCGCCGTGCATCGTCTTCATCGACGAAATCGACGCCGTCGGCCGGCATCGCGGGCATGGCTTGGGCAATTCGAACGACGAACGCGAACAGACGCTCAACCAGCTGCTGGTCGAGATGGACGGGTTCGAGGCGAACGAAGGCATCATCATCATCGCCGCGACCAACCGCCCCGACGTGCTGGACCCGGCGCTGCTGCGCCCGGGCCGGTTCGACCGGCAGGTCGTGGTTCCGATCCCCGACATCGAGGGCCGCGAGAAGATCCTCTCGGTCCACATGAAGAAGGTGCCGCTGGCCCCCGACGTCAACCCGCGCGTGATCGCGCGCGGCACGCCGGGCTTTTCCGGCGCGGACCTCGCCAACCTGGTGAACGAGGCCGCCCTGCTCGCCGCCCGCCGCAACAAGCGGCTGGTCGCCATGCAGGAGTTCGAGGACGCCAAGGACAAGGTCATGATGGGTGCGGAGCGCCGCAGCATGGTGATGACCGAGGACGAGAAGAAGATGACCGCCTATCACGAGGCGGGCCATGCGATCGTCTCGGTCAACGAGCCGGCCAGCGATCCGATCCACAAGGCCACGATCATCCCGCGCGGCCGCGCGCTGGGCATGGTGATGCGCCTGCCGGAACGCGACAGCTATTCCTATCACCGCGACAAGATGCACGCCAACTTGTCGGTCAGCATGGGCGGCCGCGTGGCCGAGGAACTGATCTTCGGCTATGACAAAGTCTCGTCCGGCGCTTCGTCCGATATCCAGTACGCCACCGGCCTTGCACGCAGCATGGTCACCAAGTGGGGCATGTCGGACAAGCTGGGGCCGCTCCAGTACGAGGACCAGCAGGAAGGCTACCTTGGCATGGGCGGGTCGCAGCGCACGTTCGCCTCTGACGAGACGAACAAGCTGATCGACAGCGAAATCCGCGGCCTGGTCGATGGCGCACACAAGCGCGCGACCGACATCCTCAAGACCAACGAGGACAAGCTGCACCTGCTCGCCCAGGCACTGCTGGAATACGAAACGCTGACCGGGGACGAGATCAAGGAACTGCTGGAAACCGGCAAGATCGACCGTCCCGACAAGCCGAGCGGCCCGGCCCGCCCGGCCCCGGTGCAGGGTTCGGCCATTCCCAAGGCCGGCCGCCGCTTTACCGAAGCGCCGCAGGGCGCCTGAACTTACGCCTTCTGACTGGCCCGGTCCGGCTTAGCCGCCGGATTGGGCCAGGATCAGCATCGCGAACAGCATCAGCACCGTGGTGGCGATGAACAACATCGCCCAGGTGCGCCAGATTGCCCCGAACCGGCTCAGCCCATAAGTGCCGCGCAGTTGCCGGTACATGTGCCAGGGCGGCAGCAGTAGCGCGGCCATCACCACCAGCGGCGCCCCCGCCGCATTGGCCAGTGTCAGCACCACGGCCAGCAGCGACATGAAGCTGAGCGAATAGGTTACGAACACCGTGTGATCGTAGAGGTAGAACCGGCGGCTGAACGGGAACAGCAGCCACACGAACGGCACGGAAATCGGGATCAGCGCCCAACTGTATTTGTAGGCGTTGGTTTGCAGCTGGAAGGTCACTAGCCCCGGATTGTCACGCATCGCCTTGATCGCCTGATCCAGCGCAGGAATGTCGCTGGCGTTTTCGAATTCGGGCGGAGTGCCATCCTTGATCCCGCGCAGCAGTTCCAGCGCCTGCCGGTTCTTCGCCAGTTCCTCGTCCAGCCCAGCGGTCGAGCGGCCCTGGCGCACCAGTTCGGCGCGCCGGGTTTCCTGCTGGCGCAGCGTCCCTTCCAGCTGGCTGATTGCGACAGGGACGTCGCCGTCCACCTGCAGGGCTTCGTTCGGGTCCAGTCCGCCCGCAACCTGCTTGACCACGGCGAACATCAGGAACACGCTGAACAGGAACAGCGCGATCGGGCTGACATAGCTGGCACGGCGGCCATCGATGTATTCGCGGGTCAGCCGTCCGGGGTTCCACGCCAGCAGCGGCAGGGTCCGCCAGATCTTGCCTTCGAAGTGGAACACGCCGTGCATCAGATCGTGAAAGAACGCCCCCAGTGTGCGGTGAACGTGCGCGGCCTGACCGCAGGCGTGGCAATGGCTGCCAAGCAGCGCGGTGCCGCAATTCAGGCAGGCGGATCCATGGGCGGGGCCATCCGCCCGGCCGTGATCCGGTTCCACCGCCCGCGCAATCAAGGCGCCTTGCGCGATATCCCCAACGATTTCGCCGCCGTCCGAGTCCATGCTATTCCCCCAGCCAGAAACCGGTTCATGCTGTTGTCAGCCGGGCCGGGTCAAGCCATCGGCCTGATAAAACGGGAGAAGTTCATGAAGTCGATTACCGCCATCATCGGGGGCAGCCTGTTGCTGGCCGCCGCCCCGGCCCTGGCCAACCCCGGCGAAATGAGCGTGGCGACGTTCCTGGCCAAGGCAGACGCGCTGCGCGCCAAAGGCCCTGCCGCGCTGTTTTCAGGCGATATGAAAGTGCTGAAGTCCGAAGGCGAAGCCGCCGGCGCGGCCTATCGCGCGCGGCTTGCCGCAGAACGCGCGGCGGGCCGCCCCAGCAGTTGCCCGCCTCCCGGCGGCAAGGCGCGAATGTCGTCCGACCAGTTGCTGAATCACTTGCGCAGCTATCCCGCTCCCGCGCGCGGAGGCACGACGATGAAGGCCGCGATGGCGGACTATTTCATCAAGACGTATCCCTGCCGCTGAGCCCCAACTGAAACGGCCCGCCTCCCCAATGGGAAGCGGGCCGCGTCATCAGGTAACGACCGGGACGGATCAGCCGTCGTAATCGCCGCCGATCGAAGTGTTGCGCACCGGCGCGGCCGCGGTGATCCGCAGCGCTTCCGCCGACTGGCTGAGCGAGCCGATGTCATCGACTTCATCATCATCATCGGGCAGCACGCGCTGAAGCGAGGTGATCACCGATTCCTTGAGGTTGGCCGGACGCACGGTCTGTTCCGCGATTTCGCGCAGGGCCACAACCGGGTTCTTGTCGCGGTCACGGTCAATCGTCAGTTCCGCGCCGCCCGAAATCTCGCGCGCGCGCTGCGCGGCGAGCAGCACCAGGTCGAAACGGTTCGGGATCTTGTCGACGCAATCTTCAACGGTAACGCGCGCCATCGGGCACTCCAGTCCATGAAATCCGGGAAAGTGCGGCTGCTACACGCCCGCCGATTCGCAAGTCAAGAAAAATTCGCATAAACAACTGCTATAAAACAGTTTTTAAGATCAGTCATCGGCATAGGCAGCCATCGAATCATCGGCCAGATCGCTGAACCGGGTGATGCGCGATTCGAAGCGCAGGCGAACCTTGCCGGTCGCACCGTGACGTTGCTTGGCCACGATCAGCTCGGCCGTCCCGAACACGCGCTCCATTTCCGCCTGCCAGGCGGCGTGAGCCTCGTGGATCTTGGCGTCGTCCGACCCTTCGGGCACTTTCGGTTCGCGCGCGGCGACGTAGTAATCCTCGCGGAACACGAACCAGACCATGTCCGCGTCCTGTTCGATCGAGCCGGATTCGCGCAAGTCGGACAGCATCGGGCGCTTGTCCTCGCGCTGTTCGACCGCACGGCTGAGCTGCGACAGCGCGATCACCGGGACGGACAGTTCCTTCGCCAGCGTTTTCAGGCCGCGGCTGATCTCCGAAATTTCGTTCACGCGGTTGTCGGTGGCGCGGCCCGACCCCTGCAGCAGCTGGAGATAGTCGATCACCACCAGCCCGATGTCGTGCCGCCGCTTCAGGCGCCGCGCGCGGGTGCGCAGCGCGGCGATGGTCAGGCCCGGCGTATCGTCGATATACAGCGGCAGCTCGGCCAGACGCTGGCTGGCATAGGAGAGCTGCTGGAAATCCTCGCGGCTGATCTTGCCCATGCGCAGGGCTTCACTGCTGATGCCGGACTGTTCAGCCAGGATACGCGTGGCCAGCTGGTCCGCGCTCATTTCCAAGCTGAAGAACGCGGTGGCGGCGCCGACTGACTTGGCCGGGTCGATCCCGTCGGCAATGTCACGCCGCAGCCGGTCGGCCGCGTTGAAGGCGATGTTGGTGGCGAGCGAGGTCTTGCCCATGCCCGGTCGCCCGGCCAGGATGATAAGGTCGGAATCGTGCAGGCCGCCGACCTTCTCGTTGACCGAGGTCAGGCCCGTGGTCGTGCCGGACACGTGGCCGCCAGACAGCAGCGCCTTTTCGATCATCCCCAGCGCGGTGCGGGTCGCGGTGGCAAACCCTTGCGCCTCGCTGCCGGTCGATGCGCCTTCGGCCACCTTGTAGAGCGCGGCTTCGGCAATGGATATCTGCTCCATCGGCTCCACGCTTTCGGACGTATCCAGCGCGGAGTTGACCAGGTTGCGGCCCACCGCGACCAGTTCGCGCAGCAGCGCCAGATCGTAAATTTGCTCGGCCAGTTCGCGCGGGGCGAGCAGGCCCTGCCCATCCGCCGTCAGCCGCGCCAGATAGGATGCGCCGCCCAATTCCTTGAGCGCCTCATCCGCTTCGAAATAGGGTTTCAGCGTGACCGGCGTAACCACGGCCTTGCGGTCCAGCAGTTGCAGGATGCGCTCGTAGATGCGGCCATGCACCGGCTCGAAGAAATGGTCCGGTCGCAGCGGCGTGACCAGCTCCTCGATCACGCGGTTGTCGATCAGCGCCGCGCCAAGGAACGCGGCCTCGGCCTCCACGTTGCTGGGCAGCGCGCGGGCGGCGGTTTCGGTCGGTCGGGTGATGAGATCGAGTTCAGACATGCCGGCCTTCTTTGCGCGCGGTCCCGGTGCGGTTCAAGGTTCCGCGCGGGGATGAGTTTTGCACAGGGTGTGCAAATTGTCCGCCGCCCTGCCGCCGGCCCGCCATTCCCCCCCTTGCCGCAGCATTTTGCATCTGCGAAAAGCGCGCGCAGGATGGCAGACGCACGGATCATCGACATCGCGCTGGATGAGGCGACGATTCTGTGGCGCAACGCCGATATCGAACAGGAACGCCGGATCGCGATCTTCGACCTGATCGAGGAAAACACGTTCAAGCCCCTGCGCGCCTGGAACGCCGGGCACGAAGGGCCATACCGGCTGCGTCTGTCGGTGAACGAGGGGCGACTGGTGCTGGACATCAGCGCCGAGGATGGCTCGCTGCTGGAATCGCTGATCCTGGCGCTGGGCCGATTCCGCCGCCACATCCGCGAATACTTTGCCATCTGCGACAGCTATTACCAGGCGATCCGCAAGGCGAGCGCCGCCGAGATCGAGACAATCGACATGGCCCGGCGCGGCGTTCATAACGAAGCGGCGGAAATGCTGCTGGAACGCCTTGAAGGAAAAGTGGAAACTGACTTTCCGACCGCCCGGCGGCTCTTTACCCTGATCTGCGTGCTGCATATCAGGGGTTAGAGGTTACAGGGTCGACACACGCATCATGGCACGCAAATCTTCCAGTCGCTGGCGGCTGCGCCTGCTCGGCGCGGGCCTGCTGATCGCCCTGATCGGCGGCGGCTGGGCCTGGTGGGACCTGCACCACTGGGTGCCCCCGCGCGCCGCCTTCCCGATGCAGGGCGTGGAAATCGGTGCGGAAGACGGCGCGGTGGATTGGGCCGCACTGAAAGCCATTGGCGCCGACTTTGCCTATCTCGATGCCTCGGCCAGCGCCTTTGCCCGCGACGGGGCGTTCGTGAAGAACCTGGAAGACGCACGCGCGGCCAGGCTGCAGGTTGGTGCGGTGCACCGCTATGATCCGTGCCAGCCCGCCGAAAAGCAGGCCGGCAATTTCGTCACCGTGGTGCCGCGCGATGGCAAGATGCTGCCCCCGGCAATCGACCTCGACATGCTGGCCGACGATTGCCCGGTCAAGGTCAGCGATGCCGCCGTGCAGAGCGAGCTCACCACGTTCATCAACCAGATCGAGACGCACACCGGCAAGCCATCGATCCTGAAAGTGTCGCGTGCGTTCCAGCAGCGCTATGGCGTGGCAGCCGCGATCGACCGCAACCTGTGGCTGGTGCGCGACCGCTTCCAGCCGGACTATGCGGGCCGTCCGTGGATGCTGTGGACCGCCAACAGCGCGCTGGCAAACGAGGCCGGGGCATCTCCGGTGCGCTGGGTGGTCGTCCAGCCCTGAAGCGGTTAGGATGCGTGCATGACGATTGACCGCGACACCCTGATCGCCGCCGCCCGTGCGGCTGCCACTTCCGCCTACGCGCCCTATTCCAACTTCCACGTCGGCGCGGCGCTGGGCTTTGCCGATGGCTCGGTGGTGACCGGCGCGAACGTCGAAAACGCCAGCTATGGCCTGACGCTGTGTGCGGAAACGGTCGCGGTGGGCAAGGCGCTGTCTGAGGACTGGCGCGGCGCGCTGGAAGCTGTCGCGGTGATCGGCGGCAAGGCGGGTGGAGTGGGCGCAGGCGCCCCCGTCACCCCCTGCGGGCGCTGCCGCCAGATGCTCAACGAAGTGGCCGCGCTGGGCGCGAGTGATCCCACGGTATGGTGCGTGGGCCAGGACGAGGTCTTGGAACTGCGCTTGTCAGAATTGCTGCCCTACGCCTTCGGGCCGGATAGTCTGGCCTAGGCTGCGCCCTCCAGCCACTCCAGCAGCGCGCCCAGGCAATCGCGGCCCAGCAGTTTGCTGCGTTCCGGCGACCAGCCCTGCGCGGGGCACGGCAGGTCGTCGTTGTCCTTGAACGGCATTTCCAGCGTCATCGCGGTGCAGCCGAACCGCTCGGCCACCTGGTTGGTCGACATGGCCAGATTGGCGCGGCCCTTGCCCGCGACCGGGTAGCCGTGACGGGTCTGGAAATCGGGTGTGCGCCGCTTGAGGATCGCGTTGTAGCGGTCAAATCCGCCCTGCTGGGCTTCCGTCCACGACGGGATGCCTTCGAACCCCGCCAGGAAGACGTGGGGGATCGCCTCGTCGCCGTGGACGTCCATTGCAAAATCGACGCCGCTGGCGTCCATCGCATTCCGGATCGCCAGCACTTCGGGCGACTTGTCCGCGCTCGGCTCGGCCCATTCGCGGTTCAGGTTCATGCCCGCCGCGTTGGTGCGCAGATGCCCACGGCACGACCCGTCGGGATTGGCGTTGGGCACGATGTGGAACCGGCAGAGTTGCCGCAGCCGCCGCGCAATCGGGTCGGCTGGATCGGTCAGGCATTCCAGCGCGCCCTCCATCCACCATTCGGCCATCGATTCGCCGGGGTGCTGGCGGGCATAGAGCCAGACCTGCTTCGGACCCTCGCCCAGTTCCAGGCAATCGATCGCCTGCCCTTCCAGGCTATAGCCCAGCACGCGGTAATCGACCCCGTCCGCCTCGGCCATCGCGGCGACCAGATCGTGGTGGCGCTCCATCGAATAGGGCGCGAAATAGGCGAACCAGGCCAGGTTGCCGTCGGGGCGGTAACGGATGGTCAGCGTGCCGCCATCCTCGCCCGCGTCATAGCTGCTGTCGGCGCGGCCCCAGAAATCGCGGTCCTCGCTCACCGCCGCGCGATAGCCGGGCCAGCCATCGGGATAGGCCGATCCGGCAAGACCGGTGATCTTCAGCGTCAGTTCCCGGCCCTGCGCACCGGCGACGCGGAAGTGGAACCACTGGTAGAAGTCGGAATGCGCATCCTTGCGGATCGCCAGCCGGGCGGTGGCGCCAGCGATGGACAGGACTTCGATATTGCCGCTGTCAAACGCGGCGTCGATCTGGATGGGGGTGGTGCTCATGGCACCTCGATAGTCTCACCCGATTGTCCCGGAAAGCCCTTGAACAGCGCTTCGGCCATCTTGCCCGCCCCCAGCGTGGTATCGGCCAGCGGAGAGGAGGCGCGGACCGCGAAGCTGGCCCGCCCTTCCCACAGCGCCTGCCCGCTGGCCCGGTCCTTGATGATCACGCCCAGCGTCGTCTCGACTTGCGCGGCGGGTTTGGGTGACAGGTTGATGCCGATCCCGACGCCAAGGCCGGAACCATAGCTGCCGGTCGATCCGCCCACCCCCACGCTGACCGGGCTGCCCGCGCGTTCCGGCTGATAGGTGCCGCGCGCAAAGCGCAGTTCGGCCACTTGCCCGCCCGCTCCGGCAGCGGCTTGGCCATAGCCGATCAAGGTCAACTGGCGTTGCACCGCCATCTGATACGTGCGCCATTCGATCGACGCGCCATCCATTCCGGGTGCCGGTTCGACCGAAATCGTCCCCTTGCCCAGCGCCGACACGTCCGGCACGTGAAAGCGCGTCACTTCCACCGGGCCGGTCGGCGCAACGCAACCTGCCAGCGGAACCAGTGCGAGGCACAATGCGGCGAATTTCAGCGACTTCATCGCGGGCGACCTCTCAAGCAGGGACTTATGCAACGATTGTGCGACCGCACCGCGCCCGATGCAAGCACCGTCAGGCGCCGGCGGCGGGGAAGCCTTCGAACAGTGCAGCGGCGAGGCGATCGGCAATCTTCTGATCGTTCCAGCGGGCATCGCCCTGCCGGGTCAGGATGTCGGCCCGGCCTTCCCACAGCACCGCCCCGCTGGCGCGGTCCTTGATCCGGGCTTCCAGCCGGGTGGAAACCAATGCGCCCTTGGGCTTGGTCAGGTCGATATTGATCCCCAGCCCCATCATCGATCCGCGATTCGACACGCCCACGGCCATTTCGCCGCTGACGGGCTTGCGGGGCGCTTCCTGCGGTTCCGCAATGGAATGAAGCACCCGCACTTCGGCCACCTGGGCGCCGTCCGGCGTGGCCGTCTGATAACCCGCCCCGGCCAGCGCATCGATCACCGCCGCCTGAAAGGTCGCCATTTCGCGGGCATCGACCGGGCTGGTCGCCGCTGCCTCGACCACGCTGACCGTACCCTTGCCCAGTGCCGCCGCCAGCGCCGGATCCTCCGTCACGAAGCGGGCGACCTGCACTTTGCCTTCGCGGCTGGGTGATGCGGCGCGTGCGCTGCGGGCATAGCCGCCCGGCGCGGTGGTCCACCCGCGATCCCCCCACACCCCCGGCTGGGCCTGCGCCGGAGCGGCCAGCGCGAGGACGGACAGGATGGCCAGGGTGCGCGGCACGGGCATGAAGGTCTCCGGGAAAAAGGATGGTGGCCGTCCCGCTAGGCGTTCCTGCTTTGCACGGACCTGAACGGGCAGTAAATTCGATTTCACGTTATCCACTTTATCATCCAGCGATGCTAACACCCTGATCGACATGACAACCAAGCTCCCCGTGCTCGTCACCGGAGGCGCCGGCTATATCGGCAGCCACGCGGTCCTCGCCCTTCAGGATGCCGGCTGGCCGGTGGCCGTGATCGACAATCTGGTCACCGGTTTTCGCTGGGCCGTGCCCGAAGGCGTGCCGTTCTATCAGGGCGATATCGAGGACGGGGATCTGCTCGCCCGGATCTTTGCCGAACAGGGCATCCGCGCGGTGATGCATTTCGCCGGATCGGTGGTGGTGCCGGAATCGGTGTCCGATCCGCTGAAGTATTACCACAACAACACCGCCAAGACCCGCGCCCTGATCGCCGCCGCCGTGGCCGCGGGCGTGCCGCACTTCATCTTCAGTTCCACCGCCGCGACTTATGGCATCCCCGAAGTCTCCCCCGTGACCGAGGATACCCCCCAGCGCCCGATCAATCCCTATGGGATGTCCAAACTGATGACCGAATTCATGCTGCGCGACACGGCGGCCGCGCATCCCATGAATTTCTGCGCGCTGCGCTATTTCAACGTGGCCGGGGCCGATCCGCAGGGCCGCACCGGGCAATCGACCGCCGGAGCCACGCACCTGATCAAGGTTGCGGGCGAAGCCGCGCTGGGCAAGCGCGCGGGCGTGGAAGTGTTCGGAACTGATTTCGACACGCCTGACGGCACGGGCGTGCGCGATTACATCCACGTCAGTGACCTCGCCAATGCCCACGTACTTGCGCTGGAATACCTGATCGCCCACCCGGCCGATTCGTTGACCATGAACTGCGGCTATGGTCAGGGCTATTCGGTGCTGGAAGTGCTCGATGCGGTGGATCGGGTGACCAACAACAAGATCGTGCGCACCCTGTCCCCCCGCCGCGCGGGCGATCCCGATTCGCTGATTTCGGACAACCGCCGGATCAAGGCGACCCTGCCCTGGGTACCGAAGTTCGCGGACCTCGACCTGATCGTACGCCACGCCCTGTCTTGGGAACGCAAACTGGGTGAGATCCGGGGAGAGTAAGCAGAACTGGCTTGCTGTGCCATCCCGCTCCCCCGCCCGACCGCACCAAACAAGCGACTACTGCCTTGACTTGGCCGGGACTCACCCTTAACGGCCCGGTCTCCAATTTCAGCGGCCTGCCGCCGCACGAGGATATCATGAAGATTCGCAACAGCCTGAAGTCGCTCAAGGACCGCCACCGGGACAACCGCGTGATCCGCCGCCGTGGCCGGACCTATGTGATCAACAAGACCAACCGTCGCTTCAAGGCGCGCCAGGGCTAATCACCAGGCGTTTGGCTGGCCCGGCACTGTCGGGCCGTCACCCTTAACGGCCCGCCTCCACCACCGGGGAGCGGGCCGAAGCTGTTTTATCCCTGCGGAGCCGCTGCCATGACTACGCGATTCGATGCACCGATCGATGCTGTGGTGTTCGATGTCGGCAAAGTGCTGGTGCGCTGGGAACGGCACCTGCCCTATGTGAACCACTTTGCCGATCCGGCGCAGCTGGACTGGTTCATGGACACGGTGATCCCGCTGGAATGGCACGCGGAACATGACGCGGGCCGCCCCGCGGCAGAGCTGATCGCGGAACGCAGCGCACTGTTCCCCGAGTATGCCCCGCTGATCGCCGACTGGTTCGGCCGGTTCAACGAGACGATCCCCGGCCTGGTCCCCGGCAGCCCCGAACTGGTCGAGGCGCTGCACGCACGCGGCGTGCCGCTTTACGCCATCACCAATTTCGGTGCCGACACCTGGGCCGGCTTCCGCCCGCACTTCCCGCTGGCCGACCGGTTTCTGGACGTGGTGGTGTCTGGCGTGGAACGCCTCGCCAAGCCGGATCCGGCGATCTATGCGCTGGCGGCAAGCCGGTTCGGCCATGCGCCGCAGCGGATGCTGTTCATCGACGACAGCGAAGCCAATGTCCGTGCGGCGCGAGAATCGGGCTGGCACGCCCACCATTTCATCGATGCGGCCGGGCTTGAGGCGGAACTCAAGGCGCGCGCCCTGATCTGACCGGACCTGCATCTACCCCCCCATTTGGCAGGGCAGCGGGACGGCACAGCGCACAAAAAAAGGCCCTCGTCCGAAGACGAGGGCCATTTCAGGGGGCTGTTATAAGGAGTGCCTGAGAGACTTGGCGTCAGGCAGCGCCGTTGCAGCGCGCGAGCTGGTCGGCGCTCAATTCGCCCTTCGGGGTGGCGAAGCTGGTGACGGGGCCAAAGGCCTTGACCACGCGCGCGCAGGTGCGCGCAGGCGCGGAACCGTCGCTCGAACCGGTGCAGCTGGTGCCGGTGCAGGTCCACGCGGCGCCATTCACCACCTTCTTCGCCGGAGCTTCCAGCGCGGTGGCGAGCACGGCGGTGTAGCGGGCCGACTGGGCCAGCGCGGGAGTGGTGGTGGCGGTGAACGAACCGATGGTGCCGACGATGGCCAGCGCACCGACAAACAGGGTGCGCGCAAGCGGACGCTGGAGAACAGTGGTCATGATACTTCCCTTTCGTTGCCGAACGCAGGGACCGAAGCGCCTGGGAGGGAGGGTGCCGATTTGCGTTGCTGAGGGCCAGATAGTGCGATAGGTATTAAGTTGCAACCTGAAACGGTGCATTGCAGCAAAGATTTTTTTGTCACATCCGAAGCCCGATTGCGATAGGCTTCGATTCAGGGATTGGGGATATTCGACTGATGGGTATGCTTCGCGAACCGCTTGACGAAATCCAGAGCTGCGGATTGCCCTCCGCGCTGGAAGTCATGGGAGAACGCTGGTCGTTCATGATCCTGCGCGCGGCGTTCAATGGCCTCCATCATTTCGAGGAGTTCCTGGGGGAGCTGGGCATTGCCCGCAACATCCTGTCCAACCGGCTGGCACGGCTGGTCGAACATGGGATCATGAAGCGTGAGCACATGCCCGATGATCGCCGCAAGATCGAATACCGCCTGACCGCCAAGGGGCTGGACCTGCTGCCCGCGATGCTGGCACTGCGCCAGTGGGGCGAGAAGTATGGCGTCGGCGTTCCGGCCAACCCCGTGCTGTGCGACACCCGCGATGGCCAGCCGATTGCCCCGATCGCCATTCACGCCCACGATGGCCGCCCGCTGGCCCCCGTCGAGCTGGAATGGCGCAACCGCGCCGACATCGGCAAAGCGCTGCACGCACCGGAAGATGACGCGGTTCGTCCCCGGCTGAACGTGCTGTAACCGCCCCCGTTTCCAAGCAACGACCACAGGCAGTCCTCCCCATGACCAGCGCCCCGTCCCCCTCGCCCGCCGAGCTCGCCCGCGTTTTCGCGCTGCAACAGGATCACCAGTGGACGGTGAAGGCCTCCACTGCCGAGCAGCGCAAGGCCAAGCTGGCCCGGCTGAAAGCCGCGGTCGAGGCCCATGCCGACGAGATCGTTGCCGCCGTGCTGGAAGACACGCGCAAGCCCGAAGCCGAAATCCGCGTAACCGAAGTGCTGAACATCATCGGCAATATCCAGCGCAACATCGACAATCTCGATGCCTGGATGGCCCCGACCGAAGTCACGCCTTCGATGAATCCCAATGACCGCGCGCAGATCCTGTATGAAGCGCGCGGGGTGTGCCTGATCCTGGGGCCGTGGAACTTTCCGCTTGGCCTCACGCTCGGCCCGGTCGCGGCGGCCATCGCGGCGGGCAACTGCTGCATGGTCAAGCTGACCGACCTGTGCCCCGCCACCGCGCGGATCGCGGGCGTCATCATCCGCGAGGCGTTCGAGGAGAACGAAGTCGCCCTGTTCGAAGGCGATGTCGGCGTGGCCACCGCGCTGCTTGAAATGCCGTTCCACCACATCTTCTTCACCGGCAGCACCCGCGTCGGCAAGATCGTGATGGCGGCCGCGGCAAAGCACCTGGCCAGCGTGACGCTGGAACTGGGCGGCAAGTCGCCGGTAATCATCGACGACGGCGCCGATATCGACAAGATCGCCGCCGATCTCGCCGGGGCCAAGCAGTTCAACGGCGGGCAGGCCTGCATCTGCCCGGACTATGTCTTCGTGAAGGAAGATCAGCAGGACCGGCTGGTCGAGGGCTTCCGCGCGAACGTGGCGAAGAACCTGTATGACGACGCCGGGCAGATCCGCAAGGAAAGCATCGCCCAGATCGTCAACGCGGCCAACTTCAACCGCGTGAAGACCATGTTCGACGATGCCATGGAACAAGGCGCGACCGTGGCGGTCGGCGGCACGCTGGATGCCAGCGACCTGACCATTCACCCCACCATGCTGACGAACGTCACCCCGCAGATGAAGATCCTGCAGGACGAGATCTTCGCCCCCGTCCTGCCGGTAATGACCTATGACAAGCTGGACCAGGTGATCGATTACATCGCCGCACGCGACAAGCCGCTGGCGCTCTACATCTACAGCCCGGACGAAGCGAACATCCAGAAAGTGCTCAACCGCACGTCATCGGGCGGGGTCACGGTCAACGGCGTGTTCAGCCATTACCTTGAAAACAACCTGCCCTTCGGCGGCGTGAACCAGAGCGGCATGGGCAGCTATCACGGCTATTTCGGATTCAAGGCCTTCAGCCACGAACGCGCGATCTATCGCCACCAGTAAGGGCCCCCTATCAGGCCCTAAACTTTCAGGCCCGGACCCCGATCCGGCGATAGCTGAGCGCTTCGGCAACATGGATCCGGCCGATCCCGTCGCTGCCGGCCATATCCGCGATCGTGCGCGCCACGCGCAGGATGCGGGTATAGCCGCGCGCGGACAGGCGCATCGCCTCGGCCGCCTGCATCAGCAGCTTGCGCCCGGCCTCATCCGGGGTGGCATGGGCTTCCAGCAGATCGCCGTCGAGTTCGGCGTTGGTCCGCCGGCTCGTCCCGGCCAGCCGCGCGGTCTGCACTGCGCGCGCGGCGGCGACGCGGGCGGCGACTTGGGCGCTGCCCTCCGCCGGGGGCGGCAGGGCCAGATCGGCGGCGCTGACGGGATCGACCTCGACGTGCAAGTCGATCCGGTCCAGCAGCGGCCCGGATACCTTGGACTGGTAATCGGCAGCGCAGCGCGGGGCGCGGCTGCACGCCAGCGCCGGATCGCCGAGATAGCCGCAACGGCACGGGTTCATCGCCGCAATCAGCTGCACCCGCGCCGGGAATGTCACGTGGGCATTGGCCCGCGCGACTGTCACTTCGCCCGTTTCCAGCGGCTGACGCAGCGAATCGAGCACCGCACGCTGGAATTCGGGCAGTTCATCCAGGAACAGCACGCCCAGGTGCGCCAGGCTGACTTCGCCGGGTTTGACCTTCAGGCCGCCCCCGGTCAGCGCCGCCATCGACGCCGAATGGTGGGGCGCGCGAAACGGGCGGGCGCGGCTGATCCGGCCATCTTCCAGGAGCCCCGCAACCGAAGCGACCATCGACGTTTCCAGCGCCTCTGCCGCTGTCAGTTCCGGCAGGATTCCGGGCAGGCAGCTGGCCAGCAGCGACTTGCCCGCGCCCGGCGGTCCGCTCATCAACAGGTTATGCCCGCCTGCGGCCGCGATTTCGAGGGCACGCTTGGCGGTTTCCTGGCCCTTCACCTGCTTCAGGTCCGGCCCCCTGGCGGGCGGCTCGGCCTCTCCCGGCTGGGGCGCGGGCAAGGTCTGCACCCCTTTCAGGTGGTTGAGCAGGCTGACCAGATCCGGCGCGGCCAGCACCGGAATGCCGCTGGCCCAGCGCGCCTCCGACCCCTGCGCCGCCGGGCAGATCAGGCCGAGGTCCGCCCCGCTGGCATGAAGCGCGGCCAGCAGCACGCCGGGAGACGGCACCACCCGGCCATCCAGCGCCAGTTCGCCCACCGCGATAAAATCGGCCAGTTGCTCCGCATCGGTCACGCCCATCGCCGCCAGCAGCGCCAGCGCGATCGGCAGGTCATAGTGCGAGCCTTCCTTGGGCAGGTCGGCGGGGGACAGGTTGATGGTGATTCGCTTGGGCGGCAGCGATAGGCCCATCGCCGCCAGCGCGGCGTTAACCCGCTCGCGGCTTTCGTTCACCGCCTTGTCCGGCAGGCCGACCAGGTTGAAGCGCGGCAAACCCGGCGCGATCTGGCACTGCACCTCAACCCCGCGCGCTTCCAGCCCCAGGTAAGCCACTGTCCGAACCAGTGCGACCAAATTCACCCCCGTACATACACCTAAGCCGTTGATGGAGCAGCCGTGCCGCGCTGTCGAGGGGGACTGCGCCATGGCGGCGGTAACGCGTCCTTAACCGCTGGCATTGGGTTTGGCGTAAGCTCGCGCGGGTAAACTGGGCGTCATGAACCGGCTTGCCGCCCTGCTGCTTCCCCTGCTCGCGCTTGGCGCCAGCCCCGCGCTGGCCGATGCGGTCGTGGAAACGGTGGAAGTGACCGAAGTGGTCAGCACCGATGCAATCAGCACCGGCGGCTCGGAACGCTATGTCGTCAGCACGCCCGCACTGGTGCCGCAGGGGATTGCCCGGTTCGGCCCGTTCCGCGTGCTGGATGGCAGCCGCGCAGCGCTGGTCGACGTCACCGATACACACAGCCCCGCCCAGTTCGAAGCGATGCTGCGGGCCTTTCCCGGCATTTCGCTGATCGAGATGATGGACTGCCCCGGCACCGAGGATGACCGCGCCAACCTGAAACTGGGGCGGATGATCCACGCCCGCCAGATCACGACGTATGTGCCGCAGGGCGGCTCGGTCCGCTCGGGCGGGGTGGAGTTGTTCCTGGCGGGCAAGCAGCGGATCGCCGATCCGGGCGCGGAGTTCGCGGTGCACAGCTGGGCGGACGAGGACGGGCGCGAGGCGAAAGACTATCCCGCCAACGCCCCGGAAAACCGGGCCTACCTTGATTACTACGCCGAAATGGGCATGAGCGCAGGGCAGGCCAAGGCGTTCTATGCCATGACCAACTCCGTCCCGTTCGACGATGCCCGCTGGCTGACCGCGCAGGACATGGGCAAGTGGGTGGCGCTGAATTAGATGGTTGTGCGGTCAGGCCATCCGGCCTGACCTTGCCGCACCGGCCCGCTCCCGGAAGGCAGAAGGGGACTCTCCCGAATCCCTTGACTCATATCCGGGCCTCCGTTAACGGCCCGATCCCTGTATTCCAGCCGTCTTGTCGGGCGGTGTTGTTGTTATTGTATCCGAGGTTATCATGAAGCGCACCTTCCAGCCCAGCAATCTCGTGCGTGCCCGTCGTCACGGTTTCCGCGCCCGCACCGCCACTGTCGGCGGTCGCAAGGTGCTGGCCGCGCGTCGCGCTCGCGGCCGCAAGAAGCTCTCGGCCTGATCCTACCCGTGAAACTTCCCGTCCTTTCGCGGCGGGCAGATTTCCTAGCCGCAAACCGGGGCCTGCGTGTATCGCGCCCCGGTTTTGTGTTGCTTGCCCGGCCCAATGATGCCGGCACGATGCGGTTCGGCATCACTGTCACCAAGAAGATCGGCAATGCGGTGGTCCGAAACCGGATGAAGCGGCGGTTTCGCGCGCTGATCCGCGATATGCTGCCAACCCAGGGCCTGCCCGGCCACGATCATGTGCTGATCGGCCGCGAAGGCGGGGTGGAACGCGACTTTGCCCTGCTGCGCACCGAACTGCAGGCCGCCCTGGCCCGCGCCGCCGCCGGCAAGGGCGATCCGCCACGCAAGCCCCGCACCACCGGACAACGCGGCAAGCGATGAAGCGCGCCCTGATCCTGCTGTCGCGCGCCTGGCAACTCGGCCCGTCGCGCATCCTGCCGCCCAGTTGCCGCTATGCCCCGTCGTGCTCGCAATACATGATCGAGGCCGTTGAAAAGCATGGTGCGATTAAGGGTGGCTGGCTGGGCCTCAAACGTATATTGCGCTGCCATCCTTGGGGAGGGCACGGGTATGACCCGGTGCCTTGACCAGGCCAGCCGCCTTCCCATCTGACCAAGACTTCAAGAAAACAGGGACGCCTTCGTGGAGAACCATAATCAGCGCAACCTGATCCTGGCGGTCGTGCTTACGGCACTGATCCTGTTCGGATGGGACGCGGCACTTCGCTATATGTACCCCAACGCGGACAAGGCCCAGCCGGTGGCCGAAGCCGCTGCCGGGGCAGCTCCGGCCGATGCGGCCAAGCCGACGCGCGAAGGCGGGCTGACCGCGCCCGCCGATATCGCGGCCGAAGCGCGCGACCTCAAGACGGCGCTGAACCCGGCGGCCCGCGTGGCCATCGCCGCACCGGGGCTGACCGGCTCGATCAACCTGGCGGGCGGGGTGCTGGATGACCTGACCACCAACCGCCACACCGCCGCGCTGGACCCCAAGGAGGGGCCGCAGCGGATCTTCTCTCCCGCCGGCACCCCGGCCCAGCACTTCGCCCAGTTCGGCTGGGTGGGCGACAATCTGGCCGTGCCGAACGCCGCGACCGTGTGGACCGCCCCCGCAGGCGCGAAGCTGACCCCGCAGACTCCGGTCACGCTGACCTGGAACAACGGCGCCGGCCTGACCTTCGCGCTGACTTACGCGATCGACGCGGACTACATGGTCACCGTCAAGCAGACGGTCGCCAACACCGGCGGCGCGCCGGTGGCGGTGAAGCCCTTCGCGCTGATCAACCGCACCAGCAAGACCGCCAGCCTGGACAGCTTCAACGTCCATTCCGGCCCGTTCGGCGCGTTCGACGGCACCGTCTCGTTCGGTCCCGACTATGACGACGTGACCGAAGCCGGCCAGGTCAGCAACGCCGGCAAGACCGACTGGATCGGCTTTACCGACGTGTACTGGATGACCTCGCTGATCCCGGACAAGGCCGGGGCGACCAGCGATTTCCGCGCCATGGGCAACGACATCTACCGCGCGGACCTGGTCTATGGCGCGGTCAACGTCGGCGCGGGCCAGCAGGTTGCGCGCACGACGCGGCTGTTTGCCGGGGCCAAGGAAAGCCAGGTGCTGGACCGCTATGAGGAAACCGGCATCGTCAACTTTGGCCTGGCGATCGACTGGGGCTGGTTCCGCTGGTTTGAAAAGCCGATCTTCCTGCTGCTGACCAAGCTGTTCGAACTGGCCGGCAACTTTGGCGTGGCGATCATCCTGCTGACGCTGATCGTGCGCGGGATCATGTTCCCGATCGCGCAGAAGCAGTTCGCCAGCATGGCCGCGATGCGCGCGATCCAGCCCAAGATGAAGGCGATCCAGGAACGCTACAAGGACGACAAGCCCAAGCAGCAGGAAGAAATCATGGCCCTCTACAAGAAGGAAGGCGTCAACCCGCTCGCGGGCTGTCTGCCGATCTTCCTGCAGATCCCGATCTTCTTCGCGCTCTACAAGACGCTGATCGTTGCGGTCGAAATGCGCCACCAGCCCTTCGCGCTGTGGATCAAGGACCTGTCCGCCCCCGATCCACTGCACATCCTCAACCTGTTCGGCCTGCTGCCGTTCGAAGTGCCCGCTTTCCTGGGCATCGGCGTGCTGGCGATCCTGCTGGGCATCACGATGTGGCTGCAGTTCAAGCTGCAGCCCGCGCAGATGGACCCGGTGCAGCAGCAGGTCTTCGCGATCATGCCGTGGATGATGATGTTCATCATGGCGCCGTTCGCGGCCGGCCTGCTGATCTACTGGATCACCTCCAACGTGCTGACCATCGCCCAGCAGAAGTACCTCTACAGCAAGCACCCGCAGCTGAAGGCGCAGGCTGAAAAGGATGCGGCGGATGCGGCGCGGGCCAAGGAACGGGCGAAGTCGTGACCGATGAAGTGGTGACAGGCGACGCCCCGCTTCCCGGCGATGAGGACCTGGCCGAACGGGCGCGCCGCCTGTTCGCCGGGCCAATCGCGTTCCTGAAAAGCGCGCCCGCCCTGCACTTCCTGCCCGATCCGGAATTTCCGGAAGTGGCGCTGGCCGGACGCTCGAACGTGGGCAAGAGCTCGCTGCTCAACGCGCTGACCAACCGCAAGTCGCTGGCCCGCACATCGGTGACGCCGGGCCGCACGCAGGAACTGAACTTCTTCGACGTCGGCGATCCGGTCACCCTGCGGCTGGTAGACATGCCCGGTTACGGCTTTGCCAAGGCCCCGCTGAAAGTGGTGGAGCAGTGGAAGCGGCTGGTGCGCGATTTCCTGCGCGGGCGCGTTTCGCTGAAGCGCGCGCTGGTGCTGATCGATTCGCGCCACGGTGTGAAGCCGGTCGACATCGACATGATGAAGATGCTGGACGAAGCGGCCGTGGGCTATCGCCTGGTCCTGACCAAGGCCGACAAGGTCAAGGCCAGCGAACTGGCTGCCGTCCTCGCCGCGACCGAGGTGGAAGCGCGCAAGCATTCCGCCGCCTTCCCGCAAGTGCTGGTGACATCGTCCGAAAAGGGCATGGGCATCGCCGAACTGCGTGCCGCCGTACTGGCCGACGCGGAGACTTGAGGCTATCCTGCTTGCCCGGCCGCTTGGCCGGCAAGCGAGGAGTCGCAGGGCATGAACCCGGACATTTCCGAAGCCGATCTGGCGGCGCTGGTCCCCGCCTTTTACGCCCGTGTCCGGCAGGATGACCTGATCGGGCCGGTGTTCAATGGCGCGATCCATGATTGGGACCACCACCTGGTCCAGCTGATCGCATTCTGGTCTTCGGTGATGCGCTCCACCGGGCGCTACAAGGGCAGCCCGATGGCCGCGCACCTGCGGCACAAGGACATGATCACGCCCGCGATGTTCGACCGCTGGCTGGCCCTGTGGGGCGAAGTGACTGCGGCGTTACTCCCCGCCGCCAAGGCCGCGGCCATGCAGGCCAAGGCCGCCACCATCGGCGAAAGCCTGAAGCTGGCGCTGTTCTTCCGCATGCCCAGGGGCGCCCCGCCGCAGCCCTACAAGGTCACGGCGGAATGGGATGAAACGACCCTGCCCGCCGCGATCCGGGGGCGGCACAACACCAAGGCCGGGGTCTGGGGCCTGCTGCGCGTGCTGGAAGGCCGCGTATCGCTGGTGTTCGAAGACCCGGCCCGCCGGGTCGAGGTCACGCCGGATCAGCCCGCCGAGATTCCGCCCGAACAGTGGCACCATGTGGAGCTGGGCGGACCGGCGCGGATGCGAGTGGAATTCTACCGCGAGAAGCCGCTGGGCTGAACGCCCCCTATTTCGCGAACAATTGCTCCAGGCTGGCAAAGGCCTTCATCTCGATCGCGTTGCCGGATGGATCGCGGAAGAACATCGTCGCCTGTTCCCCCGGCTGGCCCTTGAAGCGCACATAGGGCTCAATCTCGAACTGCACCCCGGCCGCTCTCAAGCGCTCGGCCAGCGCCTCCCAGTCTTGCAGCGTCAGCACGATGCCGAAATGCGGCACCGGCACGCCGTGGCCGTCCACCGGGTTCGCCCCGGCATCGCTCACCGCCCGCTCGCCCACGCAATGCGCGACGATCTGGTGGCCGTAGAAATCGAAGTCGATCCAGTCATCGCTGCTGCGCCCTTCCGCGCAGCCCATCACCCCACCCCAGAACGCCCGCGCCTCCGCCAGGTCGCGGACGGGGAATGCCAGGTGGAACGGGCGCAGGGACATGGCGTGAACTCCTTTGCGGCGGCGATATCCGTTCAGGCTCGACAGCGTCAAGCTGAACAGATAGTCCGGCCCCATGAAGCTCATCATCGGCAACAAGAACTATTCCAGCTGGTCGCTGCGCGGCTGGCTGGCGGCCAAGCAATCGGGCCTGGCGTTCGAGGAGATCACCGTTCCGCTGTTCGGCGACGACTGGGACCAGCGCAAGAAGAACGATGGCGATATCGCCCCCTCATCCGGCAAGGTGCCCGTGCTGTGGGATGGTGACGCGGTGGTGTGGGACAGTCTGGCGATCATCGAATACCTGGCCGACAAGGTCGGGCGCGAGCGGTTCTGGCCCAAGGCCGATGATGCCCGCGCGATGGCGCGATCGATGGTGGCGGAAATGCATTCGTCCTATCAGGCCCTGCGCGCCGAATGCCCGATGAACATGCGCCGACAGTTCGAGGAAATCGAACTGAGCGACGCCGCTCGCGCCGACATCGTGCGCATCCTGACCCTCTGGGCCGAGGCACGGGCGCGGTTCGGCATGGGCGGGCCGTTCCTGTTTGGCACCTACAGCGCCGCCGACATCTTCTATGCCCCGGTGGTCAGCCGTTTCATGACCTATGGGATAGGTGTGCCGGGCTTCGCCCTCGCCTATATGGATGCCGTATGGGACCACGAATGGATGCAGTCCTGGCTCGCCGCCGCCGAGGCTGAGGACTGGGTGATCGAACAATACGAGATGCCGGAAGCAAAATGATCCGCACATTTGCCACTGCCTGCGCCGCGCTGCTGGCGCTGCTGAGTACGCCCGCGCTGGCCTGGGGCGGGTTCGGCCATGAAACGACCGCGCAGATCGCGCTGGCCAACGTCTCACCTAGAACCCGCGCCGAAATCGCGCGGCTGCTGCGCGCCGAAGCGGCGCTGGGCACGCCCTATTGCCGGATGCGCAGCCTCGAAGAAGCCTCGACCTGGGCCGATTGTCTGCGCCGCGAAAGCTGGCGCTGGGCCTATACTTTCGCGTGGCATTACCAGACCGAGAACATCTGCAAGCCCTATGACGTGAAGGCCAACTGTTCCGGCGGCAACTGCGTGACGGCGCAGATCGTGCGCAATCGCCGCATCCTGGCCGACAAGGCCCTGCCCGCCGCCCAGCGGCTGGAAGCGCTGGCGTGGCTGGCGCATGCCATCGGCGATCTGCACATGCCGCTCCATTCGGGCGACAATGCGGACCTGGGCGGCAACGCCGTCGCGGCGAAGTATGGCATCGCGCCGGGGCGCAACCTGCACTCGGTGTGGGACGGGCCATTGGCGGAACGCGGGATCACTTCGGCCGAGCCGCCGCTGGTGCGCCGCTATTCGGCCGAGGAGCGCGCCGAACTGGCCAGCGGCGATGTGGCCGACTGGGGCCGCGAAAGCTGGCAGATCGCCCGCGACCTGGTCTACGCCCGCGCGTTCGACCGCGATCCCTGCGCGGGCGGTGAAGCCCCCAAGGACGTCGTGTGGAGCAACGAGGACATCGAGGCCAGCCTGCCCACCTTGCGCCAGCGGGTCACGCAGGCCGGCTTGCGGCTGGCCCGCGATCTGGATGCCGCGCTGGGCGGCGCGGCGCGCTAACTTGCCCCGGCGCGCGCTTGCCCATATGCAGCGCATGATATGACCGCTTCCCCCGTTCTCCCGCTCGCTGAGGCGCTGATCGCCTGCCCCAGCGTCACGCCAGCCACCGGTTTGGTGTTCGATTGCCTTGAAGGGATGCTGACCCCGCTGGGCTTTGCCGTGCACCGCTTCACCGCGGGCGAAGCGCCGGACGGCCCGGTCGAGAACCTGTTCGCAATCCGGCAGGGCCCGGCGGGCAGCCGTCACTTCGCTTATGCGGGCCACGTCGATGTCGTGCCCCCCGGCGAGGGCTGGGCCAGCGCGCCGTTCGCGCCGGAAGTGCGCGGGGACCTGCTCTATGGGCGCGGCGCGGTCGACATGAAGGGCTCCATCGCGGCGATGGTCCATGCGGCGGCCAGCATCCCGCAAGATACCGGAACGCTCAGCTTCATCATCACCGGGGACGAGGAAGGCCCGGCCCGCTTCGGCACCGTCGCGCTGATCGAACATATGCGCGAGGTCGGCGCGATCCCGGATCTTTGCCTGGTGGGGGAACCGACTTCGGTCCACCGACTGGGCGACATGATGAAGATCGGACGGCGCGGGTCGGTCAACATCTGGCTGGAAGTGGCCGGAACACAGGGCCACGTTGCCTATCCGCACCTTGCCGACAACCCGATCCCCCGGCTGGTCGCCATGCTGGCCGAACTGGACGCGCTGGTGCTGGATGAAGGGACCGACTGGTTCCAGCCGTCCAATCTGGAAGTGACCGACATCACCGTCGGCAACCCGGCAACCAACGTGATCCCGGCCAAGGCATCGGCGCGCATCTCGATCCGCTTCAACGACCTGCACACCGGGCAGGAACTGGCCGACCGTGTGGCCGCCATTGCCGAGCGCCACGGCGGCAGTGCCCGCGCGGTGATCTCGGGCGAGGCGTTCCTCACCCCGCCCGGTGCGTTCTCCGCGATGATCGCCCGCGCGGTGGAAGGCGAAACCGGCCTGATCCCCGAAGCTTCCACCACCGGCGGCACCAGCGACGCGCGTTTCCTGAAAGACCTGTGCCCGGTGATCGAATTTGGTCTGTGCAACGCGACGATGCACAAGCGCGACGAAGCCGTGGCGATCCCCGATCTCGACGCGCTCGCCCGGATCTATACCCGCGTGGCTGTGGACGCGCTGTCCGCCTGATTGCCGTCACTGCCTCGGCCTGTTAGGTTGCCCCGCAAGATTGTTACAAGCAGGGGATACCTTTGATGACCGAGCGCCGTTCGCTGTTCAGCGGCCTGACCGAACGGCTCAGCCGGAACCTGACCGCGTGGATCCTGATCGGGATGGTGCTGGGCGTGATCGTGGGGCAGGTGCTGCACACCCAGCTGGCCGCCGACGTCATCAAGGAATCGGTCGCTCCCTGGCTGAAGCTGCTGTCGGACATCTTCCTGCACCTGATCAAGCTGCTGGTCGCGCCGCTGGTGCTCTCCACCATCGTCGTCGGGATTGCCCACATGGGCGATGGCGCGGCGCTGGGCCGGATCGGCACGCGCGCGATTGCCTGGTTCATCACCGCCAGCCTGATCTCGATTGGTCTGGGGCTGGTCATGGTCAACCTGTTCCAGCCCGGTGTCGGTGCCCCGATCCCCGATGTGGAGGCCGCGAAGGCCGCCGTCGGCACCGTTCCGGAAACCAGCGCGACCGGCTTCATCCTGTCGATCTTCCCCAAGAACGCGTTTGAAGCGCTGGCCACCAACAACATCCTGCAGATCCTGGTTTTCTCGATCTTCGCGGGCGTTGCCCTGGCCGCCATCGGTGAAAAGGGCGCGCCGCTGGTGCGCGGGGCCGATGCCCTGGCGGAAATGATGCTGCAGATCACCGGCTACGTCATGCGCTATGCCCCGATCGCGGTGTTCGGGGCGATCGCCAACGTGGTGGCGGCCAGCGGGCTCGACATCCTGAAAACCTATCTGGAACTGCTGGTCGAGTTTTACCTCAGCCTGGTCCTGCTGTGGGTGATCCTGCTGGCCATCGGCGCGATTTTCCTGGGACGGCGGATCGTGACGCTGGTAAAGTACATTCGCCAGCCGTTGATGATCGCCTTCTCCACCGCCAGCAGCGAAGCCGCCCTGCCCAAGATGTTCGAACAGCTGGACCGGTTCGGCGTTCCCCGCCGGATTTCGGGCTTCATGCTGCCGCTGGGCTACAGCTTCAACCTCGACGGATCGATGATGTACATGAGCTTTGCGACGATTTTCATCGCGCAGGCCTATGGCATCGACCTGACGATCAGCACGCAGATCATGATCCTGCTGACGCTGATGATCAGTTCCAAGGGCATCGCCGCCGTTCCGCGCGCCAGCCTTGTGGTTATCACCGGCACGCTGGCGATGTTCGGCCTGCCGGTGGAAGGCGTGGCGATCATCCTGGCGATCGACCAGTTCCTCGACATGGGCCGCACCGCCACCAACGTGGTCGGCAACGCGGTGGCGACCTCGGTCATCACCAAGTGGGAAGGCATGCTGGAAGTGGAAGAGCCCGAATATGTCGAGCATCCCCACATTCCGGCGCACACCGCCGCCGATGGCCGGGCCGGGCTGGACCTCGACGAATCGAACTTCAAGCAGGGCTGACGGTTACGCCTGCGCCCCCTTGGGCGCGGGCGTCTTCGGCTTGAAGGCGCACAAGTCTGCCACCGGGCAGCGCCAGCATTCGGGCGTGCGGGCCTTGCAGATGTAGCGGCCGTGCAGGATCATCCAGTGGTGCGATCCCACCCGGAACGGCTGCGGCACGCGCTTGTCGAGCAGCTTTTCCACCGCCAGCGGGGTCTTCCCCTTGGCCATGCCGGTGCGGTTGGCAACGCGGAAGATGTGCGTATCCACCGCGAAGGTTTCGGCCCCGAAAGCGCAGTTCATCACCACATTGGCGGTCTTGCGCCCGACACCGGGCAGCGTGGTAAGGACATCGCGGTCGGCCGGCACTTCGCCGCCGTGGTCGCGCACCAGAATTTCCGACAGCGCGATCACGTTCTTCGCCTTGGAATTGAACAGGCCGATGGTCTTGATGTGCTCCTTCAGGCCTTCTTCTCCCAATTCAATCATTTCGGCGGGAGTCTTCACCTGCTGGAACAGCTTGCGCGTTGCCTTGTTGACACCGACGTCGGTCGACTGCGCGGAGAGCACCACCGCGACCAGCAGCTGATAGGTATTGCCGAATTCCAGCTCGGTTTCAGGCGAGGGATTGTCCTCGGCCAGCCGGCGGAAGAATTCGAAGATCGCGTCCTTCTTCAAAGGTCCAGCACCTGCGGCATGGTGTAACGCCCAGCCTCCTTGCCGATCAGCCACTGCGCCGCGCGCACCGCGCCCCTCGCAAAGATCGCGCGGTTTTCGGCCAGGTGCGACAGGCTGAGCCGTTCGTTGTCGGCCAGGAAGTGCACCGTGTGATCCCCCGCCACCGTGCCGCCGCGCAAGGATGCAAAGCCGATTTCACCCGCAGTCCGCGCGCCGGTGATCCCGTCGCGCCCGCGCGCGCTGTTGGCCGCCAGATCGATCCCGCGCCCCTCCGCGGCCGCATGGCCCAGCAGCAGCGCCGTGCCGGACGGCGCATCGACCTTCATGCGGTGGTGGGTTTCGACAATCTCGATATCCCAGTCCTCGCCCAGCCGCTGCGCTGCCTCGCGCACCAGGTGCGCCAGCAGCGTCACCCCCAGCGAGGTGTTTCCGGTTTGCAGCACGGCGGTACGCAGGGCGGCATCGTCGCACAGGAAATGGTGGCGCTCTTCCAGCCCGGTGGTGCCAACCACGATCGGCACGCCGGCGGCCACCGCCGCATCCAGATTGGCCTCAAGCGCGTGGGGGCTGGAAAAATCGACCAGCACATCGCTGGCCTGCGCCAGAGCGAGCGGATCGCCGCCCTTGTCGATCCCGCCGGACAGCGTCTCGCCCGCCGCCGCAATCGCGTCTGCCAGCGCCTGCCCCATGCGCCCCGCGCTGCCGATGATGCCGATTCTTGCCATTGCTGTCCCCATTGAAGGCGTGCTTCATGGGCGACATGACCGAAATCCGCAACATCGTGATCCTGACCGGCGCGGGCATTTCCGCCGAGAGCGGGATCGACACCTTCCGCAGCGCGGGCGGGCTGTGGGAACAGCACCGGGTAGAGGATGTCGCCACACCCGAAGCGTTCGCGCGCGATCCCGATCTGGTTTACCGCTTTTACGACATGCGCCGCGCCTCGATTCAGGAAAAGCTGCCCAACCCGGCGCACTTCGCACTGGCCGAGCTGGACGCGGCATGGCGCGGGAACCTGCTGATCGTCACGCAGAACGTCGATGACTTGCACACCCGCGCGGGCGCGCGGCGGGTGCTGCACATGCATGGCGAACACCTGAAGGCATGGTGCACCAGCTGCGACGTCCGCTCCCACTGGCGCGGGCCATTGATCGACCGCCCGCCATGCCCGATCTGCCAGTCTCGAAGCCTGCGGCCCGACGTGGTGTGGTTCGGCGAGATGCCGTATCGCATGGGGGAAATCTACGGCGCGCTACGCGAGGCAGACCTGTTCGTCTCCATCGGCACATCGGGCGCGGTCTATCCCGCCGCCGGGTTCGTCCAGAACGCCCGCGAACTGGGCATCCGCACGCTGGAACTGAACCTGGAGGAAAGCCAGGGCTCTCGCTGGTTCCACGAATCGCGGCTGGGACCGGCGAGCGAGGTTGTGCCCGCGTGGGTGGCGGAAGTGCTACGCGGAGGCTGAACAGCCCCGGCAAGCCTCATCCCTGACGATCCGCATGGTGCGCAGCGACGGCGTCAGCCCGTCCAGCAAGTGCAGCTTGCCCCACTGCGGATCGCCCAGCGCGGCGTGGCCTTCCAGAATGACCCGCATCGCCGCCATCGCCGCGAACGTGCCGACCATGCCGACCATCGCCCCCAGCACGCCATCGGCAGCGCAAGTGTCGCAATCCTCGGCATCGAAGGCGTCACCCACGAAGCAGCGATAGCAGCTCTGCCCGGGCAAGTGCCCGGCGAAGTTGGCGACCTGCCCCTGAAACCGCCCGATTGCCGCTGTGGTTAACGGGATGCCCTGCCGCACACAGGTATCCGACACGAGCAGGCGAGTCGCGAAGTTGTCACACCCGTCGAGTACTACGGTGGCACTCTCGATGACCTGCGCGGCGTTATGCCCCCCAACCCTTCCGGCGACCGCGCGGGCATCGAGAACCGGATCGAACCGACGCACCCAATCGGCAGCGGCTTCGGCCTTGGACCGGCCGATGTCGGCAGGCGTGAAGATCGTCTGGCGTTGCAGGTTGGTGGCATCGACCACATCGTCATCGACCAGCGTCAACCGCCCGATTCCAGCTCCGGCGAGGTATTGCAGCGCGGGCGAACCAATCCCCCCGCAGCCGATCAGCACGACATGCGCCTGCGCCAGCGCCACCTGCCCCGCCCCACCCACTTCGGGCAGCACAATGTGGCGGGCAAAACGGTCGAGGCGGTCAGCGGGCAGGGTCATGCGGGCGCTTTAGGCGCAATCGCCGCGCGATGCCACGTTTCCGCGCGTGACAAGTGCCCGCCCTTTGCGCAGACTTGCGCCAAAGCACATGAAGGAGAGGGATATGTCTGATCTTGCCGGGCGCGTTGCGCTGGTTACCGGGGCGTCGCGCGGGCTGGGGCTGGCAACGGCGCGGGCACTGGCCGCGGCGGGCGCGAAAGTGGCCGTCACCGACCTGACCGCACCGGACGACCTGGCCCACGAAATCGGCGGGATCGCCCGCGCGCAGGACGTGACGAACGAGGCAGACTGGGCCGCGACGATGGACTGGATCAAGGCCGAAGCGGGCGGGCTGGACATTCTGGTCAACAACGCCGGGCTGTGGCTGTTCAAGCCGATCACCGAAACCACGCTGGACGATTGGCGGCGGCTGCATTCCGTGAACGTCGAGGGCGTGTTCCTGGGCACCCGCGCCGCGATCCCGCTGCTGGCGGAACGCGCGCACTTGTGGCGCGGCGGCACCGCGATCGTGAACCTGTCCTCGGTCGCCGGGCTTCAAGGCGCAGCGGGGGCCAGCTGCTACAATTCCACCAAGGGCGCGGTACGGCTGTTCACCAAGGGCTGCGCGGTGGAACTGGCCGGCGCACGCATCCGCGTCAATTCCGTCCACCCTGGCGTGATCGATACCGACATGGGCCGCAAGCTGGTCGACGATTTCGCCGCCGCGCAAGGGGCCGGGAACAACGAGATGCTGGCGCAGGTCTCCGCCATGCACCCGCTCGGCCACCTGGGCGAGCCGCGCAACGTGGCCGATGCGGTGGTGTTCCTGGCGTCAGACCGCGCGGCCTTTACCACCGGCAGCGAACTCGTGGTCGATGGCGGGCTCCACGCGGGGTAAGTGCCCTCACGCGCTGGCCGGGATCAGATCGCGATCCGCGCCAGCGCCGCCTGCAAGGCGCTATAGTGCGATGCGCCCGGTAGCGTGATCGTGGTGACTTCGCCCGGCAATGCCGCGGCCAACGCTTCGGCCATGGCGGGCGGTGTCCAGTTGTCAGAATCGCCCTGCCAGATCGTGACCGGCGCATGGACCTGCGCCAGCGTGTCCCGCCAATCCTCCACATAGCGGCGGATCTGGCCGATGTAGCCGGTGGCGCTGAACCCGAACCCGGTGCGCAGCGTTTCCGCCATCGCCGCGCGCCAGGCAGGATCGCGCATCAAGGCACGGTCATCGCCGGCCGCGCCGCTCATCAGGCGGCTCAGCAGGAAACCGGGGGTCTTCCAGGCAATCCAGCTTTGCGCGCGCGACAGGATGCCAAACCAGTTGGGATGGTTCGCCGCGAACCAGAACAGCTTGCCGCCCTGCATCTGCGGCAGGAAATCACCCAGCTGAAGCGGTGCCGCCGGGGACACCAGCCCACATTCCCCAAGTAAATCGCTGATTTTGCTGTCAGGATCTCAATATTTCCGATATAAATCATGGTGTTGATGGCCGTGAGGGGCGCGTTTGATGGATCACCCAGAGGGTGCGGGTTCGAAGCGGGCAGATCGGGTCGAGTTCGACCGCCGGGTGCATGTGGAGTTCCGAGGTGCGCAGCTCAGTTCCGACGGCGGCCTGCTGGTGATGCGCGAGCTGGATGACGCGCTCGGGCTGTCCGATCTGGCGGCAAAAGCATTGCGCGACACCCGGCGCGGCAAGAACACGGTCCACCGGCTTGACGGGTTGTTCCGGCAATCGGTGTTCGGGCGACTGGCCGGATACGAGGATGTGAACGACGCCGACCGCCTGGCCCTCGATCCGGTGATGCGCCAGGTCGTGGGTGGAAGGGCTGTCGATGCGCAAGCGGCCTCGGCCTCGCAGATGGGACGGTTCGAGACCGAGACACTGGCACAGCCCGAGAACCGTGCCGCGCTGGCCGACCTGAATGGCCAATGGATCGACCGGTTCCATGACCGTAACGGGCTGAAGTACATCGTTCTGGACATGGACAGCTCGGTCAGCCCGACCCATGGCGACCAGGAAGGGTCCGCCTGGAATGGCCATTTCGACTGTAGCTGCTATCACCCCAACTTTCTGTTCAACCAGTTCGGGATGCTGGAACGCTGCGCCCTGCGCCATGGCAACGTCCACAGCGCCGATGGCTGGCGTGATGTTCTCGACCCCGTCATTGCGCGCTACGCGGAGCGCGACCTTGGTGGCAGGTTCTTCCGGGCCGATGCTGCCTACGCGATCCCGGCGATCTATGAGCGATTGGAAGAAGCGCGGTTCTTCTACGCCATCCGGCTGCCCGCAAACGCGGTCCTCAAGGACAAGATCGCGCATCGGCTAACGCGCCCTGTCGGGCGGCCGTCACTGACCAAGGTCAAGCGGTTCTTCGAGGAATTCGAGTATCAGGCGGCGTCCTGGGACAAGGAACGCCGGGTGATCGCCAAGATCGAATGGCATCCGGGCGAACTGTTCCCGCGTGTCGGCTTCATCGTCACCAACCTGCCGATGGAGCCGGACTGGGTGGTGCGGTTCTACAACCAGCGCGGCACCGCCGAGCAGCACATCAAAGAGGGCAAATACGCCTTTCGCTGGACGCGGCTGTCGTGCCGGAAGTTCCGCGACAATGAGGTGCGGCTGCAACTGCACGCCCTGGCGTACAACCTGGCCACCTTCTTGCGCTGCATCGAGCTGCCCGAGGCCATGGCCGACTGGTCGTTGACCAGCCTGCAACTGAAGCTGATCAAGATCGGGGCACGTGTCGTCCGCCATGCCCGCGCCATCACCTTCCAGCTGGCCGAGGTGGCCGTCACCGGTCCGATGGTCCGCGCCATCCTCGCCGCCATCCGCCGATTGCGAGCGCCTCCGCTATGCGCATGACCGCCATCCACGCCCAAACTGAACGAAAACGGCAGGATGGGTCTGTCCGCTGCGCTGAAAAACACCGCCACCAGGGCACAACACGGCGGCTTCGCGGGCCGATCTGCCCTGTCTCAGCGCCTTGCGCGCCCGACGACGCCGCTCGGGACGGAAAATGATTGTCCTGCGGTCGGATTCAGGCGAAACTCACGTCAGACGGCATGCCACTTGGGGAATGTATGCTTAAGAGACCGAGCCGACGGCCGCCCGATCTTTCTCACCGAAAGACGGGCGGCCGTTTTTCAATCAGCGGGAACCAAGCCATGACGGCAGCCACAGCGACAGCTACAGCGACCACTGACGAATTCCTGCCAGCCGCACCCAAAGTCTATTCCGACCGCCAGCGGCTGTTCATGCTCTATTTCGTCGGTGCACTGGTCGACCTCGTCGTGCTCGGCCTGTTCGACGAATATTCGTCCAAAGTCCGGGTAGACTCCTTCACCACGATGCTTCTCGCGGCGGTGCTTCTTCAGTTCCTGCTGAAGGGCACGATCAAGGTGGAGCATTGGGTCGCCAGCCACTTCAAGGGCAAGACCGGCGCAGCCTGGAAGGCCCTGCGATTCTTCTGCGCCTGGCTCGTCCTGTTCGGATCGAAGTTCGTCATCCTCGAGGCGCTTGCGATCGCGTTCCAGGATAGGGTGAAGTTCGAAGGCGCCTTTCACGGGATCGTCTGGCTGATCATCGTCGTCGTGACGATGGTGATCGCCGAAGAACTGATCGTCCGGCTGTATCGGAAGCTGGCCTAAATCAGCTGGATTGTCTGCGGACATGCTCGCTGACGGCTGATTCCTTGGTCGGAAAGAACCGGTCCTCGGCGAACAGATCGAATAATCCGAAGCGCCGCAGCTTGTCCTTCACGGGGTCTTTCAGCTCGGCGAAGTCTAGCTCGATGCCTTCCGTCTTCAGTGCGGCATCGAGTTCCGCCAAAGCGTCCGCCGAAGTCACATCGACACTGGTGATCGGCTCGGCGGCAATCACCACTCGGTGCACCGGCGTGGGGGATGTCGCACCAGATGCACCGCGCCAACCCGGCTGCCCGCCGCTGCCGCGACTTGCAGCGCGGCCTGCGCGCCCAGCGAAAAGCCGATCAGCACAGCCCCTTGCGGCAGACCAGCCGCGAACCCCGCTGCATCGAACGATGGCTGGTTGCGATCCGGCATGGCCGCGGCATCAACCAGATGCGCGGGGGCATTGGCCGCCCATTCACCGGGGCCGCCGGGGATCCCGTGAAAATAGGCGACAGTCTTTTCGGAGTGTTGCATTCAGGCAACTTGCAAATGTCGGTCCACTGCGCAGCAACCAGCGCGGCCAGCCGGTCAGGCGCGATCTCGACCGAACTGGTGCGCGAGCCTGCGGCAGGAAACACGGTGGGAAAGGATAACAGCGAACGATCCGTCAGGATCGGTAACGGGGTGGCCAGACCGAACGGGCAGACGCCGCCCACGGCATGGCCGGTCAGCGCCAGCGTCTCGTCCGGATCCAGCATCCGGGGGCGTCCGCCCAGCGCGGCCTTGCACTTGGCATTGTCGAGCCGCGCATCGCCGCGCGTCACCAGCAGCATCGCGCGCTCGCCCACGCGGAACGCCAGGGTCTTGGCGATCCGGCCCGGCTCCACCGCCAGCGTGGCGGCGGCTTCGGCAACAGTGGCGGTGCTTTGGGCCTGATCGATCAGGGCAATGTCAGGGGCATGGCGCGCAAGCCAGGCCACTGCCGATTCATGGCTCATCGGCGCAAGGCCTGGACCAGCGCTGCAGCGGCCCGGCTGACATCGGCCCAGGTGTCCTCGAAATGCTCTTCACCGCCGTAATAGGGGTCGGCTACCGCGGCACCTTCGCGGCCGGGCACCAGATCCAGCAGCAGCTGCGGCTGGCAAACCGCGTCCTCTGGCACGATTGCGCGGGCATCGGCCAGATTCGTGTGATCCATCACAAGCACATGGGTAAAGCGGCGGAAATCAGCTGCCACCAGTTGCCGACCGCGCAATCCGCCAATGTCTGCTCCATGCCTGCGGGCCATTTCCTGCGCGCGCGGATCAGGCGGTTCGCCGACGTGATAGGCGGCGGTTCCGGCGCTATCGATGGTCACGGCCAGCCCGGCCGCCTCCGCCGCCGCGCGAAAGGCTCCCTCGGCCATCGGTGAGCGGCAGATGTTGCCAAGGCAGACGAACAGCACGGCGGGTTCAGTCATCCTGCCCCCCGAACCGTTCCAGCCGGAACGCGGCAGACAGGTAATCCTCCGCCGCAGCCTTCAGCGCCGGTTCCTTGGCAAAGGCTTCAGCGGGCAGCGGAGCCTCGCCCAGTGCCTCCAGCAGCGTCCACAGCGCGAACTTGCGGCCGGGTTCGCGCTCCACCCCGAACCCGATCTTCAGCCGTTCAAGGCCAAGGTCAAAGTCCGCTTCGGTCAGAGTCGTCGGATCGTCGGTTTCGAAGAAATGCCGGATGAGCGAATCGAGGTCCATCGCGTCAGAGCCAGCCGAGCGCCTGCGCGCCCCACATTGTCGCGCCGCCCGCCAGCAGGGCGAGCAGATAGCCGCCCCAGCCGCGTCCGGCACTTGCGCGGCGTTCCCATACCAGTTCCACCTCCGGCAACGGCGGCGGTTCGGGCGCGCCGCCCTTGGCGGGGAAGCGTTCCTCGATCCGGCGAACCAGATCGGGCAGGCGCAGCAAGGTCTGCGCATCCTCGCGCAGCCGCTCCGCAATGGCGGCTTCGGGGCCGAGTTCGTCGCGGATCCAGTTCTTCACGAACGGACCGGAGACGTCCCACATGTTGATCGAGGGGTCGAGCTGGGTCGCCAGCCCTTCGACCATCACCATCGTCTTTTGCAGCAGCAGAAGATGCGGCTGGGTCTGCATGTCGAAATCGCGGGTGATTGCGAACAGCCCGTCGAGCATCTGCCCGACCGACAGCTCGCTCACCGGCTTGCCGCGCATCGGTTCGCCCACGGCGCGCAGCGCGGTCGCGAATTCGTCGACCGAGTGATAGCTGGGGACGTATTGCGCCTCGAAATGGATTTCCGCGACGCGGCGATAATTGCCGGTGGTCAGCCCGAACAGGATTTCCGCCAGCCAGAACCGGGCGCGCCGGTCGATCCGGCCCATGATCCCGAAATCGATCGCCACCACCGTGCCATCATCCTGCACGAACAGGTTGCCCTGGTGCATGTCGGCATGGAAATAGCCGTGACTGATCGCCTGGGTCAGGAACGACAGCACCAGCCGCCGCGCCAGTTCGGGCATATCGTGCCCGGCGGACTGCAGCGCGGCCGTATCGCTGATCTTGGTGCCCGCGATCCATTCCTGGGTCATCACGCGGCCATTGGTGCGATCCCAGTCGACCGCCGGCACGCGAAAGCCTTCATACCCCTTCATCGCATCGGCAAGTTCGGAGGCCGAGGCGGCTTCGCGCCGCAAGTCCAGTTCGCGCGCGGTCCAGCGTTTGAAATTGGCGATGGTCAGGCGCGGGCGCAGCCGGGCGGCCTCTCCACCCAAGGCTTCCAGATGAGCAGCCGCCCATTCATACGTCTCGATATCGCGCGCCAGCTTGTCGCGGATGCCGGGGCGGATCACCTTGACCGCCACCGTGCGGCCATCGGTCGTCACCGCGCGGTGGACCTGCGCGATCGAGGCCGCGCCGACCGGCGTCTCCTCGATACTGGCGAACAGCACCTCCAGCGGCTTGCCGAACGAGCTTTCGATCTCGCGGCGGATCAGGCTGAAACTGACCGGAGGCAGGCTGTCCTGCAAGGTCAGCAGGTTGCGCGCGGCTTCCTCGCCCACCAGATCGGGCCGGGTGGCGAGCGCCTGCCCCAGCTTGATCGCGGCCGGGCCAATCGCCTCGAACGCGCCGGCATAGTCCGGCACATCCGGCTGGAACGTGCCGAGCCGCGCAATCCGGCACAGCCTCCGCACCGGCGCGGGGGTGTTGGGATCGCGCTCGATCCCGCGCAGCGCACCGTGCTTCGCCAGAATGCGGCCCCAGCGCAAAAGGCGCAGCAGATGCGTAGTCGGGCGGGTCATTGCTGCCAGCCTGACGGCTGGAAACGGCACCGGCCCGCTCCCCCGCCAGGCCACCCATTCAGGGTACATTTGTGGGTGGCCGGGCGGGGGAGCGGGCCGGTGCCGCGCGAGGCGCCAGCTTGCTGGCGCCGGTCAACGCACTGAAACACTATCTAGACCTTCCAGCCCGAATGGATCGCCACCAGCCCGCCCAGGATTGGCTCCACGCGGGTCCGGGTGAAGCCGGCGTCGCGGATCATCTGCTCGAATTCCGGCATTGGCGGGAAGCGGCGGATCGATTCGATGAGATAGCGATAGCTGTCGGCATCCCCCGCAATAGCCTGCCCGATCTTGGGCACCAGCTGGTGCGAGTAGAAGTCATAGACTTCCTTGAAGCCCGGCCATTCGGTGGTCGAGAATTCCAGGCAGAAGAACCGCCCGCCGTGCTTCAACACGCGGTAAGCCTCGGCCAGGGCCTTGTCGATGTGGGTCACGTTGCGAATGCCGAACGCGATCGTGTAGGCATCGAAGAACCGGCTGGGAAAGCTCAGCTCCTCGGCGTTCTGGCGTGACCAGACCAGCGAATCCAGGCCCTTGTCCATCGCCCGCTCGATCCCGACGTCGAGCATGTCCTGGTTGATGTCGGACACCGTCACGGTTGCCCCGCGCGCGGCGAGGCGGAACGCGATGTCGCCGGTGCCGCCCGCCATATCCAGAATCTGCTCGCCCGGCTGGGGCTTCACCCGCCGCACGAAATTGTCCTTCCACAGGCGGTGCATGCCCGCGGACATAGCGTCGTTCATCACGTCATACTTCTTGGCAACGCTGGAAAAGACCGCGCCGACGCGCTGGACCTTTTCCTCAGGAGTGACGTTTTCGTAGCCGAAGGAAACCTGTTCGCTCATGCCATGGCCCTTAGGGGAGTTTCAGTCTGCCGCAAAGCTTGTTAGCAGCTTCGCCATGCCGGAATTACCCGAAGTTGAAACCACTGTGCGTGGCCTTGCCCGCTACCTCGATGGCGCACGGCTGGCGCGGGTGGAACTGCGCCGCGCAGACTTGCGCCGCCCCTTCCCCGTCGATCTGGTGCAAGTGCTGACTGGCGCCACGGTGACCGGCATGGGCCGCCGGGCCAAATACGGCCTGATCCATACCGACCGGGGGCAGACCATGGTGTTTCACCTTGGCATGTCGGGCCGCTGGCGGATCGAGCCGGAGGATCTTGGGCCGCATGACCACATGGTGCTGGAAACGGCGAGCGGCCACGTGCTGGCGCTGTGCGATCCGCGCCGGTTTGGCTCGGTCGATCTGGTGCAGACCGATTCGCTGGAACAGTGGCCGCAATTCGCCGCGATGGGGCCGGAACCGCTTGGCGACGCGCTGACCGCGCGGCACCTGAAGGCGGCGCTGGCCGGGCGCAGCGCTGCAATCAAGCTGATGCTGCTGGACCAGCGGATCGTCGCGGGCCTGGGCAACATCTATGTCTGCGAGGCGCTGTTCCGGGCCGGCATCGCCCCGGACAAGGCGGCAGGCCGGGTGTCGGGCCCGGCGCTGGAACGGCTGGTTCCCGCGATCAAGGCCGTGATTGCCGAAGCGATCGAAGCCGGCGGGTCGACCCTGCGCGACTATGCCCAGCCCGATGGCCAGCTGGGCTATTTCTCCAAGCAGTTCGACGTCTACGACCGCACCGGCCAGCCCTGCACCCGTTGCGGCCGTGAAGTGGCCCGGTTCGCGCAGGGCGGGCGCAGCACCTGGCACTGTCCGAAATGCCAGAAGTAAAACCGGCGCCGGCATCGCACTCCCTTGTTGACGATTCGGCCCCGCACGGTTAAGGGCCGCGCTTCTTGCGGGATCGACTTCGGTCGGGCGCTCCGCATTTGCAACAGATTCAACCGCTAGGGTGGCTGCACGAAGGCAGCCGAATGAAGGACGAACATGGCCAATACGCCGCAAGCCAAGAAGCGCATCCGCCGCAACGAACGTCGCGCCGAAATCAACGGCAACCGCCTGTCGCGCATTCGCACTTTCGTGAAGAAGGTCGAATCGGCGCTGGCCGGTGGCGACAAGGCCGCTGCTGCCGATGCCCTGAAGGCTGCCCAGCCGGAACTGGCGCGCGGCGTGGCGCGTGGCGTGCTGCACAAGAACACCGCCGCCCGCAAGCTGTCGCGTCTGACGAAGCGGGTTGCTTCGCTCTGATTCGCGAATCGGATGCGCCAATCGCGGCGCTCCGGCGGAACGAAATGGGAAAAAAGCCGGCGCTAAACCCGCCGGCTTTTTTCGTGTCCAAAACGGGTGTTTTTGCTGCTGTGCGGCAACCCTTTGAATTCCGCCGATTCGGTGGCTCTCAACTTTGAAAATCTAGCGTTAACAGCGCTTTAGGTATTACCTTCGGGATTCTCCCGCGGCTGCCTGAGTCAAGAGCCATTATTTCAATATTTTTACATCGGCCGCCTTGCCCTTGGCGCTGAAGCGTCCATAAAACCGGAACTGCCTGAGGCGGTTCTCGCCGGGGCATCACATCAAAGTCTGAATAATGGCGTTGGCCTTGTGGGAAGGCTGGCGGGGGCATGGTCTGTGCCATTGGCACGGACTTGTGGGTTGATTGTTTGCAGTGGGGGCGCACCGGGTGACTGGTACGGGTTCGAGCAGCCAGCGCAGTGGCGCAGGCGCCAATAACAGGAATGACGCAGAGCGCATGATCGACGAACAAGAAGCGCTCGACCTTGCAGCGGACTGGGCTGACATCAGCCAGGGGCTGCGCAAGGATCTGGGGCAGCAGCTGCACGCGCAATGGATCAAGCCGATCCAGCTGGGCAGCTTCTGCAAGGAAACCGGCACGCTGGACCTTTATCTGCCCACCGAATTTTCGGCCAACTGGGTGGCTGATCGCTTTGCCGACCGCCTGTCGCTGGCGTGGAAGATCGCCCGCCCCGATGTGCGCCACGTGCGCGTCTCGGTGCTGCCGGGCCGCCGCGCAATGCAGGGCCTGCGGCTTGGCCGCGATGAGGGCACGCGCCGCGCCGCCAACGATTCGGTCCCGGCCCAGCCGGGCGATGCCCTGGGCCTGGGCGCGGCGGAACTGGGCGGCATCGGCCAGGCCCCGATCGGGCTGGACCCGTCGCTGACCTTTGCCAGCTTCGTGACCGGGGCGGCCAACGTGCTGGCCTCGAACGCGGCGCAGCGCATGGCGGCGGTGGAAACCCCGCAGTTCGCCCCGCTCTACCTCAAGGCGGCAACCGGCCAGGGCAAGACGCACCTGCTTCATGCCATTGGCCACGCCTATCTGGCGGCGCATCCGCGCGCCCGGATCTTCTACTGCTCGGCCGAGCGCTTCATGGTCGAATTCGTTCAGGCGCTGCGCCAGAACCAGACTATCGAATTCAAGGCCCGGCTGCGCGGGTTCGACCTGCTGCTGGTGGACGATATCCAGTTCATCATCGGCAAGGCCTCTGCGCAGGAAGAACTGCTCTACACGATCGATGCGCTGCTGGCCGAAGGGAAGCGACTGGTCTTTGCCGCCGACCGCGCCCCGCAGGCGCTGGACGGGGTGGAACAGCGCCTGCTGTCGCGCCTGTCGATGGGTCTGGTGGCCGATATCCAGCCCGCCGACATCGAACTGCGCCGCGCGATCCTGGAACACCGTCTGGCCCGGTTCTCGCCCACGCATGTTCCGGCGGACGTGGTCGAGTTTCTCGCCCGCACGATCAACCGCAACGTGCGCGAACTGGTTGGCGGCCTGAACAAGCTGATCGCCTATGCCCAGCTGACCGGCCAGGCCGTGTCGCTGCAACTGGCCGAAGAACAGCTGACCGACATCCTTTCGGCCAACCGCCGCCGGATCACCATTGACGAGATCCAGCGCACGGTCTGCCAGTTCTACCGGGTCGACCGCACCGAAATGGCCAGCAAGCGTCGCGCCCGCGCGGTCGTGCGCCCCCGGCAGGTGGCGATGTATCTGGCAAAGGTGCTGACCCCGCGCAGCTACCCGGAAATCGGCCGCAAGTTCGGCGGGCGCGATCACTCCACCGTGATCCATGCCGTGCGCCTGATCGAAGACCTGCGCACCCGTGACGCCGACATGGACGGCGACGTCCGCTCGCTGCTGCGTCAGCTGGAAAGCTGATCGCCAACACCTATCGCTGAAACGGAAACGGGAGCTTCGGCTCCCGTTTTTATGTCTGACCGCTCAGAGTCTTCTGTGGTTGCCGCCCGTGAGGCAAGAAGTTTCTGAACCGTTGAACGA